>Ga0302325_10024066_pt1 | contig 12679 bp, 15 predicted proteins | sample Palsa_T0_2_FD_201948 | JGI IMG/M metagenome (GOLD analysis project Ga0302325, IMG submission 201948) | Peat permafrost microbial communities from Stordalen Mire near Abisko, Sweden - Palsa_T0_2 | ecosystem: Environmental > Terrestrial > Soil > Palsa > Peat permafrost | place: Sweden: Abisko...
TCTGAAGTATTATGTTCCTTTCTCTCACTGAGTGCTGCGTTCTAGATAACATCTTTGATGGCTTCAACGGACTCATACGGTTGTAAAATAGTGATGGGCTAAGCAACATCGTGGTTGTCGTGATGTCGAAATTCGTTGCAGTTGCACCCATGCCCATCGACGAAATCAGCTAGGAAGCCTCAACATTTCAGTAGATTCCTATCTTCCGAATGCTCCATAATTGGTTTCGAATTCCCTGCTGCTCGGAATTTTCTTTGGTTCTTGTATGGTGAGGTAGTCTGCGGGCTGCGGGCTGCGGGCTGCTGCAACCAGTTTGTCACCCAGAACGGCATATCCACTTCCTCAAGTGTATTTCTTCGTCTTGCTTGATAGATAATATCGAGCTCGCCAGTTGCTTCGATGACAGACAAGGTGAAATCCCGAAACACGTCTGAAGAAGTAGCTTCGTAGTCCGGTGCCATGAGTTTGGAGATATCTGGTTAAATCAGGCCTGCGAACACATAGATATGGTCCCTAACACCAGAGGCTTTCGTATAGCGGCTAAGATCCAACAGCCTCATCAACCTGGGGAAGCGGTTCCGAATATTGTAGTCCGTTTGTATATCTATAATTATTTTCAAATGAACGATTGTCTCGTGAAAATGGATGCTTTTAATCTCGAGATCACCTTGAGCCTCGCAAATCCTTAATGCAACCGTGTCTGCCAATGGCCAAATGCTTTGATAGGCCATACAAAGATCGCGCCACTTGAGTTGCTCATTTCCCCAAGCAACAAGGGCCTCAGAATTCGCCATTGCGAGCTCTTGGAGTATCCAGAGTCGGCCCCAGTAGGGTAGCTCGAAAAGAGAACCAAATGCTTGCCATTGGCCAGCCGAATATTGATGTTAGTCTTCCCGAATGGAATCCCAGAATGAAGAAAGTCGATCTTCAGCTCCATCATTGGTTCGTTTCCGCGTTTCAGCTGGCACATCCTTGATGAATTGAAATGCAAGAGTCGTGCCTTGAGTCTTGGGTCCCAGCTATGTAACGACTGCGAGGTACCTCGATAAATCTGCTTCATACGCTTGACCTCATGCGCAAGCTCAATGGGATCATCCTGATTGATGCAGAGCGCATCAATGCATATTTTGAATTGACTTCTTTCCGGAGGCCTGCTGAAGGGCGGCTTCCAGGTTCTCTGTTATGCTGACTTCGACTTCATTAAGAAGAATCGTCTGACAGACAGTTGGATCTCTCCGCGTGTAAGACATAGCAAAATAATTACCCCAAGTCCATCTCGCCAGGTTCTTGCTGTCCAGCTCGTCCTCCTCCGGCCGTTCGTCAAACAAACTCTTCATCAATTTTATATAGAGATCATTTTTCCAGGGCAAAGACTGTGGACCTGCGAGAAAGCTTGAGTACCTTGGAGTGTGGCCATCAAGGGACACGTGCTCTATCTGGCAGCGTACTTGCGGGAGATCCTCAACTTAGGGGTCACCAATGCTGGGCTGGGGCGATAGCCGCATTGCCGTCATCTGAATGAGCCTGGTTGGGACTGTACATTTCTGGCTCTAAAAACGTGCCCGGAGAATCCGAGGAGCCATCACTTAAAGCATCAATCGAATTGTCGGAGCCGCTGTCGAGGCAAGACGGTGATGATCAATCTGATTCAGTCGTATTTTTTCATTCCTCGAAGCATCAAGCGGCTGGTATTCGAACATTGCACCAAGAATGTACGCGATTGATCAGGTATCCAACAGGTTGAGTCGAGCAAGCATGTGCTGGAAACATTCTCGCTGGCGACTGAGCATCGAGAAGAGGGGAAGGTATGAGTAGGGAGGCACCTACCTACTGTAGAAGCCGTGCGTCCGTACCCCTTGTTGTATCACGTGATTATCCACTGTTATTCAAGACGACAACACTTGGCCCTCCTCGCATCCTCCTCTTCTGCGGACTTCTCAAAGCCCATGGATAAGTGTCGCAGAGAAAATATACGTACCATGGGGCCATATTATCCCGTCAAACATGTTACGAGTCATGCATAACATCAATGTTGGTTCGCAAGTGTCGTTGACTCGTTCGGACGGACGAATTTCGCCGAGCCTGGCTGACGACAGTGACGAGCTCGCATTCGCCTAGAGGCATATGAAGTATAAGTATCTTCTTTTCTGCAACACTGTATGAAAGCTTTTAAAGTGTCTTTCGCGGTCAAGTGTAGAAGCGTTTCTCAAGTGCTTCGGTCTATATTTGATCCAAGTTTTCAAGATTAATTTCCTCCAAGTTTGAGGTAGCAAATCATCACTTTTTAGCACCACAGACCCCATTCTCCTAAACGGCATCTCCCTTTTATAAAATTTCTGCGTTGTTGTCTTTTGCATACTCCCTGTCTCGGTCTCGGCGAAAGCCCGCTCGACATGCCTACTAAATACGACCCTAAGAAGGACATTCCTGACCTCTCAGGAAAAGTCATTCTCATCACTGGAGGTAAGTCTTCCTAGCCCAAAAACCCCCTTTTGCTACATTCGTTGGTTAGATTGGCTATACCTGACCCCACCCATGGGATTTATTTCAGTGTTTTTGTGCAAAGTCAGTCGATGTGATATCTAGATCACATGTTCTTCTAAACGCGTCTCTGGATGCTATTCTCTCAGAATCAAGCTAACAACCGCCCAGGGACCGCCGGCGTAGGAGAGAAATCCATCCTCGCCCTCGCCGCGCATTCTCCCTCCCACATCCTCTTCACAGGTCGCTCCACCACCCGCGCAGACTCCCTCCTCAACACCCTAAACTCCCAATTCCCCACCACAGCCTTCACATTCATCCCCCTCGACCTCGCCTCCCTCGCCTCCATCCAAGTAGGCTCTAGACAACTTCTCACCATGATCGCAAAACTCGACATCCTAATCTGCAACGCGGGCATCATGGCCGTGCCACCAGGTCTCACAGAAGACGGCTACGAGATCCAGTTCGGGACGAACTTCCTCGGCCACGCTCTCCTTGTCAAGCTCCTCCTCCCTCTGCTCCTCGGCACGGCGAAACAGCCCGACGCGGATGTCAGAGTGGTGTTTTTGACGAGCGCGGGCTATGCAGGCCACCCCATCGGCGGAATCCTGTTCCCCTCCCTCAAAACGCCCCAGTCGAAAATCGGCATCCTCGGGCCTTGGCAACGGTACGGCCAGTCCAAACTCGCCCTCATTCTTTACGCTCGGGAGCTCGCTAGACGGTATGGGGAGCAGGGGCTGCTGGCGATTAGTGTACATCCCGGTGTTTACAAGACAGGTTTGGTGACGGGCTTGGGGTGGGGACAGAGGGCGTTTGTTACGGTTGCGAACGCGTGGCGGTTTGGGGAGGAGGGGGATATGGCGAGTAATAGTTGTTGGGCGGCGACGGGGAAGAGGGAGGGGGTCGAGAATGGTGGTTTTTATTTGCCCGTCGGGGTGAGGGGGAAGAAGGTTAGGGAGAACGAGAATATGGTGTTGGCGGGCGCGCTGTGGGAGTATACCGAGAAGGAACTTGAGGGGTTTAATTAGGTAGTGGAGGACTGGTATCTTTCTATCGTTACGAGAACTTAAATGAGTAGCTTACAGCCAGTTTTCTTTGAAAGACAAACCACTCGTGGGGAGCAATTCAGGAGTGTTTACCCTACCGCTATGAGGCAGCAACAGATCATCCTCGAGCCGTCAACATCTCGAGTCTTTCAAGTCCAAATCACGGCACCCTACAAAGGAGAAATATAATATCGCAAGAGCGGATCGGGAAATTGTTAATCCGCTGTCATCTCTCGATCGCTTGTCAGACACCATCCCCTCCTCACAAAGGAGAAATACAGTAGGAAATAGCAACGCAGAGCGGAACGGCGAATTGTTAATCCGCTGTCATCCCTTAATCGCCTGTCAGACATCTCCGCTCCGTGCAACATGGGATGGTTCCCATCAAACTCAACACCTGCAATAGATTTCCATACTGCGTAGTACGAGGCCCCTCCTCGAAGAAAGTGGTGTGGTCATTCGTAAGTTGCGCTGGGCTTTAGTAAGACTAGCGAAGCCGTAAGTTGTCCGGCGAGATTGTCTTCGCGGCCCGTGGTTGGAGCGCGATGGAGGAAGGCGAGGTTTTATATGCGTGGCCTTGCGAAGGAGAAAAAAGTGGCATTCACTTGTTATTCCAGATTCTAGCGTTCCGACTGTTGTGGGGCAGTGAAAATTAGTAGTACGCTTTTTTTGTCTACCAGAGAGCCAAAAGGACGAATGGAAGTAAGCGTGGAGGAAAAAGGGGCGAGGAGAAAACAGGTTCATTTCCTGGCAATCTGTCTATGTGCTTTTGGTTTCGTTGAAATGCAATCAAACTACCGGTCCGTGCATCCATCTATCATCAATCATCATGCTTTTGTAGTAAGCATTGCTTCACCTCAAGGCGTTGAATATCATGCCGTTGCGTCTCTGGTCATATCACAAGCACATCTACTCAACTTGAACACCAGACCATTCTGATCCAGAGCCAATCAAGAAAACCATCCACCGCCACTCTCTTCTCGTCTCTCCTCTCTATACTCCTCCTCGCGCTCCTCTTCTCGCTCTTCAGCAACTTCCTCTCGATACTCCTCTTCACGCTCGCTCTCACCCCAACCAGCTTCATTCGCAAAACCGCCGCCTCCAAATCCCCCTCTGCCGTATTCTTGTCTACGAGGTTCCTGGTATCCGCCACCGAAGCCTCCACGATTGCCATATTCCTCTCTTGGTTCCTCGAAGCGCTCACGAGGAGGTTCTTGGAACCCACCTCCGAAGCCACCTCGACCGCCATATTCCTCACGTCTCTCTTCTGCAACTTTCTCTCGGCCTTCAAATCCACCGCCAAATCCGCCTCGACCGCCATATTCCTCACGTCTCTCTTCTGAAACTCTCTCTCGGCCTTCAAATCCACTGCCAAACCCGCCTCGACCGCCATATTCCTCACGTCTCTCCTCGAATCTCTCTCTCGGCGGCTCACCATACCCACCACCAGAACCTCTATGAGGTTGGTACTGTTGCGAGCGATCATTCTCATCCTCACTTCCACTACCATGATGCTTCTTCTTGTGATGCTTGCCATGCTTCCTGTGTCCAGAGTCGTCGCTGTCGCTGCTATCCCTACGCTCTTCACGAACTCTAGCTTCGTGATAATGGCGGCCTTCAGCCGTTTGACCTTCTCTCCAGGTCTCAGTCTGGACTACGCCTCCAGGTTGCTCGTAGATCCGCTCATTGGTTTGTTCATAGCCGCCTCCGTATGTAGGTTGCATCTGAGTACGCTGTTCAAAGGCTGCTCCCTGTCCCGCATCTGTCTGCTGATACCGCCTATAATCGGTTTCTTGTCCACCACTAGGTAGTCGAGTCTCGGAGTATTGAGCTTGTGCGTATTGATTTCCGCCATGCGCGACCTCGGTATATTGCTGTTGGTAGCCACCTTGGGGTGTGTAGCCTTGGCTCACGAATACTTGCTGCTGTGGTTTCTCGGACTTACCAAATGCACCGCTGAGGAGAGAACCCCCAAGACCTCCTGCTAGAACGCCAACAACTCCGCCAAGCGCACCGCCTCCTACAGCTTCTTCGGCGAATTTACCTAGGCCAGAGCTGCTGGACTCACCGAAGCCCCCTGCAAATCCGACCCCGGAACCATGCTGTCCTCCGCCAAGAGCTTCGGACAGCTCACCCATCAAGGCCCCAGCTGCAGTACTAGATGCGCCGCCTGAAGACTTTGCCATACCGAGAGGCTTGCCGCATCCGTGGCCGGTATCGTGAACGCCCTCCTTGTGGTTCAAGCCATTCAAGACACCATCGCGGCTGAGTTGTTGACGGAGCTCTTGCTGTTCATATTGAGGCTTTGAGCGCCACCAGCCTTCGACGACACCGAACATGAGACGTCGGCCATCAACGGCACCATCCTCGCCTAGATTGCGTTGAGCTGGGTGATGGAAGACTCCATGGATGATGCGGCTGATAGTCCGGTCAGGATCAATACGCTCATCATCCCAACATTGAATGAGTTGTGGAACAGCCCATTTGAGGACTTGAGAGGCGATCTTGCCGGCAACTTCATTGAGAACCTGTTGGTGTTAGTAATGGGAGGGTTAATTGGGGAAGTAAACGTACATTTGAGAAATGGTCCTTGGACAGCATGGAGTGGGTAGGATCAGATGAATGATCATCATGGAAGACAATCAATTGCTTGTCCTTGCTGCTCTGAATGATTTCTGATGAGCCAGTATTCAACTCCGTCTTAATCTGATTGATGATCGGCACCACGAATGGAGCAAGCAGAGAAAAGACAAAGATGTTGATCTGTTCTTCAATGTTCTCAATAAGTTCGGGTAAGACTGGGATTTTCTCAATTGCTTCCCTGATCGATTGCATGATCTCATCGTGCCATTGAATGATTGGATAGATCTCCTTGGCCACTTGCCGCATCTGTTGAGTGAAAGCTTCAGGTTGGCGGGGTGAGACACGCATATGTGACATCTGTGCAGCTGCCGCGTTTGCTTGGAGCTCGTCTACCTTTCCAGCTTGGTTTTCACCACCAAAGAGACCGGATGGAACTGAGCTGAGAAGTTCTTGAAGAACGCTGGTATTTGCACTGCCGCTATTTTGCATGGTGCCTTCAAGTTCCGAGATCTCGGATTGCGTTACCTTGTCATCAAATTCACCCATAACGGAGTGGAGGAAGTCAACGCCGCCAAAAGTGCCAGTGATAATGGGATAGACAGGTTGCTGAGCTCCCTGAAGTCTGATCTGGGTTTGGCGGCCGACATGGGGGAAAACATCACGCTCGCCCATTTCAATGAGAGCAAGTTCAGTGTAATTACTGTGAGCAGAATAATCTCAAGTGAGTTAGCTTAAAAAATGGAGTAGAGGCGCAAAATTTACCTTCCAGACAGTGAAGTCCAGTTCCCAAAAGACGCAACGCTTCGTACAGTTCGGCCTTGTTCCTGCTTCGAGCATATGATCTTCCAAGCTGGATTGACCTACCAAAGAGCTTCCTAACATGTAGAGCGGAAGTCATAATGCCAGCGTTTTCATTTGCAATATAGTTCTTCAGGCCAGTTCTAGGATCAATAGCCAGTTCAACGCGTTCATTGACAGGGCCCCTGAGTCTGGGATCATATTGTGTAGCATCAGTGTTATCCGCATAGTCTTTTGGGTTGTCGATGTGGTCTTCTGGGCGGTAACAGCCAAGACGGTCTGCGGTGACTTCGAATTCCTTTGTGCCATATCCAAATGTCATGAAACCAAGGACCCAGAGGAGAATTCGAATGGCTTCCGCGGAGACGTACTTGACAGTGCCGACATCGATTGCTTGAGCTATGGGAGACGGAATGTTAGCCCAAGCCTTTGTTACCGTAAAGGCCCCTCCTTCCTAGACATCATCGACGGCAGGCGACTTACAGTAATCCCTAAGCCAGTTACCAAAGTAAACTCTTGCCACGTTCATCTTGTCAAATTTCTTCCCACCAGCGGCTCTGGACATAACAAGTGTAAGTAGGGTATCTTCGATATCTCCATGGCGCCCTGCATCAGGGTTAGTAGTTGAGATGGATAGAGCTTGTAGGATATGTGGACGCACAATTCAGACCCTCGATCTGAGCAATGGAGGCAATATTGCCGGCGCCGAAGGCATGCGCTGGACGTGCTAAGATCAGGAAGATGGCTATGGTTAGCACTGCAGATGAAAGGCTAAAGGAAGGCATGTTTGCGGTAGAGAGTGTGCGAGTGTTAGGGGCGTGTATAGGAACACGAGAGGTCCCCCTATATGGGGAGGAAAATATTAGTGGGGTGAGTGAGGGTCAGTGTATTTGTAGCAAGGCCAAGGGGCTTGGAGGGGTGAATGCCAAGAGCTCGATGAGCTGTTCCGTGGTGACGGAAAGGCAATTCTACTGTAGGGGTCAACAGGGGCCCCGGCAGTATTGGAGGGGTCGCTGTCCTTCTCAAGGACTCAAGGTTGGAGCGAGATCGTGACGACAAAGCTCCTGTTAGTGGCTGCCACCGACGAGCTACCAGTACCTAGGTAATGGAGTACAAAGGTGAAATGTTCTGGTGTGATTGGGAGCTCGCGGCCGAAAGCATCCGGGGGCTGCAGTGCTCGCCCTACGAGGTTAGTCAGTGGGGATGCGGCCTAAGGTTTCAGACTGGACGGGAGTTGCACGTAAGCTGTGGCCGGGGGGGCCTGGCGGGCCTGGCGGGCCTGGCGGGCAGCAAGCATCAGCGAGACACATTAGTGGACGAAGGTGCTGGGTGGGAGAGAGAGAAGGGCAGGAGGGGAGGGGGGAGGAAGGGCTGAGAGAGGGGAGAGAAGGGCAGGAGAGGGAGGAAGGGCTCAGAGGGGGGAGAGAAGGACAGAGAGAAGCGGGAGAGACGGCGAGGTCGAGGTCGAGGTCGAGGTCGAGAGGTCGACTGCTTCAGATCCCCCGCTGAGACCAACCAGCCCCCCCCCCCCCCCCGATTTTCCAGCTCAGCTTGGCGCCTAATCACACCCCTCACCACCATGGGATCGCGGAGCAATCCTCCAGCGCGATGCTGTTAGCAGAGTACGAAGTACTGGTAGGGAGAGAGAGAGAGAGCCCTTTCAGCACACGGGCAGTACTGTAGAAGCTAATCCAGCGTTTTGTCGCTTTGCAGATGCGATACCATGTGCTTCTTCATCGAGCTATAGATACATTTACCCTATGCTGCTATATTCTGCTATACATTTGATCGATCGAGCTTCCAAGCGTACGACAGATCTCAGCCCTCTCTTTATCGCTTGACCACGCCCAGCTCCTGCGGCCCCGATCCCGATCCCCCAAGTCACACAGTAGGAAAGTAAGAAGGCCGCCAGCGCTGCCCAACCAACCTCCTGCATAAGCTCCCCCCTCCGCAGGTGCGGCAATTTGAGATGGCGGGGGGGTTATCAGGCTGCTGCCGCCGGTCTGGTCTGCTTCGCTCAAGCGCTTTTTCGACAGCCATACTGCTTTCTCACAGGGTTTAGGCAAGCCTACAACGGAGCCTGCTGATCCTGGGATGCGGAGGCTTGAATTGAAGACTGCTGAAGAGAGAGAAATTGTATATATATGTGTGTGTGTGTGTGTGTGTGTGTATGTATGTATCTAAATGTCTATATATCCATATATGAAGGCGGGTGTATGCAAACTTAGTTACTTCATATACTTTTCCCAGTACTTCGTAAGTTTGCTGTCAAAACTGAAAAGAGAAAGAAAGAAAACTCGAGCGTTCTTTCCTGTGCTGCGCAGACATACACACACACACACACACACACACACACACTGTCGCCCTGTTCTTTCAGTTCGCCTAACCGCATACCGTTCGCTGCTCTGTAAACTTAAGGTGCCCCCAGACCCGCCCGCGAACACCAAAAATATTCCTTCAACCTCCTCCTCTCGGGCTTCTTCAGCGATCCAACACGCCCAAAATCATCAACCCTAACCCCAACAACAACCCATTCTATCATAATGGCCCGTCCCAAGAAGGTTGCCGAAGAGAAGGCTAAGGAGGGAGCAACTCTTTCAATTGATGTCGACAGCTTCGTGCGCACCAGGGATTCCGTGAGTCTCATTCCCATTCCCCATTCCTCCTCATCCTCATCCCCCCAACGAACTCGGCGCATATCCAAGCTTCAACGTTGTCGCTGGAGATAGAAGGAGAAGAACGCGCCACCACGGTCATCCTATCTCTCCCCCACATTTCAACAACCATCTGTCCGCCACTCTCGCTCTCCTCCATTTCTGCATTCTGCATTCCCACTCCTGCGCGACCTTATCCCGGGCGCATCCATCGTCGCGATCTCATAGTTGACCTCGCTGCACGAACGCGCCTCCATTGTTTACATTTGGACCCTCGCGTCCCGATGGAGCAATGCCACCCCCGCCGCAGCGTCATAGCATTGATCTCGATGGCTACTACGTCTCGCAACAAACACTAATGTGGGCAAAGGTCGTCACCGGTCTCGCAACGCTTCAAGATGCCATCCAGACACTCTCGACGGCTTACATCAAGCACACCAATGCCGTCCTCGGCGAGCACGGTGCCGGCCTCGATGTTGACTCGGCCCTGGCCAAGCTCGGCGACAACCCTCTCCTCAAACTTGGAGAATTGAACCGCGCCATCAGCCCGACGAAGTCCAATGCCGCTGGTGAACCTGCCGCTAGCGACAAGAAGGAGCGCAAGAAGAGACAGCATGACCCCAATGCGCCAAAACGCCCTCTTACCCCCTTCTTCCTCTACATGCAGACAGCGCGCCCAATCATTGCCACAGACCTTGGAGCTGAAGCTGCCAAGGGTGCCGTCAGTGCTGAAGGAACAAGACGATGGGGTACCATGGCCGCAGATGACAAGCAGGTGTGTAACAATGCTCTACAATTCCCCGGATCATACTGACACTTATAGCTCTGGACCAATGCCTATAAGGACAACCTGCGCCTCTACAACGCACGCATGCACTCTTACAAGCACGGCAATCTGGCAGCCAAGGAAATGACCGACGAGGATGCCCTTGTGTACGCCGAGGAGCACAACATCAGCATAGAAAACACAGCAGATGCCCAATTGGTCGGCGAATCCTCTGCTGCTGCTCTCAATGACGAAGATGCTGAAGGAGAGCCCGACAAGGAGCCTACTCCACCACCCAAGACTCCAAAAGCCAAAGCTGGACGCAAGGGCAAGGCTACTCCGGCAACTGCACCAGAGAGCATTGTCCCTCCTGCCAGCGCCAGCATTGTTCCTCCCAAGGCAGTAGAGAAGGAGAAGAGTCCAGACAAGAAAAGGAAGCGTGCTGGCAAGAAGTCAGACGAGCCTACTCCTACCATTGAACGCGAGGAACTGGCAGTCGAAACGCCAAAGAGCGCACCAAAGCCAAGGAAGAAGAAGGCCAAGGGAGAGTAAACTGGATTCCTTTCCCCTTGACGTTTATACCTGGTTGATGTTGTTATGACTGCGCTTTCCCTCGAAGATGAGGGTCCTTCATTGTCTTGTGCTTTTTGCTTGGCTTTTCACGGCGGAAAATAAATGAATGATTGAAGAGTCGATTGTTGCTTTTGGCATTGTATTGATGGGAATGGAAAGGCTGGAATGGATGGATGGGTGAAGGGCTGGAAGACTTGTAACTGGGTGAAAGTACTCTCAGTTTCTATAGCTGGCAGTGCAATTGTTTATGTATCATCTTTCCTTGCATTCTTGACTCCAGTCTTCGTCCCGTCAACGTGTCAGTAAAACTGTGAGCACGTGCTTAAGCCCCTGAGCAGGAAAGGCAGTGAAGCCAGCGCGCCATCCTGCCTGCCACCGCATAGCCCAAATAGCTGTTAGCAGAGCCAGGTCTGAAGGGGTTGCCTTGATTTCAATCACGTTTCAGGAAACTGTCGCACCGCTTATAATAACACCCCACAAATCGAACCCGAAGTAAGAAGCAGCCCAATTCAAAACGTCACGGCCCGACTCACACGTCTCCTTCCCTCCCTTGCTTCTATACGGTACTTCCGTTGTGAATCCCAATCTCAAGCGAGGTCCACCCCTCCCCTTTTCCTTCTCGCTTATTTTTCATCCATTCATCACCTCAGCTCCCTCATTACAGCCAGAAAAAGCGACACTGATTTTAATTATCCCAAGTCAAGGTTCGGCTGGACATTGGCATCCGCAATAATCTGTGCCAAGAACCCCTGTTTTTGTCCACCACGAGCAAGGTAGAGGAATATATTGTATATATCTCAATGAGAGAATCGAAATCGGGAACTCCCAAAGCGAGACGTGATCTGCGATCCGAATTCTCAGCCGAAGGAAATGATTGTAGCACTAGTTACATTCAAATGGAGGTGTGGAGTGGAACACGCTGGACTTGCATTACCAACCACGCCGCAAAATGAACTAGGCTGTGTCTACTGCTCCAAGATGTTACCTCGACGTTCGAGATCCGAGGTATGCAAAGTGAGCTTGATCGCGTCCTTCATAATAGAAAGAAATATCTCTCTTCCCTCAGCGTGTTTCCTTGATTTTTTTTTATACCCCAGAGTGGGAGTGCCTTGCGAATTGTTTATAGGATTCACCTGCCACTCTTCATGTGGGAAAGCTATTCATGACTCTTATGTCCATTATCCAAGCTATACTTTTTCTGGTCGGGTGGCAAACAGCGTAAATCATGGCTCTCCTGTTCCTCCCTCCCTCCCTTCCTCGCAATGCGTGTCGGGCTGTCTTTTCATGCGTCATTCCGCCTCGATATAACTTCCAGCTTGAGTGGGACTTTGATTCTTTCGCCGAATATCGATTGGTTCGTCGATAGGTAGGTATTCCCTCGAGAGGTAGGCAGAGAAATCTCCCGCCCGTCCTTGGGCGATTAAGGAATTCTCTCTTCCAGACTCCAAATTTTTTCAATGTCCCTCTTGGTTCCGAACATTTTGAACGCTGGTCCCTTAAATCTCCCAGCTGATGTTGAACATCGAAGTGGGGGTTTTCCAATGTCTCGCAGGGAATTTGAACATTAAAAAGACTATACCCTGTAATGTCCCGGCTTGGACTTGGATATTGTGAAGACGGTAAGACTTGGAATGATATCGATTTCTCATATATTCCAAAAAAAAAAAAAGTTGTATTCCGCAAAAGATAGAGCAGAGCAGGAGGTATAAAAGAAGTTTAAGTTATAGTTAGCAGGCGCTGCAGCTTTTTAGTCGAGGTCACTCATCCTATCCCCCATC
>Ga0302325_10024070_pt1 | contig 12678 bp, 17 predicted proteins | sample Palsa_T0_2_FD_201948 | JGI IMG/M metagenome (GOLD analysis project Ga0302325, IMG submission 201948) | Peat permafrost microbial communities from Stordalen Mire near Abisko, Sweden - Palsa_T0_2 | ecosystem: Environmental > Terrestrial > Soil > Palsa > Peat permafrost | place: Sweden: Abisko...
GTCAGAAATCCGGTTTGTCTGCGGTCGGAATGGCTGCGGCATTTCCGGGAAACATATCTCTGCTTTCGGCGCAGATGAATTCCGGCCATTCGGCCAGCGGGCGCCTATAGGTGACGGTTGCCGACCACGCCATCGTGAAGGCACCTTCGTCTTCGACGGTGAATTGGAGCTGCAACCCTTTGCCCTTGTAATCAGGGTAAGGCAACCAGCCGAAATCCGTTACCGGGATGGTGAAATTGTGTTTGGCAGCGCGTTCTTGTGCTTCTTTTGCCGCTTCGTAATCGATCAGCCGATAGCGTTCCACGACGTGCAGTGCCTGGGTGTACGGCGTGCCGTACATGTCGGCCATGGCAAAGGGTCCGATCTTGATCCCGACGGTGTCGATAACCAGTGTGTCGCCTTCGTAATGACCGACGGAATCCCCATACCAGGACGGCGTTACCTGAGTCGGATGCGACTGGTTCAATCGGATGTGGCGGACTTCATTGTTGTAGGAGTAAAGGATGGTGACTTTGTCCGGCTGCTGAAGCAGCTCGATTCCAATGTTCCAGAAAATAAAAGGTACGCCTCCAGGCCAACACTGATTGGATGGGGTCGGATAGCCCAGGCCGTTCAACTGCATGTCGCCATGCTGCTTTACGATCGCCGCCGCATGGGGGTTCAAGATCGGGTTGCTGTAATCGCCGACGAGCTTGGTGGGATTGCTGACCCCGTTGGGCAGGTGCGCCTTGTTCACCACCGGACCGGGACCCGACGTTGGTGCGTCGACATCGGGCCAGAAAAAGTGGGCCCAAATACCGGAGAAATCAGGGATGGATGCAGCGCTTTGGATACCGTTGCCGGCTGGCCCAGGCGCCACCTCCTGCCCGAAGGCGGGCGTCGCTGCCGCCGCCGCCAAAATCACCAAGGAAAGCAAATCCCGCTGCTTATGCATGCCCAGCTCCGCTTCCTCGTTTGTCGTCGATATTAGCAAGAAAGCGGCGCATACGCCTCTGGTGCTGATAAGGCACCCCGATCGTATCGTGATCTCAAGCGAATCGAGAGCCTCACGCAAGCCGGTGCTGCCGGGGCGTGACGACCCCACGGAACCAAGCGAGGCCGCAGGCAAGGTCCAGTAGCGCCACATGTGTGCCGGCTGACCCGATGCACCCGTCGTCGGCTCTCTCTACCCGAACACGCGGTGATCGCTGCGCGGAAACGCGTTTTCACGCCCAGCCGAGCCGTCGCATGATGGCGCGGCCCATCACCCAGTCCTTGTCCTGCTCGGACAGGAAGGGCAGTTCCTCGGTGAAGTGGGTGATGCGCTGCTGGTAGGTGAAGTTCGGGAAGCGATCGATGCCGGCGGTGAGGTCGGTGCCCCAGAAGCAGCGGCGCGGTCCGAAGGCGTCGAACACGCGGTTGAGGTGACCGGTCATGTCACGGAACGGGTAGGCTTGCGACGACTTGTGCGGTACGGAGGACATCTTCACCTGCGCGTTCGGGTACTTCGCGAACTCGACCACCTCGGCGACGGCTTCCGGGATCTTGCCCTGCTTGGCCGTTTGGTCGGACAGGTTCATGTGGTCGATGATGAAGACGAGGTCCGGATTGCGCTCGACGATGCGCAGGAAGTCGCGCGCGCGGCCTGCGGTCGGCGTCATCACGGGAATGCCGCCCTTGGCGGCGGCGGGCCAGAACCAATCGGCAGTGCCGTCGGTGAGCCAACTGCCCTGCAAACGGTTGAAAGTGTGCCGGACGCCCAGCATGCCGGGCTGATCCTTCCAGGTCGCGAGCAACTCCTTCGATTTCGGATCGTCGAGCCGCAGACGCCCCATCACCGCGAAACGATGCGGCCACTTCTTCGCCGCCTCCATCGCGCAGTCGTTGTGATAGCCTTCCCAGGACGGCGGCACGATGACGACGCGGTCGACACCGGCCTCGTCCATGCGAGCCAGGAGTTCGTAGTACGAGAACGGCCGCGGGATGTGCGCTTGCCCGATGCCGTCGGCGGGCCACGGACGCTCGGGCGTGCTCGCGAGCCAGAGATGGACTTGCGAGTCGACGATAATGCGGCCCGCGGGCATGGACCTGGCGGGTTCGGACGATTGTGATGCCACCGCGACACCTGCTCCGGCGGCGGTCATGAGAACCTCGCGACGTGAAAACATGGTGGGCTCCTCCTTTGCCGGCTTTGCGCGACACCTAGTACTTCGTTTCCGAAGTTTGAATCATATCGATATCACCAATCACCTCGTCCTGAGGAGCGCGCTCTTGCGCGCGTCTCGAAGGACGGTCACGGGCGAGATCGTGCTGACGGCGGATGGTGCCGCGTGGAACATAATTTCGCCGGCCTTGAGCACGTGTGGCGGCTGCCCCTTGACGGTGAAGGTGACTTCGCCCTCCTGGATCGCGAGCGACTCTAGTCAGGACGGCCGGCGGCGTCCAGTTGAGCCGTTCTCCGAAGACATGGTTGCCCCGCTGTTGCGCCAGATCGTGGCGGAATGCGAGGTGATCGTCGCGGGGACCGGACGCGGAGCGGGTGCCCCCGGATTGCGCGGCGCTCTATCCGGGCTACGATCTGATACAGTGGCCCGGCCGGCAAAGGCGTGCCGAAATCAAAAGGGAGAGAGAGCGATGAAATCCGCATGGCTGTTGGTGGGACTGACTTCGGCTGCCTTCGCCACGGGCGCGTGGGCCCAGGAGATGGATTTCAACAAGGTCGAAATCATCACGCAGCAGCTCGCGCCCAACGTCTACATGCTGACCGGCTCGAGCGGTCTCGATCCCTCCCATGAAGACGCGGCCGGCGGCAGGATCGGCGTGCTCGCGGGGCCGGACGGAATCCTGATGATCGATGCGCAATACGCGCAGCTCTCCGACAAGGTTCTGGCGGCGATCCGGCGCATCAGCAGCGGGCCGATTCGCTATTTGGTCAACACCCATATTCATCGCGACCACACGGCGGGCAATGCGTTCTTCGCCAAGCAGGGCGCCGTGATCTTTGCGCGCGAAGAGCTGCGCGAGGGCATGGTCCGGCTGTCGAAGGCGCCCAATGCGAGCACGAACCCGGTGGCCAATCCCGCCGGCTTCCCCGTCATCACCTACGGGATGGGCGAGCCGGTGAAGATCCACATGAACGACGAAACCGTCGATTTCATTCCGATCAGGGCCGCCCATACTGGCGGCGATACCGTCGTCAAGTTCGAGAAGGCGAACGTGCTCTTCATCGGCGATTTCTACCGCAATTACGGTTATCCCTTCATCGACATCGGCAATGGCGGCTCGCTCAAGGGCATGCTGGAGGGGCTCGACGCCACCATGAAGTCCGCCGACGCCAACACGACGCTGGTGCCGGGCCACGGCACCCTCATCAAGCGCGACGACATCATCCCTTATCGCGACATGATTCTCGCGGTGCAGCAAAAAGTGCAGCAGATGATAGCGCAGGGTAAGACTTTGCAGGACGTGCTCGCCGCGAAAGTGACGGGGGCGTACGACGCAAAAGTCTCAGGAGGTACGGAGTCGAGCTCGGACCGCTTCGTCACCGCGGTGTATCAGGAGCTGAAAGGCGGGAAGTAGGTGGGGCAAACGACAATTCCCTCGCTGGGACGATTCGCTACCCCGGCGTCGCCGTGTTAATCGGCTCCGCCATGGAACCTGTGCGGAGATCGATATCGGGGCTGTTGGCCGTTTTGCTGCGGCGCGTCATCGTTTGCGCCGGCCTCGCCGCTGCCATCCTCGCAATCCCCACGGCCGCCGCCGCGCAGGACTACCCCTTGCGTTCGGTGCGGATCATCGTGCCGTTTCCCGCCGGCGGGACGGCCGACCTGATGCCGCGCATCGTCGCTGACTGGCTGTCGCGCAAGTGGAAGCAGGCGGTGGTGATCGAGAACAAGCCGGGTGCCGCCGGCAATATCGGTGCGGAGGCGGCGTTTTACGCCGACCCCGACGGGTATACGCTGCTGTCGGCGCCGCCGCCGCCGCTGGTGATCAACCAGAACCTCTATCCCAGGCTCGGCTTCGATCCCACCGCCTTCGTTCCGGTCTCGGTGATGGGCATCGTGCCGAACGCGCTGGTGGTCAACCCGAACAAGGTGGCGGCCAAGACGGTCGCGGAATTGATCGCCTATGCGCGCGCCAATCCCGGCCGGCTCACCTCGGCGACCCAGGGCAACGGCACCACCTCGCATCTCACCTCGGAAATGTTCCAGATGATGGGGAAGGTGCAGTTCATCCACGTGCCCTATCGCGGCTCGGCGCCGGCCTTGCAGGGAATGTTGGCGGGGGATTGCGACGTCATGTTCGACAATCTCGGGGTGTCGCTGCCGCTGGTGAAGAGCGGCCAGCTCCGGCTGATCGCGGTCGGCACCGACAAGCGCATGGCCGCGCTCCCGGACGTGCCGACCATCGCCGAGACGCTGCCGGGCTTTGCCTCCTCGGCCTGGTTCGCGGTGGTCGCGCCGCCGAAGACGCCCCGCGCCATCGTCGAAAGAATCAGCGCCGATATCGCCGAGGCGATCCGGTCGCCCGATGTGGCGAAGCGGCTCGACGAATTGTCGGCCGAACCGGTCGGCAGCAATCCCGATGCGGCCACCCGCTTCATGCGCGAGGAGAGCGAGCGCTGGGGCGGCGTCATCAAGGCGGCCGGGGTCAAACTCGACTAATCGGACAGGAGCGGCGTCATGAACATCCATGCGGGCCGGCGCCCATGGCCGGCGGAAGGCCTCACCCGGGTTCCCTACTGGCTCTATACCGACCGCGACCTCTATGCCCAGGAGCAGGAGCGCATCTTCCGCGGCAACGCCTGGACCTTCCTGTGCCTGGAGGCCGAGCTGCCGAAGCCGAATTCGTTCCGGCTCTCAAATCTCGGCGACATGCCGGTGGTGGTCACCCGCGACAGGGGCGGCGTCATCCACGCCTTCGAGAACCGCTGCGCGCATCGCGGCTCGCTGCTGTGCCTCAAGGAGCGCGGCGAGGCGAAGGAGATCACCTGCGTCTATCACAACTGGACCTACGATCTCACCGGCAGGCTGACCGGGGTGGCGTTCCGGCGCGGCATCGCCGGCAAGGGCGGCATGCCCGCCGATTGCAAGCCGGAACAGCACGCGCCGCGCCAGCTCACCACCGAAAGCTTCGCCGGGCTGGTGTTCGGCACGCTCGGCGCGGACACGCCGCCGCTGGAACCATATCTCGGGCCTGAGATCGCGGCGCACATCAGGCGCGTGATGCGCGCGCCGGTGAAGCTCATCGGCGGCTATACCCAGATATTGCCGAGCAACTGGAAGCTCTATGTGGAGAACACCAGGGACAGCTATCACGCCAGCCTGCTGCACATGTTCTTCACCACCTTCCGGCTCAACCGGCTGTCGCAGAAGGGCGGCCTGATCGTGAGCGAGAGCGGCGGCAACCATGTCAGCTACTCCATGCGCCAGGACGTCGCCGGCAAGGAATACGAGCGGGCCGGAATGCGCACCGCCCATGACGGCTACCAGTTGGAGGCGCCCGAGCTCTTGGAAAACATCGACGAGTTCGGCGACGGCATCGGCTTGCAGATCCTCACGGTGTTTCCCGGCTTCCTGCTGCAGCAGATCCGCAATTCGCTGGCGGTGCGCCGGGTGGTGCCGCGCGGCCTCGACCAGACCGAGCTGGCATGGACCTGCTTCGGCTTTGCCTCCGACGACGAGGCCATGACCGAGCGGCGGCTGCGTCAGGCCAATTTGATCGGCCCCGCCGGCTTCATTTCGCTGGAGGACGGCGCCGCCACCGGCTTCGTGCAGCGCGGTACCCGCGGCGCCGACGACGCGGAGTCCCTGGTCGAGATGGGCGGCAGCGGCACCGCCTCGGAAGAGAGCCGGGTCAGCGAGGCGGCGGTGCGCGGCTTCTGGAAGGACTATCGCCGCCACATGGGGCTTTGAAGGCCCGTTCTCCCTCTCCCGCTCGCGGGGGAGGGTCGGGGAGGGGGCGCGGGCGGAGTCAATCGCCCCCGCAAGCCGGGGAGGAAGATCGCAAATCCGCACCCGCCACACAGAAGTGGTTCGGCGCGAAACGAATGCGGGGATCATGAGCATCGAGCAGGTCTACCGGGTCCAGGACATCAATGCCCGCTATGTCGAGGCGATCGACGACGACCGCCTCGAGGCGTGGCCCGACTTCTTCGCCGACGACGGATGCTACCGCATCACCACGGCGGAAAACGTCGCCCAGGGACTGCCGCTGAGCCTCATCTACGCGACCTCGCGCGCCATGCTGCGCGACCGCGTGCGGGCGCTACGGGAGGCCAATGTCTACGAGAGCCAGCACTACCGCCATGTGCTGGGAGCACCCCGCGTCACGGCGGCCGAGGGTTCGAGCCTGCGGGCGCGCACGCCTTTCATGGTGGCGCGCGTCATGCACACCGGCGAGACCATGATCTTCGCCACCGGCTGCTACGAGGACCGCGTGGTGCTGGTGGGGCCGCACCAGGTGCATTTCGCCGAAAAGACCGTCATTCTCGACAGCCGTCAGGTCGATACACTGCTGGCGATTCCGCTGTAGTATGGCCGCGCAAATCCACTCCGGGAGTACGGCATCGTGAGACGCGCCATGACGATCCTCGGCGGACTGGTCCTGGTCCTCGCGCTGCTCGTCGCCGGTTTCTTCTACGCGACATGGGCGCCGGATCGTCCGCTGGCGTCGCTGGTCGGCCGCTGGGCGCCGCCGCCCTCGGTCTTCGTCGACGTCGCCGGCATGAAGGTGCACCTGCGCGACGTGGGGCCGCGGGACGATCCGAGCCCGATCGTGCTGATCCACGGCACCGGTTCGTTCTTGCACGCCTGGGAAGGCTGGGTACCGGCGCTCGAGGAGCAGCGGCGCGTGATCACCTTCGACCTGCCAGGGTTCGGGCTCACCGGTCCGTCGCCGGACGGCGACTATTCGCTCGAGGCGTCGGTGCGCTTCGTGACCGCGCTGCTCGACAAGCTCGGCGTCGCCCATTGCGTGCTCGGCGGCAACTCGCTCGGCGGCGCGATATCGTGGGCGGCGGCGGTGCTCGAACCGTCGCGGGTCGACAAGCTCATCCTGGTCGATGCCGGCGGCTATCCCGCCCACTCGACCTCGATCCCGCTCGGCTTCCGCATCGCGCGGATGCCCGGGCTCAATCAGCTGCTGTCGCACACGCTGCCGCGTTTCCTCATCGCGTCCGGCATGCGCAACGTCTTCGGCGATCCGTCGAAGGTGACCGACCTGATGGTGGACCGCGCCTACGAGATCACGCTGCGCGAGGGCAACCGGCAGGCCATGGTGCAGCGGTTCAACCAGCCGCGCCGCACCGCGCTCGCCTACCGCATCCCCGAGATCAAGGTGCCCACGCTCATCATCTGGGGCAGCCGCGACCGCCTGGTGCCGCCCGACGACGCCGAGCGCTTCCACCGCGACATCGCCGGCAGCACCCTGGTGATGTTCGACGGACTCGGCCACGCGCCGGAGGAAGAGGACCCCGCGCGCACGGTGGTCGCGGTGAAGCAGTTCCTCGGGTTGGAGTGACGGGAGTCAAGTCCTTGTCATTCCGGGGCGCCGCTCCGCGGCGAACCCGGAATCCAGACGGCGTTGCCGCCTGCACAGCAGCCTGGATTCCGGGTTCGCGCGAAGACGCGCGCCCCGGAATGACGATGCCTCACCCGTCCGTCAAGGCATTGTTGGCCAAGCCGCTGATCTGCACGTCGTAGCCGAACGCATCGGTCATGTGCAGGCTGTAGGGCCCGCCGTTGCGCACGTTCTCGACGCCCATCGCCTTGAGGTCGGCGCTCGCCTTGTCGCGATCGAAATCGGCGATGGTATAGGCGACGTGGTCGATCAGTGCGCTCGACTTCGGCCGCGGCGCGCCGCCGGCGGCCGGCGGGGCATTGAGATCGCGGGTACGGATGATGAGGTGGGTCAGCGGCACGTCCTTCGCCGCTACGTTGTAGGGCTGTTCGCCCTTCTTGCCGAACGGCAGCGCGACGTCGTGGTCGGTGGCGCCGACCTGGTCGAGGCCGAACACCTTCGAGTACCAGTCGGCGGCTTTCTTGTAGTCGGCGCAGGTATAGGAGATGTGATTGACCAGGGCGGCGGTGAGGCCCGGGCTTTCCGCGGCGCCGGCGCCGCCGGCGTAGACGGTGGTGGCGGCGAGCGTGAGCGTTTCGATCAGGCGCCGGCGGCTGATCTTGCCGTTCTCGAAGTCGTGAAGCTTCTGTGCGACGAACCCTTCCATGGCGGTTCTCCCGTTGCATGCTCGCCGGAGGTTGCGGACCATCCGGTCGCGGTCATGCGCAAAGTCAGAGTGGATGATCGAATCCAGACGTCAGCGTCTGAAGGCGTTTTCCTGGGCGGCGGATGAGATCTGCACGTCGTAATTGAAGGGGTCGCGGACGTGGAGGCTGCCGTCGCGCCCGGTCACCTCGAGGCCCTTGGCCTTGAGCGCCCCGCGCACGCGCGCTTCGTCCCAGTTCGCGATGGTATAGGCGATGTGGTCGACGACGGCCTTGGACGGCGGCTTCGCCTCGGTGCCGGCGGTGCGCGCGACGATGAAGGAGCCGCCCTTGCCGGGTTCCGGACCGAACATCAGGTTGGCCCGCTTGCCGTTGTCCTTTCCCGGCGTGCTCACCATGCCGAGCACCGACGTGTAGAAGTCGCGCGCCTTGGCATAGTCCGGGCAGGTGTAGGAGATGTGGTTGATGCCGATCACCTTCAATCCGCGCTCCGGCGCGGCGTTGGCGGCGTCGCCGGCGCCGTAGACCACGGCGGCGAGTGCGACGGTCTGGCAGAATTCGCGGCGGTCGACCTTGCCGCTTTCGAAATCTTTGACGAGACCAGCAATGAAACGTTCCATGCTGCGTTCCTCCCTTGGCGGTGTGCGCCGTTGGCCGGCGACATCGTCGAGACTAGCATTTGGACACGGCGGGCGGAACGCAAATCGCGTGAATGAATCCGCCCGGTGTGAGCCAGTTAACGCGCGGATTTCAAAACAGCGGTTATCAAGGAGACATGCCCGACCCCCCGTCTCATGGAGGTGCGTCATGAAAGTCGTCATTGCCTCGCTGGTGTTGATCCTCATCGTCGCCTCGGCTGCGGTCGCAAGAGATGCGAAAGACCAGCTTCGGGACGATATGACGTTTTGCAGTCAATTCGTGATCCACGACCCCGATCCGGGGATCGTGCTCAACCACATGCGTGACTGCTGCGCGTACAGTCGTAACGTCCGGGATTGTCGTATGTACGAATGGGGTACGACCGAGCGATGACGAGGAGCCCGCACCCGCTAATGCTTCTGGGCCTGCACGAGGTATCCGAGGATCGTTTCCTCGCCCAGCGCCTTGCAGGCTTCCAGCCGGTGCAAACCGTGCACGAGGACGAGGCGGTCGCCGTCGCGGCGCACCAGGATCGGGGTTTCCTGCCCGCTCTCCAGCATGCTGCGGGCGATGTCCTGGACGACCTCCGGCTTGAGCGTGGAACGGCGCTTGACCGGCACATAGATGGTCGCGACTTCGAATTTCTCGCGCTTCATCATGCTGCGGCGCCCATCCTCTAGCTCCCGGCGATCTTGACCTTCTTGGCCTTGGCCGGCTTGTTGGCACGCGCCTCCGCCTCGGCGGCCTCACGGGCCAGCCTCAGCGACCGCAGCTTGGCGGTCTTTTCCACCAGCGCGCGACTCGCGGCTTCGTATTCCGCCATGGCCTTGGAGGCCTCCCGCGCCTGGAGTTCCTTCTTCTTCAGGCTTGCTTCCGTCCGGGCCTGGTCCTTGGTATTGCTCGCCAACGCCGCCTCCTGTTTCTATTCCCGGCACGGCCACGCGTCATGCATGGCTGTCAGCGCGAGCAATCGAAAATCTTCCTGCATCCGCTCGGGGTGGGTTTCAACAAAGTCGATGACCGTGCCCAACATCTGTTCGGGTGAAACGGTGTTGGGATGGCAGAACGTCAATCCTTCGCCGAGAACGCGGCTGACAAAGGACAGCGTGCTCACGATGCCGAGACATCCGCCCCCGATCGCATCTCGGGTACCGGCATCGAGCGCTGCTTTACAGTGCGGCAACATGGAGCCGGCGCTTCTGGGGTCTTCGGCAGCCATGGCCGACGCGTTCCACGTCGTCACCGCCAAAACAGTCCACATCAACATCCGCATGCGCAACACTCCGAATTCATATGTAGTTGCAAGATCGTAGAACGTCCAGCCGCAGCGACGGATTGTCTTGCAAAAACCGCGATTAACCCCTATTTGTAATGAATATCGACGTTTGGCCGGACGATTTGGCCGTATCGCCTTCGCTGCAAAGCGCGGCGCGCGCTCAGAGACCTCTCCAAAATTCGACTAACCAAGGTCCGGATTGCGCTCTGTTGCGTGGTCTCGGGCAACTGCAGCGCTACTTAAGCGAAGGAACTTTGTAATGGATACGGGAACAGTAAAATTCTACAACAGTCAGAAGGGCTTCGGCTTCATTCAGCCGGACAGCGGCGGCAAGGACGTATTCGTCCACGCCACCGCGCTGGAACGGGCCGGCATTCGCGGCCTGGTCGAGGGCCAGAAGGTCTCCTTCGACACCCAGGAAGATCGCCGCACCGGCAAGATCGCCGTCGGCACCATCCAGGCCGCGTGAGCCTAGGGCGTCGAATCCGGAAAGCCGCCCCAGGGCGGCTTTCTCTTTCGGGGATCGCTGCGGCCGCTTTGCCCTTTCCCGGCTGGGGGAGGTGCGGTAGTCAGGACGCCGTCGCCGATCACCGTATGGAACGAAACGAGGACGATGAACGCGTTCAAGAATGACGACGATTTCAGCGAGCGCCTGACCACGGCCGCGAAGGCCAAGCAGGCCCTGCTGGAGAAGTTCCGCGCCCGGCCGAAGTCGGACGCCCCCGGCGCCGCCGAGCGGCAGGCCGCCCGCCTGGCGGCCAGCCTCGCGCGCGATGCCCGCACGGCCGAGCGCAAGGCGGCCCGCGAAGCCGAGGCTGCGCGCCTGCAGGCGGAAGCGATCCGTGAGGCCGCCGAGCGGGAGGCCAACAAGGCCGCCACCGAGGCCGCCCAGGCGGCTCAGGAACTCGCCCTGGAAGCCGAGCGCAAAGCCGCCCGCGACGCCCGTTATGCCGCGCGCAAGGCGCGGCAGCGGTAATGGCTGCCGGCCCGATTGGAACCACCGCCGATACCGGGCCGGCTTTCGAGCCGGCCTTCGACTGCCAGACCTTCGACTCCCAAGCCTTCGATTGCCGGACCTGCGGCGCGTGCTGCTCATACTCCCGGGAGTGGCCGCGGTTCTCCCTGGAGGACGACGCCGCGCTGGAACGCATCCCGCCCCGGTTCGTCGACGACGAACGCGGCCGCATGCGCTGCGACGGCGACCGCTGCGCGGCGCTGGTGGGAGAGGTCGGCGTCACCACCGCCTGCGCCGTCTATGCGGTGCGGCCGGACGTGTGCAGGGCATGCCTGCCGGGCGACGACGAATGCCGCAAGGCCCGGCGCCGCTTCAATCTGTGATTGCGGCGTAGCGGCGCCTGGCGGCCTTGGCCGGGGGGCTCGGCCCCAATCCCCTTACTTCGGAGCTTCGAAGCCGTTGGCGCGCCAGCGTTCGGCCATCGCCGGTGACGTGAGCGCGGCGATGAAGGCGCGCGCGGCGGTCGGATCGGTGCTGCTCGCGGGGATCGCGGCGGCGTAGGCCGAGTAGTCCTGCTGCGCCGGCGGCAGCAGGCCGGCGAGCTTGATGCCCTTCACCGCCATCGCCTCGCTGATGAACACGATCGCCATGTCGGCGCGGCCCTCCGCCACTTCGATCGCGGCTTCGCGGCCGCCCCTGGTCAGCACCGCCTTCTGCTTGACAGCGTCGCCGATACCGAAGTTCTCGGCCACCTTGGCGAAATGGATTCCGGAGGTGCCGCCCTCGGCCGGGTTGGTGTAGGCGATCGAGTGCGCCGCGACGAGCGCGCTCTTGAGCGCTTCGGATGTCGAGACATCGGGCACCGCCGCGCCGTCGCGGACGGCGACGCCGATGCCGACGCGGCCGAGATCGGCGCGGCTGCCGGGCGTGAGCTTGCCGGTCTTCTCGAGTTCGCCCATCAGCGGCACCGAGACGATGACGAGGTCGGCCGGCTGGCCCGACGCGATGATGTTGCGCAATTGCCCGGTGGTGCCGATTGTGAAGTCGAATTTCTGGCCGGTCTGGCGCGAATAGTCATCGATGATCTGCGCGATCAGGCCGCGCACCGCGCCGGCGGAAATCACCTTGAGATCGGCCGCGCCGGCGGGCGAAGCGGCCAGCAGGGCCAGGACGGCGATCAGGCACGAAAGACGACGGATCATGTTTCCCCCTGTCCGGCCGCGCATGGTGAAGGACGAATGATTGCCGGCGTCAGCCGGAGGCGGCGCACCGGCAGTATAGCCGCTCGGCGCCGCCGTTCCCACCAGCCAGTGTCAGCCAGTGTCAGACGCGAATCTGCGGGATTATCCTCGACCGGAGAGCCGTTCCAATCGATTTCAGCTCATCCGCTTCCCGTTCGTCGCGCCAACTCGACGTTCGTGGGCCGGAAATCGTCGATGCTGTTCGCGAGGCTCCCGGTCGCCTCCGTGGCGGGCGCGTCGGCCGCGCTGGTTGCCAGGCGGTCGCGCACGGCCGCGAGCAGGCCGACGATCGACGGGTCCGACGCGGAACGCGCCGGGTTCGCGCCTTGGGCGGGAAAGGCGACCACGGAAAGCGCATTGCCG
>Ga0302325_10024071_pt1 | contig 12678 bp, 12 predicted proteins | sample Palsa_T0_2_FD_201948 | JGI IMG/M metagenome (GOLD analysis project Ga0302325, IMG submission 201948) | Peat permafrost microbial communities from Stordalen Mire near Abisko, Sweden - Palsa_T0_2 | ecosystem: Environmental > Terrestrial > Soil > Palsa > Peat permafrost | place: Sweden: Abisko...
GCCAATGATGAATCCAACCACCCTCCATATCTACTATCTCCCCTCTCCAACAAGACATCATCCAACAAACTCAAACAGAAACTCGCAAGGAAAGACATCACGCGTCACGCGTCCATACTCTCACAGATAATCATAGCATGAGTCAAACAGTAAAGAAAAGGAAATACAATTTGATGAATGAATGAACGCATGCTGTTCGTAACCTCATACTCATTAGGCATTAAGCAGCCGTGAACTCGCACTTCACCACATCAATGTCACCCAATCATCCAAATCGATAGACATGCGAAATGGAGATGGTGAGTTTGGTTCATTGATTTAGAAATCCCAGAAATCACCTCCAGTTGCCTGATTCTTGCCCTGCGTTCTTCCAGTCATGAATTTACCCGGCTTGTTGACACTGCCGGCTTCTTCTCCGTCGCTATCATCACCAAAGCCCCATTGTCTGCCGGCTCCGAGCTTGCCGCCCATTCCGTCGCCCCCGATGATGATGCCCTTGGGGTTATCGTTTCGGTTGCTCATGGTGTTTGTGGCTTCGGCTAATGGTCCCTTGCCGGCTCCGGTGGTAGGTCTCGAGGTAGTAGGTGAGGCGGGGACGTTCTCCTTTTGATTTGGAGATTGATCGTAAGCAGCCCAGTTGGCATCCATCATCTTGACGACCTTGGCGCGATCTTCCGAGATGTGGGCTGGGGCTAGCTTGTGAGCCGGAGAATCATCGGTGAAGTTGAAGTGAGGATCAAAATCCTTTGACCGATCCTTGACGTTGGCGATGGTGTCCAAGCACTTCTTTTCTTCGCCAACTGGAATACCGGTCTCTTCATCGAAGAGATTATTTTTGTAGAGACCAAGACCTGTATTCTGACCTGCTCCACGGGGTCGGCCAACGATGCGACGACCGCCTTCGGGAGTGCCATCATCTTGGAATTCAAATTGAGACTCAGCATCTTTGCGTGGCTGGTGAACCTTCTTGGCTTTGATGGGACTGTCGATAACCTCATCATCCTCGTTACCCCAATGGCGGACGTCGTTGGTGCGGAGGAGCTTGGTAGGAATAACCTTTGCTGGTGTGTTGAAGTCATCAAAGTTCCACTGGCTACCATGCTTGCTGGACTTCACCTCCTTTAGAGGACGTTGTTTATTTTCTGGTTCGCTACCGTCACCAAAGTCGAAGTGTTGGTATTTGGTTGGGTTGGGGCGGTAGAAATGCTCAGCAGAATGGTCCTTCTCTGGTGTGGCTACCTCGGCTACCTCGGCTTCGTCAGATTCAAAAAGACGAGATGGCGCATAGTTCTTTCCTGCACCACCTTTGGGGGCAATGGCATTCGATTTGGAAGGAGATTCGGAGCGGATGGCAACTGGAGTCTTCGTTGGAGAAGCGGGGGAGTTGTCGGAATCGTTGCCAACGAAAAGATCATGATAGTCGCGTGGAGGTGGCTTGGCCGATGCGCGAGGAGCAACAACAGCTGGGAGGGCATCTTGAATGCTCCTGTCGCGAGGCGCAAATAGTGATAGGGAAGCATGCGGATCACGAGTGACATTTGTAGAGTTGCCTCGGGATCTTGCGGGTTCCTGATCATCTGCATGTGGAACAGAATCAACTGGTGTCTTTCCAGCAGACTTAACACTTGAAGCAATCAACTTTATTTGGTCCGTTCCATCGCGAATAGGCCAGTTGCGCCCAGTCTTGCCAATAACATCGATTAGCTTGAGGAGAGAACCTTGATCCCAATTTTGTCGAATCTGAAGAATCTTTCCGTTCGTATCGAAGGTGACGATGTGGATCTATTGGATATGGTTAGCGCGTCGCGTTTGGAAGCAAGAAGAGGTGCGTACGATTGGGAAAGTAACAATGCGATCAGTGAGGAAGTTATCATCCAAGCTTGGCAGATATGCGCCACCTCCTGTGAGAAACTCTATCGTGGTGTGAACCTCAACTGCAAGAGCATCTCCACCTTCAACAACATCCAGGAATTTCTCCTCCTTCTTCTTGAGCTCGCGACCTTGGCTTGCAAGGTGTTTGGCAACTTCGGAAGAGCCATTGAACGTGACGAGAGTTGTAATGTAATGGAGGGACGCGTTGTCGGCGAGGAGCGAGGGGTTTGGAGCAACTAGAAACTGCTTGTATGCGGCCTGGAGCGCCATGATGATTGAGGTTTGTTTATTCGGAGAGTCTTGATGATAAGCGCAGGACGTGGCAAATGCAGGACGAGGAGGTGTGGAGACTCTGGAGAGGATGCGATCAAAATCTGTGGGTGTCTCGTAAGGTGGAAGAATTTGAGGAAGAGACAGGACAGAACAGGACAGAGGGTGTGTGAAGAAGCGAGAGCCAGAGGGTGGGCAGGTGGTGTTTACTGTTCGCGACTTCCCTTGACGTGTCTGATTGGGCGATTTCGCGTAAAAGAGGCTTTTCAGATATTACTTTTGGGAGCAATAATGAAGCTGGGAAGTGCTTTCTTTTCTTGCCTTTCTTATTGCTCAGATCTTAAGATGTACTCCTCAGGGGCGCGTTCAATGGCAGTGCGGGGACTGTGGCTTTGACGTCGTATCGAATCTGGAGTGATATTCATTATTTGCAGTCCTTGGATTTCCCATTGCAGTTTAGACACGCCACGATGCGCTATTTTGAAGCACAAACTGGCCTGGAATTACCTAGCAACGCATCCTGCACGTCAAAAAGCAGACCCGCTCCCCTCGCCCGCGTTTCAGAAGGGGCCAGGTTTCAACGGCTGGAAGTGTGACGAGATGTGATTAGATGGCGCGTAGATGTGAGCATGAGGGCGGAGGGGGAGGGGGAGGGCGGAAGGCGAGGGCGGAAGGCGGAGGGCGGGACCACCGCGGGATGACGGCGGAAACAGCCCGTGATTTGGGATGAAACACCCTCGCGTTCGGCTCAGCGGCTTGCACTCCTCACTCCTTTCAAGCTTCACTGTCAGTACTTCATACGAAGTACTGTCTGTACTTGTAGCTTTTCGAGGATCCGCACTCGCTCTGTTCAACACTTCAAAAATAAAATGCTCAACACTAACCAAGACACTATGAAACGAATCCTTCATTATTGTGGATGCTTGCAGCGCCCGTAAGGTTCGAGTACAAGTGATTTGAATCGACGATTCCACGTTGCGGGTTCTGTGCCTCACTGCTACCGTGCCTTCACCTTTCACCGCAGGAGGATCAATTTGAAGCTCCTCATTCGACAGGCAAGCGATCACAGACAGGATGTCTCACTTCGACGAATGAGGTGCCAGAGATGCAGTGTCAGTGTGTCACGGCATCTGTTCCCCTGTGGCGGCTTCCTCCCGTTTCATGTTTCTCCTCGCCCACTCACCCTCGAATGTTTCTCCAGTTTCGGCCCCCATCTCTCACCCAGGCCAGTCACGAGCTCGACATTGTTTCATAATGCACACCCACTCTCCAGGCTGCCAATCCACTCGTTTTGAGCCTCATGATGACTTGCTTGGCCCGAGTTGGAGGCGTTGATTCGCATGCATCACTTTGCAGCTGTCACACGGAATGGCTTCGGCTCGTGCTACGCCGGCGCTTCTCTACGATATGATCTCAGCTGGTAGTTTTCACTTCAATCTTCTCTCACGAATGCTTCCTATTTTCAGTGAAATGGGTTGCGTTCGCCGTCATTCTCACTGATCTTCGCAGCATCACTTTGCAAGACTCACCTTCGGCATGATCTCGCTTGTTGCGCTTTTCCGCGGCAGCATGGATAGTCTCAAGTCAATCCTGATCTCGCAGGACTTCGGGACCGAGTATGAGATCTTATGCACTGAATTGTCCCTTCAATGGCTTCGAATCCGTCTTTGGGGTCAATCTGTGAGTCGACGTAGTCGTCATCTCGGTTAAAAATCCGCTCACGCTTCTCAGGTCGGACTACACATTGACGGCGCTTCGCACCTCCAACAATTCATCTTCAACAGACCCGAGGTCGAAACCACCGTCACGCAGACTGTGAACAGTATTGCCTATCTTCTAACCGAGATTGAAGTTCTTCGACGGAGATATGAACTCAGACCACGACTCGTGCCCGAGAGTCTCGAGGATGAGAAGACACGATGCGACTCTAAGCCTCATGGCGCCGTTTTTCGGCCAGCCAAGCATTTGCAACAACGAATGCGAGACAACCAGAAGCAAAAGTCATTTCTCACCATAGCCAAGTGGGCAATTTGCGATGCAAGGAGATTTGATGAGAAAGTCAGGCGACTGAAAAACCTCATTGATGGCCTGGAGGATATTTCGAAGGCCGCAGGAATCACTGAATTCCAATCGGCTCCACAAAGCCTGGTCAATCAAATTCCTATTAGGCCGCACGAGAGTCCACCGCCTTACTCTGTTGCATCCCCTCTTCAGCAAGCTCCACCAACCGAATTAGTCACTACATCAGCAATCGAATCAAGCTCGGCCGAAGATCTCGAATTGTTCGAGCAATATACTGCACTCAAACAATACTCGGCTGCCTGTCAAACAAACTCCGGACCGAGAAGAAGAGCACGTGATAAATTCCTTGAACTTCAAGACAGACAACTTAAAGAGCTGAGAGTCGATGTCTATGATGAACTCTGTCGCCGACGGCAAAATGGAGCAGTTCCTCCATTCTTGCCTTCTGTCGAGATATACCACCCCAAAAGAAATCAAGCGCGAGAAAGATTGTTCACTCTTCCGTGGTATCGCTTTGCTCATCTAGTCACAGATGTTGTATTCGAACTTGAGCGACGTTTCCCCGCTTTGAAGGTCGAGACAGTGAGCATCAGCCAGCCGGTGATTGACCCGGCCTCGGTCACTAGAACAGTCTCTACGCGTAATTGGCGCCACGGATGTGTTCCACCTCGCGAATCGCCACCTCCTCTTCTGCGATATCGAGTTTCCCATCCTGCAACACTCAATGAAGCAATCGATTGGCCTTTACAAACACCACTTTCCCGTCACAGTCAAACCTCAACAACTCTTGGGCAAGCCGTGGGGCCTATCTCATCTGCCTTGCATATAGACACCTCGGTGGTTGTCGCTCCACCTGCATCTGTCCCATCTTCCCCAACAATCTTCATGTCCTTTCGAGTTAACTTGGATGATCCGGCGTGGAAAGTGATACCGGAAGTGATGAAGAAATACCAAATCAACAAGCCCTGGAAGCAATACTCGTTGTATATTCTGTATGGAGATACGGAACGGCGATTGGAATTGGACGAAAAGCCACTGGCCTTGTTCAAGATTCTTGATCGGCAGGGAAAGGACCCGAGATTCATGCTTCGAAAATTGGCCCCTACAGACGGGGAGGGATTATTGGAGAGTTAGGCTGTGCGGGTCGCTCGAGGCGAGGTGAAAGGAGGATCGACAACAGCGCAAGATATTCAATTATTTGAGTGATTGTCTGGATTTTGGCAATCGATTAGTGGGATTCGGTAATTTGAAAGAGTGTTTGGGGGATTATCAATAAGTACCTCTTCCATGCTCTTTGCCCTCCGCACCCGTTGCTAATTCTTTCTGTTCCTGCAGGTGTTCCTTGTTTGCGTCATCGACTTCGTTCCTCTCCAACGACATTCTCAAATCTTTTCTAACCATTCGTCCCATTTAACTTTGCGCAACACTACATCAGACGACATTAATTGCTGGGCCAGTTGTTGTGTGTCAATCCTCGAGATTTTGGTTTTTGGAGGGTTCACTTTTCTTTTGCTGGTACAGCTTGCTCTGTTTGTCTTGTTGCTTGCCATCCGTGGCTTCTTTCGAGGATCTGATGCTCCTGTTTCTTTGGAATCATTCGTTCAATGTTAGCAAAAACACGAAACGGGTGGGAGGAGCACAACACTTGCAGTAGGTACTTCACCTTAGACCTTTAATTGCTGTTGAATTGACTGACCGGAAACTGCAGGTATTGAGATCTTCGTGGCTTCTCTTGTCCCTCCTATCCCTCAGCACCTCTTTTTCTTCGTTGATGCTTTCGTGAACTCGATCTGCGCCATCAGTACTAGACATTTAATAGAAAACCCATTTCCAATAGTGGTGCAGACTTCTTTTACCATTTCTTACCTTTTCTCGTGAGCGATTAAGTTGTGTTGAAGGGTAGGTTCGCAGAGATCTGCCAAAGGTTGCAAGGAAGAAAAGTAAGTAGTATTCTATGTGCGGGAATAAACGGCATTATGTCAGACCTGCTAACAAAATTTAATAATTTTCGACGGGGATCCATTCGCGTTCGCAGCAAGATTTACTTTGCGCATTTTAATATTACAGCAACAAATAGAGAGCAAAATTTCTACGTTTCCTAGTGTTCGCAATTCGACCAACGAGCAAGATGATCGTTTTACGACAATGGAAAGCATATGGCCAACGATATAATAGAATATCACCAAGCAAAGATGTTATATATTTATTTGAAAGGAAATTTTGCTGAATCCAGGTAATTCGATTCACTATATCTTGTCGCTAAGGATTTCGAATAGCCTATTCGCACCTCGAACATGTCGTATAAAACGAAAGTGGCGACATTAACAAGCGACTTACCTTCAACAACAGACGCTTAATTCAGACTGTTTATATCACGACAAGGACAACTAGGTCATTAAAATGGCCTCCATTGCTACCTCGAGCGTCAAAGAGACGCAAAGACCGATCCAAGCAGGCCCCGACCACCGTCCTATTCGTCCTTTTCGATACCCTCCTCCATCTAGGCTGCTAAAAAGGAACCTTGATCCATCCGAGTGCCTCAGCAAAGGTCCAATAATCCAACAATCAAGTCAGCGACTGTCCCACCCGACTAGTAAAACAAGGTCAAAAAGCTGTGAGGCGCAAATGCCCTTCTGCTCAGAGGTTGAGCTTTCCCTTGCTCCAGGGTCAGGACCAAAGACCAAGCTTTATCAGCACACGTCTTAGGAGGAAGGTATACACACTCTCCCACTTTGAGACATTAAACATCGTGGGTCTGAGTTCGGTTGTGCATTCCAAGAACCAGAAGAGCTTTCATAACTCCCGCAATCTTTTTCCAACCCTTCTCCGTTGGCTGAATTCCTCCACGGAGTTGATGATCAAGCATGGCGAACCTTTGCGGCTCGTACCTCGTGGATCAAATCATCATCTTTGTCGTCACCAGGTTTTCTCTTGCTGCCACGCAAGGTGGAGGCATTCTGAAGCACGCCGGCCGAGTCACTGCCAAGGTCGTTCTCGAACGGACCCCCGTCATGGATCTGGGGAACTGGTTTTCATAACGTGGGCGGTCTTGAGCAGTCATCCAATTACCACCTGTCGCAATGTCATGTCTCGATAGCACATTGCTATTATCAACATGACCATCCCAAACCCATTGATCCCGAGAATTCTCCTGAATCTGATTTCCCGATAAATAACCAAACTGCTCGGATTCGAAGGTTTGAGTTGACATGGGGTACATTGTACCTGCTCTCTCGCCACGACCCACAGAAGACTACCCATCGAATGGTGTTTGTTCTCGGAGGGCTGGTCCTACACCATTTGGAGGAACGCTAGTGTGAGAATTTTGGTTATGATACCCAGTTCCTAGTTGAGGTCGAGTGGAGGAATGGAGGTTTTTTTCACTTAATGGTGAGTAAAATAGTGAAGGCTCGAATTGGTGAGTCGGACCAGTACCAATTGAGTTACCGTCCTCGAAGATCCGAAAACTCTGATTCGGTAGTGGAGGTGGTTGATAATTTCTATGGTTGTGGGACCATTTGGTACCATGCCTCCCAACGGTCGATAGGAGAGTATCCATAACCGCCGGTGCCGACACCCCCAAGGCTGGATCGAGGCTCAACATCGGCCAAGTCTTACATTCGTGCCTCCAGCACGTTCTGCAAGGCCGTGCCCGCATTTTCACCGACCTCTTGTCGAGTCTTTACTCTATAAGCTTTAGTCGGCGGATGATTTACTCTACCACTTGGATAATTCACCACATTCATTTCACTGTTCACTCCAGAAATAGGTGCTCCAATTACATTGCCCGCCCCGGTCAGTCCAACAGTCAGTCCAACTTTCAGTGCAGCACTCGATACGCCTTCTACCGCCGTGACCGCGACCGCGACACCTTGCCTCAATCTCGCGACTTGTAGTGCGACATCACTAGGCAGCTTGGCTTAGACCTTTCCCATCATGAAGATCCGAAACTCATATTGGATCCAAGATGGCTGGGAATCAAACCAATCGGCCTTTTGTCCATATTTCAACAAGGTCATATTGGGATTCGTTTGGTATAAAAATTTATGAATTAGTAAATTTCTGCAAACGGCCAAGAAGTCGCCCTCATCAGCACCATGAATTGCGACCGGGACCTTCTTGCACTGCGACTTGAACGGAGTCGTGGCTATTAGTTGCGGGCCGCCGCGTACCCAGCTGGATTAGCTACTGTCGCAGTGGTCAGGAGAACAAAAGCTCACCAGGATGGAGGTTCTAGTACAGCAGACGGAGCGAATGACGAAACTGGCGGAGGAGCAATAACAAATGGACCAACTCCAACAAGACTTGTTCCTCTGAGTCACTTTGCCTTGCGTTGGTACGCTGGCTTCTTGGGCTTAGTGGGAGCAAGTGCGTAGGTTTATTGTCCTGATATAAAGCCACGGCAGCAGCATTCTGTGGAGGCTGTGGTGTCGATGATGATGCTGGCAGAGCTCCTAGCACGGGGGAATCCCAAAGAGTGATAGGTTTTCCAGCAGAACCAGATTTAGAGGTTTCTGGTCGCTGAATTGGTAGCAGCGCATATAGAGAGACGTATGCTGGCTTTTGAGGAAAGTAGACTGGTCCAGTCGAGGGATCCTGGTCGTGAGACGCTTCTGCTCGTCGCTAATTTGATAGCTTGGTGTAGCGCCGCTCGACTCAACATCATCAAAACCATGGTGATGTTGGTCAATATCAACTTTCGAATCGCCATCTTCTCCTCGCTCCGGTTCCTCGTGTGCCAGTTCTTCATTTCCATCAGCCCACTGGAAATTCTCAAGACCTAGCTCTGCACCGTCGTCCGACTCTTGCTCGAACTTGTCTGCCGACTCTTATGGTTTGACAGCATACAATTTGGGGCTACCCTGGCCATTGACTGGTTGATAAACGTTCTTCTCCTCTCGCTCAACATCACCAGAACCGAAGCCGTCTTGGTCAATATCTCGTTGGGCAACACCTTCCTGTTCTTACTCCGATTCCTTTTCGACAGGATGTTCGGGCTGAGCCTCACCAGAATCAGAGTTCGTAGAGGGTGAGAATCCCGTATGTGACTGGGCGCCTTCGTGTAAAGCTCTTTAGACGAGTCGAGTTGTTTGGGAATGCCGTCTTGCTTGATGTCTGGCTGGGTAATATGTTCATGCTCTTGCTCCAATTCCTTCGTGACAGGATATTTTAGCTGAACATAACGAAAATCGAAGTCATCATGCTCATCAACGTCCGGACTCCGAACCCAAGTCGTCTGGCCAAGAGCTCATTCGCTCTGGTGTTCCCCCACTTTGGGCAATTGGCTGAATGCTAGACTGTCTGATGGCTTCATCGAAAATGTTGTCCCAGATCGCATCCCAATCCCGCTCGCCCTACTTGCTGCCAGTAATCTGGAATTCAAACCATTTGCGATCGCCTACAAATTTTCCGTCGAGGACATGCTCGATATCTTCTCTCAAAGAGCCGTCGCCAACTGTTGCACTTGTTGTGCCAAGTGCTGGTTGAGCATTCACCGAGATGCCCAAGCCCTGGACGATATCACTCCCGCCGTTATTGTTTTGGTTCTGCACTGCGCCGACAATGTTCTAGACTGTCTAGCCCAATTTCGGGTCGCTGAAGGAGGGCAACATCTTGTCAGATGGGTGATCGACTAAGGGCGGATCGAAGAAAGGAGGAGTTCGTCCTGTCGTCTCGCAAATAGGTCAGCAACACAGCAGTGGTGAATCTCAACATTTTCAGTCCAAAAGAGGAGTCTTGACAGAGGATTAAAGAAACTCGTTGCAGAGCGACGAAGACGAGGAGTTCAGGTTATCCGCCTTGATAAAAAAAGGGGGGGGGAGTTGATGGGAATTGGTGAAGAAGAGTTTGGAGAGGATGAATTGTTCGTGTTGTTTCATAGGCTGAGACTCAAGCTCGCCTAGTCGCGTGGGTTGTATATGCAATCAGGAAGAATCGGCAGTGAATTCACCGACTTGCACGCCCGAAAGCTTGAAACCTCAGAAAAAACGCAAGGCTGTAACGAACTTTGCGTCACTGGCTCGGAGCTCGAAATTTGTCAGGGATGCTTGGTTTGATGGGTACTTTGGAATATGGACTTGAATGTGGGAAAGGGGAAAAAGTGGTCAGGGGCCGCGGCAGAGGCTAAGGCCAAGCGCGAGAGCCGCGCAGCGTGAACACCGGATGGTGAAATAGTGCTATTAAGACGAGACCGAAATGGGCATTTAAGACGCCAGAGGAGGAGGATGATTAACTGGGATCGTAAAGAGGTATGTTGTACTTTCGTATTCCGCTGGTCGTTGCTCGAAGGAGGAAGGCAAGTTGTCGCCCAAGAAAGAAGTAGACTATCCACGGCGTCTGGTGCTAACAGAAGGGAAAGGATAAGATACTAACGCGTGATTCGAGTTGCTATTGCCCCGATCGGAAGCAGGAGTGCACGTAAAGCCCTTTGTCGATGAAAGGAGGTGCTGGATCACTGCTGTATGTCACCTAACACATCCGCAGCAGCCCAGTATTGCCGCATCGCGACGCCAGTAGGAAAGAAGTTTGGATAGATAGACTTACGACTATTGCTCAGATCTAGCAGATGTAGCTAGATGTAGCAATGTTCATTGATTGCTGCTGGGATCTAATGCTTGATTGATTCGCCCTGAGCCAAGGGGCGTGTTAGCCCCAACTCCTTTGCGCGCGATCGCGATGCCAGTAGATGAGGAATAGATGAAGTAGACTAACGCTATTGCACGCAGGGATCGAGCAAAGGTGGAAAGCTTGTTGTGCCGTTGTTGGATGAAGGCAAAGTCGCGATGATTTCGTCATCTTGGTGTTGACGAGGGAGGGAGTGGCGCGAGGAATAGGTCGCTTATAGGGTGCCTTTATGGGAATTTCGAGAGGGTGTTGAATACGGGGGGTGGGTGGTGAGTGAGTTGGGATTCCTACGTGCTACACTCTGGTATGTATTTCTTTATTTTGAGTCAGGAGAGGAGGCAGGAGAGTATCGATTGCCGAATTTGCTTTGCTGGTTGCTGGAGCTTTGGCTCGAGCCTCGTGTTGGATAGAAGCAGAAAAGGCTTGGCCTCGAGGACACGCTATTAGCAGAAGACGAGTCGGGGAATTAGACTGACTATTGCCTGCAGATACTTTCGCGGATTATGCTAGGTTGACACAGCAGCTGAAACTGTAGCCATAGAGTAGCTGTAGTTGTAGGAAGTGCCTTGATTTATGCTTGGGAAAGAGAGTTGCTGGTAGGAGTGGTGGGGAGAGAAGGAGATGACGGAAGAGGAGGAAGAGAGTGGAATAGCTTACCAGTGTCTGCGCAGCGGAGAAACAGAGAGCGTGCTGCTCTGCTGTATTTCCTAGGTGTGTGGAGTGCTCGAAGGTACAACAGCCATGACGAAGAGCCGGAGCGCTATGGTAAGATCGTGGTGACCAATGAATGTCTATCTGCGGTGATGGGACGAGTGCCCAGAGCTCTTGTTAGCAAGAAGCGTAAGCCTTGAGTTGTTGCTGAAGTGCCTGTGGGTGAGTGCCTACGGTTTTTTGCGTGAGTCCGCGGACGGAGGGTTCTTTTGATTCTTGGAAATTCTGAAATCCTTGAAATGTTCCGCGGAAGCGGGTAACGATGGCGGAAGACTGACAAGTGTTCATCAAGCCAGAGTCGGCAGAGAGCGCGTGAGTTGTTGCCATTTATAGTCGAGGGGTTCAGCGGGGCAGGGGAGATGGAAGAAATCTTCACAATTTCTGAATTTGGTGGAGAAGGGTTTGATGAGGAGGGGACGACTTACTACCATTTACTACAGTAAGAAATAGCGGAGAGAGCGCGAATCAATGCCTCCGTTGTGGTGGTTGAGTGTTGGGAGTCTGTCTCAAGCCGGAACAGGCGGCTGATCGCCTTTCACCCGCGGGTCGGAACGGTTTGCAAAACCTCGAATATTTTCGGTGGCATTGATCGACTAGTGTCAAGAGTACTCGATGCGAATAAAAAATCTCAATTCAGAAGCGTGATTGTGACATTTTGGCCTTTGGAAAAGGTTCTGTCCTAGAAAGAAAGTTTTGGAGGGTGTTGACATAGGTTTGGCTCGGACTCAAATTTGGTAAGGCTACGAGGCTATTCGTTGTTTACAAAGCACTAGTCCGAGTTTTCGGGAGCGGTGATGCAATTTGGCGAAATCTGACGGGGGTATGGTACTGGTTTGGGATTTTGTACTTTTCACTTTTTCACTTGTTCAATTTTTACTCTTATATATGTCACATGTATTCACTTTGGGCTTTCGTCCCAGGTTTTTGGAGACAAGCCTGGCTGGATACACTGTGTTGACAACGGAAACTATGTAAGAGCGAAGGAAAAGTTGGGTTAGATTTCCCGGTTCAGAGCTGTAAAGGGCGGAAATCACGATTTCAGAAGGGAAGTGAAATGAGTGTTTTGGTGTGCATTTTCAGGATTTTGCTAACGTTTATAGAGTGGGATTTGAGTGTGGTATCCGTGCCAGAGGTTGTGATAAATATTTTTTGATTGAAGCTTGTAAATTCGGATATCAA
>Ga0302325_10024072_pt1 | contig 12678 bp, 7 predicted proteins | sample Palsa_T0_2_FD_201948 | JGI IMG/M metagenome (GOLD analysis project Ga0302325, IMG submission 201948) | Peat permafrost microbial communities from Stordalen Mire near Abisko, Sweden - Palsa_T0_2 | ecosystem: Environmental > Terrestrial > Soil > Palsa > Peat permafrost | place: Sweden: Abisko...
TTCGCGTTGGGCGCCCGCAAAGGTATTTGCTTCAAGTCAACCAAGTTGTGAATAGCGTCCTTACCGTGCTCGGCGTACTGAACACTCAGGAAATAGTCGTTACCCGTTTTGTAATCGACCCAATAGTTGGGTGCGATCATCACGTTTGAATTCAATGCGGTGATCACGTTGTCGACCACGTCTTTTTGTGTAAGACCTAATTCCGCGGCGTGGACCCGATCGATGTCCATCCGGACCGAAGGGTAATTCATGTCCTGCGGGATATAGATCTGGTCGACGCCAGGAAGTTCCCGGATACGCCGCGCAAGATCCTGTGCCGTGTTGTAGGTCAACTTAAGATCGCGTGTGTTGACCTGAACGTCGATGGGCGCGGGCTGGCCCTGATTCAGAATCGCATCCTGCATGGACCCGCTTTGAAAGAACGTGCGGACATCCGGAAACTTAGCGGCCATGTCAGCTTTCACCCGGTCCATGTATACAAAGCTGCTGCCTTCGTGTCCTTCAATCAGAGCCACTTGTATCGTAGCCATGTACATTCCGGCATTCGTCGTATACAAGGAGGAGATATCGTTCACGACGCCGATATTCGAAAGGATCATCTTGAGATCCTTCGGGTCTATGTCGTGGCGGATCAGATCCTCTATCTTCGCCACATAGTCATTGGTAACCTCCAGCCGGGTTCCAGTAGGCACCTTCACGTTCATAGTGAACTGTCCCGCATCAGTCTGCGGAAAGAACGCCAGGCCAATGAGAGGATAAATGGCGAGACTCGCAACAAAGACTCCAAAGAGCAGAGCAACCGTCAGACCGGGGCGGCGCAACGCGCGGCGGACCCAACGCTCGTAGACATCGAGCAGCCCATTGAACCTGCGATTGAACCACGCGTTGAAACCGGCTCCCCAGGACCGTCCCTCCCTCTTGCCCGGGTGTCCTTCTTCTTCCCCGTGGGGCAGAGCAGTGAGAAAGCGGGAACAGAACAAAGGAATGACTGTCATCGCAACGACAAACGAAGCCAGCAGCGCAAGGCAGAAGGATAGCGCCAGCGCGGAGAAGAGAAACTTGCTGACTCCGAACAACAACGTTACCGGGAAAAAGTCGACCACATCGACAAGAGTTGCCGCAAGTACCGCGAGATTGACCTCGGCCCCTCCCATCTCCGCGGCAATCGCGGGAGCCGAGCCCATTTCTAAATGACGATAAATGTTTTCGAGCGAAATCACCGAGTTGTCAATGACGCGCGAGAAGGCTAGCGCAAGCCCACTCAGGATCATTGTATTAATGGTGCTTCCCATCATGAAGAGAACCACAAAGGTCGCGAGCGCGGAAATCGGAATCGACAGCAACACCGCGCCGGTGGCCCTCATGCTTCCCAGGAACACCAGAATCATGACGCTGGTCAATACCAGCCCGATAACACCTTCGTGAAGAACCGTGCTTAACGCCTGCTTGACGAAAACGGATTGATCGAACACAATATCGGTCTTTAGCTGCGCGGGAAGATCGAAGAGGTGTTGCACCAGGTTCCGGACATCGTTCACCACCTGAATGGTGTTGCTGTCGCCGCCGGATTTCATGATCGGGATATCGGCGGACTTCTGTCCATCGATTCTCACGATGTTATATTGCAACTGGCTGGCGTCCTTGGCTTCGCCTATGTCTCCCACGGTGACCCATCGCGTACCGACGGTCTTGATAGGAACACTGTCTAAGTCCTTGACGTTTTCAACCAAGCTATTGGAATAGACATAATAGTCACTGGAGCCGATTTTGACATCGCCCGCCGGCAAGATGAGATTGCTGTTGTTGACCGCGTCGACCACGTCCATGACACTCATTTGCCGGGACAGCAGTTTGTTGGGATCGACGTAAATCATCGCCTGCCGGTACTTGCCGCCGAACACCGCTGGGATCTCAGAGCCCTTCACTACTGCTATCTGATTTCGTATCTGGAATTGAGCGAGATCGTGAAGCTGAATTTCGCTCATCCCTTCGCCTTTCACCGTGACCAGGCATACCGGAAGACTGGAGGCGTCGGATTTCAACACTAGTGGAGGCAACGTTCCGGGCGGAAGGCGCTTCAAATCGGCGAGTGCCAGGTTCGATAACTGCGTCACATCGGCGTCGGGATCCGTTCCAGGTTGAAAGTAAGCTTTGATAATACTAACACCCAGCATGGAACGAGATTCCATGTGATCCATACCGCTGGCCTGAGTGAAGAAACGTTCCAATGGATTCGTGATGTCTACTTCAATGTCTTGGGGAGGCATACCGGTATAAAAGGTAGCCACTACGACAACGGGAAGGTTGATAGGCGGAAACAGATCCACCGGCATTCGCGTAAGAGCGTTAATACCGATGACGGCAAGTGCCAAACAAAGCACCACGATGAAATAAGGGTTGCGGATGGAGAAGCCTGGCATGGGCGATTCCTGCTAATGCGGTTCGTCGGAGCTATGATATTGCATCAAGTCAACCAACTTGGGCTGAACCATCTGACCCGCCTTCAGCCCGCTCCTGTCGCTAACCACGACCATGTCGCCTTCCTGCAATCCGGAGAGCACTTCAGCGTCGGTCGCGGTTTGTATACCTAGCACAATTTGACGAATTTCGATCTTGTTGAAAGAGTCGACTACGTCTACAGTTACAACATCCGCGCGGTGATCCACGGCTTGGAGCGGTACGGCCAACGCGTCCTTCCTATGTTCGAGCTGAATCGTCGCATCCGCGTAAAGCCCGGGCAGCAGAGTGTGTTGAGGATTCGGGACATCTACTTCGGTATGCATGGTGCGAGTGTCTTCTCTAACGTCTACGGAAAAACGCTTCACTTGTCCCTGGATAGTTCGATCCAGCGACGAAACCTTGACGCTAACCGGATCGCCGATGTGAATATATTTCACATAGGTCTCCGGCACAGGGATGACAAGGCGGAAAAGATCGTCTTGCGATAAGCGGACTATTGGCATAGCCTGCGTGCTGGAACTGGTGCCGGCCTGCACTAATGCTCCGAGGTTGGCGAATCGCTGCGTGATGACTCCCGCAAACGGGGCCGTAATCTTGGTGTAGTTGAACAAGTCCTGATCCTTCTCACGCTTCGCTTGGGCAGATGCGAGTTGGCTTTGAGCGGACTGAAGATTCGATCTTGATGCCTCCACTTGCGCAGCCGATGCTAAGGACTGCCCTTCCGATGCATCCACCTCCTGCTGGGCGACCATGCCAGGCTTGGATTTAGCGACGCTATTTAAGCGGTCGAACTGAAGCTGCATCACTTTGTGTTGGGCTTCAACGCGGCTCAATTCATTTTGGGCATGGGTGATTTGCTCGCCGGCGTTCTTGATCGCGGCCTCGTCCTCCCGCAATTGAGACTGTAGTTCAGGAATCTCCAGAGTGGCGATGAGCTGGCCTTTTTGCACATGAGTTCCGTAGTCGACGGGAAGGTCCTTTATGTATCCGGACTCTTTTGCAAAGACGTCGATCTCCTGGAAAGGCACAAGCTCGGAGGAGACGGTCAGGGTCCTGCCCAGAGGCTTCCGGCCGATTTTGACAACCCCGACTGAAACTTCGCCTGAGCCGGGGTCCCGGGCTTGAACTTTTTCCGTCTTGCCACAAGACGACAGGATGCCCAAGCCGAGGGCTATGAGAGCGAAGCGCGTCCCGGGATGCATGGCCGAAAGACCCCTGCACGACGTCATTTGTTTCCAGTTTCGCAGGGGCGGCGACTTTGCTGCGGATCGGCAAAAGACATTTCTGAATTTATGTTACATCAACACCATACGCCCGCCGGGGGCCCTTACGCCATCCCGCCGCATTGGTATTTTCAGTCCGCTTCCCAGCGGAACCGCGCCACGGCGAGGATCCCGAAGACCAAAGCACAGCCGAACAATAATGCGATAGGAAGAGCCACCGCGGAAAAGCCCAGGCCGCGCCACGTGACTGCGTCCAGGCCGTCCATGGCCCAGCGCGTCGGGAATACGACGGTAATGGCCTTCAACCATCTCGGGAAGATGAACGTCGGAACCCACGCGCCGCCTAACATCACCATCAGCAAAGTTGCGAGTATGGCGATGCCGCGCGTTGCTTCGGCGGTTTTTCCCAGCGTCGCGATCAGCAGTCCGAAGGCCGCGGTCATCAACGAAAAGGCCGCGCAGACTCCCAAGAATCCCACCATGCTGCCCTGAATTCGCACGCCGAAGACCACCCGCGCGAACGCGAATAGAATGATCAGGGTTCCCATGGAGGTGACCGCCGAACTCGCAGCCCGGCTGCCTAGCAGCACGGTCCGAGACAGGGGCGCCGCGCGCATCCGCTTCCAAACGCCACGCTCGCGCAGCAGGAGCATCGCGATCCCGACGTCCACCCCGACCATCAGCAGGAATTGGATTCCCATTCCGCCGAAGGAGTGCGCGTAGCCGTTGTAGTGGACGCCCCGGCCGGAGGTGATTCCTTCGGGACTGACGCGGAACGGCAACGTCAACCCTCCCTTCGGCGCGCCGGATCCGCTCATCATTTGTTTGCCTGCCGTTTCCATCACCGCGCCGGCCATGATTCCTTGCAGCATTCTCATTTCGATAGTGTGCGATGGATCGAACAGCATGCCGATTTCCGGCTTCGCTCCTCCGAATAAAAACGCTCGTCCCGCGTCGACGCTGAAGTTTTTGGGAACCAGAATCGCGGCGGTCGCCTTGCCTTGACGCACAGCATCGCGAGCCGCTTCCGGAGTCGCGGCCTTTACGTCCAAAGATGTTTCGGCCTTGAGCCGGTTCACGATCTCGCGGCTGAATGCGCTTCCGTCCTGGTCGCTCACCAGAACCGAGATCGGGCTGTTATCGGCATTGCCGGCGCCGCCACCGAAAATATAACCGAAGAAGGACGCGATGGCGATCGGCGCGACCACGCTCATCAAAACGGCGCGCCGGTCGGAGAGGAAAAGCCTCAGGTCTTTTCTCATCAGCGCAAGAAAGGGGATCAGCATCAGTCTCGAAGCCTCCTTCCGGTCAGATTGAGAAACACCGTTTCCAGACTGGCCCGTTCACTTGCCAGGTGCTGGAACGGATATCCGCGCGCCGCGAGCCAGGTAAGAATTCCCGCCGAATCCGCGGCCAGATCGCGCACGCCGATTCTCAGCGTATCGCCGCGCAGTTCGACCGACGCAACTCCGGGGATCGACTGAACCTCCTCGGCGCGCAGCCCATTCATTCTGCCGACCTCCAGTTCGATGGTCAAAAGATTGGCCACGGGGACCATGCGATAGAGCCCTTGCAAAGTGTCGTCCGCGATCACCTTGCCATGGTCCATGATCACCAGGCGATCGCACAATCGTTCGGCTTCCTCCATGTAGTGCGTCGTATAGAGCAGAGTCTTGCCGCGTTTTTTCAGTGCTTCCAAATTGTCGAAAATAGCGTTTCGGCTTTGTGGATCGACCCCGACGGTGGGCTCGTCCAATAGGAGCAATTGAGGATCGTGGAGCAGCGCAGCGGCAAGATTCAAACGTCGCTTCATGCCTCCGCTAAAGTGCAATACTTTGTCTTTCGCGCGTTCTTTCAGCCCGACCAGGTCCAACGCCTCGTCCATCGTGCGCTTCAAATGGGCGCCGTCCAAACCATATAAAGCGCCGAACAGGTGCAGGTTCTCCCGAGCGGACATTTCGTCGTACAGCCCCAGGTCCTGCGGTACTAAGCCGATGTCACGCTTGGCCGGATCGGTGTCGCTGGCTAAGGTGCGTCCGTTGATGCGGACCTCACCGGCGTCGGGATGCACCAGCCCTGCAATGATCGATACCGTGGTCGTTTTTCCAGCGCCATTCGGACCGAGCAGGCCAATGGTTTCGCCCTTGCCGGCGCGAAGGGAGACGCCGTCCACCGCGACCAGGTCGTTGTAGCTCTTGCGCAGTCCTATGACTTCGAGCATGGCTTCTCAATCATAAGCTTCGCGTCTACCCGCATGCTCACGCATGGCGGCTCAGTCGGAGCCGCGACCGTCAGGAAGCGGGTACGCGGGAAACTGCGACAGGGCCCTAGAATCGACCTTTATTGTAACGGGAGCGACTTCGGAGCCATCACAGTGTTAGTGCCTATTGGGCATAGACCGTCCGCGTCCCTTTATTTCCTGGAGAATGAATGCGTTCGAAGTATTTTGTCTCGCTGATGATCTGCGCGGCGGGCGGTTTCGCCCAGACCAGCCGCATCACGCAAACGGTCGATAATAGCCATCGCACCACGCTTGTGGGGCACCTTCATCCCAAAGCTCAGGCTTCGAATGACCAGGGGCGAGTGTACCCGTCGCTTCCAATGTCCTATATCACGCTGACGCTCGCGCCCTCGGCAAGTCAGCAAGCCGAGCTCGAAAAACTACTGATCGCCCAGCAGACCAAGGGCTCGCCCAGCTATCGTCAGTGGCTGACGCCGGAGGAATATGCGCAGCGATTTGGCGTAAGCAGCGACGACATCAGCAAAATCAACCTCTGGCTGGAAGGGCAAGGGCTGAAGGTTCTTTCGGTGGCGCGCGGGCGCAATTCGATTGCGGTGAGCGGGACGGCGGCGCAGGTGGAGGCCGCGTTTCAGACTGAAATTCACAATTATCTGGTGGATGGCGAAATGCACTATTCGCCCGCGTCGGAACCTTCCGTGCCTGCGGCATTCGGGGCCTTAGTGAAAGGCATTCGCGGCCTGAATGATTTCCGGATGAAGGCGAGGGCCAAGCCAAAATATACATCTTCGAGGGGAGTTCACAACATCGCGCCGGACGATCAGGCGACGATCTACGACATCGCGCCGCTGTACACTTCCGGGATCAATGGGAGCGGGCAGAAGATCGCGATCGCCGGCCAGACCGAGATCAATCTTTCCGACATCCAGACATTCCGCAGCACTTACAATTTGCCGGTCAACAATCCGCAGACGCTGCTGGTGCCGGGATCGAAAAATCCCGGAATTCAATCGTCCTCGGGCGATCTATCCGAGTCGGACCTGGATCTGGAATGGTCCGGCGCCGTGGCGCGGGATGCCACCATCATTTTTGTATACGCCACCGACGTGATGACCGCGGTGCAGTATGCGATCGACCAGAAGCTTGCGCCGGTGGTTAGCGTGAGCTATGGCAACTGCGAGCTGGAGACGCCGTCGTCCGAAGTGTCCTCGTTCACGCAATGGTCGCAGCAAGCCAGCGCGCAGGGAATCACGTGGTTTGCGGCGTCCGGCGACGACGGCGGCGCGGATTGCGGCGATACGCAAAACCCGGGGCTCTCCGTCGACATTCCAGGCAGCATGCCGGGAGTGACCAGCGTCGGCGCCACGGAGTTTGTCGAAGGGAGCGGCACCTATTGGAGCCTGACCAACTCGGCGAATGGAGCATCGGCTCTGTCCTATATTCCGGAAACGACGTGGAACGACAGCGTGGAAGACGGGACGCCGTCGGCCAGCGGAGGCGGAGCCAGCATTCTGTTTACGAAGCCTTCCTGGCAGACCGCACCGGGTGTGCCCAGCGACAACGCTCGCCATGTGCCGGATGTGTCGCTGAGCGGTTCCGCGGATCATGACGGCTACTTCGTTTATACGGGCGGGAGCCTGCAGGTTTACGGAGGAACTTCGGTGGACGCGCCGTCGTTCGCTGGAATCATGGCGCTGCTGAATCAATCTCTCGGGTCGGGAGGGGTCGGAAATATAAATCCGAACCTTTATGCGCTGGCGCCGGCGGGATGGGGTTCCGGCATGTTTCACGACATCACGACGGGCAATAACATCGTAACGATTCCCTGTCCGCGAAAGTCTCCGAACTGTGGAACGACTGCAGTCGGATATTCGGCGGGCGTGGGCTACGATCAGACCACGGGGCTCGGGTCGGTGGATGTTTATAAACTTGTGACGGGATGGAATGGCGGGAGCGTGGCGACGCCCACGCCGGTGACAAGCATCACTTTGCACAGTAATTTGAGCGCCGTTGCCGCCAACGAAGTGGTGTACCTGACGGCGACGATCGCATCGACGAGTGGAACGACGCCGACCGGATCCGTTACATTTTCGATCGAGGGATTTTCGTTGGGCTCGGCCTCTCTGACCGGATCGGCAGGAACGGCGACTGCAACGCTCGTAGTGAACGGGTCGCAATTGCCGCTGGGTTCGGGAACCATTACCGCGACCTACAACAACACCAGCAGCGCCTCCGTATCGGTGAGCGTCACAGCATCCGGATCCGGATCGACCTCCCAACCGGCCATCAACGGCACCGCCAATGGAGCAAGCTTCAAGACCAGCTACGCACCGGGATCGATACTGGCGATATTCGGATCGCTCCTCGCCCCCACTGCGCAGAGCGCCTCGAGTGTGCCTCTGCCGATTTCGGCCTTGGGAGTGGAAGTGCTGGTGAGTGGAATCGCGGCGCCGCTGTACTACGTGTCGCCGGGCCAGTTGAACGTGCAGATCCCTTATGAAACGACGGCGGGGAGCGCGGCCGTTGTGAGCGTCAACAACAACGGGCTGGTGACCACGCAATCGATTCAGGTGACTGCCGCGGCGCCGGGAATTTTCACTACCGCGACGGGCGCACTGGTTCCCGCGGGGAGTGCGTCGACCGGCCAGGTGATCTCGGTATACATCACCGGCGCCGGAGCGGTTTCGCCCGCCATCTCGACCGGAGCCGCGCCCGCTGCATCGACGGCGGTTTCGAGTCTACCGGCGCCGGTCGCGCCGACGACGGTGACGATCGGCGGAGCCAATGCGGCGATCGATTTTATCGGCATCCCTTCGGGCCTGGTGGGAGTGACGCAGATCAATGTGCAAGTTCCCGGTGGGATCGCGCTGGGCGCGCAGCCGGTGATCGTCACGGTAGGCGGAGTCGCCAGCGCGCCGGCGACGCTGACCATAACGAACTAGTAAGCTTCGCCGCCCACCCGCTTCCTGACGGTCGCGGCTCTGTCGGCGTATGAGCATTCGCTTCAGCATGCGGATCTTTTGGTGGACTATGCTACCGCAGGCGGGTGGCGTTCGCAAAGTCGTTAGGAGAGCATGCGGGCTTAACCAAATCGCCAGGCAGCTTACTACTGCTGTGGTTTCGGCCCATCTGGGACGGCCAGGTTCTCGAGCGCAGCCAAACGAGTCCGCATCGGCCTCAGCGCTTCTTCGTCCAGCTTTTCAGCGCAGCCCTCGACAATTCGTTTTCCCTCTTCATAGAGAACACCGCGGAACGCTGGTTCCTGGCTGGTCCAGGCGATGTCCGTGAGAGCTCGCAGCATGCGCAAGCTTACGGCTACATCCGATTTCGAATAGAGACGTATTTGCTCGAATGCCGATTTCACCAGTCCTTCTAAACTGATCCAGGGGATCATCACCCGCGGGATACCGGGCGGATCGTAGAGGATCGAAGGGGGCGATTCCCGCGCCGCAACGCGAATCATGATGCGGCTCAATTGGTCGACGCAGGAAACGCCCGTGGAAGGATCGTTCACCGCGGGGGAAATAGCCTTCAAGGCGATGTCGACAATTTGCAGAACGCCGAACTCGACGTCCTGCTGCAGGGTTCGCGAGGGCCCCAGATCGAACGCTCCGAGAATCTCGCTGGCGCCTTCGGCGGAAAGGCGGCTGGCTTTATAAACCAGCACCAGCGGCGTGCCTGCGGGAACGAATTGGCCAACCCGGCGGACGGCGCGAATCTTAACGTGATGGTACTTTGCCAGGGCCACTAAACGGCTGGTGTCGACGAACCGGATATAGCCAGAGACTTCGCTCAGCAGAGGGACGTCCCAGGTTTCCAGCTCCCGGGGAGCATTCTCGATCGCTCTTACTTTTTCGCGCGGCAGAGGCATGACGTCGTCGATGGCCAGTTCGGTTTCCGACGCAATCCGGTCGACGATGTAGCTGACGCTGATCGCCTGCGAGATGTGGTGAATGAAATACAGCAGCCAGGCCACGCAGGCGAGCGCGAGCAACATCGCCCCGGAAACGGTAAAGACCGGCGCGAACGGACGCGGGAGCGAATGCGCGGTTGGAAGCGCTCCCATGCAGTAGCAAAAGGTGCCCAGGAAAACGCCGAGCGTCCATTGCGTGACGCGATCCTTGGAGAAGCTGACGATGATTCTCGGCGAAAACTGCATGGACGCGAGCGTCAGCGTCATCAGCAGGATCGCGAAGACGATCGATACGACCGTCATGATGGAGGTTGCGATGCCCGAAAGGATGACCTGCGCCACCTGCGGATCGGAGTGCGATGGGAACAGGGCCGTGGGCACAAGATTACCCAAGCCGGGAAAAGTTTCTTCGAGCCAGGACAGCAGCGCGCCGGCGAAACCCAGGGTGAGGGCAATGATCAGCGGACGGAGCAGGAAGCCTCCGCGCAGGTTGTACATCGCGTGGCGGAGCCAGAATGGTAGTCGCTTATCCACTAGACTGTTCGTCTCAGTGTAGTCGCAGCGAGGAGGCTATGAGAGGCTGCTACTTTGCCAGCTCTAAAACACAGACTAAAGTCTGTGCCACCTGGTCTCAGCCATTTGGCATCAGGAGGTGGCACAGGCTTCAGCCTGTGAAAAGAACTTTTCTCCGCTAGCCTGCGGTCTTTTCTAAATGTCCGCCGAACTGGTAGCGCAGCGCGGACAGAACTTTGTCGGCGAAATCGGCTTCGCCGCGGGACGTGAAGCGCTGGAACAACGCGGCATTCAGTACCGGCGCCGGCACCGATTCATCAATCGCCGCTTGCAGCGTCCAGCGTCCTTCGCCGGAATCGGAAACGCGTCCCGAGAATTTCTCAAGCGTGGGTTGCTCCAGTAAAGAAGTCGCGGTCAGATCCAGAAGCCACGACGCAATCACGCTTCCGCGGCGCCACACTTCGGAAACGTCGGCCAGATTGAACTCGTATTGATAGTGTTCCGGATTGCGAAGCGGCGTCGTCTCGGCGTCGACTTCACGATTGGTAAGTCCGGCATTCGCTTTGTGCAGGATGTTCAAGCCTTCCGCGTAGGCGGCCATGATGCCGTATTCAATTCCGTTGTGCACCATCTTCACGAAGGGGCCGCCCCCCGCCGGACCGCAGCGCAGATAGCCGTCTTCCGCGGTCCCGCTCACTTTGTCGCGTCCCGGTGTGCGATCGATGGTCCCGGTGCCCGGCGCGAGTGTCTTAAAAATCGGGTCCAGATACTGAACAATGTCGGCTTCGCCGCCAATCATCTGGCAGTAGCCGCGCTCCAGTCCCCACACACCGCCGCTGGTTCCGACATCGACATAATGCATTCCGTGGGCGTGCAGTTCTTTTTCGCGGCGGATGTCGTCGATGTAATACGAGTTTCCGCCGTCGATCACGATGTCGCCTTTTTGCAGATGCGGAACAAGCTTTTCGAGCGTGCCGTCCACAACTGCGGCCGGGACCATCATCCAGACCGCCCGCGGCGCATGCAGCTTGCCTACAAATTCTTCCAGCGAATTCGACCCAGTCGCTCCATCGCTTACCAGATGGGCGACGCTCTCGGGGCTCATGTCGAATACCACGCATTCGTGTCCCCCGCGAATCAACCGGCGGACCATGTTGGCTCCCATCCGCCCTAATCCAATCATGCCTAGCTGCATTTTTATTTGATCCTTTATTGAAGTGTCAATTCTGTTTGTGCGCCAATGCCTCCAGGACGATTTTCTGGGCTTCGTCCTGAATGAGTTTCAGATGGTCGCTGCCACGGAAGCTCTCCGCATAGATCTTGTAAATCTCCTCCGTCCCGGACGGTCGGGCGGCGAACCAGCCGTTTTCTGAGACCACCTTCACGCCGCCGATCGGCTCTTTGTCGCCCGGCGCCTCGGTCATAATGTTTTTGATGGGTTCGCCGGCGAGGCTGGTAGCAGCGATATCGTGCGCCGACAGCTTCGCCAGTATCGTTTTCTGATCGTGACTCGCGGGCGCGTCGATGCGCTCGTACTCGGAAGGGGCGTGTTGGCTGGTGATGCTGGCGTAAATTTCGCCAGGATCTTTCCCCATGCTCGCCGTCATTTCAGCGGACAGCAAGGCCCTTGCTCAAGCCATCGACGAACCATTTGAAGCCCACAGGGACTTCATAAAGTTTCCGACCCAGGCTCGCCGCGACCACGTCGATCATGCTGCTGGACACGATGGTCTTTCCCACGGCCGTGTTGGAGCCCCACTTCACGCGGCTGGAGAACAAATAGTGAGCGCACACCGCAAGGTAGTGATTGGGAGGAACCAGCCCGACGCTCTTGGCGACGATCCCATGGCGGTCATGGTCGGTGTCGCACGCAAAGGCAACATCGAACTGATCCTTGAGCCCGATCAGCGCATGCATCGCGTAGGGCGAGGACGGATCCATGCGGATGCGGCCGTCCCAATCCACGCTCATAAAACGAAAGGTGGGGTCCACCTGCCGGTTCAGCACGGTCAGATTCAGGTGGTAGCGCTCCGCGATCCGGTCCCAGTAATGCACGCCCGCTCCGCCAAGCGGATCCACGCCCAATTTCATGCCGGAGCCTGCCATCAATTTCGTGTCGAGAACATTAGCCAGGTCGTCGACATAGCTGTTCAAAAAATCGTAGGTGTGCGTCGTCGGCGCATGACAGGCCGAATTGAACGGGATGCGCTTCACTTCCGTCAGTCCAATCGTAAGAAGACGATTGGCCTCGTTTTCGATAGTGCCGGTGACGTCCGATCCCGCCGGACCTCCATGCGGCGGATTGTATTTGAAGCCGCCATCTTCCGGAG
>Ga0302325_10024074_pt1 | contig 12677 bp, 11 predicted proteins | sample Palsa_T0_2_FD_201948 | JGI IMG/M metagenome (GOLD analysis project Ga0302325, IMG submission 201948) | Peat permafrost microbial communities from Stordalen Mire near Abisko, Sweden - Palsa_T0_2 | ecosystem: Environmental > Terrestrial > Soil > Palsa > Peat permafrost | place: Sweden: Abisko...
CCTCGGCCCTTCAAAAGCGCAAAAGGGGCCCGGGCCGCGCTCCGTTTTGCGCGCGCAGGTCAAAAGCCGCTGCTACAATGTAATGTACTTCTATCATCAGAGTCAACCGTGTGTCATGAAGTTGTCATGAAGTATACTTCTGATCGTTTGTTAAGGTATCAGGCTGCCGCAGCCATGAACGGTTCCAACATTAGCGCACAACACGTTCCCCGGCCTCATCGACGATCTCCGCATCTACAACCGCGCCCCTCTCAGCGGCGCAGATCGCCGCGATGGACGATGACGGCAAATGAGGAAGGCTTCGCATTGCAATCCGTCCCAAGGATAGTGCGACCGGCAGCGCTGAATGAATTCGTGGGAGCGCCCCCCGGCCCGACGCTTCGTGACTCGCCGATTTGCGCATCACCCGGAATTCCAACGAGCACGTCTAAAAACGGGAAGCCTCCAAGTTCTCCCCATCCTCAAAATCATCTACACGACTTTGAAATCGATTGAGCCGTATGGCGCATTACGCCCCATCGGTAGCACAGGTGAGTGGCACAGCAATGATCGCACATCGTTACCATGTCGACGGCCGGTGGCTGGAAGCGGCCAAAATCGAAGGGCGCGACTCAAATCTTCCAACCATCGTAATGCTTCACGAAGGACTGGGCTCACTGGCACACTGGAAGGATTTCCCTGTTCGTGTAGCCGGGGAAACGGGCGCGGGTGTATTTGTTTACTCGCGATATGGACACGGCGGATCGGATGCGTTGGAAGAACCCCGATCCGTTTCCTATATGCATCGCGAGGCGCAAATCGTGCTTCCGGAGCTTTTCCGCAAGGCGCGCATCGAAAGGCCTCTGCTTCTTGGACACAGCGACGGTGCATCGATTGCCATTCTCTTTGCCGGCATGTTTCCGGATTCTTCCGCCGGACTTATTTTGGAAGCGCCCCACGTCGTCATCGAAGACCTAACGCTGTCGAGTATCGCGCAAGCACGGATGCTGTATAACGAAACCGACCTGCCCCAACGCTTGGGGCGTTATCACGCGCATGCGGATTCGTTGTTCTGGGGCTGGAACAACATCTGGCTCGATCCAGGTTTTCGGAACTGGAACATCGAATCTTTTTTGGACCTCATCCGTTGTCCCGTCCTGCTGCTCCAGGGAGCTCAGGACGAATATGGCACCTTTAGGCAGATCGAAGCCATTCAGCGCAGAATTCCTTCTGCGTCGGCCATCATCCTGGAAGACTGCAAGCATGCGCCGCATCGGGACCGCTGCGAGGCCGTTCTTTCCGCTATCGGTAAGTTCTTACAAGCCCTCCCGACGTAAGCGCTCTTTCAACCAGTTATAGTGCGTCCGACGGTCAACTCTCGCGCTCCCGTGATTCGCGCCGCGCGCTTATGATTTCAAGCGCAAAGGGTGCGGCGCGCACCTCCAAGCGTGTCAGGAACTGGCCCGCGCCGCGCTCCGTTTTGCGCGTGTTCGTTAAAAAGACGCGATGGTGGTTCCATCTCACCGTTGTGGTGCTTTTCAACGCGCCGTCCGTCCCCACTGTTCAGCGCTATCAAGGGTCTGGCGTCGGCCACCCGCGTGCTCATTAGAGAGACGTAGTTTGGAGGTCGTCATGAAAAAAGGTTTTTTGAACTTGGTTGGAAAGGTACTCGCTCCGGCCGCTCTCATCGTTGCGATGGCGTTTAGTCCCGTAGCGGCGCTCGCGGCCGGTCACGGTGGCGGTCATGCAGGGGGATTCGGAGGTGGACATGAGGGAGGGTCTGGCGGAGGACACTCTTTTGCCGCACCGGGCCGGGGGAACTTCAGCGGCGGGCATGCGTTCTCCCCGCCGTCACGCGGGAACTTCAGCGGAAACTTCAATCGCGGCAATTTCTATGGCGGAGGCCGGGCGTTTTACGGCGGTGGCGGTTACTACGGCGGCCGAGGATATTACGGCCCGGGCTTTGGATTCGGAGTCGGCGTTTACGCGCCTTACGGGTACGCCGCCCCCGTCTGCAATCCCTCCGGATTCTATGGTGCAAATGGCGTCTGGCAATACTATCCGGGTTGCGCTGTGCCGTACGGATATTAGGCTTGACGAGCGTGGCCGCACTCCATGCCTGCTGCGGCCACCTCGCGGCATCTTAAAAGCGCAAAGGCTGCGGCGCACGCCTCCGAAAGGATCAGGCACTGGCTCGCGCCGCACTCCGTTTTGCGCGTGTTCCGAATTCAGGTTCCGTTGATTCCGATATCGCATCTTATCGTGTGGCGTTTCACACTGGGAATCATCCAGACTTAGCAACCCACCACTCCAGGCACCGGTATAAGCAGCGCTTCGCTGGCAAATGTTTGTGACTTGTTCCATCGTGCCCTCAAGGATCGCCGCGGCAAACGCGGAATCCTGCCACATGCTCTCCGCGTGCCTCCAAGCTCCTTCCCGGAAGTCAGCGAGGTTCCATGCCGCGATGAGGTCTTCGAGGTGCGAGACCGCGGGAAGCGGACCGCCCAGAAGCCGAACGTTGAGCTGCTTCTTGGCCATATCGATCAGCCCGTCCAGCGTCGCGTTGATCGAGGTGTAGTCGTTGTACTGTGGCGTTCCGTGCCGCGGGACTGTGCTGGTGTCCTTGCACGTGGCAACGATGGCATACGGCAGGTCGTGGTTGATGTGAGCGTTCATTCCTGCCAGCGCGAACTGAATACGGGCAATATCGGCCTGATCGCGAAGTGCAAACATTGCTGCCCAGCTTCCGGGAACGCGGCCGCCGGCAAGCGCGCCATAAAGCGCATTGAAATACAGCGCCGCAAACTGCACGTCGAGTTCCGCCAGCCACTTGGGATCGCTGAACCCTCCGGTGGTGACCTGTTTTTCCACCGCCTGGGTGACGGCAAAGTACAGCCAGTTGAACCATTTCAGCCCGTCGCCGTCGTCGCACGTCGCGTCGATGGTTTGCATGACTTGCAGGACACCCGGAATTGTCTGCGGCACGGTTTGTGCCGCGGCGGCGAGTTGCCTGTCATAAGAGAACATTGCGGACCATTATAGACCGCCACCGGAAAATGCGGCCATCTGGCCAGCGGGACAATCGGGACCGGACCGGAGGAACCGCCCGGCCGCGAAAGTTCAGCGCCTTCACGCCGCGCTGTCCTGCCAGTCGGAGGATCTCCTCCCGCCGTTCCAGTGCGCAATGTGTCCGGCGTGATCATGTATCACGTGATCATGTAGCAATAATGCGGCACCGGGCCCCAGTGGCTCCGCTGGGCGCAGAAGAAGAGTACACCCCGGCTTCGCCTAGCATCCTTTCAAAGCAAGTGGGCTGACGTCTCGAACGCTTCCTCGGGCGTGCCGTGATCTTCGCCGGTGATTAAAAAACTGGGTTCGTACTTTTCATGGGCGTAGGTGTACCAGGCGAAACTCCATCGATCCTCGTTTCCGAAGTAGCGAATCCGGCAGAGATGTATAGGGGTATTTCGGAGCCGCTCCATCCACTGGTCACTCGTCTCCCCAGGTGGTGGAGCGCTTCCCTGCGGAATGTCGGGTTCGCTGTACACATCGAAATAGCACAAAGCGCCGCGGAAGCGCACGTCGATTCGACTGAACTTTCCGGGGTACTGCTTGGCCGCGTAATGGAGAATGCGCCGTTCTGTGCGCGCTTTGATGTGGGGCGGGATGCTCTTCCCGCCGGTGTGAGGGCTGTAGACCCAAGTAGGCATGCGTGTTCTTCCAATCTTCCGTTCTGCGCGCGGAGTACGTCGGGGGAAGTACGTTGTCTGCCATTCTAGCTCAGCCAAGGAGCCTCAGAACGCCGAAGGCATCTTGGACGAAGAATCGACGCTTCAAATGGGGCCGCGATCATATGATCGCGGACTGGCGCCCCTTTTGGGTTACCTGACAAACGCCGCGTACGCTCGCTGCCAGGCCGAAACCTTGGCCGCGCAAGTTCGGGATCCTTGTTGGTGCCAGCATAAAACCTTCAGCCCCAAAATGTTCTACTTGCGTTTTGACAGGCCCTGGGCCTGCCCTGCCCAGCGCTATACCTTTACATTCCCAACTCCTCGGCTCGGACTCTTCAGACATCCCGATCGCACAGGCCAGGTCGGCTCGCTCGGTAGGTTTCAGCGCGTTACAGAGCCGCGACCGTAAGGAAGACGGTTTTGTAACGGGCGGCTAACTCAACGCCTTCAAATCCGCACTTGGATCGGCAGCCTGTTCCGGTGTGATCCGGCTGCCGGCGCCGATCAGCTTTCGCCCAGCCAAATGGTCGCCGGGGCGATTTACGGAATCGACGGCGGATAATCGGCCGTCCCGGAAATAAAATAGCGAGAATTTGCGGCTCTCCGGTTCGCCGCGTGTCACCACTTGCCCGCTACCGCCGGAAAGTCCGGCCATTTGAAGCTTAATATCGTATTGGTCGGTCCAAAACCAGGGCACGGCTCGGTAATTTTCAGACCGGCCCAGGATGGCCATTGCGACGCATTTGGCCTGATCCACGGCATTCTGCACGGATTCGATCCGCACGCGTCCGCCACTGGACAGATTCGCAAATGGATTGGGATGTTCCGCGCAGTCGCCGATGGCAAATATGCTTTCGTCTCCGGTTCGCAGGCGCTCGTCAACGACGATACCATTCGACACGCTAAGCCCTGCGTCTCTGGCCAGTTCGATATTAGGAATAACGCCAATCCCAACCAGCACCAGATCCGCCGGCCAAACGGAGCCATCGCTGAGCACAACTTCGGTGACTCTCCCTTGCTGCCCGCGGATCTCCGACAGCGCGCAATTGAGGCAAATTTCGACGCCCTGGCTGGCGTGAACGTCGCGATAGAAATCCGAAAGAATAGGCGAAACCACCCGCGGCATCAGCCTGGACTGGACCTCCAGCACGCGTACCGATTTCCCGAGTGTGCGCGCCGCGGCCGCCAGTTCCAGCCCGATGAAGCCTCCGCCCACCACGACGATATCGCGAGCGTGTTCCACACGCTGCCGGATCTCAACAGCCTCGGAATCGGTGCGCAAGTAGCAAACGCCATCCAACTCTGCGCCATTTGCAGGCCCCGTTTCAGTCAACGTCCGGTTGCGCGCTCCCACGGCCAGCACCAGCGCGTCGTAATGTAGACTGCGGTGCGCAGCGCCGCTCGACGCCACGCTCACCGAGCGAGTCACCCGATCGATGGCGGTCACCTTTGCGCCCGGAAGTAGGTCGATGCGATGGCTCTCGTAAAAGGCCATCGGTCGCAACAGCGTGCCTTCAATCTCCTGCTTGCCCGCCATGAATCCCTTCGAGAGCGGCGGGCGCTGATACGGTAGACCCGGCTCTTCGCCAACCAGGGCGATCGGTTCCTGATAACCTTCCATGCGCAGCGACGCGGCCACTTGAAAGCCGGCCTGTCCGGCGCCGACAATCACCACGCCGTCGGATTTCATTGCCGGGTCATTTCATTGCTGGGTCTTTGGCGTCCTCACGATCAAGCCGTCCAGTTCCTTGGTGACAGGGATCTGGCAGCCCAGACGGCTGTTCGGCCGGCGCTCGGACGCGGTGGTGTTGAGCATCTCGTCCTCGTCCTCCTGGATCGGCTTCAGCAGCCCGAGAAACGCTTTGTCGACATAAACGTGGCAGGTGGCGCACTGGCACGCGCCGCCACACTCGGCGACAATGCCGTCGATTCCATTCTTGATGGCGCCTTCCATGACGGAGTCGCCGATTGGCACGGCCACCTGCTGAGTATCGCCCGAATAAGAGATGTAGGTCACAGAGGCGGTATCTGTTTGCTTCTTTCCAAAAAGGCTCATGATGGTCGATTGGGTGCTCTAACCACATTACGGCACTTCAGCGAAGGGCGGAGCATTGATCTAAGTTTCACGCAAATGTAATCGACGCGTATGCCTTGCGGCGCTAGCATCCTCACTGAGGTTTTCATCTATGAGGGCGAAGAAGCTCGTCGCGGCGGTCATCCGCGGCGGCCGCAATGCTGGGGTTATACACGCGGGCAATTGCTGCCGATGCGGGCACGGTTGGATCGGCGAACATTAAGCACCTGCCTGATCCCTGGTCCTAGCCCTGCCGCGTCACCGCTCGGCGCACCATCGCCCAGTAAATGCGCTCGAAAGATTCCCCAGGCAGGTACCGGCGAAGATTCACTACCAATTTAGCTTTCACTCCCACCAGGTACCGGAGACGAGGCTTGCGACAAGTGAGTATCTGGAAGACCGTCTTGGCCACCTCCGGCGCACCAAAACGATTGCGAGCCAGGATCCCGTCCACGATCTCTTCGTGCCGGCGGAACCAGGCGTAGTAGGGGCTGGCTGGATCCACGGCCCCTTTTGCGCGGTTCCGATTTACCGTGAAGTGCGGCGTGTGGATCAAACCGGGCTCCAGCAGCGAGACATGCACGTTAAACGGCGCCATCTCCTGCCGCAGGCATTCCCCAAAACCCTCCACCGCGAACTTGCTGGAAGCATAACCGCCGATGCTCATGGACGCCATGCGTCCACCCACCGAGCTGGTCAGAATTATGCGCCCATGACGCGCCGCTCGCATCACAGGCAGCACTGCTCTGGTAACCGCCATCATGCCGAACAGATTTACGTCAAAAACCTTGCGGATCTCGTCGAGCGTAAGATCTTCGATGAAGCCGCGCAATCCCATGCCCGCGAACTGAACTACACCATCCAGTTTTCCAGTTGCCGCCAGTATATTCTGCAAAGAGACATCGATTTGATCCGCGCGCGTCACGTCGGTGTGCAGAATATCCACCGACACTTTGCGATCGGCCGCCGCTTTTGTCAAAACGTCGGCTTCTTCGCCGGTGAGCACCGAGCCGAAAACGCGGAACCCACGCGACGCAAGAACGAGGGCGGATTCCATGCCGAGGCCGGAGCCGGCTCCGGTGACCCACACGGCGCCAAGGTTGCCGCTCACGCTTTTATCTCCATTGCTGCCAGATAGTAACCTACTTCGCAGAGCTTTTCCAACCTGGGTTGGTTCTATGAAGCCCAACAGTACTGCATACCGGGGACGAAATAACTATTTCCAGGCCTTCGGCAAGCCTCGACGCAGCTTTTCAGGATGCCCGAAACCAATCCCGCTTCCCCGTATCGCGATTACGGAATCTCCGCGAGACGGAGGGCGTGCTTCTCAAGCGGAGGGAACAACGGCTAGCCGTTCGCGGAGACGCTTGGGGACGGGGACAAACTGGGAATGCATCCTTGCTTTCCTCGCCACTAGATTTACCATCTATACATCGGGTTCGTTGATGATCATCAAGCCATGGATTCCATTTTCGGGATCAGGTAGTTCGTCGGTGCGGCAGTAGGCGTTCCCCGCGCGGCACATCAGCTTCGGCTTAGCTGCAAAACTCTCCTCTGGAACCTCCCGGCTCTGAAGCCGAACGGAAAGTTCCGTCATCGATTCTGGCGGCTGTTGAGCAATGGCGATAGCCAACAACATCACCAAAAGCAGGAAGGCTCTCATCTCAGGCCCTCAATTACCTCATTGTCGGTGGAGTTCGTAAATGACTAAGTCTCTAATGAAATTGAGCGACAGAATCAACGCGATCGCGAGAACCACGGTTGATACGGGACCATTCCTCCATTCGGAGGCGGCTTTACCATGTCGGCTTCCCAGTCGGCCAACCAAGAGAGCACAAGCAAACAGCCATGTTGCGGTGCCAAATATGATCAGGTCCGGCACCCTGTCGGGGCCTTTTGTCTGAGAAAACAAGATACCGAAGACAAATATGGCCGTTCCGAACCTAGCTAGATAGGAACTTGAACCAACATTCTCTGGCGCCTTTGGGCGTTTCAGTCGATTCCATGAGTCTCCACGCGAATCTCCGCCATCAGTACCAGCTGTACTCGCCTTGTTCATTGGCAGACCTGCTTCCCATCGGTGGAAGGATAACAAATCGTTGACGTGACCTGCGTCGGCTGCAGCATCAGCATAATGTAATTGAAGGTGTTCATGCATATCGCGGATTTCCATGACGACGTGCGCGAGGATCGGGTCCGTTTTGAAGGCTTGGCCCAAGTGGAGATTTTCTTCGATACGACAGTTCTGGTTGCCGCCTCGGAGCCGTCCGCACTACGCGCAAGCGAGGACTGCGCTGCGGCGCGTCGCCTCGGGGCCGGAGAACGGATTTATGGGCCAGCACTCAATCGCGGATGCTCCATCCGCGCATCCACCCTGTTGAAGCGGCGCGCATTGTCACCGAGAACATCCTGGCGTATTTTGAGATCGTATCCCTCGGCAAGGAGGACTATCTGGAGTCGCTCAACACGATGGCAAGCGGTGGACGGCGCGGCACGAAAATTAACGACGTTCTGCTGCTCCGCCGCGCGGCAGGTTGTCCGGTGGAGCGTATTTACAGCTTCAATCTCGACCTTTTTCGTCGGATTTCCGCACCTTAGGTTGACCTTGCGCATAGCTCCACGTAACCTGAATTACTTACGCAGAACGTCCAATAAAACTTGGCACAGTTGTCCCTGAAATGGGCTAAAATACCAGGAAACGCTTGCAATGGCGGCGATCCTAGTGTGATCGATGTAAACGGGGTTCCGCAATGTCAGATATCCTGCGCTTATCTTTGCATGCACGATCTTGGCGCCTACGATCTTGGCGCCAACGATCTGGGCGCCTGCGATGCGGGCATCCGCGACGGATGGACCCCGAAGAATGAGGTTCGCGTGGCTCCTTTTGTGTCCCTGGCTGCTAGCCGCTCAAAACTCGAGTTTCAGCCTGAGCACTGCGACTATTGTGGTGGGCGCGACCGCGGGCCATGCTTCGGTTCAACTGGTCGCCGCATCCCCCACGACAGCCTGGACCGCCGCCAGCAACGTTTCCTGGCTGCAATTATCCGCGGGTAGCACCAGCGGGACCGGTAGCGCTCCGATCCAGTTCAGCTATAGCGCGAATCCGAGCGCCACCGCCCAGACTGGAACGCTGACCATCGCAGGCCTGAGCCTTGCAGTGACGCAGGCCGGCAGCAGTTTTGTTCCGCTCAATGTATTGACCACTCTGATATCGCAAGGGCTGAACCTGCCGTATGCCGTGGCACTCGACAGCAGCGGCAACCTTTATATTGCCGACACCGGCAACAACGCCATTCGTGAGTGGGTCGCCTCTACCCAGCAGATAACCACCTTAGTATCGAGAGGATTGAATGCTCCCCACGGAGTCGCCGTGGATGGCCAGGGCAATGTCTATATCGCGGACGCTCGCAACAACGCCGTTGAGGAATGGAGTCCGGCGACGCAACAGTTGACTACCCTGGTTTCGTCGGGCCTTAATTTCCCAGCCGCAGTGGCGGTGGATGAACTTGGGAACGTCTACATTGCGGACTTTGGCAACAACGCCATCAAACAATGGAGCCCGGCCAGCCAGCAGGTGACCGTGCGGGTTGGTTCGGGTCTCAGCAATCCGACGGGCGTAGCGGTGGATGCCCTCGGCAACGTGTACATCGCCGATTTCCGGCATGGCGCAATGAAGCAATGGAATGCGGCTACCCAGCAAGTTACAAGCTTGTTATCGTCGGGCCTGAGCTTTCCAAATGCTGTGGCGTTGGATGGACAGGGCAACGTTTATCTGGTGGACGGAAATAATAACGCGCTCAAAGAATGGAATGCAGCGGGCCAGACGGTGAGTACGCTGGTCTCGTCAGGGGTGAACGGGTCGTTCGGGGTGGCAACAGACGGGCAGGGCGCCTTCTACATCGCGAACACCGATACAAGTAGCATTCTGAAACTCGCCTCCGCATATCTTGGGTTGCCGGCGGGCATGACGGAACCAGCCCAGCCGGGGACGGATTCGGCGCCGGTGCAGATGCTAGGTGCTTCCATACCCTTCACGGCTACCAGCGATCAGACCTGGCTGACGATCACAAGTGCCGCCGCCAGCGCCATCGGCTTCTCATTCCAGGCGAACATGACGCCGGTAAGCCGCGTCGCGCACATCGGCGTTCTGGGCCAGACGGTCACCGTAACGCAGAACGCCGACGTACCGGCGGCAATAACCAAAGCCGCGGGCGATGGCCAGAGTACACCGGCAGGACAGGCTTTCGCCACGCCTTTGCAGATATCGGTGAGCGATGCGGAGGGCAATCCACTAGCGGGAGTTCCGGTGACATTTTCCGTGACGCCGGGCGTCAGCGGAGCGAGCGGTACGTTCAGCGCGCTGCCGTCCATGCCGGTTCCGACCAACTCCAGCGGCAGCGCAACCGCGCCCGGTCTGACATCCAACGGTATCGCGGGGGCGTTCACCGTGACCGCGAGCGCCAGCGGATTGAGTGTGACATTCACTCTTACCAATCTGGTCTATAACGCGGTGAACTACTTGGCCGCCTCCTCCGCGACGGTGGGGAACGCAGCAGGTAGCGGGAGCGTCCTGCTATTGTCTAACGGCTCCTGGAACGCGAGCAGTAACGCCTCCTGGTTGCAGTTATCGCCCGGCAGCACGAGCGGCGTCGGGAGTGGTCTTATCCAGTACAGCTATAGTGCGAATCCGAACGCCAGCGCACAAACCGGAACACTGAACATCTCCGGTTTGACGTTCACGGTGACGCAGGCGGGCGCCAGCTACGTACCGGTTAGTTTGGCAACATCGCTGGTATCGTCCGGGTTGAACAATCCACAGGGCGTAGCGGTAGATGGTCTGGGCAATGTTTATATCGCGGACGCAACCAACAACGCCATCAAGAAGTGGAGTCCCGCCACGCAGCAGACGGTGGTGCTTTCTTCCGCCCAGAACAATCCCGCCGCGGTAGCGGTGGACGGGAATGGGAACGTATACATCGCCGACAGCGGCAACCACGCCATTGAAGAGTTGAGCGCCGCCAGCCATCAAATCGCCACGTTGGTCTCGGGCCTCGGCAACCCATCCGGAGTGGCGGTGGATAGCCAGGGCAACGTCTATTTTTCGGACGCCAGCAACAACGCGATCGCCGAATGGTATGCCGCGAGCCAGCAGATGGCGACATTGGTTGGCTCGGGATTGAGCAATCCCACGGGTGTCGCGTTGGACGCACTGGGTAACGTCTACTTTTCCGACAGCGGCAACCAAAGCATCAAGGAATGGACGTCGGCGGGCGGGCGGGTTACGGTGCCGGCGTCTTCGGGGCTGAACAACCCAACGGGCGTGGCGGTGGACGGGCTGGGCAATGTGTATTTCGCCGACACCGGCAACAACGCGATTAAACAATGGAATGCCGCCAGCCAACAGGTGTCGGCGCTGGCATTCACGGGGCTGAACAACCCAATGGGCGTGGCGGCAGATGGGCAGGGTAATCTCTACGTCGCGGACACCAACAACAATGCCATCAAGAAGCTCACGCAGGCCTATCTGTCGTTGGGCGCCGGGAGCGTGAGCGAGCCTGCCCGGGCGGGAACGGATTCGGCGACTGCACAAGTGCTACCCGTGGGAGTCCCGCTAACCGCCACCAGCAGCCAGTCGTGGCTGACCATCACCGGCATCGGTTCCGAAACCATTGGCTTCTCCTTCCTCGCCAACACTTCCGTAAACAGCCGCAGCGCGCTGATTACGGTGCTGGGGCAAACGGTAACTGTAACCCAAAGCGCCGACGTTCCTGCCGCCGTTACCAAAACGGCAGGCGACGGGCAGAGTACGCCGACTAGCCTTCCATTCTCCGTGCCCCTGCAAGTAGCGGTAACGGATGTCAACGGCATCCCTCTTCAGGGAATCGCTGTGACATTTACGGTCATACCCGGCATTAGTGGGGCCGGCGGTACATTCGGCTCGTCTCCGCTCATATCGAGTCTGACCAACTCCGGCGGAATCGCCGTGGCGCCTGCGCTGTCACCCAATAGCGTTGGCGGGACGTTCACCGTGACCGCCAGCGTGAATGCCCTCAGCGTGACCTTCACGCTAACGAATCTGGTTTACACCTTGGGAGCCTCATCGGCCGCCGTCGGAAGCGGGGCAGGTACCGGAAGCGTATTGCTGTTGGCCACTGGGCCCTGGACGGCGAGCAGCAACGTTTCCTGGTTGCAATTATCGGCGGGCAGCACCAGCGGCAGCGGGAATGCTGTGATTGAGTTCAGCTTTACTGCGAATCCGACCCCCACCGCCCAGATCGGAACCCTGAACATATCGGGGTTGACCTACACGCTGACGCAGGCGGGCGCCAGCTTTACGCCGATAAGAACACTCACCGCGCTTGTCTCATCCGGCCTAAGCGCACCGCAGGGCGTGGCGGTGGATAGCTCGGGCAATGTCTATATCGGCGACAGCGCCAACAACGCCGTCAAGAAGTGGAGCGCTGCTACCGGAGTGGTCATCTCTCTCATATCCTCAGGCCTAAGCGACCCCACCGGAATAGCGGTGGATTCGCAAGGCAATGTGTACTTCGCCGACCAGAAGAACAACGCGATCAAGAAATGGAGCGTATCCACCGGCACGGTAACGTCGCTGGTGTCGACGGGACTCAGTAGCCCGGCCGGAGTGGCAGTGGATTCGCAGGGCGACGTCTATTTCGCCGATGCCGGTCACAACGCCATAGACGAATGGAATGCGGCTACCCAACAGGTCACCAAGTTAGTGTCCTCGGGCGTGAACACTCCGATAGGCGTGGCGGTAGACGCCGCTGGCAACGTGTACTTTGCCGATCAGAAGAACAACGCGATCAAAGAGTGGAACGTGGCCACCAAGCTGGTCTCGACCCTGGTCTCTTCGGGACTCAACGCTCCATACG
>Ga0302325_10024077_pt1 | contig 12676 bp, 8 predicted proteins | sample Palsa_T0_2_FD_201948 | JGI IMG/M metagenome (GOLD analysis project Ga0302325, IMG submission 201948) | Peat permafrost microbial communities from Stordalen Mire near Abisko, Sweden - Palsa_T0_2 | ecosystem: Environmental > Terrestrial > Soil > Palsa > Peat permafrost | place: Sweden: Abisko...
CTGCTGTTGTCTTCGATGGCCAATGCCGTTTCTAAGAAATCGATTGCGAAAGGAGCCGCTGTCGCGTAGTCTATGAGAACCGAGAGTCGCTAACTTTCAACGGAACTCCGGGCAACCTCCATTCGGATTGAGGAGGATCTGTTGCACCTCTTAGGATTAGCCAGGGAGCATTGGCGGAGATGCAGTGAAATCGCGTTCGCGTCCCCAAGAAAGGAGGCTTTATTCAAACGTGACGCTTTCGATCGCCGTCAATTGAGTGATACACGGCGGCGATAGGTCTCAATCCGCAATATCTCACCGACGGCCATCCAGCGAATGCGAGGCGCTAAGTCGTTTGCGACGCGAAGCCTCTTCGCGTCATTTTGCCCCAAACCCTTCGCTTCTTCGTGCGAGCTACGTCTAATATCCCTTGGAATCTCCAAAACGCGTTTAGCTGGCGATAGCCGAAATTTTCGACAAAGGCGGCCACTATCAAGGAGGCGAGGTCTAAGGGATGAGCATAGCGCCTGGTGGTGAATTCTTCCAGGAGAACGGCGCTGACGGAGATCATGGTTCCGAACAGCACTGAACCGATGAAAAACAAGAGAGCGCTGGTAACAGAGATGAAACCGATCAACAGGCCCACGACGCTAATCACAAATCCCGTGATTTCGATACAGGGGCCGAGGATCTCGAGCAGCAGAAGGTAAGGCATCCCAAAGCAGCCGACGACACCGAATTTCGGGTTGAACAACATGCCGCGATGCTTCCACATGGATTCGACTCCGCCGCGCTGCCAGCGTTTGCGCTGGACTCTTAGAGTTTTTAGGGAATCGGGGACTTCGGTCCAACAGACCGGGGTTGGCACGAAAACAATTTTGTAGACCCGCTTTTTCTCGCGGCTGATCCGATGGAGCCGGATGACAAGCTCCAGATCTTCGGCCAGGCTGCCGGGCTCGAATCCACCGGCTTCGATGACGCTATCCCGCCGGAACAGGCCGAACGCGCCAGAAATGAGGAGCAGCGAATTCATATAGCTGAGAGCCACGCGGCCTCCCAGAAACGCCCGCAGGTACTCGACTGCCTGAAACTTTGCCAACAGGGAATGAGGAGCGCCCACTGTCGTTACAGCCCCGTGCTCCACCTTGCACCCATTCACCACTCGAATGATTCCGCCTACGCCGATCGTGCTCTCATCTTCGAGAAAAGGTCTCACCACTAGGAGCAACGAATTGCTTTCAAGTAGAGAGTCCGAGTCGACTGCAGCGATCAGTGGCGTACTGGCATAGTTGATTGCCGCATTTAGACTGTCAGACTTGCCGCCACTCTGTTTGTCGATGACGAGGAGCTTGAGATTTTGAGATTCATACACCGCATTCACCGTTGCCGTGACAAAGTTGTGAAGCGGCTGCCGGCTGGACTTATACAGGTGAAACTCTTCGATCAAGAGTTGGAGAGTCCGATCGTCCGAGCCGTCATTGACAACGATGACCTCATGCTCCGGATATTCTAACTGCAACATGGATCGCGTGCTTTGCACGATGCTGAGTTCCTCGTTATGAGCGGGAGCGATGATGGAAATCGCCGGCATCAGCCTCGACTTAAATAGAGGATCGCGTTCCACCGACCCCTCGGTGGTCCGCTGCGCGCGCAAAACGAAGAACCCGAGAGCCATGAGAACGAAGTAGTTGAGATTGCTGACAAACGCATAAACGATGATGACGTCCAAAACGATGTTGATGACGTGATAAAAACTAGACACGATTATCCTCTTTCAGTCACTAGCGACTGCTCCAATGCCTGAAGGGCGTATTGCGGGCGCGCGCTAGAGATGATTTCGTTTTCGAGGATGTCTTTTCCCGCCGAGCCTAGTGCGGCCAGAGCCTGGGCGGCCGCCAACGCGGAAATCGGCCCCTCCTTGCGCAGTTGACTTAACAGCAGTGGCATAGACTCTGATATCCCCATATCAGCCGCGGCTTTTGCGGCTGTAGCATGGACGCGTTCATCGGGAAACTCGAGCAAGTCGAAAACCTCTTGCGTGGCTTCCTGCTCCGTAGCGCTGGCGTAGCGTAGCGTCGGCAGCGCGGCCACGCGAAACTCTATATCCCGCTCGGCGACCAGACGCGAGAAAGTTTCGATTGGAATCCAGCGCTCCCACGCTCGCAGAAGATCGATGCTTGCTTTCGCGCGGCGAGGCTCCGCGGATCGCAACTCCTCTGCCATATACTTCTCGCATATTTTGGTGGCGAAAGGCCGCAGGCTCTCGGCTAGGAGAATTCGCCCCAGAAGACTCTGGTCGGGCAGCATTTTGAACACCAGGGCGGGGGCGTCAGCCGCTCCACAAGCGAGCAGGGCACACGCGGCCTCGATGCGGGTTTGCTCCAAGGGATGACGCAGAAAGCTAGCGTCAACCGCATGTCCGGTGCGCCCCAGGTTTGCAAGCGCAGTCTTTTGGACTAAAGAGTTGCGAGACCGGGTTGCTCGCCGCCACCGTTCCGCTAGCCCGAGATCAACCGCCAGGATGCTCAGTTCCGAATTGACCTGGCCTCCGAAAGTGGACAGGAACTCCGTAAAGATAACTTCGAACGGCCTCCGATGATTCTGGGAGAGCCAGCGTAAGCGTTCTCGATCGCCGGAGCCGACGGCCACGCTCGCCAACACTTCTCGAATTTCGGGAGAAATTCGATCCGACCGCACTCGCGCGATATAGCGAATCGACTTCGCGATTAGCGAGAGTATGGCGAGTATAATTACCAGAACCAATGGGACCATCGCCAAACTTGTGGCGAGGGGAACCAGCCCGGCTATTGATCCAGAAGGCGCCGAAGATTTTCGGTAAACCCAGTACACTGCGCCTGCATAGAGGCCAACCATCAAAGTGATGCTGGCCCAAACGCGGATTTTCGAAGATTGAGATTTTGTCACAGCGTATGTACGATCGCCAGGAGCACCATATTTTCAAATGCTCCCGTGGATCGCCTCGCAAGCGTATACGTGGTTTCCGCGCGAGTCTTCCTGGTTAAACCTAAAGTGATTCCGCCAATGTAGCTGTCCCGTCGGAAGGCGCCGAGGTCCGTCGGCAGTGCGAGTTGAAAGATTTCGGTGCCATGCCCGTAACCTGCCTGCACTGTCAGGTGTTTTCGAACGCGGGAGTTGAAGCGTACCAGGAAAGCCGGCGTCGTTGCGCCCTCCACCTGGTTCGCCGCGAAGCTTGTCAGGACCCACATCGGCTTCTCGAAGTAATAATCAAGGTTTCCGATCGCGGCATCCACTTTCAGGGATCGAAAGGCGATATGCCGGTAATCCGCTCCCAGTACCAATCCATGTATCACAGTGTGAGAAATACCCACAGAAAGGTCCTGCTTGGGAACAATATCCCCCCCACCGCCAAAGAGAGCGGCGGCTCGCACACTGGTAGCGCCGCCGAGTTTCCTGCTAAAGTGAAGACCTCCTCGGCTCCCCGCTTCGCCGAAACGGTTTAGGTGAAAAAAATCGATGCCTACATCGCCACTCCGATTGAAGTACGTGGCGCCGATCTGTTCGATGGCCCCCGGCGTAGTCCCTGGTAACGTGTCAGCCTCGTACGCAATTCGAAGTTCAATAGTATGGTCGGGAACGAGGCTATTCTTGAGTTCCAGCGCTTCCTGGTTATTGCCGTCATAAGCCAGGCACTTCTCCAGACGCAACTTGGCCTCCTTGTCGTTTCCCTGCCAGTGATAGTAGCGGAACCATGCGAGGTCAACTTCTGTGCTCAATGGCGCAAGTTCACTCGCTTCGGTCAGCATGGCAAACGCGTCCCGATAAGAGTGTATCCACAGGAGCACGTTCGCCTCGCCTACCAAGGCGTCAACGTTTTTCGGATCTAGCGCCAGCGCTCGGAGATAGAATTCCGTTGCAGCGCTGTAGTCGTTGGTCCATGCCGAGAGCTTCGCGATCCAAATAATGTAATCCTCATTCGTGGGATTGTCCGCCAGCAGCGTGCGATAGAGCGCCAGGGCGTCTCCAAATCGCTTATCCGACACCGCGGTTTGCGCCTTATCTTCGAAATCCTGCGCGAGATTGAGACCGGTCATGGAAACCAGCAGAAGCAATAGTCGGTATTTCATGATTTTTGCCGCGGCAGGTACCGCGCCACCCGAGCCGTGACCTCCATCGGATTAAACGGCTTCGTAATGTAGTCGCTAGCTCCGCAAGAAAAGCCTTTCAGAACATCGGCTTCCTGCTGTCTGGCGGTCAGCAGCACGACTGGAATGCGCGCGGTCAAATCGTCGGCGCGCAGGCTGGTAAGCACTTCGAATCCATCCATACCAGGCATATTGACGTCGAGAATCAGAACGTCGGGGATAACCTTACGGGCCATGGCCAACGCCTCGGCACCGGTGCGCGCGAGACTGCACTCGACCCCCGTTCGGCGCATTACGGCAGTTAGCAGCGCCCCGATTGCGGGATCGTCGTCGGCGATTACGACCTGTGCCGGCCCATCCCTTTTCGGGGGGGCGGTATTTTTAGGGTCCCCTGACAACAATTTGCAACAGCGCACCAAAAGTTCTTCGGAATCCCATGGCGTCATCAGGAAGTCGCGAGCGGCCGTCTTAATTGAAGTAACGTCGTCGGATACACAAGCTCGCGAACCGACGAGCAGAATTGGCTTCTCCAAACCGGGGCCGGGGCTATTTTGATAAGCAGAATCGGGCGCGCCATTAAGATTCAGTATGACGATATCGAAACGCTCGACGATTGCATTCGAGAGGCCTTGGGGAGGCGTGTCGATGCAGAGCGTGAAACATGCCGCGCGATCCAATACCTGGGCAATGCGCTTGGCCTCCGGTTCGCTGAAATCCGCCAACCCAATGCGCTTCCCCGATAGCGTTTTCACGATCTCACTCGGCAGTGCGAGCTCGAACGCCGGCGCCGCTGCTGCCGCGGCAATGAGTTTCTTGAGCTCTTCGAGTCCTTCTCGGACCGCCGAAACGTTTACTTCCTCCGTGGATTCGACGAACCCTTCAAGTTTTCGAGCCTGGGCTGTCACCCCCGGCATTCCCAAAGTGCCGGCGACACCCGCCCAGCGATGCAGGTGGTGAAGCAGCCGGCTCTTGTCGGCTTGAAACTCCGGGGTCAACATTTCATCCAGTTCCGGCAACGCTTCAGTGATGAACTCATTGCGCAGATCGCGCAAAAGATCCCGAACGTCGCCCTGCGCCTTGGGAGCCGCACGAAATTTCTTATTCATGAAGGAACGAATGGTCGCGGGAAACGTAGAAGTGTTGATGGGTTTTACGATGTATCCGTCGCAACCGGCGCTCAGGCAACTCTGCTCGTCGTCTTTCCTTCCATAGCCTGTGAGCGCTACGATGCTGGTGCTATTCATTTCGGGGTTTGCGCGCAGCTGACGTGTCAATTCCAGCCCGCTCTTTCCCGGCAATTGAATATCCATTAGAACCAGACCGGGTTTGAACGTAGCCAGGGTATTCAAAGCCTCGTCGGCATTGATTGCCGACCGTAAATCATACCCCTCGCCCGCCAGCAGCACGCGCACGAGTTGAACGTTAATGTGATTGTCTTCGACAATTAGGATGGAATTGTTGTTCACAAGTCGTACTCCTTGTAGTTAATAGTGATGTGGTTAGTCCCGAACGAGCGTGAAGTGTGAATAATGCGGACTCAGAATGGCGCCTCACGAAGAGAACGATGGGTTCACGGCTTTCAGTTTGCGCGCGGCTCGTCATTTTATAGATGCCTCTTCGGCGACAGAGGCTTTGGATTCGTCATATCCGTCGATCCGACGGATTACCTCGATCAGAGCTTTGACCTCGGCAGTGATGAATTCCAAGTTCTGGCCCTCTTTGATCGATTGGTTGGCATTGCGGGCGGGCTGGGTAACGGCCCCGAAGCCATACCCGCCGCATGCTCCGAGAAGCTGATGAATCACCTGCTGCAGCGCCGTCAGATCGTTACGCTCCAGGAGATCCAGCATAATGCGAACCTTGCTGGGAAGCCCGGTAACGAATTCCGGGATAATATCCAGGATCCTGGGATCGTCGGCAAAGCTGCTTTGGATGCGGCCAGAACCTTCGGCGGCTCGGCCCGTCGACGGCGATTCAGCGCCGCTTGCATCAGCGCTATTGCTTGGCGCAGGCGAAAGATCGCTTCCGAGGTACCCACGGACACAGCTCAAGAGTGTCTCCTCAGCAATGGGTTTGGTCAGATAAGCCGTGCATCCGCTGGCCATACATTTTTCGCGGTCTTCCGCCATGGCATACGCCGTCAGCGCGATGATCGGTATCGACACTCCCCTGCGTCGCAGTTCGATAGTGGCGGCATATCCGTCCATAACGGGCATCTGCATATCCATGAAGATCAAATCGAAGGTCTGCTTGGTTGCAAGATCGACCGCGATCTGCCCGTCCAAGGCACTGGTCACCGATGCTCCGGCCGCGCTCAGTTGCATCCGCAGCAGCCGCTGATTGTCAGCTCCGTCTTCCACCAGAAGAAGTCGCCCGCGAATAGGAATATTGACCTGCTTTCCTTGATCCAAGTTTGGCGGCAATGTGGATTCGGTCAATCCCTGCAATCGTTCGACGCCCGCGGATGCTCCGGCCTCGACTTTCAGGGTGAACTTGCTTCCGGAGGCCAATTGGGATGTGGCCACGATGTCACCGCTCAGAAGTTTCGCCAACTGCCGGCTGATCGAGAGGCCCAATCCCGTTCCCCCGAACTTGCGGGTGATGGACGCATCACCCTGGGTGAACGGCAGAAAGAGCCGTCCGAGCTGTGCCGGCGTCATCCCGATCCCGGTGTCGATCACGTCGACCCGGAGCACGATGTTCGGCCCGCCTGCGCCTTCGTCGGCGATCTGCATGTCGATCCTTCCGGATTCGGTGAACTTCACGGCGTTGCCGAGCAGATTGACCAGGATCTGTCTAAGCCGCAAAGGATCGCTTTGGATCAGGCGCGGGATGGAGCCCAGGAATGTGACTCCGAATCCTAGCCCCTTCTCCACCGCCCTCGGACGAATGAGTGAGACGATTTCCGAAAGCAGCGCCGGTAGATCGCAGGAGATGAGTTCCACCTTCATCTGCCCGGCCTCAACTTTGGAAAGGTCCAGGATATCGTTGATAAGTTCCAGCAAGTGCAAGGAGTTCCGCTGGATGATCTGGACGCAACCGATTTCGGCGCACTCTTCGGGACTCTTGCGCAGCAGCATCTCCGCGAATCCCAAAATGGCTGACATTGGCGTGCGGATTTCATGACTCATATTTGCCAGGAACTCGCTCTTGGATCGGTTGGCGATCTCGGCCTCATGCCTGGCATTTGCCAGGTCGTCCGCTAGGTGCTTGCGCACGGTGATGTCGCGAATGTTGCACTGAATTACGTTCTGTCTGCCTTCTCGATAGACGTTGCTGACGAACTCGACGGGAATATGCCGGCCATCTTTGTGTTGCAGCGGAAGATCCTCATAGCGGATCCTGCCGACCCTTTGCAGCGTCGCCATCGCTCTCTTTGACATCTCTGCATCCTGAAAGACGCCGATTTCCCACAGCTCTTTTCCCAAGAAGTATGCCTTCGGATAACCCAGCAGATCAGCCATGAAGGGATTGACTTCCAGAACCGTGGTGTTCACAGCGTCGAGTATAAGGATGCCGTCGTGCGCCGACTCAAACAGCCGTCTGTAGCGGACTTCTGAAACTTCCAAATCGTGTTCCGACTTCCGTCGATTGCTGACGTCATGAAAAACCAGCACAACTCCCACGAGGCGCCCGGCGTCGAGGATTGGGGCGGCGCTGTCGTCGATCGGCCACTCGCTGCCATCCCGCGCAACTAGGACCGTGTGGTTCGCCAGGCCGACAACCGCGCCGTCCCGTATGGCTCTAGTGACAGGATTCTCCACCGTCTGGGAGGATCGCTCGTTCACGATTTTGAAGATTTCGGTGAGGTTCCTTTGCAACGCATCTTTCTGGGACCAGCCCGTTAGCTTTTCGGCGGCGGGGTTCATGAATGTGATGCGGCTTTCCAGGTCGGTGACTATGACGGCGTCACCGATGCTGGTCAGGGTGGTGTGGGACCGGCTGGACAACTCGCTGATGTCCGCTTCTGCGCGCTCCTGTCCGATGTCATCCCGCATCGTGAGTAGGATCATGGCGCTGTGCGCGTCATCACCCGACAGCTGGCGCGCGCTGACCAGGATCGTTTTGCGTTCCGAGGCCGGGAAAACGAGTTCCATCTCGATATCGACGAACTCTCCATCCTTGGGCAGTTCATTCAAACGCGTCAGGAGGGCCGGAATATTCCACTGGGCGTTGGCGAGATCGACGAGCTTTCTACCGATCGCCTGGCCAGGCGCCACTTGGGACGCAACGTAGAACGACTTGCTAGCAGCCCGGACAGTGAGGTCGGTATCGAGCAGCAACAATTGCTCCTGCGTGGTGTGGCTGATACTCTTCTCGAGAGATCGCAAATCTTGAATTTGCCCTGCTTCCGTGCCCATTCGTTTCACACTTTCTGTGAGACAAGAAGAGAATATTCGCGCCCACGGCTATCTTTGGCCATGCGCCCTTGTTGATCACGTGCGAGCCAATACGCTTTTCTCGCGCGTAGCAATTGGGCTTCGCAATGCATTTCCCGTCTCGCCCTCCTCAAAGCCCGCGGCCCATCCTGATAGTTGCGCAGTGGAAGCGACAAAATCATTTTCACTGAGGATCGCATTCGGCGGATTTCTACTCCTACAATAGGCCTGAATAGTACCTCAATAGTACTTTTGGTGAGTTGTCTGTGGCGTCCAAGTGAAATGACGATATATAGTTAATCACGACGTCACAATGACTGCATATGGTTATGCTCTCGAGGTACTCTCCTGCTCAACGCACAGCGCCCAGCTCGCAGAGTCGCGATGAACCGGACCTTCCGCCGCAGTTCGAGAAGAGCGCCCGCTTCCGCCAACCGTTCGTTCTTCTGGTTGACGAGAAATCCACGCACTTGTCTGCCGGAGGCTTTGTTCAACGCGTTATAACGGGACGATTTCGCCGGCTTGCCGATGCTGCGCGAGTCAGTTAAACCTAACCCGCATTTTCTTGCGATATAACGCTACTCCAATGAGTAAGCCGCCCATGACAAGAAAGATGCTAGTTGGTTCTGGAACCGTAGTCGGCTCTGTTGTGAATTCGAACGTGGCCGTCAGGGAGCCAACGTCATCGGCATAGTAGGATGGGACGCTGTCGAAGGAATCAGCGAATCCCAAGTAGAGGCGCGTTGCATCCGCGGGAACATCAAAGACTTGTTCCTGTCCGGCGCCCGTGCCTGTCAGGCCGTCTCCGATGAAGAAGACTTGATCAAGCTCCGGGGAAAAGCTGGCGTCCGTCGTATTCAGGCTGCCGGCGGTTCCGTAGTTATATTTGAGAACTGAGGGGCCCGTACCTGCCGGCTCCGCGTTGTCAAGAAAGACGCCGACCAAGAACATGTTGGCTTGATATGCGTCGATCCCGGATAGGCCGCCGTAGCTCGTAACAGTCGTGTTGACCCCCGGCCAGCACGTTCCATCCGGTCCATTCGTAATCTTAAAGTTACAGCCCACCAAGCCCGTGACGCTAGAGAACGTCAAGATCTGGTCCGGATCCGCCGCGAAACTGACCCATGGCGGGAAAGTTCCAGGATAGATTGTGTCCGGCAGAGTGCTGTGCCCCGCCGCATAGATGTCGTTAGTCCCGAAAACTGCTAGCGTATCCGGGAGCGCACTCAGATCACAGACCACCAAACCTGAAACAATAAACAAGCATTGACTTACGTTAGTTAGACTCATCGTGTACACCTCTCCTCTATGATGTTTTGTCCACTCTGAGCCTCACGCGTCGGGTCTTAGCTTGCGGCAGCCACACAGCAGCCGGAATCGGGCGTAGGCGGCGGCGCTTATTTTAGCGCCATTGCTTCCTCCGCCGGCACAAAATTTGGGAAGTCCTTGGAGGTTCCTGCTCCCAATCCCTTTTTCGCCGGCAAAGGATTCCTCTGTGGAGAGCGACTCGCTTCATGCAGCGGTGTTTTTCGAGCTCCTAAACTGCGGAACCCGCCTTCCCCGGATGCGGAATCGTTCTCCGATTAGATATTTGGATATGTACGTCTCAGCGCGCTTCCGCACGCATCGAGCCTGCATGGCGCGACAGCGATCCGGAACACTTCGCGTCACGCTCCTCTCCCTGCTGGGGATGGAAGCGTAACGACACTGCCCCAGAATTCGTAGCATGCCTCGATGAATCTCGCAAATTCGGACAGTTCGCCCGGTTTCCTCATGAAGCAATTGCCATTCAGTGCGTAGACCGCCTTTACGAATTTGGGATCATCCGAGCCTGCGGCTACCACGATCGGGATGTGCATTAGCGCCGGTGTGGACTTGATCACCTTTAGGACGTCCAACCCGGAAATCCGCGGTTGGGACAAATCTAAAAAGATGAGATCGGGGGCTCCTACGCTCGCGTACTTACCTTCGCGGCGCACATACTCGAGCGCGTCGGCGCCATCTGTGACGCAACGGAGGCCGCTTGTCAATCCAGCGACTCTGAATGCTTCCATGGTTAGCAATGTATCAGCGGGATTGCTTTGTACGATGAGCACCTCCATGCGGTTATCGGATTTGACGCGAGGCAGGTAGTGACGCTGCGAGGAATCGGGCATCCGGCTCCAACCTTCTTTCTGTCGAGAAAAGAGTTTGTCCGCCTCAGTGGACGGCAGCTCTTTTGCACGGCGGTTCTAGTCTACAGGAATACTAGGGCTATTACTACACCAATCAAACAAAGAACTTAGAATTGTTTTTTGCTGCCGTGTCAGCCGACCATATATGGTTACTGATCACGTCAAATGACGATATATGGTTACTTCCTGTTGTTATACTCGCTCCGCAATTCGGCGATTGCAGAAGCAGTGGCCTCGCGAAGAATGCACGACCCACCGGAGCCGGTACAGGGCGCAAGTTCCAAAAAGTCTCTCTGTAAGGAACCCGTCAGAGCAAGGCCGGAATAGAAACGCAGTAGGGGCTTGCTATTTTCGGATAATTCGGTGACAATGCCTGCGGATAGTCGTCCCCTGTCAGCGGGGCGCGGTTCAAACGTATCGCAGGCCGTCGAGCCTGCGATACGTGAGAACAGAAAGAGTGACATCATAGACTCCGCTGTCTCTCGGTCGCAAGCTGATCGGTGGCTCCTCGAAAATGGCCCGAAAGAGCTAGAAACACTGTTCCGGGCGATTATATACTATCCGTCTGCCCCCATCCTGATCACAGACCACGATCGCAACTGCAGAGCCGCTAGTTTCGGCGCCAGCAAGCTCCTTGGTGTCCCAAGAGAAGAGATCATCGGCCGCAGATTAGATGATTTTGCTGAGCCGAGCTTCAGACCACTGATTTCGGAAGGCTGGCGTACCTTTCTGGATCGAGGCGAGCTGCAAGGCACCCTCAGGCTAGTGGCTCCGGGGGGAGACCTGCGCGACGTTGAGTACATAGCCAAAGGGAACGTGTTGCCAGTTCGCAATCTCTTGGTGCTGCGAGACAAGACTACCCAGAAACAAGGCGGCAGGCCTGACGAAGACTCCCAAGAAAAAGGAATTCCATCTTGGGTCCAGGACTTTGCGCTGCTCCTGTTGGATGCGGACGGCCAGATCGTCGCCTGGTATGCGGGTGCGGAACGCATGTACGGTTACAGTGCCTCAGAAGCCATCGGCCAACACGTATCATTCCTCTTTTCCAGCGAAGATACTCTCCGTATCAAGTTGAAGCAAGAGTTGAAAATGGCCACCAGCGACGGCCATTCTTGCCAGGAAGGTTGGCGGGTAAGAAAAGACGGAACGCGATTCTGGGCCAATGTCATCACGATGGCGCTGAAGAACGACCGAGGGGATTTGCAGGGCTTCGCCAGGATGGTGCGCGATTTTAGCGACCGTCACCAGAAGGACGAGGAGTTGTTGCTCAGCCGAGCGCGACCCCGGCCGCTGCCGTCGGAATCGATCGTGGCTGGCGTGGTTTACGGTGAATTCGACCAAATTACGGAAGTGAATGATCGGTTTCTCGAACTCGTCGGGTACAGCCGCGCGGATTTTCTAGCCGGCCGTCTGTCCTGGCCTGGTCTTACTCCTTCGGAATACCTGGATCTGGATGAGTTGGCCTGCGAAGAAGGGTTGCGGTTCGGGGCTTGCGTGCCGTTCGAAAAAGAGTTGATTCGCAAGGACGGGACTCGAGTCTCGGTGCTGGTTGCCACCGCCGTTTTGAAGGTGTCTCCGTTCCGATGGATAACCTTCATACAAGCGCTCAGTGAGCGGGACCGGTCGGGGAGTATAGCGAAGGAAGTCGTTGAGCCTGCCTCTATCGGGATGGTTGGAAGCAGCACCGCCATGAAACGGATTCTACTTCAGATGGAGGCCGTTGCCCCGACCGACGCCACGGTGTTGATCCTCGGAGAATCCGGCACGGGCAAAGAACTGGTCGCACGCGCCATCCACAAAATGAGCCCGCGCAGAAGTCTTCCTTTCATCACCTTGGACTGTTCCAACGTATCGCAGGGACCTCTCGAAAACGAGCTTTTCGGCCACGAAAGAGGAGCACTCGCCGGCACCATGTCCAATAAGGTCGGAGGATTTGAAATGGCGCAAGGTGGGACTCTGTTTCTGGATGAGGTGGGCGACATCCCCTTGGATCTGGAGCCAAAGCTGCTTCGGGCGCTGA
>Ga0302325_10024078_pt1 | contig 12676 bp, 13 predicted proteins | sample Palsa_T0_2_FD_201948 | JGI IMG/M metagenome (GOLD analysis project Ga0302325, IMG submission 201948) | Peat permafrost microbial communities from Stordalen Mire near Abisko, Sweden - Palsa_T0_2 | ecosystem: Environmental > Terrestrial > Soil > Palsa > Peat permafrost | place: Sweden: Abisko...
CGGCTTGCTGCGCGCCGCCCCATGGCAGCCTGGCATCGTGAGCGTCGGTCACAGAAGCACACTGCGCGGTTTCCACGATCAGATCCTGGATGTCGCCGCCTTCAGTCCGTTGCCACTGCATCCGGTCTATATTCCCGACCTCTTCGTCGAACCGCGCCCAGCCTCTGTGGTACCTCCTCTGCACCGCACTTTCTGATCAGCCTGCCACCATGTCGAAAGCGGCTCGCAATTCCTCCGGGATCCGCAGCGGGCGCCCGCTGTGCCGATCGACGTAGACCCAGTTGGTTTCAGCCTCAACCAACACGCTTTGGTCGTTCGTTCGCAGAACCAGATACTTACGCAAAGAGCTGCGTTGTTTAATTTCGGCCACCCAGGTCTGGAGCGTGATCGTCTCCGATTCGAAGGCCGGTCGAATGTAGGTCACGAAGTGTGAACGCACGACCCAAACCGCTCCGCCCTGAAGATATCGTTCCACCGGCCAACCCTGCGCGGCGGAATGTTGAATCGCGATCTCCTGCATCCATGTGATATACTTCAGGTTACTGACGTGCCCCAGTTCATCGATCGCTTCTCCGGGGATGGAGAAGGTCTTCGTAAAAAGATGCGGCGTACTCACCGTAAATCTTGAAGCCACACCTCCATCCTACCCCGCATCGCCGACAAATACTCAGAGATTGAGTTCAGGAGCTCAGGAGTCGGGAGGACTGGAGTGCTGGAGTGCTGGAGTGTTGGAGTTGCAGAATCCGGGACCGGTTCGCTGGTAGTGTCGGCTTTTGTGCGTATGGGTCGATTTTCTTTTAGTTGATAACCGGCTGGTTGTCCAGATCGGAAACGGACGACAAACCGGTGCCCAGACTTCCCATAATCGACCCGGGCCGGTGGGTTGCGAGAATGCCTGGAGAAGTACGCCCTACGTCACAGCAGCAGGCCGGCCCGGATGTGCAAGCTTTTGAAGCGCGTCCTCTTGCTGCTGCCGTTGCGATAATTTTTCGGCACGCTCCGCGAACTTGAACTCCACTGCTCCACTACTCCACTACTCCATTGCTCCTGAACTCCTATTCTTGACTTTCGCGGTCGGATCTGGTCAACGAACGGATACCTCAATGAACATAAATCACTCCTTCTTCAATCGCCCGATCGTGGCGATCACACTTTTCCTGCTGGCAAGCTTAGCTGGATGCGCAAGCTGGGATGCACAAAATAAGGAATCGCTGCTCACCGCTGCCGGATTCCGAAGTCGAACTCCGACGACCGCCAATCAACAAGCCATGTTCAACCGAATGACCCCGTACAAACTCGAGCGCCGCATTCGAAACGGCAAAGTGCTTTACGCCTACGCGGACAAACAGCAGAACGTCGTCTACCTCGGCGGCGAGAACGAATACCAAAACTACAAGCAGCTAGCGCTGCAACAGTCGATTGCGCAAGATCAGGTGGAAGCGGCTCAGATCAATGAGGAGGCTTCGATGTACGACGACTTTGGTCCGTACTGGGGACCTTGGAACATCTGGTGGTAGTTGGGGGCGACGTATCGGCGGGTCGGCACGCGGGCGTAACTTGAGACTTATAGGCAACGCGTTTCGCTTTGCGACGCTCTTGAGAAAGAAAACGGGACGCTCCGCTTGCATAGAATTCGCCGATACGCCGTTACGATGTTTTCTTCGCGGCCGGCTTCTTCGCCGAGCGCCTTATTTTTTTCGCAGGGGACTGTACCGAAGAGTCGGCGCTGTCTTTGGCAGGCGTTCCGGCGCCGGATGGAACGGCAATCTCCCGCCTTTCTGCATAGATCATGTGGAACGCCTCAGTCGTCGCAGCATTGGCGGCGTCGATCAACGCGCTGAGAATCCCGTCGTCCTCCGTCAGTACGCGGCAACCCGCGATAATCTCGGCGTGCTGCTGCGAAACAGCCGCGAGCAGGGAAGTCCTTGGAGGATTCACAGTGACCAGTTCCGAATAGGATTGGACGATCAATCTCTGGACAACCGCCGTCAGCATCGAGGCATTCGCCGATGAGAAAAGGTCCTTGTACGCTCTGTGGCCTAATCCAATAATGTCCTGCTGCCGGCCCTTGTAACCTTCGATGGCCAAGCCGATTTTAGGGACGAGGTCCGACATGCTTTGCATTCCTACAACGAACGTTGCCTGTTGTCAGTCTCATTCGGATCGGCAGCAGAACTTCGTCTCAGTATGACAAATAACTTCGCCTGTTCGGACATCGTTTGTTTCGAGGAGCACAAAATCGGAATCAAACTCGCGCAATCGGCGGCTCGATCCATTTCGGTCTTCGCTACGGTTCTCGCAATGTCCCTCTTCCCCTAAGTCTAGCGAGCTGTCGCGCTCGCGTCTACGCAAGTCCATTTTCGCGAAAGCTTGAAACGGCTAGCCCAAAAACCGCGGATTCCGCGCCCTACTAAAGGGGTGCAGCCCTTCTGTCCACCTCCACAGCCTCTCCGTTTCCGGATCCGTTTGGCGGATCTTTCCGTTTCTTCCGCCGAAGAGCCGTGTTACGAGCCAGTTCCAGAATCGGTCCAGGAAACCGGCGACAGCCTTGAAGCGCTTCATCGAACGCGTTCACGAAATAATCGATCTCTTTTTCGGTAATGATGAGGGGGGGCAAAATTTTGATCACATCCATGTTATGACCCGCCACCTGGGTGAGGATACGATGCCGGCTCAACAACGGAACGATCACCATTTGTGCAAAGAGGCCGTGATCGATTCGGTGCATGATCCGCCAGGCAAGCTTCAGCGCGAGCTGAGGCGGCTCGTGGAACTCGATCGCGATCATGAGCCCTTTCCCTCGCACCTCTTTGATCAGCGCGTGTTTAGCCCGGAGTGCATCCAGTTTTTCCAATAGCGTTTGACCCATGATTGCGGAGTTCTCGATCAGCTTTTCATTTTCCAGTACATGGAGAGCCGCAAGGCCGCAGGCCATCGCAAGGTTATTGCGGCCAAACGTGCTGGAGTGAACGACGGCGCGGTCCAACCGGCTGAACACCTTTTGATAAATGGCGCGCCGGGTGACGATTGCGCCGCACGGAACGTATCCTCCGCTCAAACTCTTCGCAACCGTGAGGATGTCTGGCTCAAGATTCCAATGCTCAAATGCCCACCATTTTCCAGTCCGACCCAGCCCGCACTGTACCTCGTCGCACACGACCAGCGTTCCATGCATCCGGCAGAGCGCTTGCGCTTTCTGATAAAAATCGTCCGCGGGAAAATTCACCCCTTTTCCTTGCACCGGCTCGAAGAGAAACGCCGCGACATCCCGCTTCTTCAAAAGCTGCTCCAATCCGTTCAGGTCGCCAAGTCGGACGCGCGCGACGTCGGCTAGGAATGGTCCGAACCCCTCCTGGAAATTACCACTGCCGGTCACCGAAAGTGAACCGTAGGTAAGACCGTGATAACACCCCTTCAAGCTGATGATCTTCGATCGCCCGGTGGCCGCGCGTGCGAACTTTATCGCACCTTCGACCGCCTCGGTTCCGGAGTTACAGAAAAAGACGGCTTCCAGATGAGACGGCGCCTTCTTCAACAACGCCTCTGCGAGTAACCCGCTCAACAGGGAACAATCCAACTGCACCATGTTCGGCAAATCCAAGTCGAGCGTATCGCGGATCGCCTTCTTAATGATGGGATGATTCCGTCCCATGTTGAATACGCCGTAACCGCTCAAAAAGTCGAGGTACTCGCGCCCGGCGCCGTCATAAAGGTAAGCTCCCTCCGCGCGAACGTAGACTCTATCGAACCCGGTGATACGCAAGACTTCGACCAGCGTCGGGTTTAGATGCTTGCTGTGCAGTTCATAATTTTCACCCATTCGGGTGGCGACGAGGTTTTTTAGATCAAATGACATCGGTCGTAAACGTCTCAAAGGTCAAATTCCGGCAACGATTGCACGGGAAACAGCCAAGGTACAGGGGGAATACAGCGGCGCCTTCTGTCTCCAGTCGCGGCAATTCGCCTAGCCCTTTTTCCCTTTGTTTGTTAGAAACCGGTCAATCTCTTTGATGATGGTGCAATCGATCGACCCGTGGACGGCGGTAGTCTGTGGTGCGGGATCCGCCGGGATCTTCCTTTTAGTCTGCGTAATCCGGCATTTTCTGCGGCCGACAGTCCACATTGAACCGGTCGAAACACTGCTCACGGCGGCCGAGCAAAAATTCTACAAAGCGCTCGACGCCGCGATTGACGGACGGCTCATGATTCTTTCCAAGGTTCGTGTCGCTGACTTGTTGATTGTCACCAGCGCAAACGGACCCGCTAGATACCGCGTGTTTCGCTCAATCGCTTGCAAACATGTAGACTTTGTTCTGGCCGAAGCGGAAAACCTTCAACCTGTTGCCGCCATTGAGCTGGATGATTCTTCTCATCAACGCGCTGACCGGCGTTTGCGTGATCAGTTGCTCGACGACCTCTTTGAGAAAGCTGCTTTCCCGCTTCTCCGATTCCGGACCGCCGCCACTTATAGCCCAAGGGTGATCGAGGAACGGGTCGAGGAAGTGGTGGAGCTTTAGGCCTGAATTCCGAATTTGAAACCATAGATTTCACAGGTGACTCAGATTTGAGGAGGAATTCTCTCTTCGGGCTTCGGTTGTTGCCGGATAGAACGGTTTTCCCCGAAAAAAGGCGCTAAGCGACGGAAGCACCAGACCCTCAGTCATCTGTGTAATCTGTGCAACCTGTGGTTCAATTCATATCTTACGTTTGCAGCTTAAGTTGAAGTTCTCGCCTCGGAACTGCGAGTACCGAACTCTTGAATCGCGCTCAGGAACGGAGCCATGTACTTTGCCGCTTTTACCTCGCCGACACCACGGATGCGGCGTGCACTCTCGATCGAACTCGGTTTCAGCCGAGCAAAAGCTTTCAGAGTTTCATCCGGAAAAATGAGATACTGCGGGACGCCGCCCTGTCCTTGCGCCAGCGCAGCGCGAGTTTTCCGCAGGGCTTCGAACAAATCGCGATCGAACGGTTCCTCGTCATTTTCCAGCGCGCGAAGAACCTCCTTTTGTTTTCGGGCCCTGCGTTCCTCGGGCCAGACCAGATCGAAGGACGCCGCATTCTGCATCACCTCAACGCCGAGGTCCGCCAGACCGACCATTGGGTATTCGCCACCCGTTGAGTAGATGAGCGCTGCTTCTTCCATCTCCCGAAACAATTCGTGCAGGTAATTGGTCGATTTCTGTTTCAGCAGGCCATACGTCGTCAATTCGTTCAGTCCCGCATCCAGCACCTCTTTCCCGTGGCTGCCAACCAGCACCTGGATGACGCGGTTCCGGCCGAATCGCGGCATAAATCCCTCCTTCGTCCGGTGACACATCCGTGCGACGCCGCTCAACGCTTTGCGGACCAACAGAAGTTCTTCCTCGGTCGGCGGCCGAATTTTTTTTGACCGTACGCTCGAACATCTGTCGCAGGCACCGCATGCCGTATAGTCGGTGTCGCCAAAATAGCGGAGAATGATTTTCTGACGGCACTCCCGGCCATACGCGTAGTCGACCATTCCCTTGAGTTTTGCCCTGTCCCGTTTTTCCTTTTCGCGTAACGCGGCGATATCAATCGGCAACTGGAGAGGTTGGAGATCTCGCTGCAGCAAGCGTGTCCCGCGAATCCGTTTCCCCGGAATGTCGTAACGGTCAATCACGCCGTGCCGATCGAGAATGGTGATGGCGGAGTGTACCGCCATCTCATTGTTCTCATGATCGAGTCGGGCGGCAATATCATGGATCGACCGTTCTACTTCACCCTGCGCATTCGCCATGTTCCGGAGAAGCAGATAAACGTTGCGGATCAGCTCGACAGACGGGTTGTTACCGTCAATGAAGAAATCCTGAATCCGAGTATCGGCATAGTTGAATAGCAATTCGCATACGGCGGGCTCACCGTCGCGGCCGGCTCGACCCGCCTCCTGGTAATACGCTTCCAGGGAGCCCGGGATCTCAAAATGAACGACGAATCGTATATCCGCGCGATCGATGCCCATCCCGAAAGCGTTCGTCGCGACAGCGACGTCGCAATTGTTTCGAGTAAACAAGTTCTGCGCCTCTTCTCGAGCGGCGTCCTCAATCCCGCCGTGATAACTGACGACACGAATCCCCCATGACTTCAACTCCTCGCTCACCAGGTCCACGCGTTTCCGAGTCGCGCAATACACGATCCCCGTCCGATGGCGGCGGACCAAGTCGCGCAGCCGGTTGTATTTATCCGGCTCGCGATCGATTTCGGTCACAACAAATCGCAGATTTGGGCGCCCGAATCCGGCGACAAAAACACGCGGCGTCTCCAGTCCGAGGCGTTTGACGATGTCCGTTCGAACCTCTGGTGTTGCGGTCGCGGTGAAGGCAGCGACTTGTGGGCGGCCAAGCTCCGCGAGCACGGACCCGAGACGAAAATAGTCCGGACGAAAATCGTGGCCCCATTGGGAGATACAGTGGGCCTCGTCGATGGCGAATAACCCGATCGTGATTTGCCCAAGCGCCTCAAGGAAAGACCGGCTGCGAAATCGTTCGGGCGCTATATAGACCATTTTGAACTCGCCCTCTCGCATTCGACGGATGCGCTGCTGCTGCTCCGCACCCGAAATTGTGCTGTTGATCAAGGTCGCAGAGAGACCTCTCGCGACAAGGGCGTCTACCTGATCCTTCATGAGCGCCACGAGAGGCGAAACGACAACAGTGACGCCATCCCGAAGAATCGCCGGAAGCTGGTAGCAGAGCGATTTACCGCCGCCCGTTGGCATCACCACGAAAACGTCGTGGCCATTCAGGATCCCGGAAATGACTTCACCCTGCGGCTCTCTGAACTCGCGAAAGCCAAAATATTTTTCTAGCGCCTGTTGAGGATCCATTGGTGTTCTGTCGTGAAAATAACCCGGCTTCCCGGGAGGGAAAGCCGTCGTCCGCTTAATTACAGTTTCCCGGAATGTTTTCAAGCTATCCAGGTCACGTACAACGTCCACGCTCTGCGTCCAGCAAAAAAGAATCAGGAGATCTTTCTCATCCGCTCAAAAGATTCTGCCCAAAAAAAACTGAAACTCGCTGATCGAAATACATTTGTAACGGTTTGAAGTCGTTCAATCCGGTTGACCGAACCGGAGACAACCCAAAAACTTAGAAAACCAGATCCATGCAGACAATTCCTTTTCCAATAAGCGCCGCCGCTTTCCCGCTTCATCACGAGGTGCGCGAACTCCTGGAGAGTGCGCTCAATCAGGCACTCTTGATCGCGAATACCCGCGGAGAAATTCTCTTTGCGACGCGGAAGACACGAATCATTCTGCAAACCCTCTTCGCAGAGACTTCGCGCGAAGTTATCCCCGAGGTGATTCGCAAATGGTTAATCAACGGGGAGACCAGCAAGCCACTTGTCGTCCGTCATCGGGAAAAAGGTGAAATCGAAGTCCGCAAGCTCCCTTTTTCGCCATCTGGAAATCTCTCGCTGATGCGGATTGAAAATCGACTTGTCGATAACGGTCCAAAAGCGCTCTTGGCCCTGGGGTTAACGGCACGCGAAGCGGAAGTGCTCTACTGGATAACCGAAGGCAAGACAAACCCGGAGATCGCCATCATCCTGCAAGCGGCTCCAGATACGGTGAAGAAACACGCCGCAAATCTTTACGCAAAACTTGGCGTGCCAACTCGCACCTCAGCGGCAAGATGCGCGCTTTCGGTTCTTCTTGCGCATGCCTGACCGTGCACCGGCAGGACAACCGATCCCTGCGCGCAAATATTTCTTGATTCTACCCGCTTCTGACGCATCATTCCCTCCTTCAATCGACAAGACGCGGGTGTAGCTCAGTTGGTAGAGCACTTCCTTGCCAAGGAAGATGTCGCGAGTTCGAGTCTCGTCACCCGCTCCATGCCTAAGTATCAGGCACTTATGCGCGTTCACCCCTGAGAAACGGTCTAAGCGCTACATTGTCCGGCGAGGTTCGAAGTCGTCAACGAGGGGCGATTCCGCTCAAAAACTTAAGCTGGCGTGCCAGTTACCCTGGGGGAAAGTATGTGTTTAGCGCCGTGTAGCGCCAATCGTCCTCGTCGTCGTTCTCGTTCTCGATCTTTCAACGTCGTTGGCAATCGGCGCGATTCCCGCATCCACAGAAGTCGAGAACGAGAACGACGACGATTCAGGAGGTACCAATACCGCGCTAAACACACTACATGAACTCATAACGCCATCTTCCAAGACCTTCGTGTCTGTGATCCGAATCGCCAGTCTGGCCCGGTCGAGTGCCGCGAGGTATACAAATTTATCGTCTCTTATGGAAATACTGATAACTGCTGCCGTGTAGGCGATAGTACAAAAGGCAACGGCAAATAGACCGAAGCACTCAGTGTGAAATTTCGTTCCGCAGCAACAACCGCAGTGACAAGTCCAGATGAGTTGATCGCGGTTCTGAAACGATACCTGAGAACTTCCAACGAGAGCGAGGTTCTCGTAGCCTACCGTATCGGCGTGAATCGCCATACCCTGAACCGCTGGCTTACGACCAGCCCAAGCCCGACGAAAGGCAGGTTGGCGTTAACCGCGTGCTTCCTCCGGCGCGTCGGGTACCTTTAGTCGTTTACGTAACCCGTGACTTTGAGAACCGCAGCTCCGCCTGTCGGTGATGCGCAATTCTTTCCCACGCGTTGGGAGCGGTTTCTCCAGATTCTTGAAACCTTCTCCGAAACCCGACCGAGTTGGTTAGCCGCTCAAGTAAAGGACGATTCGCCTTTCCGTGTGAAGTACAAACATTCGAGCAGGATACACTTTCGGCGAAAATCTTTTCAAATGACCGACTCTGTTAAATCCGATCTTAAAGTGGGGCAGATTTTCCGAGAAGACATCAACTACGCTGTAGGGACTTGCGCGCTACGCATGGATGGCTATCGATACATGGAGACAATCTCACCGTTCACCGAGCCCTCAAAACTATAGCTGCCGTCAGTATTATCGTGCGGGTGACACTTGGAAGATCCGCAAAGATACCGTCCAAGAAGGCTTTGACGATTAGACGAATGTCTCCAAATCCGACCGCATATGAAAATACGCTTACTACTTGCTCTCGTAGGATTGGCGGTCAGCTTTGCTTTGCCAACCTTTGCCCAAGTCGATCCAAAAGTAGATCAGCAGATTCGAGCGTTGATAACGAAGTGGGACGATGCATTCAACAGGAGCGATTCAGGTGGTCTCGGCGCACTCTACACGGACGATGCGGTTCAGGTAAATGTGCACGGAACATTTCGCGGTCGTGAGGCTATCGCAAAACAATTTGCACAACATGACTTCGGCCAATACCAATCCAACAACCACGTTCTCAAGGTCGATCGCATAGATGCTGTTGGCAACGATGTACGTGTAACCGGAAAATGGAAGTGCGCCTTTCATGACATCGATGGCAAGGATAAACACATCGACGGCCACTATTCGTGGATCTTGGTCCGTCAGGGTAACAGTTGGAAGATTAGCAGGGTTACTGCCGATGAAGGCATTGGTTATTAAGGCGAAATCTGCAAACCCCGCAGCATATGAAAACGGACTTAGTTCTTGTGGATTCTTGAGGGCATTGACAGGACCTACAGTACGCTCACCGACCGCTGGATGCACAGGCCCGGGCAATTTGGCCCCAAGAGGTCCAGCTGATTCGTCGCTATACACTCCCAGCCGATGCCAAGATACTCGATGCAGGCTGCGGCACCGGTGACGGAGCCTCGCGGCTTGCCGAGGTTTTTCCGGTCCGTGGTCTCCAGTCGTGCAACTCGTAAAGCTGCTCGCCAGTCCTGAGATGGCGATTAGTAAGCGCATTTTCATACGCTTTGGAGGTTTAGAACTGTGAACGCGGTTGTGGATTTAACCATCACTGGTACTGAAAGGGTCGCTTTTTTCGCTGAAGGTACTTCTGCGGATCTTCCAATAATCGCCCTCACGGACTATAATCCATGTAAAGTAGCCCTCTTCGTACATGGGAGCACGATTGATGTCGCTGACATGCGTTTGACTCCATCTTCCGATCGCACGTACATCCTTGCCGACCGCATCCAGCCGATTGATCTTTAGGATATGGTTTTTGGGCTGCCAACGTTGGAAATCATGCGCAAACGATTTTTCGATCTTTTGGCGACCGTAAGATGTTGTGTGAAACGCATTTACACCGTTCTCCATATAGAGGGCGGCAACGGCGACGGCATCGTTCTTATTGAATGCCTCGTCGAACTTCGTCGCCAATTCACGAATCTGCTCGGCTATTTGTGGATCGACTGTTTGCTGGGCGAAGCTCGGCAAAGCAAGGCTGATCACGAACCCTGCAAGGGTAAGTAGCAAGCGCATTTTCATTATCCCCCCACGATGTCTTGCGATAGTTCGTCGCTACCGACCCGCCGCGAGATTTCTCTACAGTCGCCGGTAACAGCAGCACCGGGGGCAGAGGGAACGCTTTTGGCCAGTGGTCTTGAGCGACCCGTCGATTTGAAACTTCGTGCCTATCGGCGTCAATAAAAAAGCGTTGCCTGTGACCGGGATTTGTCGTCATCACTTGAACGAGGTCGCTAACGCCTGTTTCTAGCCGACCTGGAATTAAGGGTTAAGGAGACCGGCGATAAAAATTCAGAACGCTTAAAAGCTCTAATGCGGAGCGATCTTCGTCCGCCTGAGTGATTGGGGAGGCTAATGGATCAGAAGCGCCTAAAATCAACCCTTACGCCGTTGGAGGTGGCCTAAAGCATCCCGTCGGATCGAAAGAAAAAGTGAGATGTGTCGGGTTTCGGAGTTGTCGATCTACTGTTGGCTGGTGCCGCCCACGTATCTATTAGCATTCGGAGTGCATTTTGGTTCACGTGATCTATCGCCCTTTCAGGGCGAACCACTTTTTTTCGATGTTTCCCAGGGTTGAAAACCCTGGGCTGAATCCTGGAGCCCCTTCGGCGGGGCAAAAACATCTCAAACCACCCTTAACTTAGCGCCATTCGGGACAGCCCACATGCCTATACAGCCGCCAAGTTTGGGGTCGTGGGGTTGACGAAATCTGTGGCTCTGGAACTTGCAGAGCGCGGGATTAGAGTAAACGCCATTTGTCCCGGTGGAGTTGCCACTGCGATCTTCGCCCCAGTAGGCGGAGAACTCTCGGCGGCACCGGGGCCCAGTAGCCGAAAAAACTCACCGGAATATTCCGCGTCCGCCGGTCGCCGTTGAGCCTTCGCTGAGAGGGTCATGATTTGCTCGGACGCCAGGAATATTGCCGTGCTGAGAATCGCGGCCCGGATCTTGTGCCGCCATAGCCGTTGGTGCCGTTCTAGATTCTAGATTTTCAATCCACGGAGTTCAGCGTTGACCTTTTGGAGATCGAAGTGGCCCGGATCAAATTGGTCGCCGAGGCAGTCGAGCATCTCCTGGTGTTCTTCGTGCTTGGGATTCTTGACAGCCTCCAGGAGTTTGTAGTAGCCCCAGATCCCGCCACAGTCATCCGGCGGACTGGCGTTCTTTCCAGCCAGGCAAACCGCGTACTTCTTTTCAGGGTCAGCGGGAAGGATCTTCTGAACGACGACCTCATGCCGCCAGCCGTCCCCAAAATCGTATTCGTACATAAAGGACGCTTTTTCGTGTCGCGCGAGTTCAGCCAAACGAAAACGCCGTTCGTCAAGCCGCTCCACCCGTAATTCGTCAGTCATGCGCGTTGTTAACGTGAATCACGTGCTCGCGGCCGGGTGCGTTCCGGAAGTTCACGTCACAGCAGTAGCGCCGAATTTTCTGTTCGCGCCACAGATTGAAGCTCGACCGGCACGATGATTTCAGCGTCGTTGTTTTTTGGACTATTGACGCGAGCACTGACTGGCCAGGCCTTCATCCGCTCCGCCGGAAACGGGATCAAGATCTCTTTTCCGGCCTCACCGGACAACCACGCCTCATGATTCTCTTCCGGTAGGATGACCGGCATCCGAGTATGGATCTCCCGCACAAATTCGTTTGCTTCACCAGTGATGATCGTGCATGTATGCAACCACTCGCCGTTCGCGGGATCTTTCCATCCTTCCCATAAGCCGGCAAACACGAATGGAGAATCGTCCTTCATGCTGATCGAGTACGGAATTTTGCCGCCCAGAACTTTTTTCCATTCGTAGAAACCATCACTGGGGATCAAGCAACGTCGTTTCTTGAACGCCTGTCGGAATGACGGAGCCGTATCTACCGTCTCGACCCTCGCATTGACGGTCTTGTAGGAAATCTTTGGGTCTTTAGCCCAGTTGGGAATCAGACCCCACCGCAAATTGTCCAAGGCGCGCTGCTTGGTCTCTGGGTGGAGTCGGATCGCAAGGACATCCTGTGTCGGAGCGATGTTCCAACTGATCGGCAGATCTCGTTGGTGCGGTATTGGGATGTGATACCGGCGAGCCAGTTCTTCTTCTGAGGTTGTCCTTCTGTATCGTCCGCACATGCTAAGTCACTTCCGGTAAAGGATTCTCTTTCCATTCGGTCATCAGAATGCTGTTCACGGTCATATCGAGGAAGTGATCATAATGCCATTCAGGTTGGCGCGATACGCCTTCCTTCTTTAAACCCGCACGATGGCAAACGGCCTGACTTCGATCCCATTGGCGCTCTCGGTTAATATCGTTGCGGTTCAATTTTGTCGGGCGAGCACAGCCTTAGTCAACTTTCCCATCGAATTGCTTGCCTGAATTCCAACGATCAGCGGCCCGAT
>Ga0302325_10024080_pt1 | contig 12676 bp, 13 predicted proteins | sample Palsa_T0_2_FD_201948 | JGI IMG/M metagenome (GOLD analysis project Ga0302325, IMG submission 201948) | Peat permafrost microbial communities from Stordalen Mire near Abisko, Sweden - Palsa_T0_2 | ecosystem: Environmental > Terrestrial > Soil > Palsa > Peat permafrost | place: Sweden: Abisko...
TTTTACGATGAGAGGTCACTCGAGCGAAACTTTCTCTTCTTCATCTCAGACTTCCATCCAGAGTGGCAATCTACCATTCAATAGACCATCATCAAATCACGAGAACTTCCAGCGGTTGTGCACCACCTCACCTCAGACATCAATAGCCGACAGCTGAGAAACGTGGTTGCTACAATCACCACATCTATCATGTTCCATCACCACGCAGCAATCAGAAGGTCCTGTATCCCTTCTCTTACAGCATCGTCATACCGCATCCTAGAGGCAGGGGCCTCAAGTGATGTGCCGGAAGATCCGGAGCATTTATTCCTACTGTTGATCGCCTCATCTCAACGAATGGGAGCTCCAGCAAATATTACGAGAGCGTCCAAGGAGGTCGCGATATGCTCTGAAACCTTGACCGGCATTAGTAATGCTTGCTCGCTCTTATGCCGGCATCTGACTCAATCCAATCATCTTCCGAAGTGGCTTGACTGTGCAACGGGAGATGGCTCGGAAGGTTCGGGAACCAAAACCAACCTCACGAACCTCAAAGATCAGCAAAGAATTTTCAGATCATGATACCACCAACGCACCGTATCTTCCGACGAATTGTTGGGCAGTGTCACACAACGCTGAGGCATATTGGTCAGTGTTCTTCTCCTTGAAAGCTTCATCACATGCCGCAAATCCCGCATCACATCGTCTGATGGTGGAGACCCGGGGGGTAAACTCCTTTAGAGCATGTGTGGTCCCAATCATCGAGAATTGCTGTATCTCGAGGGTCTGATGCAAAGTAAGCCAGTCAAGAGTTTTCCTTTGCAAGGCGTGCCAATTTGTCCAATGCCGATATCCCGAATGATTCATGATGTGACGGCATTCAAACCAGCGTAGAAATTATAAAGCTGTAGCCTTCTCCCGTCTTGCTGTTCACTGATCACAAACCGCTCTCATAACCAAACATCCAATCACCTACAACTAGTCAGGAAAGGTCCAATCACAAGCAAGTCAAAATGAGTCTGCTTACTCGTAGCAATGATGCTCTGGGCGTCAACCCTCCAGTCGGCAACAGACATCTTACCACCCACGGCTCAGACTGGCTATGGGCCGTGTGCGCCATCTACACATTCTCCTTCCTCGTCGTCGTCGGTTTGACATTCGTCGCTAGGCAAGGGGAGCGCATCTTCCACTACCTGTTCACAATCTCACTGTTCACCGGCGCCATTGCGTATTTCGCTATGGCTTCTGACCTAGGTGCCGTTGCAATCCATATCTCCGACAACCTCTCTTCTCCTGGATTCCGGGAGATATTCTATGCGAGATATATCAACTGGTATGCTTCCCTCTCCTCTTCATCATGTATTGAATTTCCGATGTTGAATATTGACTGTCTTCCAAGGTTTGTCGGCTGGACCCCTCTCATCATCGCTCTTGGTCTCATCTCCGGCGTTAGCTGGGCAACCATCGCCTTCAATGTCGCTCTCTCCTGGACCTGGGTTGCCTCCTGGCTTTCAGGCTCCATGACAGCCACAAACTACAAATGGGGCTTCTTCGCCTACGGTACCTTTGCCTACTTCCTGCTTGCTGCTTCCTTCCTTCACACTGGCCTCCTGACCGCCAAGCGTCTGGGCATTCAGCGCCACTATGTCATGCTCGCAGGCTGGACAGTTTTCCTCTGGCTTCTGTACCCAATTGCGTACGGTCTTGATGATGGCGGGAACAAGATCACTGTCACTGATGGTTTCGTGTTCTTTGGTATCCTGGATGTGCTTCTTGTTCCGGCTCTGGCGTTCGGCATTATTGTGCTTAGCTCTCGATGGGATTACCGCAGCCTGAATCTGTACTTCACACAATACGGCCGTGTTGCTCAGGGTGCTGATCTCGTTGAGCGCGAGAAGGCGGCTCCGGTTGCTGCTGAACCTGCAGTTGTTGACACAGTCTAAGGCTTTGTGGCGCCGTTTGGGAATGAGTGTCTGGTCCTCTGAATAGGCGCGGGTCCGTTGATAATGGAGGAATGGGAGTAATAACGAAGGAGTGGTCGATGAGGATGTTCCTGGCCGAACTTAATGTCTAATATCGCTTGCATCTAATACATGTATTTAGCTCGAGCACAATACCCTGTCCTTTGAATTTTTGAAATGAATCAGAATGAACAAGAGCCGTTCGTCTTAGCTTATTTCTGTTTTGATAAATATGAAAATGAGAAGTAGTAGATGGCATGTTGACTTCTGCGACTTGAACACCGAGGTGCGGTGAAGTTCGGCCTCCGACGACAGAGCAAGTGCCTGGATAATGAAATTGCTAGAATTACCGACATCTAACAAAAGAGCTCTCCGTGTTCCCAGCATAATTAAGTTCAAACATGAAGATAACATTCGTATTAAACCTCGGAATGGCATATCGCAGTGCAATGAAGACAGTTGCAACACGATTAAGCGCGACCCACTTGGGCTAGATATTGGCTGGAGAAGCAGGAAGAATCACCACCAAAACAAAAAGCAACGCACTTGAACACACGGGTATCATTTCAATACTGTCTCAGACCTACACTCCTCTACCCATTCTATCCGTCCTTTTCAGATCAACTCGTGAAGAAAACCACCAAAAATCCGACCCAGCTACCCACCACACCCACCGCACTGTAACTGCTCATGAACATTAGTGGAAGGAACTCCAGCCTACTCCCCCAAATAATTCCATGCAACAAGCTACAATAAACAATCAACGGGATGCTGACGGCAATATACAGCGTGCTAAATCGGTCAAGGAGGAACACCCTCGGTTTATTACTTGCTGGCGCTAGTCGATCAAACGCCAACAAGAAGCCCACAAGCCAGAAAATGGTGTAAACCGTCTTGATGGGGAACTCTGCAGCAGTGAACAAGAGAGGAAACAGCGAGACATGGCCTGCGACAGCTAGGGGACGGAAGGCACCTAGGTATCGACGGTCTTTCAGCGCGATGAGCGAAAATGGGATAATAACGAGCAGGATAGCTTTCTCGTGGACATGCCAGCCAAAGAGGAATGATGCATAGCCACAGAGGGTGACAGACCCGATAAATGTATCCCAGCTAGGGTCGAAGAATAGTTTTACAAGCGGGATTATTTGGAAGAGGAGGGTTAGCAGGAAGGTTGTCCGGGCTGTGACTTCGGGTAGGACGGCGAAGGAAGTGTCGCCTACAAGACCACGGGTTACGCTTGTGAGGGCTTCTTGGTTGACTGGGAGGTTGAGACGGGGTGCAACTGTATTGTTGTTAGGAGGGTAGAGAAGAGCTGGAGAACGGGAACGTACCGAAGATTAAGAGCCGGTCAGTAAAAGAATACATTGCCCAGACGTTCGGAGCCCAATATGCATGGCAAAGGCCTCGAGAGAAAGGGAAAAGTCTCGAAAGTAACTGTGGTATTTGACCCCAGAAGGCAAACGGTCCAAAAGCTGCTCCAAATACAGCAATAATCCCAGTACCAAGCTTCAATGCATTGGCGAATTTGATTTGAAAGATTGATTTCTGACCTAGGCAGTATGCTCGAAGGAGGTAGATGAAATATGCCGGAGCTAGATATAGGTAGATATGCTTCAAGCAGAGGAGTGCTGCAAAGAGGAGTCCGCTTGCCAGGAGGGTAGACTTCTTCCTCGCCAGGACGAGAGACAGGATCAACAATCCGTATAGAAAGCCATTGTATTGGAAGTGAATATGGTCGATGATCAAGAGCCCCGGTGAGAGAAGGATCGAGAGGGCAGCAGCATGGGAAGGTCGTTTGAAAGCAGATGGCGCGGATTGAACGAAGCTTTGAACATCAGTGAGATGCCCTTTGAAAGAGATACGAGACCCACAGATTGAGAGCGTAGACCAGCACAAGCTCTGTCGCAATCACACTTATTCTCTGGAAGTATACCGTCTGCCAACTATCGTACTCCAGATTGTAGACCCTCAGCATCGCAGGCTCCACCACCTTCGCAAATTGGGAGAGGAACCACTCGAAGTACGCGAAGAACGGGGGATAATCAAGCGTCCATTCCGAAGTCTTCTCAAAGTACCATTCTTGGATTGGCAAGCTGTTGGTGATAGCCAGCCAATTCCTATGAACCTCGAAATCCGTTGATTTGCTGCTTTTATCAGAATTCAATTCAATTCGCAGCGGAGGAAAACGTACTATGCGGGGAAGAGCAGCACTTTAAAGGCGGTGGCTACAACCGCGCATTGTGCTATCGAGGGATACAGGTCCGCCATTGAGACATCTCCTCGTGCTGTCTTTTGTCCGATACTGGGTGAAGATGTTGGTACAATCTCCTTAGCCTAACGCGTCTGGAGTCTAAATTCTAACTCCACCCCAGCTAGCTGCATTTCATAGCCTTGCACAAATGCCAGGGGTCAGCCCGCGCATCATTGGCTGTAAGACACAGCTCTCTTCTGTAAACACTCCCAGCCTGCCATGGACGCCGCCTTTGTCCCCTCCGAAATTGTAGTCAAACACTTCGTCTCCCACAAGTTCACGCTTGAAATCGGGCCCTCGATCACGGCATTGGGACGACCGCTCGCGAAGCTAATCCTCGGAGTGGTTGTAATATATTGTGTGGGTGATATTGTACGAGGATCTTTGCAAGCTGTCCTCAAGCGAGAAAGCAAAGAAGCAGACACTTAGCCAGCATCACATTTACCCCTCGATAAAAAGCGCCACCCATGAAAGAAAGGAATTCTGATTCTTCTTCCTGCCTCTTGAATTCGAGCTGAGCTTTGGGGATTGCTTCGGTTTTAAGGTTTAGAGATCAAGACAAGATGCATTGGACTGCGCCTTTGTCGTCACTTGCTGCTGCTATCTTCTTTGCTTCTGCGCAAGGTTCATACCTCAACAATGACTTGAGCTTCGGGCATAATGGCAAGTAAGTTCCTCACTTCAGCTATGCTAGATATGTTTCCAGGTAACTGACCTCTAATAGCATTTCCCCTAACATGCGCGCTGTTCCTAATTGGCATATACTCGGCAAACCGAGTCCTCCAGATATCCTGAAAGACAAGCTAGTCCTCACGCCCCCAGCCCCTGGTAACGAACGTGGCGCCGTATGGACTGAGAAGACTCTCTTTCACTCGAACTGGGCGGTGGATGTCGATTTCCGAGCAACAGGACCCGAGAGAGGTGGAGGAAACTTGCAAATCTGGTATGCGAAGAATGGACAAGTTGAGGTGGGAACGAGCAGTATATACACAGTCGGGAAGTTCGATGGGTTGGCTTTGGTTATTGACCAGTATGCTGGATCCGTAGGTCTCCTTATCTATTTCGGGAGCATACGAAATGCTAATGGGAACTCCAGGGCGGTTTTGTAAGAGGCTTCCTGAACGATGGAACAGCAGACTACAGCAATCATCACAGCGTCGACTCCCTTGCCTTCGGTCATTGTGAATACTCCTTCCGCAACCTGGGCCGGCCCTCACGCATCATGATCAAGCAGCACGACTCTGGCTTCCGCGTCGACGTTGATGGAAAGCTCTGCTTCGAATCCAGCAAGATCCGACTTCCCCTGGGCTACAACTTCGGCATCACAGCAGCAAGCGCAGAGAACCCCGACTCCTTTGAAGTCTTCAAGTTCGTCACCACAACTGAGAGCCACACACCCGATATCCAGGATCCAAATGCCGGCATCCAGAACCAGAGAATGTCGCCCCCTCCAGTAAGGAACAGCATCCCCACATCAGACCAAGCACAAAGCCCTGGATTCTCACCCAACGACATCCCCTCTTTCTCTGACCCACCAGAAGCTCCGGCATCCCAGTATCAAAGCTCCGCTGAGCAGTTCTCAGACTTACATAACAGGCTGCAAGCAATGATGCGGAATATCAATGCGCTGCATAAGGCGAATGATATGTATAGTCAGCAAGCGGCTGTGAGGCATGAGGATCTGATGGGGCATATTGCGCGGCAGGAGAATGCGCTTGAGCGGATCGAGGCGCTGATGAAGAAGGTTGAGGAGGTTCAGAAGGATGTGAGGCAGACGAAGAGTGATTTACATAATGCTTTGGATAATCATGTTGCTGGTTTGAGGGGCGAAGTTACGCGTACCCACAATAGTAAGTTGCCCCTGTTCCCTTTATTGTCCTCCTTGCTTCTCTCGCAATATCTAGAAATGCATTATGCTAATTGATTTACAGCCATGGTAGGCAAAATAGCCACCGTGAGATCTGGGCTTGGAAAATTTGTACTTGTCGTGTTGGGAAGTAATGGGTTGTTGGTGGTATGCTACCTGTTATACAAGCGACGGAAAGCGAATGGACCGAAGAAATACCTTTGAACAGTGGACAAAGATGGGAAATAGGAACTTGTATTATGGGTAAAGGAGTTTTGCAGGCATGTTGTATTGAAACGGAATGAGCGATTGAACAAATGCATCAAGATAAGCCGGTACACCTGATCTCTGACATGTGACTTGCATCCAAGAATTTAATTTTGTTGATTAACCAGAACACCGTGCCATGCTCATTATATACAAGACGAGCTCCAAGTTATTGTACAGCAGAATCATTAAATATAGCTAACCTTAACACCCATTCCAGCTGTCTGCCTGACTTTTCCCCATCCCTTCCCTAGAATGCTCTTGACCCGCTCCTTGACATCTCTTCGACTAAGCAGCACCAGAATCCCAACTATGAATGCAAGCATTTGCATCAACAGCATTGGTCTTGTCTTAAAGCTACCCGCCATACTCTCCACCAACTTCCTCACATTCGTCACCACGTTCCCCGCTCTAGTAAGCAAGCTCGGAGGAACCTTGACGTTCTTAGCAGGGACAGAAGACCTCGCCGTCGGCGAAGACGAGGGTAATGATCTGCCCCCTTTCGCGGACCCTCCTTTCACAGAAGAGCGAGATTTGCTGCTTCCTGGCCTGGGCGGCGAATCCTCAACCCCATAATCAATTTCACTCCCCTTCTCACTCCTCTTATTCCTCGCCTCCTCTTCTCGCTTTTCCCTCTCTTCACTCTCAATCCTCCTCCTCCTTGCTTCCTCAACATCTCGCTTCAGCTGCTCTTCTTGGTATCTTCTCTCCTCTTTCTCCCGCCTCTCACTCTCCATCTGCTCTTCCTGCAAACTCTGCAATGCCTGCAAGAACGCCTCTCTCCTCTCTTCATCTAGCACCGAGCTAATTGAAATAAACTCTCGCGCGTAATCCCATTCGTTGTTCCGCAGTAGGACGTGAAGAGTGTACAGTTCCAGGATCTTGACCCGAGCGTTGAGATCTCGAGGGGTGTCGGTACCGGAACCTTTGACGGGGCTGAGAGAACGAGAATGTGGACGAGGGGTAGTAGGCGTTGAGAGACGGGACGAGACGTCGAGGGAGGGGTTCGTAGAAGCAGCGAGGTAGGATTCTAGGCGTGTTTGGTTGACTTTTTGGGTGCGGGCATGGGCGAGAAGGAGCGTTGCTCTGTACTTAAGTTAGCAGGAGAATTAGAGAAGGAAGGATTGAAGAAATACAGATTTATCACAACATCAGAGTCCACATCTCCTTCCACCCCACCGTAACCATTTTTTACTACCTCTTCCCACACATCCCCATCCCGCACCTTATTGACCAATCCCCTCCACTCCTTGCTCCCAAACGCCTGCTTCCCCTCGTCTGGATCCAGCTCCACGACTGCATTCAGGATCGTGAGGTACAGACTCCACACCTTTATTCTTGTTGTACGGCTTGCTCGTGAGATGGGCGCGGGTTCGGCAGAAGCATCGAGGTTGGTGTCGTCGGCAGTAGGCGAGGTGATGACGGGTAGGATAGTAGAGAGAGCTTCAGGCAGACGACGCGTCAGGAAGAGTGTAGATGCTTGTCTGTAGATTTTGGAGATCTGGGAGGAGGCCTGCCGCGTTGAGGAGGAGTTGAGGGTCGAGATCGAAGAAGAGAGCAGCTGGGAAGAGGAGAGTGTCTCCCGTGATGGAGCAAGAGTCGTCGCAATGGAGCCGTTAGAAGTCATGGTGGAAGTTGACCTCGTTGGCAGGAATTGAAAGAAGGGAAAGGAAAAGTAAGGGTGCTGAAGAGCTGGAATGGAGTTCGTGATCTCGCGAATGTGAAAGTCACGGATTCGATGTTGAAAGCCTCGGTCCAGAGCTTCTAAACCGCCGATTGGCTGCACCATTAATGAGTAGCGTGCACGGTTACCAACCTTATGCAAACGGCAGGCACGACTTATATAGCTAATTAGAATTATGCAAGATGTTGTGATCATGTAAAGCGCGCAAGGCTGAACAAACCTTCATCAACACCAAACAAATGGACAGACACATCACTTGACAACGGGGAAACCGATGGGAGAGGAAGTGTGCAAACGTGGACAGATGCCTGTCGTTTTGTGATGCTGTGGTTTAAAGTCCCCTGGTTTCCTATAGCCTGGTTGTTATCTTGCTGAGTGCTGTGGCTATGGTGAAGTCTTCACCCCATGTCGATATTCATTGCTGCTGCAGATATCGTTTATTTCGTCTTGTTTCCAATATTCTTGTCTGAGAAGTGATGGGATCGGAACAGTCAATCCGTCCCTTAAGATATAGCTAGGTGGTTTTATACTCGAAAGATGTCCTTCCTACTGTCAATTTTTACAAAGAATCAACAAACGTTCAAAAGAGGGGGGACATAGTACAAATCGCTCAATAGAAAGGTTCTAGCGACTGGCGTTGTCATCGTTCTACGTTCGGTTTAGCTCGATTCCGCTCGATGGACTTTGCTATTGCCTTCATCCTGTACCGACACTTTTCTTCCTCCAACAACAACAACAACAAACATCCATCGACTCTCTACATCACCTTCCCCCACAGAATCTACTCTCGTCAATCGCCGTCTAGCAAAGTGGTGTGCTAAGGAAGGCCCACCACGTTGTGCTAGAAGTTGATCAATTGCTCGTCGTTGCTGATTTTCCTTCCCACTTCAATATTACAAAACAACCACGAACTTTCAACTCAACACCTTGTTTGCGCGCCAACCACTATCGTCCGTATTGCCAATAGATCTTTTGATCTGACCAGCAAGTCAAGACGGATCTTCCATAGCTGTTGCGCCTATCGCTCGTCCATAAATACCTCTTCAACTGCAATCTTGCTCCATCCCTCGACACTCACAACAACCTTAACACTGCGCTCCACCACGACGCTATCATGGAAGTTGACCACGAGCATTTCCGCAAGGAATTACTTCCCATCCTGAGGAACATCGCCAAGGCCGACTTCATCACAATCGATCTAGAGATGAGTGGTATTTCCATCAGACCCAAGTTTTCATCAGGCGACCGCAGCCATAATGTTGGCAAGCCCACTCTGGAGCAGCAATATCAGGAGTTGAAGACTGCGGCCGAGGCATTTCAGGTTCTGCAGATAGGTATCACTTGTGTTGAGGTAGACCGCGAAAAAGGTGAGCTATCCTTCTTCCTCTCTAGCATCCATTCTCTGGCCCTCTGCATTCGGAGGAAGCCATGAGAGTCCACACTGAGTAGCATCAACCTTGCTTCGACAACTTGTATCCCAAGGTCACAAGGAGGTCTTCTCTGAATTTCTTTCCATCTGTTCTTCCCAGATGTTTCATCTAATACGGTAATACTTACTATCGCCCACTTACTAACTATTCATTCATAGAATACTACCTGGCGCGCCCTTACAATTTCAACATGACCCCACTTTCTGCTGATGCAGCAGAGGAGAAGAGAGGTGGAGATTTGAGACTCGAGCGTGTGTTCTCGTTTTCTAGCAGTTCTTCCGGTTTCCTACATGGCAATAAGTTCGACTTTGGCAAGGTCTTCACCCACGGTGTTCCATACTTGTCTCGAGACGAGGAGGCTAGTTGTCGGGAAGAGTACAACCAACGGGCTGATATTTTTGCAAAGTTGCCAAATATTAACATCCGACTCAATGACAAGAAGACATTGGAGTTTTATCGTCATGCTCGTCGAACAATTCATGACTGGCTTAGAACCCCGATGGTTTGGCCCTTAAAATGCCACGATGGAGATTAACTGCTGACTGTATGAAGCCGGACCCTTGGGTCAATGTTGGTAACCCAGATGGTCCTCTGAACCCCTTTCAACGACGACTCATGCATCAGTTGATTCGGGAGGAGTTCCCCGCACTTAAATGCATCAATAAAAATGATGGCGCGTTCATGCAAGTTATGGTACTTGACCACGAGAAGGAGGCAAAGGTAGGCCTAGAGTTTCAAAATTTAAGACCGATTCTCGAGAATGATTCTAATATACCGCAGTATCAAGCCAAGAAGCTTATTGAACACAACGATAAGATCGCCAAGCAAAAAGGTGTGTATACTACCTCGCTAGAATAATTCTCTGTTCTCACAAATCACAGGCTTGACATGGATCTTCGAGGCTTTGGTAGGTGGTGATCTGTCCGGCATTCAACCAGAATGGTTCGCCTCCAAGTCGAGTGATAAGCCTGAGGCTCAACTGCCGTATATCAAGACTGAGCTCGCCCAAGTCATTGCAACTCTGCAAAAGAAAAAGCACATTCTTGTCGGACATAACGTCTTTACCGACCTTGGCTTCTTGTACAAGACCTTCATTGGCAACCTTCCCGCAACAGTCGAGAACTTTCAAGCGGAAATCCACGAGTTGTTTCCAACCGTCTTCGATACAAAATACCTGGCTACTCACAATAATGATTCGATGAATCCCCAAGCCAACCTCAAGGATCTTCTCGCCCCGTTTCGAAAGGTACACGTTCCCCTCATTGTTCTACATGAACATCACACAGCCTATGGCGCATCACTTGGCAAGGACCACGAGGCTGGCTTTGATTCCTGGATGACGGCTGAGCTCTTCGTCAAGTTGAGCGCCAAATTATACTCCACTTTCAAGAACTCCATGAGTGTCGAAACCACTAGGATGCTAGCTTGCATCTCTGACGTTGAGTCCTCCTCCTCCAGCATTTACGGCTCCACTCTCAACTTCAGACACAACCTGTCTTCCGAGCAATTCCCCTCAGAGTCCGTCCACCCTTCTGTCTCCTATGACGAAGCAACAGGCTATTACTCTGACGACGATGATGATTCCCCCGACGGCGGTGCACTCATCGACCTGCGATCTGCTACACCATCCCCAAAGAAGACCAATCCCCGCCTTGGTGCTCTCAATGGTGGCTATTTCGATGTTGATCCCTTTTTCCCGACGAGCTTCCAAGCCCAAAGCAAGACCAGCGCTAGCCTCGGTTCCTTCATTAACGGCTTCCACGATGTTCAATTCGCCAATGCTGGCTCTACCAATGCTGATATACTTTCTGGTCACTCCACAAGCTCTCAAGCCAAGGGCAACATCAATACCTATCCAGGAAGTTCCAGCCTCATTCCCTCCCTACCCCTCAACTCCCAAGCTGGATACCCAGGAACGTTCCACTCCGGCAATTTCATGAATGGTTCTCTCCCCGCCATTTCTACGAGCTCCTATTCAACTGTCGCCGGTACCGGCCCCAGCGGTGGTCGCGCACTATTCAACGCTCACGATTACCTTGGTTCTGCTATTCTTCAGGCTCCCGTTCCCTGGCAGGTTGTAGCTTCGAAGCGAGCCAGCCTCACCTCTGGTCAAGGTCCAGCTTCCTGTTCATCTATAGTCATGCAAGAAGACACTTTCCCACCCTCATATCACGCTCGACAACTCAATGCTTCTGCCATCACTCTCCAGGACAACGATGCGGAGGCGGAGGCTGCTCAACAAGAAGCTGTTGTTCAGCAGTGGATTCCACACTTCGACCACCCATTTTGGCGAATCTATGCCAACAAGTTGCGAGTCAATGCTGTTGAGGGAGAGATTTGCAGGTTAGCTTAGGATTGTGCGTGACTGGGTGGATCATTCTCTGCCGTTTGGCGTTGTTCAAGGCTGGATTGGTACATTCAACGGCATAGTCCATAGCGGAGGAGTACATTGGGGGCGTTACTGGTGGTCATACGGAGTGGATGCGTTGCTTTCGTCTAGTCTGTTGATAGAACAAAATGCCACAGTCATAAACAATAGACGAAAGTTCCTTGAATCATGGTACAAGCAGTGAAAAGGGACGAATGAACCTGAAAACCTGGTACAATGCCAACCAGCTAGTGATGAATGTCCCTGAAAGTACCATACAATGCCATTCAAAAGTGATCAATGTACTAGGAGCCCTGGTACAATGCTCTTCAATTAAGAGGGATAAAAGCTGGAGTGTTGGTACCGGGATCTTTGGCCAGCGCAACTCAATGTTCCAATGGAGCTAATACATTCTACGTACAATACAATGTCCATCATCCGTCTATGCTACACCGTTCCGGTGACTTTTACACAAGCCCTCTCTTGCATCATCTATCAGCCATCATATTCTTCACATAACTCCAATACTTAGCCGCAACATGCTTCTGCACCTCCTGCTTCGTCAACCACTTGAAATCTGACAGCCCATACATGTTCCCCTCCAGATTCGCCTGCCCAGCCATAATCCGTCCCTTCATAAAGAACGTCCGTACACCCTGCTTCTCGAGCTCCTTTGACTCGGGATTGAAGCGTGGGTTAATGATGTGGTGTCCGGCGGGGACGTGTCCGACGATCCAAGTATTCATGTTGATACCTGCTGTCTGAACCAGAACTCTCTCAGCAGCCTATTTTCCCATTAGCTCCAACCTCTTTTTCGTTTCAAAATGGAAGGAATAACCAACCTGATGTAGATTCTCCCTCCCAATTAGCTCACCAGCCGGGAATCCCCA
>Ga0302325_10024081_pt1 | contig 12675 bp, 8 predicted proteins | sample Palsa_T0_2_FD_201948 | JGI IMG/M metagenome (GOLD analysis project Ga0302325, IMG submission 201948) | Peat permafrost microbial communities from Stordalen Mire near Abisko, Sweden - Palsa_T0_2 | ecosystem: Environmental > Terrestrial > Soil > Palsa > Peat permafrost | place: Sweden: Abisko...
CGCCGGCTGCCGCCGAGCCGGAGAGTAGCGTGGTCGGCATCGACCAGAAGGGCCCGGTGAATGAGAAGGTGGCGCAGGCAATGACGGTCATCACAAGGATGGAGAGCCGGGGATTGTGCGAAATCCAGGGCATGCAGCACCAGCCGAGCGCGGCGACCAGTAGTGGCCCGGCGGCATGCCAGCGGCGTTCGCCGGTATGATCAGAATGGCGTGCATTGAAATACTGCACGAAGATCGCAAAGCCGTTGGGAATTGCCGACAGCAGGCCGATGACGAGAATATCGGTAATGCCGGTTTCCCGGATGATGGAGGGCAGCCAGAGGCCGATCGCCGATGTACCCACCGAACCGGAAACGGCAATTGCCATCAGCGCCAGGAATCGCCGGTCGCGAAAGGCAGGCCAGAGCGAAGCATGAACCTTATCGCCCGATGCACTCGCGCTGACAACCTGCCCAGCGGCAAGATCACGCTCGATCTGGCGCTTCTGGGCTTCAGTCAGCCAGGGCGCGTCGCGCGGCTTCTCCTTCAGAGTGAGAAACACCAGGATGCTCATCGCACAGGTGGGTAACCCTTCCAGCACGAACAGCTGTTGCCAGCCGCGCAGGCCAAACGCGCCGTTCGTGCTTTGCATGATATAGCCGCCGATCGGGCCGCCTATAAATCCGGCGACGGCGATCGCCGCCAGGAATATCCCATTGAAGCGCGCACGCTGTTCCTGCGGCACCCAGCGGCTCAGATACAGCAGGACGGCAGGTAGAAATCCGGTCTCCGCCACGCCAATCAGGAAGCGCAGCACATAGAATTGGGAAGGCGCGGTGACAAAGGCCAAGGCCGCCGACAGCAGACCCCACGCCATCATGATTATGAGCAGGCTCTTGCGCGCTCCGATCCTGCCCAGCGCCACGTTCACGGGAATGCCAAGCGAAACATAGCCGAGATAAAAAGCGCCGGCTGCGAGGCCATAGGCGGCCTGCGACATTCCCAGATCATTCAGGAACTGCAGTTTCGCCAGACCGATATTCGAACGGTCGATATAGTTCAGGATGTAAGCCAGCATCAGGACGGGCATTAGCCGCCACATCACGACGCGATAGATACGCTCGCTGTCTGTACGAGGCGACGCTTTCAGCGCCACAGAGAACCGCGCCGAGTGCTAGCGGGCTGCGGCTGGAACGGCCGCTCGGCCAGCAGCTTCAGGTCCGGCTCAATGCCCCACCCCGGCGCCTGCGGCACGGCAAAGTGCCCCGCCTCGTACCGGATCGGCGGCCGGCTGGCGCGGTCACGGAATTCGCGCTGCGGTTCCATCTGTTCCAGGATGAAGAAATTCGGGATCGCGGCCGCCAGATGCACCGACGCCATGGTGCAGATCGGGCCGCCTGGATTGTGCGGCGCTACCGGCACATACCAGGTCTCCGCCAGCGCAGCGATGCGCCGGACCTCGGTCATGCCTCCGGCGTGCATCAGGTCGGGTTGCACGATGCGGCACCCACCCTCCTCGAGCAATTCGCGATACTCGTGGCGCGAAAGCAGTCGCTCACCGGTGGCGATCGGCGTGCGCAGATCGCGCTGAAGTTGCGCCATGGCTCGGGCATTCTCAAACGGCACCGGCTCCTCGAACCAGCCTGGTCGATAAGGTGCCAGCACCTCGTCCAGACGTACCGCCAGGCGCGGCGAGAGCAATTCGCTGCACTCGATGAATATCTCGGTATCGGGCCCGGCGCCTTCGCGCGCCGCAGCCACCACATCCGCCGCGCGGCTGATAGCGCCGGCTTCATTTTCCCGCAGACCCTCGAAGGTGAAAGGGGAGCATTTGAAGCCCGAAAATCCCCGCTGCACGGCTTCACGCGCCGCGGTGTGCGCGGTCTGGGGCGCGTCGGTTCCAACAATCCAGTGGCTGGCGTAGACACGAACCTTGTCGCGATGCGCACCGCCCAGCAAACGATGCACCGGCACGCCCAGCCGCTTGCCCTCGATGTCCCACAGCGCCAGGTCCAGCGCACTCAAGGCGCTCATGAAAACCGCGCCGCCGCGCCAGCGCCAGCTGTTGTAAAGCCGGTACCAGTGCTGTTCCGGCCCCGCCGGATCCTGGCCAATCAGTTGCGCGCCATATTCCCGGATGGCGGTTTCCACGCTTTCGACAGCGCCGTGCAGCGATGCCTCACCCCAGCCGCAAAGGCCTTCGTCGGTGGTTATGCGCACCAGCAGCCAGTTGCACCAATCAACCCAGAACTTGAAGGTCTCTATCGCTGTGATCTTCATGCTACTGACCAACGCCGAATTCGGGCATTACATAGCTGTAAGCCGAGTAACGCATTTCGCTCCAAGAGGAGTCTGGGAACGGATGACCCGGAAAAAGTGCAATGCTCACCGGCGTGAACTTCACCCGAATGCGGATCGCCGATCGACCCTGAGTCAGAGCTCGAGGTACTAGAAACTCATCGTCACGGAAGCGCCGATTGGACGTGATGACAATGTGTTCCGTAGGGCCCAGTTCGTGGCTTTCGGCACCGGAGCCGCCCTTCGGCGCGTAGTCTGCCACGAGAACCGCGTCCAAAGCCGCGTCCAGTGCATTCGCGTAGTCGATAAGCCCTCGGGCAACAAGGCGGCGCCGATCGCCTTTAGCCGCACCGATGAAGCTGCGTGTGCGCTCGCGCAGCGCCTCAAGCTGCTCGCTGGTGGGCGAGACTTTCGTTCGCGACATCGTGGCTCTCAGCGTATCGACATATTGCAGGAATTCGGTGGTGCCGGGCGAGTCGCCTTTGTTTTCGGTTCGCGTGCGGAAACTGTCGGATCGATTAAGCTGCCTGCGCAGAGCGTCAAACAGGCGCGAATTGCTGCCCGTGCCGCCGTTTGATCCCACAGCCGTGTTGCAGCCCGCCGTATACCAGATACCGGCCAACTTCCACTCAGCGCTGCGGTCGCGAGCATCACGAATGTAGACTTCCGCGCGCTGATTGGCATAAGAGTAGTCCAACTTACGGCGCAGCATCACCCCCACATTTCTGGGGTCGATCTTCAGCGTAAACGCCGATTCTGTCTTGGTTGTTCTGCCACGATCCGTGGTTGCCGGATAGATCTCGATGCCACGCAGATGATCCGGGCCCCATTCGTAGCGCGACGTGAGCGCATAGGGCTTCGAAGCCTCTGGCGAGAGATATTGATGCCGCGCCTCGCTGCGCTCGTCGCCTACCGACAGATCGTCCGTCTTGATCAGCGACGCAGCCGGCAACCCATACCAGTAGGTCACGGTCTCATAGTGCTCAGTGGAGTCATCTTCGCCCCCATGTTCCAGGCGAATCAGCGCGTTCTTGCCGAAGGGCATCAGATCCGCCAGCAGGAAGCGATAGGCGGACTCAATCTTGTCCTCGGGGCTGATCGCCTCGCTGGGACTCTTGGCGCCCACCGGGTGACCCGCAAAGGCGAGCGTCATATTTTCTCCGCCCCAATAGTCGCCGCCTCCGCCCCATTCTTCGGTCCCCGTGCCTTGAGCTTGGGGCGTTTTGCTGTCATCGAAGAAAAACCGAGGATCGCCTTCTAAAGTGCTGAGCTGGGCATCGTGGGAGAATATGAAGGAGGTGCCCACGAACGAGCCGGACCAGTCACCGCCGCCTTCGGTCTGACGGGTGTCGAGCAGAACCAGGTCTTTGCCCAATTCCGGCGTCGGATGGTCTGCGTAAGTCGCATGAAAGTAACCAACTCGATTGGCCGGTTCCAGGTAGGGCTCGTAGCGCACTTTCCAACGCACATCCGAGATTTTGGTTCCATCAAGTCCTCGCAGTTCAACCCGGGCCGATTGAAAAAAAGGCATCGGGAAGTAACAGCTCAGATAAACCCTGCCCTGATCGTAGTGAATAACCATCGGCAGAGATTTGACCAGGTATTCGTGATGTTGCCGGTTGTATAAGACCCCGGCGCCATAGAATAGCGATATGGGCGCGTCGATCGAGGGTGTCTTGCGCTTGTCCCAGGTCACCCTCAACCGCACACGCGAGAAGGCCACGGCTTCGGCCTCGGGAACCGAGAACTCCAGCGCTCGAACCATGGAGGAACCGACCGAGGATTCCCACACTGGCACATTGGAATGGGACAGCACCTCGAGCTGTCCACTGGCCTCTACAACACCGCCGGCTCCGGGCTGCGGAGCAATGTCGGAGCCCGCGCGGTTGATGAGTTCTAAAACGCTCGGATCGGGCGCGGCTTTACCGTCCCAAGCTGATATCGGCTGAGACAGCGGCGTATCGCTTATAAACTGATCATAAATATAGTAGCCCGTCCCATAGAAGGTGCGGCTATAGGCGATCTGCAAGGACTTTCCAAAGCCAATCGGCACCCAGCTCAAATCCGCGCCCCTGGTCTGAGACCAGGTCAGCGCCAGGGGGCTGGGAAACGCGCTCTCAGGCAGAAAGACCGAGTTGGCAATGGGGCGCAGTGGATCCGCGGTACTGCTCTCCTGGACAATGTGATCGAGTCCGTCCACGTTGTAATGCCAGGGGCTACCGTGCCAATGATTCGTGCGAACAAAATAGAGCACTCCCGGTCCCTCCACATCCAGAGTGACGTTGTAATCGTCGGCTAACTGATACAGGAAATGGGAAGCGTCGGCCCATTCATTGCCACCGGTGCGGTCATAGGTGCTGCGCATATACGCGCGTACACCGATACGCTGATAGGGCCAGTGGTCCCACTTCGTATAGGCATCAGAGCCAACCGGAATGGTAAGCGGCTGGTCAGCAAACAGTGGGGCCGCGCAAGTCAAAATAAGCGCTGCAATCCCAGCCAGGCCAGGGACTGTCGCGCCTTGGCAGTCACATCGCGGTGACATTCGTCGGTGGCAATTCTTCATATAGCAATTGCAATTGGACCTGGTGCAATCGTACCGCTACGGTTCGCACACATCTGGTCGAGTGGGTGTATCGAGTCAAGTGGGGACACGCCGACGAGTTCTTCGACATTTTCAAGAGGTATCAGATCAAGATACTCGATCGCGAGAAAGAGCTTGGAAGTGTTCTGCAGTACACCGTCTATCGACCGGGGCTGCACACCAGCGAAGACCAGCGCTGGGACTACCGCGTGCTCGTAGTGTACAAGAATGAGCTGGCGACCTCGCAGGAAGCGGTCGTGGCGCGGCAGTTGTTTCCCGATCACGCTACGTTCAAGCGCGAGGAGAATCATCGCTGGGAACTGATCGAGGCGCATTGGGACCTGCCGATCCGAGAAATCGATCCCCATGCCGCGGATGATTGATTGCATAGCTCGATACGCCACGACACGCTGCGCATGATGCATCGAACCTAATCGACTCGGACGCCGCGCCGGAGAGACGGTTATCGCCTACCCCGATACTCGGCATACCTTCCTCCGCCGCGGCCGTCCACCTATGACTTAGCTCTGATTGCCTCAGAGCATTAAATCCACCGCGGCGCTAAATAGATTGACTGTGCTGCCGAGCGGAAATCCGGGCTGGATGTTGATCAAAGTGCCATCGCTCTACCGTGACAGTGGCGAGGCGCGCGGCAACATTATTTGATTCACCTCCAGGTCGCCGTTCACCGACGTGCGGTGGGGCAGACACGTTGCGCATGCACGGCTTTCAGCGCTAACTGGCATCGCAATTGAAAGGGCATACCCGTCGTGAGGCGGGGACGCAAAGCCTCCGGTCTTTGTTCCGATAGGGACATGAGATAGCGGGGTTGCCGGCTTCGCCGCGACGCTTCGTGACGCCACCGTCAGTCCGCTGCTCTCCTATCGATCAGCAATCGCCAGAGCGCTTTTAGGGCATTTACCCATTAGCGAGGCGATGCACATGAAGATCGAACGACGTCGGGGACTTTTAGCCCAGATACTCGGCGCTTTGGCCATCTCGGTGCTCCTGCTGCCCGGATGCGGGGGCTCAACACAGAGCGCTGGAACTGCGACCGACGCTAGCAGCGTCGTGGCTGTCACTCCGCCGGAGAGCACGGGCACAAGTCCAAGCACCGGCACAGGCAGCACCCCGATTGCCTCCACTCCCGTGGTCTCCACTCCTGTGGCCTCAGCTCCTCTGGCCTCAACTCCCGTGACCTCTGCTTCGAGCTCTAGCAGCCCATCGAGCGGTGCCACCAGCGGCTCCGGCTCCTCGGGTGCCGCAGCATCCCCGACCACTGACAACGTTACGCTGTCATGGTCCGCTCCAACCCAGAATACCAATGGCAGCGCATTGACCAATCTCGCCGGCTATATTATCTACTACGGTACGAGCGCGAGCGCGATGACGCAGACGATCGACATTAAAACTGTCGGCATGCTGACCTACGTGGTTGGCGACCTCAGCGCGGGCAGTTGGTATTTCCAGATCGTGGCAGTCAACGCCGCGGGCGCAGAGAGCAGCCCCTCGGCTACAGTCTACGCGAGCATCTGAGAGAGCATGGGGAACGTGACCGACGTCACGTTGCGGAACATCGAATCGCATTGCGTACGGTGTCGTACAGAGCTTGTTTGAAGCGTTCAGCACTCTAACCTCAATGTGCCGCATCTCCCAGATCGGTTCGGTCGGCGCGGACGATTGCCTGACGGAGGATTTATGAGCTCAGCGTTGAGTCGAATCACTGCACTTGGGATTATCACGCTGTTGTTGATCAGCTGCGGCGGTGGCAGCGACAACGCTGGCGCGGACGCCACGGCGGCAGCAACTACAGTAGGCGGCAGCAGCAGCAGTAGCAGTAGCGGAGCAACTTCCAGTCTCGGGGTGACAACCGATGTGCTCACGTACCACAACGATTCGATGCGCACGGGTCAGAACCTGACGGAGACCACACTGACGCCTGTCAACGTCAAGAGCACGAGTTTTGGCCTATTGCGGCTGCTGAGCACCGACGACCCGGTGGACGCCGCGCCGCTGGTCGCTTCCGGCCTGACCGTGAACGGCGGCACGCACAATGTGCTCTACGTCGCCACCGAGCACGACAGCGTCTATGCCTTCGATGCCGACACCGGCGCACAGCTCGCCAAGGTCTCACTGTTGGGGAGCGGCGAGTCCCCCAGTGACACCCGCAGTTGTAGTCAGGTTTCGCCCGAGATCGGTATCACTGCCACACCGGTCATCGACCGCAGCGCCGGCCCGAACGGCACCCTATACGTTGTGGCCATGTCCAAGGACAGCAGTAGCAACTACCACCAGCGGCTGCATGCGCTCGATCTCGTGAGCCTCGCTGACCGCGTTCCCGCGGTCGCCGTCGCAGCCACGTACCCAGGCAGCGGAGTGAACAGCGCCAATGGCGTGCAAACCTTCGACCCCAAACAATATAAGGAACGCGGAGCCTTGTTGCTACTCAACGGTCAGATCTACACGGTCTGGGCTTCGCATTGCGATGCTGAGCCCTACAACGGCTGGATCGTCGCTTATGACGAGACTTCCCTGACCCAGACCGCCGCGCTGAATCTCACCCCCAACGGCACCGAGGCGGCGATCTGGGACGTGGCTGGACTTGTTGCCGACAGTAGCGGCTTCCTGTATGCGTTGATGGCCAATGGCACGTTTGATACAACGCTCAACGCCAGTGGCTTGCCGGGGCAAGGCGACTACGGCAATAGCGCTCTGAAGTTCACGGCCGGCGCGACGACTTTGAGCGTCACGGATTACTTCACGACTGACAACACAGTCGCGGAATCCAACACCGACACCGATCTGGGCTCGGGCTCTCCCATGGCGCTGCCCGATCAGGTGGATGCCACGGGAGCGACGCGGCATCTGCTGATCGGCGGCGGCAAAGACGGCAACCTGTTGCTGCTCGATCGCGACAATATGGGCAAATTCAATGCTGGTAGCGATCCGGCTTACCAATTGCTGAGCAGCGCGCTGCCCGGTGGTCTGTACTCGGCGGCCGCGTATTTCCACGGCAGCGTCTACATTGCCAATACGGGCGGCACCCTGAAGGCCTTTACGCTGAGCCAGGCGCTGCTGCCAGCGGTACCGAACTCGCAGTCGAGCGCAACGTTCAGCTATCCCGGTACTTCGCCGGCGATCTCGGCGAATGGCAGCACTAATGGCGTCGTCTGGGCCGTGCTAAGCAGTGGCGGTGCCGCGGCCGTGTTGCACGCCTATAATCCCGCGAATCTGGCGCAGGAGTATTACAACAGCACGCAGGCGGCCAACGGGCGGGACGGCTTCGGCAATGGTGAAAAGTTCATCACGCCAGTGATCGCAAACGGCAAGGTGTTCGTCGGTACGCCGAGCGGAGTGGCAGTGTTCGGTCTGCTCTAGTTCTCGACCCCCGCCAACGGCGTCAAGCTGTAAATTGCTGTCGTCCGAAGCCGTGCGGATCAGGCATCAGGCAACCGGAAGGCGGCGAGCGAGGCGCCGTTGCTGCTGCCCAGTGCGACAACGATATATTGCTTGCCGGCGTGCATGTAGGTCATCGGAGCGCCGGTCGTCACAATCGGGATGGACACTTCGCCTTTTTGCTCGCCCGTCGCCTTGTCATAGGCGCGTAGCCGCGCGCCTTTCACGCCTTTCTCATCGGTAAAGAGACCGCAATCGCCGCAGATCACCAGCGTCTTGGTGGTAAGCGTCCCGAGAATGCCTGACTGCCCGGTGCGGGCAATGTTAAGGCCCTTGAGCATCGGATGGTTCTTGATGTGGTCTGGTGTCTCGCCATGGACGACCTGCCAGGCGATGGTGCCTTTGTTCAGATCAATGGCGGTGATGCGGCCATAAGGCGGCTTGATAATCGGTAGCCCTTCGATCGAGCACATGCCGGGTTTAATCGGCGCGTTGATGCTGTCGTCCACGCGCGGACGAGGGAAACCCACTGAATGATAGTGCCCGCCAAAGCCGCCGCCGCCATTGTCCTGCGAAAAGGGTGTGGTTCCCCCGAACACAACATTCACCAGGTTCGCTGGATTGACCGAGCTGGGCCCAATTCCCTCCACCTCCATCACGGTCTTGGAGAAGATGTAGAGCATGTGGGTTTCGGGATCATAGGACCCACCCGGCCAGTTCGCGCCGCCCTGCGTGCCGGGCATGATCATGGTCGCCCAGGGGCCCTCCTCCTTTGAGAACGCGGGAGGTGTGTAGAGTGGTCCGAGCCGGTAGTGGCTTGCGATCGCAAGCGCGCGCGCCTTGATCTCGGGCGTCCAGTCGGCAAGATCATCCGGATGTACCCCCTGACGATCAAAGGGCGGCGGCTTGCTCGGAACCGGTTGCGTCGGTGAATACCATTCGCCCGGCACATCGCCCTTGGGAACCGGGCTCTCGGGAATCGGCCAAATCGGCTTGCCGGTCTCGCGGTCGAGCACATAGACATATGCCTGCTTGGACACCTGGGCGAGCGCTCTGACGATCTTGCCCTTCACCGGAATGTCGAAGAGGAGCGCCGCGCAGGGGATATCACGGTCCCAAAGGCCATGATGGATCGTCTGATAGTGCCATTTGCGCTGGCCGGTCTCGGCATCGAGCGCGACGAGCGTCTCGCTGAAAAGGGCGTCTCCCAAGCGGCCGAAGCCCGTCGAATCGGTGGCGGGCAGCTCGACGCCGGCATACACGAGGCCGAGCTCCGGGTCGGCTGACATCGTTGCCCACACGCCCATGTTGCCGATGGTCTCGGTCTGCTCCGGCTTGAGCCAAGTGTCGTAGCCGAACTCGCCCTTGCGCGGAACGGTGTGGAAGATCCATTTGCGCTGGCCGGTCCGCACGTCGAACGCACGTAGATAGCCCTTGACAGCGACCGTGGGAGCATCGCCGACTACCACGACATCCCGTACGACGAGCGGCGGTGCATGTATACCGATAACGCCGCGAGTCAAGTCCATCTCCTGATCATCATTCAGGCGCAGATCGACCACGCCGTTGGTGCCGAATTTGGGATCGGCGATGCCGGTCTTGGCATCGATCGAAACAAGCTCATAGCCGATCGTGGCGTACAGAATGCGTTCCTGGTCACCATCGCTCCAATAGGCACAACCAAAGCCAGGACCGCCGCGCGAGCCTTCGCGCGCGCCCTCGTCCTTGCGATACACCCACAGCAGCTCCCCGGTGGCGGCGTCGAGCGAGACCACATCGCGGCGCAATCCCGCGGTGGTGAATATGCGGCCTTTGACGATGAGCGGTGTCGACTGAAAGTCAGCGTCGGGCTGGCGGCCGAGTGCGTCGGTCGAGAAGCGCCAAACCATTTCCAGTTTGTTGAAGTTGTCCGCATTGATCTGCTCTAGCGGCGAATAGCGAGTGCTTGCCAGGTCGTTGGCGTAATGAAGCCAATCAGTATCGGGTGCGAGGCGAGCTTGTGCCCAGGCCGGCAGCTTGGAGACCAAGGAGGTGGCGACGCCGCTAAGGAGAAGCAATCTGCGAGACAGCTTAGACACCTATTTCCCCCTTTCTAGTTCGGCGACAGACACCATATCGAAGCAGGGGCGAATTCTACCGCAATGACGGCCGGCTGGCGCAATCACTCCTTCAGCACTCCTAAGCGACTGTCTGCAGTTCGGCGCAAATCAATGAGTGAAATAGCGGCGGTTCAATAGCGCCCCGATCTGGGCGTAGCGCGCATCCAATTGGGCCTTGGTCGTCTCCAGGAACTTCCTCAAGGGAGGGTCAGTTTCGAGCCCCGCCATCACCGCCGTAAGATGACGCTGCTCGTTGAGCCCGTCGTAAAACGTGAGCAGCGCCTCGCGCTCGAATTCGATTCCAGCCTTGCCAATGAGGGGGGCGAGGTCCTTGGCGAGGTCTGCGCCAATGGCTTTACGCTCGTCGCCCTCGATCTCTGACATTGCTGCCACGTCGATGCGCATGGCGGGATATTGCTTGGATAGCCTCTGCATGGTGTCGGCGAGCTGCTGGTAATAGCTGATCAGATCATTGGTGACACGCCCCATTTCTTCAGGTTTGTCCTTAAACATGAGGATCCACTTTAGTTTAGGAATCCCATCGGCCTCTTGGTAAAGCAGGCTGTAGCCGATGGACAGCTGCGCGCGTGGCGCATTCTTGTCCGGGGGCGGCTTTCTGGTATCACTCAATTGGCTACAAGCCGCGAGAGTCAGCAGCAGTGCAGCCGCGACAAGGCGTATCAGGGCCGATCGCCGGGGCGTATACAGCGTTTCAATGTGCAGAATAGTCTCGCTTTGACGCCGTCGGTTTAGACGCCGCGCACCTGTCGCAGGGCGATCTGCAGCATGGCCTTGCAATGTGCCACGTCATAGGTCCAGCCGACATAGCCGCCCCAGTCCTTGGGCAGCGCCTTGTCCGCATCCAGACCTCTGGGATGCTCGGGCATGATCGTACGCTTGTAATTGTTCTGCACCAGTAGCTTCATGACCTCGAACATGTCGTTGTCGCCCTCATCGGGGAAAACCTCGGTGTAGTCCTCCCGCGGTTTGCGCATTATGACGTTGCGGAAGTGCACCTGGCCGATGCGGTTACGCGATGCAAACCAGTTGCCCACCACGACCGGATCCTCCCCCAGCTCGCGGGTGACGCCACAGTCGAAGGTCAGGCAGTTGGATGGCGAGTTTACCGTCTCGATCAGCCGCTTCCAGTCCGAGAAGCTATTCATGATCTGTGCCGAACCGCGGCTCATGGGCGGCGGCGGATCGTTGGGATGCAGCGACAGCGCAACGCCGGCCTTCTCGGCTACCGGAACCACCTCCTTGAGAAAATATTCGAGGTTGCTCCAGGTCTGGTCATAAGTGTGAACGCCCTCCACCGCAATCGGCGGCAGGTCTTTCATGCGCTCGTACTTGAACTCCGTCATTGTGGCGCCGCCACGACCTTCCACGTTGGCATAGCCGTCCGTCGCGCGATGGTTGTAGAAGTTATATTCGACCACGGGGATTCCCAGCTTGCCGCAATTGACAATGGTTTCCTTGATTTTGGAAATCTCCTTCTCTCGGTCTGGGCCGGCGTAGACAATCTGCGACATATTGGGATCCATGCCGCCATTGAACGACCAGCGCACCATCATGATAGCGATACGCATGCCTTGATCTTTCAGTGCGTCTACGCGCGGCTGCAGGTAATCCATGCCCCAGGGCTGTGCCGGCAGAGCCTGGGTGTCGACCCAGGTAATGCCGATTTGCTTGAGACGTCGCGCCTCCGCCTTGTCGAGCAGATCTTCCATATACATGGTGAGCTTGGGCGTATCAGGGCCTTCCTGCGGCTGGCCAATCCGGCTTGCCGGATGCGACGTATAGGCCTGCTGCGCCCAGCCCGGACTGACGCCGGCAGCCCCGGCAAGCAGCGCTCCTGCGGACGTGTGAAGCATTGCTCTACGGGAAAGCTGTTTCGCATGTGTCATGTGTCGTCCCCCAAGTTAACCGACATTGAGCAGATGACTTTGTGTGTGAACTGCAGGCGGATCGCCTTGCTCGATTCTAAGAGCCCTCTTTTTGCGCTTGCAGAGCATTTTGCCACAGCGTGTATGTGTCTACGTTCAGTGAAATCGGCGCCGCCGCGACCTGCGCGTCGACGAACTCACGGAAGTGTTTGCCATACTGTGCCGCCGAAAGTTTCCATGCGGCTCTAAATCCTGCGCGGCTCATGAAGACCCGAAGGCCCGCACGATAGCTGTCGAACGCGGCCCGATCCAGCGCGCCGCTTTGGTACTGCAGGAATGAGTCTTCCCCGCTCAGAAAGGCCGCGCGGCACAACAGCAACCATTGCGTCACCTCCTCGCGCGTCAGGGTCGGATCTCCCGCCATGCCTTTTTC
>Ga0302325_10024082_pt1 | contig 12675 bp, 18 predicted proteins | sample Palsa_T0_2_FD_201948 | JGI IMG/M metagenome (GOLD analysis project Ga0302325, IMG submission 201948) | Peat permafrost microbial communities from Stordalen Mire near Abisko, Sweden - Palsa_T0_2 | ecosystem: Environmental > Terrestrial > Soil > Palsa > Peat permafrost | place: Sweden: Abisko...
GTGTCTTAGAAGACGAGCCGCGCACCCATTGCCAAAGGTAGGAGGCCTCCGCCGATGTTCGAGGCGACCATCACCGACGAGGCGAAGCGGTACCCGGCCCCAGCCCTGTGATAGAAAGCATAACGACCACTGGCACTACCATAGCATTGCACAACCCAACCAACAGCACCGCTACAACCGCAATGTATCCTCTCGACAGCGCCGAGATCGACAGGAGCGCTCGAGCGCTACCGCCGCACACAGCCAGTACTCGCTCGAGGCGATAGCGTTGCAGAATCGGCCACCCGACGAAGCGTCCGAGCATTGCACCGCCCCAGCAGAATGCGACAAAGAGAGCTGCGGAGTGCGGTGTCATGGCTCCAACGTCAGGCAGTGCAATAGAGTTGATCAGAAAGCTGCCAATGCCGATCTCGGCGCCGGCGTACAGAAAGCTTGTGATGGCCCCGAAGAGCAACGGCGTGGGCTTAAGGACGTGGTTGAGTTCCTCACGGTCGAGGGTCCATACGGCCGGCGCGCTTATCTTGGGCAGCGGCGAAATGCCCACCGCGGCAAGACGCGAGTTTTGCTGAAGCCGTCACGGCCAGTCAACAATAACCATGGCGCTGGGAGCCGCTCTGCCTGTGGAACCATCCGGATCGGCTAATCCCCGGTTCGTCCTAATCGTTGTCGGGTGCTTCCGGCGGCCTGGAGTCGTTGATGAAGAAGTCCGCGCTCTTCGGGGCGGCAACCGGGGCAAATTTCCGAGGCGCTTTATCCAGATGGAAAAACTCTGTGAGGTCAGTCGTGGCACGGCTATCGGCGAAACCAAGTTCTCCTTCCGTGAGACCTCGACCGGCAAAGTTGTGCTCAATGAAGCGCAGAATGCTGCCAAAATCGTGCCGGTTGTTGTCGACGTAGCCTTGACTTGTATATGCCGAAACCACAATCATGGGAACCCGAAATCCGTACTGATAGTCGCCTTGTACACCCGCCAGGATCGTCGGCGGTTCATGGTCGTACCAGCCACCCCAATCGTCCCAGGTGATCACGATTGCCGTGTCCTGCCAATAGGTAAGAGCGGTGTTGTCTACGGTGTCGGTGCAAGTGCTGTTGCCGATGGTATTGACGAGGGAAGCCACCCATGACGGCCCACCCCCGTCGTTGAGGCTGGCATGATCGGAGTTCGCCGCGGTCGGAGTGACCCAAGTTAGATCTCCGAGCGAGCAGTGGCCAAGATCGGTCAGCACCCGCGACGGATTGGTAACGACATGGGTGCCCCAGCCGGTGCAGGTTCCTCGGCTTGGTATACAAATGTGGTCAATCGCGTTTGGAGCGGTCCAGATGGAATCTGCCACGGCCGAATAGTACGTCCAATCGGTCACGAGATCCGCCATGGTCTGATGCTCAAAACACGGGAAGGTTGAGGAATCTTCGACGCCGAGAGGAGGAGGTGAAGTCAAAGTGGGGGAAATGAGTTCGACGACCGTCTTGGGCGCAGCGTTGCACCCTGCTGCCGCGGCTCCCGGAGTCATATTCTCTGCCGCGAAAATTCCTTTGGCGTCGTCCAACCGGCTGGGTGCCGAAGTCCCGCCAAAAATGAATTGATGCGCCGGGAAGCTTGGCCCCTGATTGGTTTGAAACATGTAGTTTGCCCAGCCGTATTGGGAGGCGAGGGTGAGATACGGGTTCAGAATCCCCTTCGAGTTGTCGACATACTTGAACTGCGGCAGGGCCGGACAAACCGTGTGCGGTCTCGGAGTGCAAGCAACCTCGGCGGCTCCATCCATCCGGCAGGCGGCAGGGTTGCCGGCGGTCATGCCGCACATAGAATTGAAATCTTTGTGCGAGTGGCCCAGATCGTAAGTGCTGGCCAAGGCAACCGGCGAAGGATCAATCGTCCCGGTCGCGGTCTTCCACTTTGATGTCTGAATGTCGTAAGGCGCGAAGAAAGTCGGGGGCACGGCACATGCCCCGTAGGGTCGGGCGCACAACCCTTGAAAAAGATTGTCCGGAGTGCGGTTTTCCTGGACGATGACTACGATGTGCTTAAAGTTTGGGATCTGGGCCTGGGCCGTGACTGCTGCCAGCCCGATCATAAAAAAAAGCAATCTGAGCGTAACTCTCATGACCACCTCACTGCGGCAACTCAAGGGGAGATTCAAAACAGCGGGGAGGAGATTTCAGGGGCGACGCAGGACCCAGCGTCGGAGGGAGGATTCGCCAGTATCACCTGAAAGCGCGGCTGTGTCAAGTTGTGATTGGAAGTTGTGATTGGATGGTGCTGATTGGATGGTGGTTAGACAGTCAGGACGCTGGTGGTACAGGCCAGATTCAACGTCGAATGTTTCCATTTGAGCTGGACCTCTCCCTTCCGTGCGAAGGACATGAACAACTGGCATAATGATCATGGGAGAGTTCTTAGGATGAGCGAAAAAGACCTTCGCGACTTACTCCAAGCGCTGAAAGATGTGACCGCGGAACATGCCTCAAGCAGGGAGACGGCGCAGGAGTTTCTTCAAAATCAAGGTGTGCTCACGCCTAACGGCGAACTCACCGAACCCTACCGCTAGAGCCAAGCCCTAACAATTGCACCGGCTCTCCACAACTTTTGTGTTGGGCTATCACGGCTGCGACGGCGACGTTGCCGAGAAGCTGATTGCGGGTGAGCCATTCGAGCCGAGCGATAACGACTACGACTGGCTTGGACACGGAATACTTCTGGGAATCCAACCCTCTGCGGGGATATGAGTTCGCGGCTGAACTCAAGAGTAAACGCCAGCGGATGGATCGACCTTACGTTGTCGGCGCCGCCATCGACCTTGGATACTGTTTGGATCTGCTGTCAACCAGCGGCATTCAGGCTGTCCAGGCCGGGTACGATTCATTCTGCCAGATGGTCGCCGCGTCCGGAGCGAAGTTGCCGGTCAATGCGAGCGGCCACGATCTCCTGCTCCGAAAGCTGGATTGCGCGGTAGTCAATCATATTCATGGCTCGATGAAGCAGGGGAGGGCTCCAGGCATTCGACACCGTGCGGGGCGTATTCATCGAAGGCGATCGGCTGTACGAGAATTCAGGCTTCTACCGCAAAACTCACATCCAGATTTGCGTCTGCAATCCGCTCTGCACAATAAGGTGTCTTTCGTTTACCCCGGGAACAGCTCACCGAATTTGGGATTGACTGAGCTAGTGGTTCGACGATGTCCGCATTCTGGCCCAAATGGCTGGATCAACTGGCAGCGCAGTGGTTCGCCGGTTTCGCAGGTTGATGGAGCCGCCGTGATAGGAAAGTCTTCCATACCTGTGTGATATTTGCGCTCTGTGATATTTGCGCTCTGGGCAGGGTGCAAGGTATGAGCTACAATTCCCGCGGAGGAACCGTATGATGACTGACCCGGCCTCCGCCATCAAACGTGAAGTTCACTAATTGGTTGATCGGCAAATCGAAGCACTGCGACAACCGTCGCATTTGACTACTTCGGACCTGCTTGACTATCGCGTGCGTTCCAAAAAACTCAGTGGTGTTGTACCACGAACTGGACCAGTTGCGAAGAGCGAGCTTCAAGAGGCAAGTGAGCAGGGCATCTTGTGAGGTCACTCTCTCTGGTCTTGAGAGGGGTCGAGCCGCCGTCGGCAGCATCAAATCGCCATACGGGGCGGCTTGTTCTATATCAAAATAATGAGCCCGCAGAACAGGGAGAGGAGCTTGGCCGCAAAAATTCTCATGGTTCTTAGTGCAGGCATTATCTTTACGCTCGGAGTCGTCCACCTCCTCTATACCTTCTGGGGGCCAAATCTCACGCCCCGTGACCCCGCGCTCGAAGTGAGCATGAGCCAGATTTCACCTGTCATCACGAAGGAAACAACAATGTGGCGGGCTTGGGTGGGCTTCAATGCCAGCCACAGCATGGGACTCATTTTGTTCGGCTTGGTTTTCGGTTTTCTCGCATTAGCTCACGACCAACTCCTGTTTCAGTCACCGTTCCTGCTCATTGTCGGGCTGGCAATGCTTGGTGGTTTTGCTGTGCTCTGCAAGGTTTATTTTTTCAGGGCGCCTCTCACAGGTGTCTGCATTTCTTTGGCTTGCTATATCGCCAGCTTTGCGCTATCGCGGGCCTAACAATGCGCTCCAGTCGACCACAACCCTCCGCTTCGCTTGGGGTTGCAGTCGGCTGAGCCTGAGGCTGAGCCTGCGCCGGAGCCGCGCGGCAACGGCTTCCGACAGCGAGGCCGCTCACCACGATGATCGCTCCCACCACGGGACGCGCCTGAATTTCAGCCTGGTCCATGCTCACAATTAGATCACAATGATCCCTCGGCAGGTCATGGAAAGCCCTCGCCCGGGAGAAATCGCTTGATAGACTGATAGGCTAAGGATGCGTGCGATCGCTCGTCGGTTCCATCGGATTGTCGCGGATAAACCGCGCGAGGCTGGTTCTCGTTTGCGACATCATCATGCACATTCGGCACTCAGCGATTGCGGAAGAGCCGGCACAGCACTGCCGTGAGAATCCAACGCACATTCCGGGTGCTCGAACCTTCAGTCACCGCAACGCGAGATAGACACGCCGCCGACTATAATAGAAGTTTCGTCTCTAAGAAATCGCGAACCTGGAGGGATGTATCTCTTGTCGATTCGAACTCGACTGCGTTTGAAGTCCTCGCAATCATCAGAAATGAAGTCGGGACTCCGCCGATTTAGTTTTTGGCTGACCGTGCTCCTGCTGGCCGCGCCGCTAGGGCAAACGTCGGAAATGGCCCATTCTGCGCGTGAATACCGGCTCCGTTTCTATCACACGCACACCCGGGAGCGGCTCGACATCGTTTACCGGCGCGGTGACGCATACATACCGGAAGCGTTGGATGAGCTCGACCATTATCTGCGCGACCATCGTACAGGCGACGTGCATCGTTTCGATCCCCGGCTCTTTGACCTGCTGCACGATCTGACCGTGTCGCTTAACGATTCCGATGGCGCGATCGACGTGATCTGCGGATACCGCACGCCCTCCAGCAATGAATTCTTGCGCACCAGCAGTCCACGTACCGGAGTGGCTCGGTACAGTCTTCACATGCAGGCCGAAGCCATTGACATTCGCTTACCCGGGATTCCGACCTCAGCCGTGCGGGATGCGGCGCTCGGCCTGCACCGCGGAGGGGTCGGCTACTATCGCGATTCCGACTTCGTCCACGTCGACGTTGGGCGCGTTCGCCGCTGGTAGTTCTTCCTCACTGCGGATAGGGATAGCCCTTGGCGAGAACCTCGTCCAGACTGGCGTCGTGCCCGTAGATGTCGTCGTAAAAGTGAACCACGCGGTCGTCCAGCACGATCACCGTGGCATAGAGGATCAGGACCGGAATCGGGTGCGTGAGATTGACCTGCTGCGTTGTGCTGCCATTCATCGCTGCGCGAATCCGCTCCGGGGTCCAGCCGGGATTGTTGCGCAGGACCCACGCCGCCAGATCGGCCGGCCTTTCCAGACGGATACAACCGTGGCTGAAATCACGCCGCGATTTTGCGAAGAATTCCGTCGCTGGCGTATCGTGCATGTAGACGTTGTAACTGTTGGGAAAGATGAATTTCGCGAGTCCCAGCGCATTCTTTGGGCCCGGCTTTTGCCGGACGAAAAGCTTGCCCGCTCGGAGCTGGCTGAGCACTTCGGGCGTGACCGTTCCGTCTGAGACCAGGGTCTGCTTGCTGTCTACAACTTCGAATCCCTTTTTCACCAAATAGTCGGGGTCGCGCTCAAGGTGCGGAATCATCTCCGCTCTGGTAATGGAATATGGCACCTCCCAGTAAGGCCGGAAGATGACATACTCCATCGTGTTGTTGAACACCGGGGTGTTATGGCCGCCGTAAGCTTTGCCGACCACGACGTTCATCGTCACCTCGATTTTGAAGTCCTGGTTATAGGCACGCAGACGGAACTCGGGGATGTTCGCCACGATGGGCGATTTCTGATACGAGTCCGGCATCCAGCGCCACCTCTCAAGCGTGAGTTGCATTTGCCGAACTCGGCGGCTGAGCGGAACATTCAAGTCGGCCAGGGTTTGAGCGTCGATTCGTCCGCTCGGGTCGCGGCCCAGCCGGCGCTGAAAACTCTTTACAGCGTCCACCAGCGCGCCGTCGTAAATCAGCGGATCCGCCGGAACGTTGCCCTCTGCCGGAAGGTCGCCAACCAACCGCAGCAGTCGCGTCAGCCGTGGGACCCCGGGATAGGTGTCGCCAGGCACAATCGGCTTCTTTACGGCCGGAAGTTGTTCGCCGTCATCTTGCCTCGCCAGCTCGACGTAGGTTTGCAGGGATTGAATCGTACGCCGGTAACCGGGATAGGAAGGCTCCACCTGTGCCAAGACGCCGGCAACATCGCTCGCACCGACAACGTGATCTTTAAGAAACTCGGCCAGATCGTATCGGTTGGATTCATCATCCAAGGCAAAGGCAAAGTGCTTCGGATTTACTCTGCCAACGTGGAGGTCGGAGACATATCTCATGGCGCAAACGGTAAGCGCGAGATCGAATTTCACGGCATCCGCCTCGCTCGGTTGCGGTGACGCAGGTTTGAGTTTGGCCAGCCGATCGTTCCATCGCGGTCCGTCATAGTCATCCGCGGAGAGCCCCTTTTGGTCGGCTTGAAGCATCAGTGCGATCACCTGTCGCGCCTGTGTGGTTGGCTCCATTCCGCTCACCCACAACAATGAATTCCTGTTGAACTCGTAGAATTTCTCGACGTGTTTGCTGTAATCGCTGAAATCAGGCCAACGCAAATCGGGGAGACTGCCGGCGTTGATGGCTGCTTGGAGCCAGACCTGACTTTGAGAACTGAGTTCTTCGGTGCTCGTACTCGCAATGCCAGAAGTCGCAAGTTGGGTCTGAGCCGAACTCGCCAAATGGAACGTACCGCATAGCAGCGCCATCAACACCAGGGGCTTTGGCAGCGAGCCACGCCCCTCAGTTAGTAACTTCACCGAATCCTCCTGGACGCAAGCAATCCTCGTTCAGAACCCGTCGGCCTCGAATTATAAAGAGGTTTGGGGTTTTTGCATCGGAACCCGAACCGCCTTCCGAGTGGAACGATTCGTTGGTCGGAGGCGGGACTGCAACTGCGGTTCGTGTCCCTCGTGCATTGCTTTCTCGTTCTGTGATGCTGTGGCTCCGTATCGGTTGCGTTCTTCGGCCAAATAGCGACTGACTTTAGGTTGTCGGCCGCACTCTCCGGACGGGGCGCCTTACTGGTCGTGACCGAGACAATCCACCCATAACTAGAATAGAGTCTCTGCCATGGTCAAGGGTGCACCAGCCCGCCGTCGTCCTCGCAAAGCCAAACCCGGCACAAAAGGCCTCGGCCCGGCGGAGTGCCGACTCGAGCAGCCGACCGGAGCCGCCGCGGAAGCCGCGGAGGCAATCGCCAAAGCCGGCGGCTGCGTTGTTGGATCGTACAAAGACCCGCTCGGCGGACATCCGCTCTTGCTTTCGATTCTGCCGATCGATGCCGTCGAGCCCACGCCTTTCCAGCGGGATCTCTCCGATGCTCACCACAAACGGCTCGCCGACGTTATCAACAAAACCGGGCGTTTTCTCGACCCGATCATCGCAGTGGTCGCACCGAAGGAAGGTTTCTGGACTCCGAATGGCCGGCATCGCCTCGAAGCCATGCGCCGCCTGGGGGCGAAATCGATCACCGCGCTCATCGTGGCTGACCGGGAGGTAGCCTGGCAGATCCTCGCACTGAATACGGAGAAGGCTCACAATCTCAAGGAACGCTCGCTGGAGGTCATCCGCATCTACCGTGGTCTGGTGGACGAAGATGCCACGCGTCCCGAGTCGCAGTTCGAGTTCTACCTGGACGAACCCGCCCTCGTCACTCTCGGCGTCTGCTACGAACGCGTACCGCGCTTTGGTGGTGGCGCTTACCATGCAATTCTCCGGCGGCTGGAGGTCTTTACCGATGAACCGCTCCGCGCCGCCGTCAAGGACCACGAGAAACTGGCCACGATGGTCCTTGACCTCGAGGAGAAGGTCGCGGCAGCGGTAAAGAAGCTGAAAGAACGAGGTCTGGTCAGCCCGTACCTGCGCTCGTTCGTGGTAGCGCGCATCAACCCGCTGCGTTGGATCAAGGGCGAACCGCCGCCACTCGAAGAGGTGCTCAAGACCATGCGAGAGCGCGCGGCAAAATTCAACGTTGAGAAGATCAAGCCTCAGGATCTGGCAGGAGCGGGAGGACCACCAGACGAAGGGGGTTAGGGTCAAGGTGCTACAACCTCGGATCGCTGGTCCTCGTCTTCGCGGAACCCGCACACACCAGATTTGGGGCAGCGCCTGCAAGAGGGTCCAGAGGGCGGGCCCTGCTTGGGATCTCGAGAGTCGCCCGTGGGATCAGACCGAACGCGCTGGTGCCAGCGACGTAGGCGAGAAAGAGACTGCGGAAACGAGCGTCGTAAGGAAGATTTAGAAAAACTGATTTCTGTCTAGCGGCCCTTGCGCGCCCTTCTAGAGATGGTCCGTGCGCCACTGCTCCCGGCCTTGCCTCTCCGGCTACCGGTTCGTGAAAGGGCGAGTTCAGCCATGCGAACCAGCTTCTCCCTGCTGGCGCGCGAGACGCCAAGAACCTGCGCCGTTTCGGCCGGTGAAGCGAAATCACTGGTTATGACTGCCCTTGCCATCGCATCCTCCGACAACAACGGATTATCATCGATTGCAAGGATCTTGATGTCAAATCTGACCGCCGGCTTCAGACGTTACGTTTTCTCGCCGCTTATGCCCGGCGTCGTACTCCAGTTCGTCACTTTACGAGCAACCGCTCGTACTGCCACAGGTCTGCACCGATAGCAGGAACCGGTTCTCACCATGAGTGAGCCGCAGAATTGGCACGGAGGCGCGTCTCCCAACTCTACGACCTGCCCCAAGCCCTCAACTACGGTGGCCACCTCGCGCTTCGGTTGGGCCGGATCCCGCTCCGCCCCTGGAGTCTGCCCCGAGGCGTTTCCGATCAAGGCTAGAGACCCAATGGACACACCCGAGTTTCCAGAGTCCTGAGTACGGCGGGTGTGAAGTTGTCGCCTGTGCGGAGTTGATCGAAAACCAACGATGGCGTATCAGGAGGCAAGATACGCCAGAATCGCCTTGCAGGATTCCGCTTTTGCCTTTGCCAGCGAGAGGCCGTGCGGTCGGCGAAGCACAACGGCATGGCCAAGAGCCTCGACCATGTTGACCATGACAAAGGCCCAAGTGTCGAGATCGACTTTCTTGCCAAATCTTTTCGCGTGTGGCGCAAGCGCTCGACAGAAAGCCGCATGAAATCTGGCCGAGAACTCGACCGTTCCGTCAGCACGATGCGGCACCTCTGATTGCAGCAGTTCTGACAACTCAGGATCAACTGTGTGCGCTTCGACGATACCGTCGACGAGAGAGTGGACCAGGCGTTCGAGCGGTGTGTCTTCGCACTCAGTGATTTTCCGCCGCATGACCTCGGCAACCAAGCCGATGTGCCTCTCATGCAGGGCCACGAAGACTGCATGTTTGTTGGGAAAATACTGGTAAACAGAGCCGATGCTGACGCCGGCGGTCTCTGCGATTCGATTCGTTGTAATTGAGGAAGCACCGTCGCGCTTGAGTAGCTTCACGGACGCATCGAGCATCGCATCGACGGTCACTCTGGCCCTCTCCTGGACCGGTCTGCGGCGGCGGATCGGGGATTTCGTGGCATTTCGTTTCACAAAGAAATTGTAAATGGGAATGTGAGCTTTTGTTGATGTTTGTCGAATCACTCTTCAATCTAGCGGAGTTAGGCGTTGGTCGTATGCGAGTAGACAAAGCATTGTTTGCCTCTAGGCTTATAGGAGTGACCGCGAAAGAGCGCTCACCCGGGGGCAGAGAAACAATGGTGCATTTGATTACGGGAGCAACGGGTGAAGTAGGATCGCGAGTGGTGAGGCAGTTACTGGAGCACGGCATTCGTCCGCGCGTGCTGACGCGGACCGAAGAGAAGGCGCGCTCGCTCTTTGGGAACCGTGTGGATGTCTGTGTGGGCGATCTCTCCGCGCCAGGCTCCACGCGGGGAGCCATTCAAGGAGCGGACACCCTTTTCCTCGTGAATGTCGGTCCCGAGATTCCCAAACGAGACAAAGCCGCGGCGAGGATCTCGCAGGAGGCGGGGGTCCATAAAATCATCAAGTTGTCATCTCTCGATGCGGAGCACGATCTTGCGATCGGCGGCTGGCACGAGGAGGGTGAGGCTGCGATTCGCGACGCGGGAATCCCGTTCACGTTTGTTCGTCCCACCGGCTTCATGTCGAACCTGTTGGTGTGGGCACACTCCATTCGAACCGAAGGTATCGTGCGCTCGTCGACGGCCGATGGCCGGCGGCCTTTCATTCACCCCGAAGATATTGCCTCGGTCTCGGTCGCCGCCCTTCTCCATGATGAGTACTTGGGAGAGGTACTTCCCGTCACTGGCCCTGAGTCGCTGACATTTGGAGAAGCGACCAGAATCATTGGCAACGCAATCGGGAGGCGTCTGTCCTATCAAGTCATATCCGATCGAGAAGCGCGGGAGCGGTACTCCAGAATTAGCGGCTCGCAGGAGGAAACTGAGGCGCATGTAGCGTTGTGGACGGCGATACGCGAGGGCCGGCTTGCCACTACTACCGACGCTGTCGAGCGGATCTTGGGTAGAAAACCTATTGCTCTCGAACAGTGGGCTTCGGAGAATGCCCACTCGTTTCTCGACTAACTTCGAAGTACCGGCAAGTCGCTAGCTGGAAATGAACGCAGCGCCTGGAGGTCTCGTCAATGCGGCAACAACAGTGCCGCCACTCAGTCCGCCGCACAGACGGTATGGTTCTTTCAAGGTTTGGTAGCGTCTTATTTTGAACGATGCCTTGCGAGGAGTGAAAGGTGGGAGTGAGTTAGTTGCCCTTTTCAATCGGTCAAAGGCTATACGCCAGCGGATGCTTGGGCTCGTAAAGCATGATGTCGTCCGCCCCAGGTACGGCCATCATGACCACGAGTCCGTACCCGTGATCCTGAACTTCGCCGCGAAACTCCGCTCCTTTGCCCTTCAGTTCAGCGACCGTGTGTGAGATGTCGTCGCACATGAGGGAAATCAGATGGTGCCTCGGCGATTCGTACGTCTTGCCATCGTAGACGCTGTGGGTCGGGTGCACGCCCATCTCACTCCGCCCAGTCTTGAAGATCAGCCAACCCGCGCCTCCGCCCAGCGCATCCTCAACGTAGGGCCAGCCGAGGACGTCGCGAAGGAATGCACGCGTTGCGGGGGCATCGTCGGAATAAATCAGGGTGTGGATGCTGGTGATCATCAAACTGAACTACTGAAATCGCATAGGATTGTACTGTTTCGGTCTATTGCCAATCAAGGAGCCGTTCATCGACCTTCATCGACCTGGAGATCGAGACGAGGTGGAAAGAGAGAGAGGACCTATGCCCCAGTCGAACAGTGCTACAGACGCAATCAAAACAGGCAGGACCGCCATGCGCGCACTTGCGGTCGGTGCATTCGCTCTTGGCGCGGCGGCGATCGGGGCACTCGCGGTGGGTGCAGTGGCCATCGGGCGTTTGCGAATTCTGGAGGCTCGCGTTGAGAAGCTCTCCATTGGCACCCTCACAGTGGACCATCTGAACCTGCGCTCCCGGACGGATTGAAATCCCATAGCCCACCGCGTCCTGCGACCAGAAGATTACGGAACGTTGGTGCGCGAATGTTTGTTCGAAAAACAGTATCCTCCATATTTATGGCACATATGAGATAATCCTGTTTATGAAGCAAGAATCGATTCGGACGACGGTGGACATTCCGGCGCCCCTTTACCGGAAATTAAAGGAACAGGCGGCGGGAACTGGTTCTTCGATTCGTGAGCTGGTTCTTCTCGGTGTGAGACGTGTGGTCTTGCAGGCACAGCGGCCGAGGCCAAAGCGGGTCCAATTTCCTCTGATTGTTTCCAATGGACCACAGGTGGACCTGACGAATGAGCAGATCTATGAACACGTTGAATTTCCTTGATTGCAATGTCTGGCTGGCGCTCCTGTGGAGCCGGCATATACATTCCGAGAGAGCCAGATCCTGGTTTGAGCAGGCCGGACAGGAGCAATTCTTTTTCTGTCGGTTCACGCAAATTACTGTTCTTAGGCTTCTCACAACCGAACAGATCATGGGAGTGGACACAAAATCTATGGCGGAAGCCTGGCGCCTGTGGGACCGGATCTGGGCTGATGATCGAGTTGTTTTCGTGCCCGAGCCGGAGGATATCGAGAAGGAGTTTCGCGCGCGCTCTCGAATGCCTAGTCGCTCTCCAAAGGTCTGGGCAGACGCGTACATGTTAGCTTTCACGGCTGTGGCAGGCTTGAAGTTGATCACGTTTGACCGCGCTCTGAAGTCGCGCGGCAACGATGTGCTCGTGCTATAGGAACAAGCGATGGACCAAGGGCTCTCGCCCCCTCTTGCGGTTTTCAAAGACAGGCGACCACAATATTGAAGACGCTTATGCTCGACACTTCGTTTCTCCACGTAAAGGCTCTTTTGGAGCAGGAGTGAAGGATGTTCTCGTTGATTCTACGGGGACTCACATGACGGGGGACCAGCACGCGACCAGAGATTAATGTACCCAGTCAACATCCAGGACTGACATTCTGGAAAATGAGCGACGGCGTAGGCCGCAGCCACTATTGCTTGTTTAATCGT
>Ga0302325_10024083_pt1 | contig 12675 bp, 8 predicted proteins | sample Palsa_T0_2_FD_201948 | JGI IMG/M metagenome (GOLD analysis project Ga0302325, IMG submission 201948) | Peat permafrost microbial communities from Stordalen Mire near Abisko, Sweden - Palsa_T0_2 | ecosystem: Environmental > Terrestrial > Soil > Palsa > Peat permafrost | place: Sweden: Abisko...
AGATTGCGCTCGTGGCCGGGGGCGGCTTCGTCAGCCAGATTGGGCGCTTCCTGCGCTGTCCACGTGTTCGTGGACAGGGTCTCGATGGCACTCTGGACGTTGCCACTGGTGTCGGTGTAGTCGGCGATGGCCACGCACGAGCCGGCGGCCGGACATGCCGGCGGTCCGATGGTGGAGCCCGACGTCGCCCCGGGCGGGAGTTGGGCCACCGTGGCCGACCATGTGTCCCCCGACTGGGTATCGATGACACTCTGGATCAGGCCGCCGCTGTCCTTGTAGTCCCCGGTCGCCACGCACGAGCCGGTCACCGGGCAGGCCACCGCGGCCAGGTCGGCGGCCGGGTCGCTGGCCGCACCGGAGGGGAGCTGGGCCACGGCGCCCGTCCATGTGCCGTCCGACAAGGTCTCGACCAGTCCCACCTGGTCGCCGTTGGTCTCGGTGAAGTGCCCGGTGGCCACGCAGGAGCCGGCGTCGGGACAGGCCACGGCCTCGAGCGAGGCGAGCGGGTCGGTGGCCGCGCCCGAGGGCAGCTGCGCTTCGCCGGCGCTCCAGGCTCCGTCGGACAACGTGTCGATGAGACCCTGTTGGTCGCCACTGGAGTCGGTGTAGCTCCCGGTGGCCACGCAGGATCCGGCGTCGGGACAGGCCACCGCCTCGAGGAAGGCGGCAGGGTCCGCGCCGGCGTTGGCCGGTACCTGGGCCTCGGTGGCCGTCCAGGGCGAGATCTGGGCGACGGCGGGCACGGCGCCGGCTCCACCGCGGCGGACGAGGGCCGACCCGGGGGACGCCGCCACGGCCGTGAAGAGGGCCACGAGACCGAGAACGACGATGGCGCCTGACAGGCGGCGGACCGGCGCCACGGCAGCCAGAAGCCCAGAGCGTGGGTGCCCCGGACGGAGCCGGTTGTTCGTGCGTACCCCCATGATGCCGCCTCATGATTTCAGCGGGTGAGCACCATTTTACGAGGCCCAAGGGCTTAATCGCATCGTCGCAATTGACGAAGAGAGCCAAGGTATGGCCGAAAATCCGCCGGGGACGAGCGACGGCTCTGAGGCTCCTGTGCTGTCTCCGGTGCCTGGAGCGGGGGCCTCGGTGGGCCGGGGTTCGGGGGTCCCGGCAGTACACTTTGGTCGACCGGGGAAGGGCGAGGGGGACACCGAGATGGCGAGCGGATCGAGGCAGGCGCCACCGCCTGGGAACGCCGCAACCCAGCTCATCGACCGTGCCTACCGCCGATTCGTGCGTTCGTCCTCCGACTACATCGACCTCATCGACCGTATCCACCACCATGTCGTGCCCCGGACCTACGTGGAGATCGGGGTGGCCAGTGGCAGGACGCTGGCCCTGGCGCTGCCGGGGACGGCGGCCATCGGTGTCGATCCGGCGCCGAAGATCCGTTTTCCGCTCCATCGGGGCACCCGGGTTTTCACCGCCACGAGCGACGACTTCTTCGAACAGAACGACCTCGGGGCCCTCCTCGGCCGGCAGGCGGTGGACCTGGCCTTCATCGACGGCATGCACCTCTTCGAATTCGCGCTGCGGGACTTCATGAACATCGAGAGATACTCAGCGCCGTCCACCACCGTGCTCGTCCACGACTGCTATCCGATCGACGAGAGGCTGGCGCGGCGCGAACGGGAGAAGGGACGCTGGACGGGGGACATCTGGAGGCTGATCGTCTGCCTCAAGCAGTGGCGTCCCGATCTCCACACCGCCGTGGTGGATGTCTGGCCGTCGGGACTCGGTCTCATCCGGGGGCTGGACCCGAGTTCGACGGTACTAGCCGATCACTACGACGAGATCGTGGCGCAGTATCTCGACCTTCCGTTCGAATACCTTGAGAAGGGCGACAAGGCGGAACTGCTGAATGCGGTGGCCAACGACTGGGCCACGGTCCGGACCATGCTCCCCGGTCGCCAGCGACGCTTCAGCGTGCCGCGCTACAAGGCACAGATGGCTCTCCGGGGTGCCACCAGCGCCGTCCTGGGCAAGATGCGGGGAGCCGACAGGGCAGAGAAGCCGACCGACACCGACGGGTCGTGACGCCGTGCTCTACATAGCCACCGTCCATTTCAAGTCGCCCAAATGGATCGATATTCAAAGCCAATTCCTGCACCGACACATCACCGAGCCGTTCCGGACGTTCGCCGTGTTGAACGAAATTCCGCCTTCCTGGAACGCCCGATTCGACACCGTGATCCCAGCCAAGGGTCGGCACGAGGCGAAGTTGAACCTTCTGGCGGCCGAGATGTCGGAGGTGGCCCGTCCTGACGACATCCTTCTCTTCGTGGACGGTGATGCCTTCCCCGTTGCCGACCCCATGCCCACCGTCTACAAAGCCCTGGCGGAGAGCTCACTGGTGGCCGTCCGGCGCAACGAGAACTGGGGCGACTGCCAGCCCCACCCCTCGTTCTGTGCCATCCGGGTGTCGGAGTGGCAGCGGCTCCACGGCGACTGGTCTCCGGGGCGAACGTGGTTGAGCGACACCGGTCACACCGTCACCGATCCGGGGGCCAATCTCCTAGCCGCGCTGGAGCGGACGGGGAGTACCTGGACGCCGCTGACCCGGTCGAACACCTGGAATCCCCACCCCCTGTGGTTCGGGATTTACGGTGACATCGTCTACCACCACGGGGCCGGCTTCCGGGCTCCCCGGGCGCGGGCCGACAGAGGTTCGACCGAGATCTTCCACCGCGGTGAGGGCGTCCCCGTCGTCGCCGGGGCCGCCCGCCTGGTCAATCAGCTCCTGAAGCGCCGAGCCGTGCGACGGGTGATCCGGGAATCGAGCAAGCTCTCCGCCGACTGGTTCGCCCGCATCCGGTCGGACCCCGAGTTCTTCCGTCCCCTCATCGCCCCCGGCGGCCCACCCGACGATGCCGTTTCCCGGGCCGGGGCGATGAGCAGCCGTCCACCGACGACCGGGAGTGAGTGACGGCCGAGGCTTAATACCCCCACAGCCTGGTTCCGAGCAGTGCGAACAACTCCTCGTTATGCGGTTCGAAGTGACGTTCCAGGGTGGCCGTCACCGACGGGTCGACCGGCTCCCGGGACCTCCGGTTGATATGGGCGAAGGGCCGGGCGCTGGGGGGCACACCCAACCAGTCGGTCAGTAACGCTCTCGTGTCGGGATCCGAGAACACCTTCTCGCTCTCGAGGACCAGGACCCGCTCGCGACCGGCGTAGGCGAACCACCGTTCCAACTGGCTGGCGTATTCTCCTCGGGCGAGATACGAGAACCACCGGTGGTGCGGGCACTTCCCACCCCGGATGAAGGCCTCCTTTTCGGGGGCCAGCCGTTCCGGTTCGAGCCGGATGGCCGCCGCCAACGGTTCGGTCTCTATCTCCATCTCCCGAGAGAACCAGTAGTGGGAAATGGCCCTCTCGACGGGATTGCGGAGCAGGGCGATGAGCTTGGTCTCGGGGATCTCACGCGCCACCCGCTCGGGTGACACGAAATAGAAGAGCATGTAGGGACTGGCTTCGCCGGTGATGCGACCGTGGCGCAGAAGGGGAAAGTGAGACCGGTACCAGCGCTCGCCCTTGGCATGGTCGACGTCGAAGTAGTGGAGCTCCTTCTTGAGGGCGGGCGTCACCTGCGGGTGGGCCGAGAGCCATCGGTAGAGTGACGAGGTCCCGCACCGCATCCCCCCCAGGATGACGAAGTCGGGCCAGGGTCGAAGGCTGGCCGTGGCCGTCCGCCACGACGTCGCGGCCAGGACCCGGGCTCGCTGGCGCCGGCTCGACACCACCACGTCGGGTGTGTCGGCTTCGCTCATCAGGGCATTCTAGGAGCTTTCACCGTCGGCAACGCGTGGAGACAAACCTGTCAAGGCCGATGGTCCTGCACCAAGACAGCGGCGGTGGGCGCGTCCCCTCCGCTGTGGTTCTGTGACCGGAGGGCCGCCGCGAAATCGCTTCACCGTCGTGACCGCCGTCACGCCTCTCAACCCGTCGTTCGAGTCCCGGTGATCCGGATTTGTGGGGTCGGTGCCCCCTGGGCACCTCGGTGACCATCGAGGGCAAGAACGTCGCTCCCGGTGCAGTCGGTGGTCATGGGCGGAGCCGGGCCACCAGCGTGAGCCTGAGCACCACCGAGCTGGTGGTGACCCGTTCCCTCGGAGGCCGACACCGGGGCCATCGCCGTCATCGCCGCCCCTGGTGAGGTGGTCTCGAGCCCACAGTTCGCTGTGACCTGACCATCTGATAGCCATCGGCGCCCTCGAGATACTTGCGGTCACAATGATGCGGCCCGGACACGGCGACGACCGAGGCCCGGCGAAGCCAGTAGAGCGCGGCGTTCGCCTCTTCGACCTTGATCTCACGCGTGGACTTGATCGAAGGCGTGTGCCTTTCCGGATCTCGGCTCCCGTGATGTAACGCGAACCTCGAGGAGAACGTTCGATCGTCAACGGAACACAGCCACGCGTCGATGAAGTGTCGACGGTGGGCGATCTCGAGACGGGGGAAGCACGTGACAGGCAAGCACTACCGCAGATTTAGCCTTCTCTGCGCGACAGCAACGGCACTGGCCATCGGTGTGATGGCTCCGACCGCCTCCGCACGGCCCCACACCGCGCCCACGGCTTGCTCGGGAACCTTGGCGTCGGGCACCTATGAGGGAATCACGGTCTCGACCGGTCAGTCATGCGTCATAGGCGTGGGTGTCGTCGTGGTCAAGAACGTCTCTCTCACCAGTGGGGCCAACCTGACCGATACCGGTGCGTCCATCGGCCAGACCGTCCATGGCGTGGGAGCGGCCACGGCGACCATCAGCGGCGGGACGGTGGGCAGCAACGTACAGGTGAACGGGTCATCCGGCGCCGTGAGCGTCACCGACACGAAGATCGGCGGCAGCCTGATAGTAGATGCCGGGGCCGGCACCGTCATCGTGTCGGGCAACACCGTTTCCGACAATGTGAACGTGACGGACAACGCTCCCGGAGGGGCCACCGTGGACAACAATGCCGTGGCCGGGAAGTGCACACAGAACGAGAACAACCCGTACTCGGGGTCGGGCAATACGGGGCCGAACGTGTCCCCGTGCAACGGCAGCGGCACCCCGCCGGGCATCACCAACTGCACGGGCGTCTTGGCCTCGAACACCTATGAGAGTGTGTCAGTGCCCACGGGAGACTCCTGCACCATCGGAGTCGGTGTCATCGTCCTCAACAGCGTCACCGTGGCCAGCGGGGCCAGCATCACCGACACCGGTGCTTCGATCGTCGAGAACTTCCACGCCGTGGGAGCGTCTCACGTCACCGTCAGCGGTGGGGCCGTGAACCACGATATGTGGGTGAACGGGACGTCGGGCGCGGTGAGCATCACCGACGCGGCCGTCGGCGACACCCTGGATGCCAACGGCAACGCCGGTGCCGTCGACGTGTCGGGCAACACCGTTTCCGACAACGTGAACGTGACGGACAACTCTCCGGGAGGGGCCACGGTGGACACCAACACCGTGGACGGGAAGTGCAGCCAGGACGAGAACAGCCCCTACTCCGGGTCGGGCAACATGGGACCGGACGTCTCCTCATGCAACGGCGTCGGTACCTCGCCCGGACTCACCACCTGCACCGGTACCCTCGTGACAGGGACGTACAAGAACGTCACCGTTCCCTCAGGAGAGTCCTGCACCATGGCCTCCGGGGTCATCATCGCCGGTAGCCTCACGCTGTCCAGCGGCGCCAGCCTCAGTGACGGTGGTGCCTCCATTGGAGGGGACGTGCATGGGGTCGGTGCCGCCGCTGTCACGATCAGCGGGGGGACGGTCAACAAAGGCGTGACGGTGAACGGCTCGTCCGGGGCCGTGAGCGTAACCGACACCACGATTGGCGGCGATCTGGCCGTCAACAGTGGTGCCGGTGCCGTGAACCTGTCCGGCAACGACGTCACGAACAACGTGAACGTCAACAACAACACGCCCGGCGGTGCGACGATAACGGACAACTCCGTGGCCGGGAAGTGCGCACAGAGCCAGAACACCCCGTACTCGGGGTCGGGTAACACGGGACCGAATGTCGCCTCGTGTAACGGCAGTAACTCGCCGCCCGGGATCACCGACTGCACGGGCACCTTGTCCTCGGGCACCTATCAGGGCGTCACCGTTCCCACGGGCAAGTCCTGCACTATGGGCACCGGTGTCATCGTCATCAAGAGCGTCACCGTCGCCAGCGGCGGGAGCTTGACCGATACCGGTGCGTCGGTCGTGAATGACATCCATGCCGTCGGTGCCGCCACCGTCTCTATCAGCGGCGGCACCGTCGGTGCCAGCGTGACGGTCAACGGCACGGCGGGGACCGTGGGTATCACCGGCGCCACGATCGGAGCCGATCTGAATGTAGACGGCAGTGCCGGTGCCGTGGATGTGTCCGGCAACACCGTGTCCAAGAACGTGAACGTCACGGCCAACACGCCGGGAGGTGCCACGGTGAACAGCAACACCGATACCTCCTGCCACCAGAACAACAACCACCCGTACACGGGCAGCGGAAACAGTCAAGCGGGCAACTGTAACGAAAGCAACACTTGACGATACGAGGACCTGGGGTGAGCTCATCGGCCACGGCCCGGGCATGGATGCCCGGGCCGTGGCAGCTCTCCCCCTCCGGGGTGCGGATCAGGCTTCGCTTCGTCGAAAACCGGCAACCGTGTCTTAGGATGCACGCCCATGAGCACTGTCACGTTGGGGCGGTCAGGCCTGAAGGTGTCTCGCGCCTGCCTGGGCACAATGACGTTCGGCAACGCCGAATGGGGCACCGACGAAGCTGAGGCGAGACGGATCGTCGACCAATTCCTCGATGCCGGTCACAATTTCATCGACACCGCCGACGTCTACAACGCCGGAGCTTCGGAGGAGATCGTCGGCCGGAGCATCGCCGGCAAACGCCATGATGTGGTCCTCGCCACCAAGGGCTACAACGTCATGGGGCCGGGGCCCAACGACCGGGGCTCGTCGCGCCTCCATCTGACCCGGGCCTTGGAGGCCAGCCTCCGGCGGCTCGGCACCGACTACGTCGACCTCTATCAGCTCCACAGCTGGGACCACGACACTCCTATCGAGGAGAGCATGGCCGCTCTCGACGGCTTCGTGCGGTCGGGGAAGGTCCGCTACATCGGATGCTCGAACTTCTACGCCAGTCAGCTGGTGGAGGCCCAGTGGGCGGCCGAGACGGTGGGAGGCACCCCCTTCGTGAGCCTCCAGCCGCAGTACTCCCTCATCTGGCGCGACATCGAGCTCGACATCCTGCCCACCGCCACCCGCCACGGCATGGGGGTCATCGTCTGGAGCCCGCTGGGCGGGGGAATGCTCACCGGCAAGTACGCCCAGGGTGGCGACCTTCCGGCCGAAGGCCGACTGAGCAGAGGCTCGGACCTGGAAGCGGAGGGGATGCGGATGCTGACCTTCACCGACCGTAACCGCGCCATCGTGGCCGAGGTGGGCCGGGTGGCCGCGGAGCTCGGGACGACGGCGACGGCCGTGAGCCTGGCCTGGCTGCTCGGTCGCCCCGGGGTGACATCGCTCATCATCGGTCCCCGGACCGTCGAGCAGCTGAGCCAGAACCTGGCCGGTTTCGATCTGGCCCTGCCTCTCGAATCGGCCAAGAGCCTGAGCCGGGCTTCGCGCCTGCCCGTCTCCTATCCCTGGTACATGCAGCTCCGCCTCTGAGCATCGAGGGGGTGGCGCTGGGCTCCTCCGGCGTGGCCATGATGGCGAGCAGCGATCTGATGTCGAGGTCGCGTTGGAAGGGCAGCCCGAGGCGCAGGTGCGTCTTCACATGCTGGGTTATCGATCAATCTCGGGAGCTCATCGTCCACGCCTTCACCCGATGTGTCGGCGCGCTCTCACGGCACAAGCCGCCCCGACGACCGCCAGCAGGCCGAGCGAGATGGCGAGCCAGACCAGGGAACTGAGGCCATGTTCGTGACCTTTGCCAGCACCTCCGGACCCGGGGAGGAGGGCGCCGGAACTGGCTGCTCCGCCCGCTTCTCCTCGTGGGCCGTCAGGGAGTCTGGGCCCGTGGGCGATGGCCGGTGCCACGGTGGTGGGTGGGGGTGGAGGTATCACGGTGGTCGTGGTCGGAGCACGAACCACGGTGGTCGTGGACGTCGGCTGCACCACCGTCGCGGGCGGGGCGGGCGGATTTGGTTGCACGGCTTGGCCCGAATCAGCGTTCACCATGAGTGAGGACTCGTCGACGGCCTGGAAGGCACTGGCCGGGATCTGCTTCAACTGGTCGACGTCGGTATCGGTCCAGCGCGTGTCCGCCGTTCCCTGGAAGTACCAGTTGCTGCCGTTATCGGCCAGGATCAGTCCGTAGTTCTTCAACGTGGCGATGACCGTCTGGCACATCGGCGAGCACAGCGACGCGGGAAGGGTGAAACTGGCGTCCAGGCGAAACCGTGCTCCGAGGGGTGGACAGGCGGCATCGGCCTGCCCCGCCTCATGTCGGGCGGGCCAGATGAACGCGTCCTGGGAACACTCGGCCGTGAAGCGGATGGCATGGTCCATCGATCCCGACGCCACTTCGTCGTAGTCGACGAGGCCGGGAAGAATGGGCAGCCCGGCGGCGTCGGCGGACGTCCAGCCGGCCGGGCGCAGGGCGTTGCTGCGCAGATTCCAGATCGCCCCCGATCCGGCGGTTGACCCGCTGGCGCTGTAGCTGGCGTCGTAGAGCTCGTAGAGCGTGCAGGTGGCCGGGTCGACCATGATGGCGTGGCGGTCTCCGGTGGCATCCTGACCACCTTCGATCGGCGTGTCCGGCCCGAACGGGTAGGGCCCGGGATCGCTCTCGTCGGCGTACTGAAACGAGATGCCCACAAAAGGGTGTCCGGCCGGCACCACCGTGAAGGGGATGCCGTAGGGAGTGGAAGGGTCGCCGGAGGGACCGAAATCAGGATGCAGGAAAGTGCCCGACGCATCCATGCTGGCCAGCCACGTGCTGCTCTGTGCGTTGACGGGAAGCGAGGAGATGGGGGTGTTCCAGACGTTGTCGGCGGGGAACATGGGGCAGCCGGGGGCTCCGGGGACGGTGGTGGCGGCCCCGACCTCGCCGGCCATGGCCATGGCCATGAACGATTGCGATGCCATGAGCGTCAGCAGGACAATGGCGAGGCTCCGACGAGCGGTGTGTCTTTTCGACCGGTGCGTCACCCTGGCGGTGTCGACAGCCCCGGAGCCTCACCTGAGCAACGGGGCACCGTGTGTTTCACAACGGACGGCAAATACCGCCAGGATGGGTCGGACATGCGCGCCCCGGGGCCAGCCGCGTCCTGCGCCGAGTTTCTCGCGGCATGGAGTCCAACGGTCGTAGCGTGCTGACCTGTCGTGTCGGGCTAAGTGGCGCTCGACGCGCCGCTCAGTGTCACCGTCAGCGTGCCCGGAGGTGGTCGCCACTCCAGGGCGACGACCCCGTCACGATCGAGCAACGTGCGAACGTGCAAAGTCGTCGTGATGTAGGAAAGGTCGTTCTGGCTGAACACCGGCAGCATGGCTTCGTTGCCTTGGCTGGGCGTGATGACGAAGACAACGTCCTTGGCCTCGACGGGGAAGGTCTCGGGGGCAAATGCGAGCGGGTACACGAAGGTGCGCTCGGAGAACCTTCCCACGATGCCGTTGGAGGCAATCACCTCGGCGGTGGGAGATGTGTGCGCCAAGACCGTTCCGAGGGCCGACGAAGCCGCTGGTGTGACGCGCCACCACGTCGAGCGGAGATGCACCAACGTGCGACCGTCCAGGACCACGGCGACGGCGACGAGGAGAGCGGCCAGGCCCATGACGATCAGGCGGTGCCGACCCTGTCCGGCCGGTCCCCAGGCGTGGGACGTCCGGCGGGCGAAGAACATGACGCTGCCCACGAGAAGAAAGGGGACGACCGCCAGTGTCTGGAATCCGGGGACGATGTAGGCGGTACTCGATGCCAAGGCAGCCGGCAGTAGCAACCCGATGGCGACGAACGCGCCGCTCGGGGTGAAAACACCGACGAGGCCGGCCGTGACGAGGGGACGTGCGATGCCGTGCCAGCGTCGCCCCAGCACCTTGAAGGCGGTCCCGGGGTGGAGAACGACGCCACGGGCTATGTCGAAGAGTCCGGACGGAGCCCCGGAGCCGATCAGGTAGGAGTACTCGGTGACGATGTTGCTGGCCTGATTGAAACCGGTGCCGGTGAAGATGAGGACCCAGAGAAAGGAGACGGAGGTGATGACGCCGGCGGAGATCGTCCCTCCCTGGTCTCGCACCCGTCGGGTGAGAAGCGCCCCCAACCCGACGAAGGCGAGGAGCTCCACGACGACATTGCCGAAGAGGAGGCAGAACGCGGCGGGCACCAGCGCCCAGCGGAAGCGTCCGCGCCACAGCAGATAGCCGGCAAGCAGCACAAACGGCAGACCGAGCGGTGGCAGGTGAACGTCGAATGACGCAGTCTCGTACCACCAGGCGTTGGTGACCAGGACACCGAGCGCCACCAGTTCCGCAGCCAGACGCCCGCGATCGAGGTGTTCCTCGCAGAGCCGGACTACCCACAACATGGTGATGGCCTCGGCGACGACCATGGCGAGGTCCTGCACGAACAGCAGCGACAGCGGAGATGACGACACCACGCGTAACAGGCTCAGAGGCCACAGAACGAGGTCGAGATGGTCCCGCAGGAACAAAGTCGAGGGCAGGCGCACGGTGTCGACCGGGTCGAGGTCACCGTGACCGATGAGGAACCACGCCTGGGCGTTGTGGGCGAAGTCCTCGGCCACATCGAAGCGGCTGAACAGATAAGTGCTGTAGGTGATCAGCCCGGCGAACTGCGCTCCGAGCACCAGACTCGTCGCCGTCCACACTCCACGCCGAGACGTGGCCACTACTTCTCGAAGCGCACCGTGGAAACGGGCAGCTGCCTGGAGATCTGTAGCCGATACTCCGCCAACTGCGTCCTCCCGTTTTGGAACCGGACGGTGTGGTGCCGCAGTGCATCCAAGAGTATGGATCTGTGGTTTCCCTGTGGACTGTGGTTTCCCTGTGGACTGTGGTTTCCCTGTGGAACAGTGGCCTCGCCGCCCGGTCCCCGGGGTGGCCACCCCTGCGGGGTCCCGGATCGGGGGTGTGCCGGTGACGACCTCAGACGGTGTGCTGCCGGATTTTTCGCCCCTGGCTCAGTCCGGTCATCGGGGATGTCTCGAGCTCTTCTTCCTCCACGCAGGGTCGAACGAACGGGTGAAGCGACTTGTAGAGCTCTTCGGATTTCCGCGGGGTGGACAGTTCGCGAAAGCCACGACTAGACGGCAGGCGGAGTGGTCAGCGTCACCGTCAGTTGATGTCGAACTCGTTGCCTTCGGGGTCCTTCATCCCCATCGCATAATGATCGAGGCCGTCGGCAGTGAGAGCTTCAGTGGGTGTGGCCCCGAGCTTCGTCAGGCGCCTGGCCTCGGCGTCGACTCGCTGCGCGCGCGTGGCCAGAGGGTCCGAACGGCTGCCGCTGACGTGGATGTCGAGGTGAAGGCGGTTCTTGACCACCTTGGCGCCGGGCTCTACGCGGAACCAGATGCGGGGGCCGTCACCGCGCGGATCGACAATGCTGTCCACGCCGATTCCCAGCTCACCGTCGGGAAGCCCGATGTGGCGCCGCCAGTCGTCCCAGGTGGCGAAGCCTTCGGGACTCGGCTCAAGCACGTATCCCAGGGCTGATGCCCAGAATCGCGCCAGCGGTTCGGGGTCATTGCAGTCAATGACGAGTTGGAATCGGGCCGGCATTGTGCTCCTATCGGCCGAGCCGCGGTTCGGGCATCGCAAGTATGCCTCGTGCAGCCCGTCCTGGACCTACTAACTCGAGTGCATATGGCCACGGAGACCCCGCCCAAATTCGAAGACCCACTCAAGCACGGAGGAAGCGTTGTCCTCAGGGATGTCCCTAGTCGGGCTGCCGGGATTTGAACCCGGGACCTCTTGACCCCCAGTCAAGCACGCTAACCAAACTGCGCCACAGCCCGTCTGTGTTCTGACCTGCTGTTCTATGTTTCCTACAACCCCGACTTTGGCCGCTGGGGGGCCCGTCTGCAAACGCTTTGCAAACATGGCCTGTACGGCACGCTCTCGGCTGGTACCGGGGACCAAGGCTAGCCGAGGTCCGCCGTGGGCTTGCCAGGTAGGAGGACGAGGTCGGCCGTCCGGTTGGCCGCTTCCTGGTCGAGTTCCTCCACCAGGTGGCTATAGATATCGCCGGTGATGGCCACGCTGGAGTGCCCCAGCCTGCGTGACATCGTGAGCAGGTCCACTCCAGCCCTTAGGCCGTTGGTGGCGTGGTTGTGGCGGGTCGAGTGGAGTGGCAGGACCGGGACGCCAGCCCTCTTGGCGGCCCTCTGGAAGCTCTGTGTGAGGTACTGCGGGTGATAGGGCTGACCGTCCTCGCGGACCAGCAGGAGGCCGTCTTCGGCCCACGTCCTACCCCACTTGAGGCATTCGGCCTTCTGACGCGTCCGGTGCCCCTTGAGCGTCTCCACGACGGCAGGGGCGAGGGCGATAGTGCGGCGGGACTTCGGCGTCTTAGGGGTGCTGTCCACGACCTTGTATCCCACAACGACCCGTGCGACCGAGACAGTCAAGGTCCCCTCGTCGAGGTTGAGATCCGACCAGCGCAACCCAGCCAACTCGCCTCGCCGGAGACCCGTGGTGAGCGCCAGCAGCCATGCCGG
>Ga0302325_10024085_pt1 | contig 12675 bp, 10 predicted proteins | sample Palsa_T0_2_FD_201948 | JGI IMG/M metagenome (GOLD analysis project Ga0302325, IMG submission 201948) | Peat permafrost microbial communities from Stordalen Mire near Abisko, Sweden - Palsa_T0_2 | ecosystem: Environmental > Terrestrial > Soil > Palsa > Peat permafrost | place: Sweden: Abisko...
TCTCGCGCTGAAGGCGTTCTTCCAGTTCGGGGGTGTGTGTTTCAATCGTCATGACCGTTTCCTCTTTTCATTATGGGCTTCAACTTACGTCATGAGTGCGCGCAGCGCAAACAGAAAAGGGTTTCGCCCTGACGGCTGGGTTCCAAAAACGATTTGCTGACAAAATTGCTGACAAAAATGAAAGTGTCCGTTTCGCGCGGCCAGCCAAGTGATTGATTCAATTTTGGTGCGCCCGGAGGGATTCGAACCCCCGGCCTACTGATTCGAAGTCAGGCGCTCTATCCAGCTGAGCTACGGGCGCGCACCCGCTATTATACAGAGGCGTGACGACCTAACCCAAATGGAAACCGAAATCAAACTCCGCGTCGAAGACCTCGACCACGCCCGCCAGCAGCTTTTGGATCACGGATTCAAAATTCTCCACCCGCGCGTTTTCGAGCGGAACCTTATCTTTGACACTCCCGATCGGAGCCTTCGCAACTCGCGCCGATTACTGCGTCTGCGTGAAGCGGGCGGCGCCGTTACGCTCACTTTCAAGGGTGCCTCCGAAGCCGGCAAACACAAATCCCGTGAAGAGCGGGAAGTCCACCCCGACAACTTCGACAACATGCAAACCATCCTGGAGCGGCTTGGTTACCAGATTACGTTCAGATACGACAAGTACCGGACAGAGTTTCATCGCCCCGATTCGCATGGAATCGCTACGATCGATGAAACTCCCGCCGGCACGTTTATGGAACTGGAAGGCCCCGCGGAATGGATCGACCGCACCGCCGCTGCGCTCGGCTACCGCGAGTCAGACTATATCCTCGCAAGCTACGCCACACTCTATACAGCGGCTAGCGCGAAATCTGAACCAGCTGCGATTGTTCCTGCGTTGCCGCCGGAGCTTTAATTGTCTGCGGCGCGCGCCAGAAATCCATATAGCTGGTGTAATGCACACACGCTACCGTGCACTTTGGAGCGCAACCCTTCTCTGTAATAAATTCGCGCCGGATATCGGCTACTGTGTATTTTTCCAGCGGAATTCCCGGATATCCGCGCTGCTGGGAACAATAGTGGACAAGTCCGTCTTCGCAAATGTAGAGGTACCGCGCTCCCGCCCGGCACTTCCACTTGTTCTCGCGCCCGTAAGCGATATTGTCCTGGAAGTAATTGAGCTTGGCGTAGCTCTTCTTCCCCATCTCTTTCATCTGCAAATACACGTGCTGTTCGGCTTCGGTCAGCGGCTGCAACTGGCCGTCGCCGTCGTGGATGATTCCCACGGTCGAGGTAAAGCCCAACTCCACCGCGCGCTTGCCGATCTCCACGGCATCTTCCGGCGTTCGGATTCCGCCGCCCACCACGGAATTGATATTCACGTGAAAAGTCGCATGTTCGGCTAGCAATTGAAGCTTCCTGTCCAGCACCTTAAGGCTCTTCTTCGAGACGTCATCCGGCTTCACATTGTCGATCGAAATTTGCATGTGCTCCAGACCTGCGTCGTTGAGCTTCTTGATTCGGTCAGCTACCAGCAAATACCCGTTCGTGATCATGCCGCTGATCATGCCGTGGTGACGCACCCGCCGGATCAACGTGTCCAGTTCCGGATGCAGCAACGGTTCTCCGCCGCTCATCGTTACAATGCTCGTACCCAGGTCCGCCAGCTTATCGATGCGCCGCGTCATCTCCTCGACCGATACGGGCTTCGAGAAGTCGTCGTACTCATTGCAATAAGTACAGGAAAGATTGCACCGGCGAATCGGAATGATATGCGCCAGCACCGGATGATCGGTCGACGCCACGCCCTTCGCCAGCATCCCCCACTCGCGCACGCGCCTATGGCTTGCCGTCCAAACTCGTTTGAAACGAAATCCAAAATCCGCCATCTTATGTAATTGGGAACAGAACTCCGATTATAGGATGCCTCGGGGCCCAGTGGCGGCTCCAAGAGGATTTTGCTTGATCGGATTCACGATTCGCCGCTATACTGACGTTTTCTTGCCCGAGTTTTCTTGTATAGGCCAGCATGACTCACCTACGAGACGATAACGACCCGATGGCTCCTCAACGCGAGGCGGCCTTTTTTTACGGCCTCTTCCTCCGTGGCCACGATTTGGACGACCTCCGGCAGGACATCGACATACCCCGCCCCATGCTCGATAAATGGCTGAAAGCGAAGGATTTCGAGCACAGTTTCCTCGAAAACCTACAGCGCGTCTACGCGTATCGCAAGCAGGTCCTGGCCGTGTTTGACGCGTTGGTCAACAACGAACTAAACCGCGCCCGCGTGCAGTAAGCCCGTGCTATTCTGGGCCTGTTGAGGGCTCCACTGCGTTTAGTCGTCGCGCTTCCGGTGCTTGCGCTGCTCGTTTCCGGCATCACCGGTCTGTTCGCATTCCAGGCTAACTTCCGCCAGTATCCGAACGAAGAGGATAACCCTGCCCCGGTTCCGCCCGACGCATTTGAGCGCACCGAATGGGCCTATGCTCGCCTGCGCTATCCTTCCGGCAAGTACGCCAGTTACTCACAGGATAAGGGTAGTTGGCCGACGGATTACCCCAAAGCCGATCGCCAGTTTGTCGCGGGTGTTCGCCGCCTGACGCGACTCAGCACGCGCTCCACCGAGCAGGTAATCGAGCTCGATACGGAAGAAATCTTCAACTGGCCGTGGACGTACGCAGTCGAAGTCGGCCACTGGCAACTTACCGACAAACAATGCAAAATGCTGCGCGAATACTTCCAGCGTGGGGGTTTCCTGATGGTCGACGATTTCCACGGAACCTATGAATGGGAAGTTTTCATGGCCAGCATGGGACGTATCTTTCCGGACAGACCGGTCGTGGAAATTGAAGACGACGACCCGATCTTCCACGTACTTTACGAGATCCCGGCGCGTCAGAACCGTTTACAGGTCCCCGGGTTACAGTATTTATACAGCGGCAGAATTTACGAGAAGGACGGCAAAATACCCCATTGGCGAGCGATCTACGACGACGAGCACCGCATCATGGTAGCCATGACTTTCAACCAAGATCACGGCGACGCCTTCGAGCACGCCGACAATCCGCAGTACGAAATGAAGTATACTTCCCAAGCATACAGAACCGGCATCAACTACATCATCTACGCCATGACTCATTAGCGGCTGGAAACTGACGCCCAACCGGCTCTATGTTTGAATTTCTCTTCAAATATTCCCCCTCGGCATTCTCCAAAGGCCGCTTCGTCTTCCTCACGCCATGGCCTATCTGGCTACTCGCGCTCTTGGCCATCGCAGCCGCAGCCGCGTTGTATTTTCACGTCCGCAGCCGCCATGGCTTGCTCAAAGGCATGCGGCCCATTGTGATTTGGCTGTTCGAGACCGCTATGGTCGCACTGCTCCTGCTGCTCCTATGGCACCCCGCGCTGAGTATCGCCACTTTACGACCGCAGCAGAATGTCGTCACCGTGCTGGTTGACCATTCGCGGAGCATGGGAATCACGGAGAACGGTTCGACGCGTCTTGCCAAGGCCCAGGAGATTTGGAAAGACAAGCTGGCCGAACCGCTCAACACACGTTTTCAAGTCCGCATGTATCAGTTCGGGAAGACGCTGGACCGAATCGAAAATATCGACCAGATCAAGGCCGATTCTCCCGCCACTCGCATCGGCGATACCCTTACCCAGATCGCTTCCGAATCCTCTACGTTGCCCATCGGCGCCGTGGTGCTTATGAGTGACGGCGCGGAAAACTCCGGCGGCCTAGATGCCGATACCATCGCCCGAATCCGCCAGGCTCGCATTCCCGTTCATACCATTGGTTTCGGGCGCGAGTTCCTTAGCAGCGATATCGAGATTATGGATGTTGCCGTTCCGTCTCGTGCGCTGGCCGGTTCCCGCCTGAACGCCCAGGTCACATTCCGCCAGGTCGGCTACAACGGCCAGAAGACGCGTATCACCATCACAGATAGCGGCAAAGTGGTGGCTTCGCAGGATGTTGTGCTCAAGACCGATTCCACGGCCCAGACTGAGAACGTTGTATTCAACGCCGGTGAAGCCGGCCCGCGCGCCTTGCAGATCAAGATCGAACCGCTCTCCGGCGAAGAGAACCTGGTCAACAATTCGCTCTCCCGGCTCGTCAATGTTTCAGGGCGGAAAATGCGCATCCTCTATTTCGAGGGCGAGCCCCGCTGGGAATACAAGTTCATCCGCCGGGCTGTGGAAGACGACAAGAACATCGAACTCAGTTCAATGGTCCGTACCACCCCCAACAAGATCCTCTACCAGGGATTCGCCAATGAGCCCCCCGGATTCCCCACCACAGCCGAAGAGCTTTTCGGATACGACGGCCTGATCATCGGCAGCAGCGAAGCCAATTACTTCACGCCCGGCCAGCAGCAACTGATCCGCGATTTCGCCGACCGGCGTGGCGGCGGTGTCCTGTTCTTGGGAGGCCGTTTTGCCCTGAGCGATGGTGGCTACGCTCGTTCGCCACTGGCGGAAATTATGCCCGTTAGATTGCCCGCGAACGAGAAATCCTTCTACCGTGATTTCTCGTCGGTTGTCCTGGCTCCAGCGGGCAAAGACAGCGCGATTTGCCGTCTGATTGAAGGCCGCGAGCAAAATATCGAGCGCTGGAAGAAGATGCCGCAAATCGCCAACTATCAGGATGTCGGCGAGGTTAAACCGGGCGCTGTCACCTTACTTGAGGTGGCTCCCGCCGGTAAGCGTCCTTCCCCGCTCTTCGTGATCGAAAACTTTGGACGCGGCCGCACCGGCGTGCTCGCCACCGGTGGAACATGGCGCTGGCAGATGCAGCAGGACGTCAAGGACATGACCCACGAAACGTTCTGGCAGCAAGTGCTTCGCTGGCTGGTGCAGGAAACGCCGGGACAGATCCAAGCGTCCACTCCTCGTCAGGTGCTTTCCGACGAATCTAAGGTTCATTTCCGCGCGGAGGTCCGTGACAAGACCTTCCAGCCTGTTTCGAGCGTACGCGTTCTTGGGCACGTTGTCGGTCCCGACGGTCTCTCCGAGACGGTTACCTTCAACCCGCAGCCGCTCGAAGAGGGCGTGTATACCGCGGATTACACCGCCGAAAAGCCCGGCTCTTATCTCGTGGAAGTTACTAACTCCGCCGACACCAGCCGTGACGTCATCATGTTCCGCCGCGAAGACGGTATCGCGGAGAACTTCCGTACCACGCAGAACAAGGAATTGCTCCAGAAGTTGTCAGAACAGACGGGCGGCACATACTACACCGCTAGCGACGCCAAAAAACTCGTGAATGAAATCTCCTTCTCCGATTCTGGGATCACCACGCACCAGAATCTCGACCTATGGGACATGCCCATCGTCCTGCTACTCGCCATCGGCCTGCGCAGTAGCGAATGGCTCCTTCGCCGAAAATGGGGTGTCGTTTGAAACTGCTCAATCGCTCCCTAACGGTCGCGGCTCTGTTTGCTTCTTCGCTGCAAGCCACCACGTTCTACGTAACCGTCGCAGGCCTTGGCGGCGAGCCCGATTACGAACAGCGCTTCGCCTCCTACGCCACCGACATGGAAAAGATCCTGACTGAGAAGGGCGGCGACATTCGCGTGGAGACTTTCAAGGGCCCAACTGCCACCAAAGCCAACGTCACTGCCGCGCTCACACGCGTTGCCCTAGCCGCTAAACCACAAGACGCGTTCGTCCTCATGCTGATCGGCCACGGCAGCTACGACGGCGAATACAAATTCAACCTGCCCGGGCCTGACATCTCGGGTGCTGAACTGGCAACGCTTCTCAACAAGATCCCCGCAACGCGCCAGCTCGTCGTCAATATGACCAGCGCCAGTGGCGGATCTCTCGATGCCCTGAAAAGCGCCAATCGTGTCATCATCACAGCCACCAAGACCGGCACCGAGAAGAACGCAACCGTATTTGCGCGCTTCTGGGTGGAGGCGCTGCGCGACCCCTCCGCGGACATCGATAAGAACGGCTCCATATCCGCCCTTGAAGCATTCCAGTTCGCCGATCGAAAGACCAAAGCCTTCTACGAAGAACAGAAGCGCATCGCGACCGAGCATCCGCAGTTGCAGGACAACAACAAAGCCGGGGCATTCCCGGTGGTCCGCCTAACCGCTGCCACCGCTGTTACCGATCCTGCCAAACAAGCTCTACAAGCCAAGCGCGATGAGCTCGAATCGCAGATCGATCAGCTCAAATACCAGAAGGCGCTGATGCCGCCCGATCAGTACAAGTCGCAGCTGACCAAGCTCCTTCTCGAACTGGCCAAAACCCAGGAGGAGATCGACAAGTGAGATTCGTGGCGCTTCTGCTACTCGCAATCTGTGCCAACGCCCAGACGCTGCAACAAGCCGAAGCCCAGTGGCGCGCCCACGATTACACCGCCGCGCGAGATACCTTCAAGGCCCTGGTAGCGGCCCAGCCGAAGAACCCCGAATTCCGCGTGCGCTTCGGCCGCCTGCTGCTGGAACGCTTCAACACTCAGGACGCCTCCGACCTCTTCAATGAGGCTCTCGAAATCAAAGCCGATTACGCACCAGCCATGCTTGGCTTGGCGATGGTTGCCGATCAGACCTTCGACAATCGCGCGATTCAGATGACCGAGAAGGCTCTTGAAGCCGACCCCAAGCTGGTCGAAGCCCGCGAATTTCAAGCGCGTCTGCGTCTCGAAGACAACGACAACAAGGCTGCAGCGCAGGACGCCGAAGCCGCACTGGCCATCAATCCCAAGGCTATTGATGCCATGGCCATCCTCGCCACTCTGGATCTTCTCAACGACATAAAAGAGACGCGCTGGATCCCCAGGATCCTCGCGATCGATCCGCATTACGGCAAGGCGTGGAACACCATCGCCTATTTCTTTGTCATCAACCGCCGCTACGAAGAAGGCATCGAGTATTACCGCAAAGCCATCGCTCTCACGCCGGATCTATACGAAGCCCACTCCGAACTCGGCATCAATCTGATGCGTCTCGGACGCGAGGCGGAAGCGCGTCAGGAGTTGGAACTGGCTTTCAATAACGGTTACAAGGACAAGGCCACCACCAATACGCTGACCCTGATGGACAGCTACAACCGCTTCTCTACCTTCGAGACCAACAACACCATCCTGAAGCTCAATAAGAAAGAAGCTGACGTGTTGCGTCCGTACTTCGAATCCGAGATGAAGCGGGCCATTGCGACTTACGAGAAGAAGTACAAGACTCACCTCTCGGTACCGATCCAGGTCGAGGTCTATCCCGATCACGAGGATTTCGCGGTTCGCACCATGGGCATGCCCGGTCTAGGCGCTCTAGGAGTCACGTTCGGCACCGTCATCGCGATGGATAGTCCCACGGGCCGCCATCCAGGCGAATTCCACTGGGCCAGCACGCTTTGGCATGAGATGAGCCATGTGTACACGCTGACCATTACTAATCACCGTATCCCGCGCTGGTTCACGGAAGGCATCGCGGTCCACGAAGAAACCGCCATCGACGCCGATTGGGGCGACCGTCTCAGCCCGCCCGTTATCACGGCTATTCGCGATAAGAAACTGCTCCCCATCGCGCAGATCGATCGTGGATTTATCCATCCGTCCTACCCAAACCAGGTCATCGTCTCTTATTACCAGGCTGGGAAGATCTGCGACTTCATCTCGGCGAAGTGGTCAGAATCGAAAATCCTCGACATGGTCCACGACTTCACCACCATGGATTCCACCGAAGCCGTCTTGAAGAAAGAACTGAACATCTCACCCGAAGATTTCGACAAACAGTTCATGGCGTGGCTCGATCCACAGGTTCGCAAGACCGTCGATAGCTTCAAGGAATGGACCGGGAAGATGACCACGCTCAATGGCTATGTGAAAGCCAAGAAGTGGGATGAGGCCATTGAACTAGGCGGCCAAGTTCGCGACATGTTCCCCGAATACGTCGAGCCCGCCAATCCTTACGTAGCGCTCTCCACAGCCTATCTGGCCAAAGGCGACAAGCCCAAAGCCATCGAACAACTTGCCGCTTATTCACGCATCGGCGGCCGCGACCCCGACACGATCAAGCAACTCGCCACGCTGCTCGAAGAAGCAGGCAAACCGAAGGAGGCCGCCGCCGCTCTGGAGCGCCTCAACTTCATCGTTCCTCAGGATCCCGACCTCCACAAACGCCTCGGTGCCCTGTTGATCGCTCAATCCGATTACAATGGCGCTATTCGTGAATTTGCGGCCGTGCTCGCCACCAAGCCTCTTGACCAGGCTGGAGCTCACTATGACCTGGGCCGCGCTTACTTCGGCGCGGGCAAGAAGGCCGAAGCTCTTGACCAGATCGAAGCGTCCCTAGAAGCGGCGCCCAATTTCAAACCGGCACAGAAGTTACTATTAAAGCTTTCCACCGATTCCAAAAACTGAAGATGGCCCCCAAAAACTAAATCATGTCCACACCCGCTACTCAGCTCGACCCTGAAGTTCTAAAAGCACGTGTTGCCAGATTCCGTGAAGTGGAAGCGGAGATCAAGCGCCAAGTCCGCCGCGTCATCGTCGGCCAGGAAGAGGTGCTGGAACAGGTGATGATCTCCCTGTTCGTTGGCGGCCACTGCCTCATCACCGGTCTTCCCGGCACCGCCAAGACGCTGCTGGTCCGCACCCTGGCCCAGACTCTCGGACTGGTGTTCAAGCGCATCCAGTTCACGCCCGATCTGATGCCGACCGATATCACCGGCACCGATATCATCGAGGAAGACCCCACCACCGGCCATCGCACGTGGACCTTCATTCAAGGCCCTATCTTCGCCAACATCCTCCTCGCCGACGAAATCAACCGCACCCCTCCGAAGACGCAATCCGCGCTGCTCGAAGCCATGCAGGAGCGCGCTTGCACCGTGCGCGGCAATAACTACATTCTTCCCAATCCCTTCTTCGTGCTCGCCACGCAGAACCCTATCGAACTTGAAGGCACCTATCCTCTTCCCGAAGCCCAGCTCGACCGCTTCCTCTTCAATGTCGTGCTCGATTACCTCTCGGCGGAAGACGAGCTCAAAGTGGTCGACCTCACCACCACCACCAAGGTCAACAATGCGGATGCCTGTACAACGGCGGAAGAGATCCTCGGCTTCCAGCAGCTTGTCCGCATGGTGCCCATCGGCGAATCGGTTTCCCGCCACTGCGTCGATATCGTTCGCGCCACGCGTTTCCGCGACCCGAGCGCCACCGACGTCGTCAAGAAGTACGTCAATTACGGCGCCAGCGTCCGCGCCATGCAATTCCTCGTGCTGGCCGCCAAGTGCCGCGCGCTCATGAACGGCCGCTATCACGTGTCCTACGAAGATATCCGCGCGCTCTATATTCCCGTGCTCCGCCATCGCATTCTGCTCAACTTCCACGCCGAGAGCGACAAACTCCGCCAGGACGACATCCTGCAGCAGGTGCTCGCCGCCAAACCAGCTCCCAAAGGGGATTAATGCTTCAACGGTTCCTCGACCCCGCGACGCTGGCCACTCTCTCTTCCCTCGATTTGGTGGCCAAGACGGTGGTGGACGGCTTCGTTGCGGGCCTGCATCGTTCCCCGCAATTCGGCTTCTCTCAGGAGTTCGCCGAATACCAGGCCTACACACCTGGCGACGATCTGCGCCACATGGATTGGAACGTCTTCGCGCGCACTGAGAAGATGTACCTCAAGCGCTACAAGGGCGAGACCAATTCCCAGTTGCTCATCCTTCTCGATACCAGCGCGTCCATGGGATTTGGTTCCACTGGTCTCAACAAGATGGATTACGCGCGGTATCTCTCGGCATCCTTAGCCTATCTGGGCAACTTGCAGCGTGACGCCACCGGCCTGATCGTTTTCGACGCCGAAGTAACCAACTACATTCCGCCCTCCACGAAACAGGGTCAGCTCGCGCGCCTGCTCCACGCGATCGAGCACTCCGCCGTGGGAGTCCACACCGATTTCGCGAAGCCCTTTCTGCACTTTCAACAGTTCCTGCGCCGCCGCGGCATCGTTGCAGTAATTTCCGATTTCTACGATCAGCCCGAAAACATCGTTAAGGTGGTCGAACCCTTGCGCTTCCACGGCAATGAAGTCGTTCTCTTCCACGTGCTCGACCCCCAGGAGATCAAGCCTGTCTTCCACGACTCGACCCTCCTCGTCGACATGGAAAACAAGACCAGCATGGAAGTAACGCCGGAATATTCCCGCACTGAATACCGCAAGAAGATCGACGACCATCTCGAAGCCCTCAAGTCCAAAACCAAAGCCGCCGGCATGGACTACTTCCTCATGAACACTTCGCGCCCCCTGGATGAAGGCCTGCGCGAATACCTTACCGTCAGGCAGGGCCGCCAATAGATGGGCTTCCTCGCTCCCTGGTTCCTTGGCGGCTTGCTTGCCGTCGGCCTTCCCATTTACGTTCACCTGCTGCGCCGGCATAAAACGACGCCGCTGCCGTTCAGTTCGCTGATGTTCTTCGAGCGGCGCACGCAGAGTTCTACCAAGCACCGCCGCCTGCGCTACCTCCTTCTCTTCGCGTTGCGCCTGGCGTTCATCATCCTGCTGATCCTTGCTTTCTCGCGCCCGTTCATCCGCTCAACCACGATGACCGCGGCAGGAGCCGGACGCCAGTCCGTTCTTGCAATCGATAATTCGTTCAGCATGCGCCAGGACGATCGCTTGGCCAAAGCCAAAGCCGAAGCGCTCTTGACGCTCAACGCACTGCATGGCCCTGCGCAGATAGTTTCCTTTTCCGGCCAGACGCGTCTCATTACAGAGATGTCGAGCGATAAAGCGGCTCTGCGCAGTGCCATCGAATCGATCCAACCCTCTGACGAGGCCAGTTCCTACGCCGACCTCGTTCGCGAATTACGCGTTCTTGCCACACGCCCTATCGAGGCTCATCTCTTCTCCGACATGCAGCAGACATCCATGCCGGGCAGTTTCTCGGATCTCGAACTCAACTCCAACATCAAGCTCACGCCGCACTCGGTGGCTTCCGGTCTGGTACCTAACTACGCGGTCGAAACCGTCCTCGCGCCCCGGCACATCTACGATCCGAAAAAGGTCCGCATCCTGGCTACTATCGCTTCGTACGGCGCGCCAGCGGCCAAGTTGAAAGCCACCCTCCTTCTCAACGGCAAGCCCCAAGCGTCAAAAGCCGTCGATATTCCCGCCGATGGCCGCGCCACTGTAGAATTCCTCGCCCTCGATGCTCCCTACGGTTTCAACAAGGGCGAGATCCGAATCGATTCGGCCGACAAATTTCCCGCAGACGACCACTTCTATTTCTCTACCGAACGCGCCGACCCCAAACCCGCGCTCTTCATCGAAGATCCTCGCAGTGCTCGCGCCTTCCTTTACGTCCGCACCGCGCTCGAATCCTCCAATGAGGCCGCATTTACTCTGACCACAGCTTCTCCCGAACAGGCCACGAACCTCGGTCTGCAAAAATACGCATTCATCGTCCTCTCCGACCTGCCCACGCCTCTGACTAAGGGCCTCGACAGTGCTCTCAAGGAATACGTGACCAAAGGCGGTTCGATCCTGATCGCGCTTGGCCCGCATTCACGTGGCCAAGTGCCCGTCGCAGACCTCGTTATCACCGCTAACAGAATTGAAACCCCTGAAGGCGGACGTTTCATGACCGTCACCAGCGCTGACGCGACGCACCCCGTCATCCGCCGCGCGAATGAATGGAGTGGCATCAAGTTCTTCCAAACCGTGCAAGTGGATCCTGCCGGATCCGTGGTGATTGCTCGCCTTTCCGACAATTCACCTCTACTCACCGAGAAGAAGATCGGCGAAGGCCGCGTACTCGCATTCGCCTCTACGCTCGACAATCTCTCGAACGATCTTCCAACCAGCAAGCTCTTCGTCCCCTTCATCGAGCAGGCGTCACACTATCTGGGCAACGTTGAGGACCGCTCCTCCAACTATCGTGCCGGAGCCTATCTCGATCTGCGCACCGGCAAGGGCCAAACCGGCGCCGCTGAGGTGCAAGGTCCCAATGGCGAACGAGTGCTCTCTCTCTCGGAAGCTGCCAAGGCTCAGGGTGTCACGCTCGCTTCCGAAGGCTTTTATGACGTGCGAAGGCCCAATGGCCAACACGAACTCGCGGCCGTAAATCCGGACCGCAAAGAATCCAATCTTCAGCCCATCCCTCCGGAGACCATTCAGCTCTGGCAAAATACAGGAGGGAGTTCAGGAAACAATGCAAGCGGTGATGCCCCGAAGCAGGTGCCGCAAACCGTTGACCTGTGGTGGTACGTCATGATCCTCGCCCTGATCCTGGCTATCGCCGAATCCCTGATAGGCAATAGGCATCTCGCAGTAGAAAAAGAGGCAGCATGAACCCATTGCTCGGATTGACCGAATACCTGCGGAAACTGGAGCGTAGCTTCCGTCTGCTGGCATATTCCCGCGGCGCAGCCCTCATCGGCGGCGCGGCTCTCATCTTCACCGTCATCCTGGTACTGATCGCGAATCAGTTCGCGTTTTCGGACCCCAGCGTCTTTTGGTCGCGCATCATTCTGTTCATCGCCCTCGCCGTCGCGCTAGGCATCGGACTGGTGGTCCCATTGATGCGTCTGAACCGCCGCTGGACTGCACGCCAGGCCGAGCAAAAAATTCCCGGATTCCAGGAACGCCTCCTCACTTTTACCGAAAAATCGCAGCAGAACGCCGAAGATCCGTTTCTCACGCTGCTAGCCTCGGACGCACTCGAAGTTGCCGAGCGCAACCC
>Ga0302325_10024086_pt1 | contig 12674 bp, 14 predicted proteins | sample Palsa_T0_2_FD_201948 | JGI IMG/M metagenome (GOLD analysis project Ga0302325, IMG submission 201948) | Peat permafrost microbial communities from Stordalen Mire near Abisko, Sweden - Palsa_T0_2 | ecosystem: Environmental > Terrestrial > Soil > Palsa > Peat permafrost | place: Sweden: Abisko...
GCATGCGTTCGGGCAACCCGCCCACATTGTGATGCGATTTGATGGTGACGGACGGCCCGCCGGTGGCCGACACGCTTTCGATCACGTCAGGATAGAGCGTGCCCTGCGCCAGGAAATCCGCGCCGCCCACTTTCTTCGCTTCTTCTTCGAACACTTCGATGAACGCGGCGCCGATGATCTTGCGCTTGCGTTCGGGATCGCTGACGCCCGCCAGCCGCGCGAGGAACAGATCGCTCGCATCCGCGTGCACGAGCGGGATGTTGTAATGCCCCCGAAACAGCGAGACCACTTCTTCGGATTCGCCCGCGCGCATCAATCCCGTATCGACATAGATGCAGGTGAGCTGGTCGCCGATCGCTTCATGGATGAGGACGGCGGCCACCGAGGAATCCACGCCGCCCGAAAGCCCGCAGATCACGCGGCCCTTGCCCACCTGTTTCCTGATACGCGCGACCTCTTCGGTGCGGAACGCCTTCATGTTCCACTCCGACGCGATGCCCGCGATCTTGCCCACGAAATTCCGCAACAGCGCGCCACCCCGCGGCGTGTGCATCACTTCGGGATGGAACATGAGCCCGTAGAATTTGCGTTTTTCGTCGGCCACCATCGCGAACGGCGCATTGCCGCTGATGCCCACGACATGGAAACCCGGCGGCAGCGCGATCACGCGATCGCCATGGCTCATCCACACATCGTCTTCGGTGCCCAGCGGCCAGATGTCTTCGAACAGAGGACTCGTGCCCGTGATCTCCAGCCTGGCGCGGCCGAATTCGCGCGCATTGTGCGTCGCTTCGATCTTGCCGCCCAGTTGCGCCACCATCGCCATCTGGCCGTAGCAGATGCCGAGAACCGGCACGCCCATCTCGAACACTTTCTGCGGCGCGCGGGGCGTATCGGATTCGGTGACACTGGCCGGTCCGCCGGAGAGAATGATCGCGCGGGGCTTCGCGCGCTCCAGCGCGTCCTCCGCTTTGTTGAACGGAACGATCTCGCAATAGACGCCGGCTTCGCGCACGCGCCGCGCGATGAGCTGCGTCACCTGCGAGCCGAAATCGACGATCAGAACGGGGATGGACATGGAGGGATATAGGGTTCCGTTTTGGGGGTTGTCCAGCGATGGTTTCGCCGCATGTCAGGCGTCTTTCGGCTCATATCCGGGCACCCATTTGGCGTGCTGCGGCAGGTCGTCATTGATGGTCCACCAGGGCGCGCAGGAGGAGGCAAAAACGTGCAGGCTCGGCCGCACGCCGGGATCGTCGTCCAGCAGCCCCGCGGGAACGCTGATCGTCTCCAGATAAGGCGGCTTGCCGGGCGCGGAACTGCCGCACAGCTTGCAGCGCGGGCGCGACTTTCCCGGCGCCCATTCCACCTGCACGACCGCATCCTCGCCGGACACGAAGCGGAATCTGTCCGCCCTCACATGGGCATAGGTTGCGAACGCCGCGCCCGTGAGTTTTCGGCAATTCGTGCAGTGGCAATGGGTGAGCGTCCACACCTTGTCGATTTCGAAGCGGACCGTTCCGCACAAGCAGCTTCCGCAAATCACGATGGCCTCCTGGGTTGGCGCTTTCGCGTCATAGAGCATTCCGCATCAGAATGGCGGCGAAAAATCCATCTGTGCCCGTGGCATGGCTGGTGGCGCGGAAGAATTCGGCCATGCCGGGAGGCGGCTCGTCCGGCACAATTTCGCGCCAGATTTTCGCGGCCGGACGCACCGCGAAATCCGGATGGCGCGCGAGGAATTGCGCAATTCGGTCTTCGTTTTCGCAAGCGAGCCACGAACACGTCGCATAGACGATGCGCCGGCCGGGCGCGACACGCGCCGCCGCCTGGTCGAGGAGAGTGTCTTGAATGATCATCAGCGAATCGAGCCGCGCCTGATTGATGCGCCAGCGCAGTTCCGGCTGGCGTCGCCAGGTGCCCGTGCCACTGCAGGGCGCATCGACGAACACGGCGTCGAATGGTCCCGGCGGCGCGTCGCCGGGATGGACTTCGATCACGGCGCCGGCACGTTCGGCGCGCGGTCCGAGCTGTGCGAGACGGCCCGCATCGATATCGCAGGCGATGAGCGTGCCCCGGTTTTTCACGTCGGCGGCCAGCGCCAGCGCCTTGCCGCCCGCCCCCGCCGCGAGATCGAGAATGCGTTCGCCCGGCCGCGCGCGGGCCAGCAGCGCCGCGATCTGCGCCGCTTCGTCCTGGAATTCGAAGAAGCCCAGTTCGAACATTTTGTTCTGGCGCAATGCCGCGAGGCGGTCGCCGGAGGGGATGCGAATGGCGAATGGCGAATAGCGCGTGGGGTCCGCCGCGTAACCTTCGGCGCGCAAGGTGGCGAGCACCTCGTCCCGCGAGGCCTTCAATGTGTTGACGCGCAGATCGACGGGGGCTCGGGATTGTGAAGCGCGCATCTCGTCAAGCAATGCGTCGCCAAACGCGCGTTTCAATTCGGATTCGAGAAATGCCGGAAATTCGCCTTGCACATGCAGCGGCGGATTGGGCCGTGCGGGCGCCGCAATCGCCTCGCACTCCTGCTCCGTGAGCGCCGGCGGTCCGTAACCCGCGCCGCCGAACAACGCGTCGATGCCGGACATATCGATGCCTTCGGCCAACAGACTTGCGATGGCGAGCGCCCGCGCACTTTCATCCCCGATGCGCCATGCGAGCGACGCGCGATGCCGCGCAATCGCAAACACGCGGTCCGTCACGGCCGCGCGATCCTTCGACCCCGCATAGCGCCGGGCCCGAAAAAATTCCCGGGTGAAACGATCCGCGGGGAGCGCGGATGCGTTCATACCTTCGAGAATGTCGATGACAGCCTGGATGCGCGCAGCGGGTGTCACGACGCCCCCCCATTCCGCCTTCGCCAAGGCTCCGGCGGACACGAACATTGAATTGACCCGCCGAAGCTTAAGCGTAGGCGGGCCGTCACGCGGCTGACGCCGCGTGCCACCTTCCCCCGCGAGGGGGGAAGGTTAAAGAAAGAAACGTCGCTGCGCCCGGACGCGACCAATTGCGACAGCATGAACAAATTTACGCGAACGCGATTCGCTATCTTTTTAACCTTCCCCCCTTGCGGGGGAAGGTGGACGCCTCGCACTTCGCGAGGCGGACGGAAGGGGGGCCGCGATGTCGACGGAACGTGCGCGCGAATTGCGCCGCAACATGACGAAAGCGGAGAAGCAATTGTGGTGGATGCTTCGGTACAAACAGCTTGAGGGTTTGCGATTTCGGCGCCAGGTGCCGCTTGGACCGTATTACGCCGATTTCTTTTGTCCGAAAGCGCGGTTGGTGGTCGAGCTTGACGGGGCAAGTCACTCAACGGATGCGCAGATCGCGCATGATGAGAAACGAGATCGCTGGTTTCAATCGCAAGGCATTCGCGTGTTTCGGATTTCAAATCGTGAATTCTATGAACGGCCGGATGAAATTGCCGATGCGATTTATCGTGCGGCGACGGCCCCCCATCCGTCTCGCGGCTGACGCCGCGCGCCACCTTCCCCCGCAAGGGGGGAAGGCTAAGAGAAACTTGCGCCACTTCAGTTATCTTCCTACTGCGCGCCGGGATAGTTCGGGGATTCGCGGGTGACGATCACGTCGTGGACGTGACTTTCGCGGATGCCGGCGCCCGTGATGCGCACGAATTGCGCGTTCTTGTGGAACGTCGCGATATCGCGGCAGCCCGTATAGCCCATCGCGGCGCGCAACCCGCCCACGATCTGGTGCACCACATTCGCAACCGGACCCTTATACGGCACCTGCCCTTCGACGCCTTCCGGCACGAGCTTCAGCGTGTCCTTCACTTCGGCCTGGAAATAGCGGTCGGCCGAGCCGCGCGCCATCGCGCCGACCGAGCCCATGCCGCGATAGCCTTTGTAACTGCGGCCCTGATAGAGAAACACTTCGCCCGGGCTTTCTTCCGTGCCCGCGAGCAGCGAGCCCACCATCGCGACATTCGCACCTGCCGCGATCGCCTTCGCGAGGTCGCCGGAATAGCGGATGCCGCCATCGGCGATCACGGGCACGCCCGCATCGCGCGCGGCGGACACCGCATCCATCACCGCCGTCAATTGCGGCACGCCGACGCCGGCCACGATGCGCGTGGTGCAGATCGAGCCGGGCCCTATGCCGACCTTGATCGCATCCGCGCCTGCATCGATCAGCGCCTTCGTGCCGTCGGCCGTCGCGACGTTGCCGGCCGCCACTTGCGTGTAATTGCTTTCGCGCTTGATGCGCGCGACGGTTTCGAGCACGCCTCTCGAATGGCCATGCGCGGTATCGACCACCACCACGTCGCATTCGGCTTCGACGAGCGCCATCGCGCGGCGGAAACCGTCTTCGCTGACGCTGGTGGCCGCGGCCACGCGCAAACGTCCCAGATCGTCCTTGCAGGCGTTGGGGAATTTCTGCGCCTTCTCGATATCTTTCACCGTGATCAGGCCCACGCAGCGATAGGCATCGTCGACGACGAGAATCTTTTCGATGCGATGCTGATGCAGGAGCCGCTTGGCCTCCTCCATCTTCACGCCTTCGCGCACGGTGATGAGCTTGTCCTTGGTCATCAGCTCGCGCACCATTTCGCGCGGGTCGGTGGCGAAGCGTACGTCGCGGTTGGTGAGGATGCCGACCAGCTTGCCCGCGCCGTTCGCCTTGGCGCCTTCGACGACGGGAATGCCGGAAATGCGGTAGCGCTCCATGAGAGCCAGCGCGTCGGCGAGCGTGGCGTCGGGGGCGATGGTGACGGGGTTCACCACCATGCCGCTTTCGAATTTCTTCACGCGGCGAACGTGCTCGGCCTGCTCTTCGATCGAGAGATTGCGGTGGATCACGCCGATGCCGCCGGCCTGCGCCATCGCGATGGCGAGGCCCGCTTCGGTGACGGTGTCCATGGCGGCGGAAATGAGGGGGATGCCGAGTTCGACGGTCTTGGTCAGGCGGGTTCTGGTGTCGACCTGGCCGGGCAGGACTTCGGAGGCTGCCGGCACCAGCAGCACATCGTCAAAGGTGAGTGCTTCGCGGATGGTCAATCGGTGCTCCCAAGGAGGTGTCTTGGAGCGCCGAGGCATTAGCAGCGACCACCCCGATACGCAAGGGTAGTTGCGCCGCAGGTCCGCTTATTTGCCCCTAAACCCCGTCGCCACCAGATAGAGCTCGACGGATTCGGCGCGGGACGCCGGCGGTTTGACGTGTTTGACGTCGGCGAAGAGGCGCTTGATGCGCGCCAGCAGCTCGCCCGTGGCGCCCCCCTGGAACACCTTGCCCACGAACGTGCCGCCCGGCTTCAACACCTCTTCGGCCATGTCGAGTGCCGCTTCGAGGAGGCCCATCGTACGCAGGTGATCCGTGGGGCGATGGCCGGTGGTCGGCGCCGCCATGTCGGACATCACGAGATCGGCAGGCCCGCCCAATGCGGCCTTCAGCAGCGCGGGCGTTTCGGGCGCGAGCATATCGGCCTTGAACACGTCCGCGCCCGTGATCGGCTCCATGTCGAGGATATCCATCGCGACCACCTTGCCCGTATTGCCGAGCCGCGCGGCCGCAACCTGGCTCCAGCCGCCGGGCGCCGCACCCAGATCGAGCACGCGCGCGCCCTTGCGCAGGAAATGGAATTTCTTGTCCAGCTCGATCAGCTTGAACGCCGCGCGCGAGCGATAGCCCTTGATCTTCGCATCGCGCACATAGGGATCGTTGAGCTGGCGCTCGAGCCAGCGCTGCGACGACGCCTTGCGGCCCTTCGCGGTCTTCACCTTGACGCGCAAATCGCCGCGCCCGCGATCCGATCCGCGACCACTCACGCGTCCGTCTCCGCCATCATCTCGCGCAGCATGCCTTCACGCAGGCCGCGGTCGGCCACGCGCAAACCGGCGCAGGGCCACTCGGCGCAGATCGCAGCGAAGATGGCGAGCCCCGGCACCATCAGCTCCGCGCGCTCCTCGCCGATGCACCTCTGCGCCGCGCGACCGGCACGATCGAGCGCCGCGATCTCGACTGCGATCTCGAGCAAACGAGGCGTGCGATGCCAGCTCGCATCGACCTTGTTGCGATCGTAGCGCGCGAGGCCCAGCGCGATGGCGCCCAATGTCGTCACCGTGCCCGACGTGCCGAGCAGGTGATGCCGGCGCAAGCGGAATTCGCCGAAGCGCGCCATCCTGCGCCGCACGGATGCAAAAAGCGGCCGCATCTGTGCGCGCAGCTCTTCATAGCTCTGCCCGGGCGCGCTTTCGGCAAGCGTGACCACGCCGACCGGCACGGAGGCGGAGAATGCGTTGACGGTTGCCGCACCCTTGCGCCGGAGCCAGATGACCTCGGTCGAGCCGCCGCCGATATCGAACACCAGCGCACCCTTATGGCGCTTGCCCAGGAGCGGCGCGCAACCGAGTGCTGCCAGATGTGCCTCTTCGTCGGAGCCCACGATTTCGAGTGCGACACCGGCTTCATCGCGGGCGCGCGCGATCAGTTCGTCCGCGTTGCCGGCGCGGCGGCACGCCTCGGTCGCGATGGCTCGCATGCGCGCGGGCTTGTGCCGGGCAAGCCGCGCCGTGCACACTTTGAGCGCCGCAACCGCGCGCGCGATGGCCGCGTCCGACAATGTACCCGTCTGCGCGAGTCCCTCACCCAGCCGGACTGTGCGCGAAAAGGAATCGACGATCCTGAACCGGCCTGATCGCGTGGACGCAGCGATCAGGAGCCGGCAATTGTTGGTGCCGAGATCGAGGGCAGCGAACACCGTCGCCGCGCGCACCGCGCGGCCTTGCGCAAGTTCCGTCCCCTCCAAAGTGCTCATCGAGACCTGCTCCCGCCGACCGACCTTACCACTTCCGGGGGTGATGATGATGGGAGAGAACCCTCGTCGTCTTGAAAGCGGCAGGAAGGACCGCGCGTCTCGATTTTCGTCCCCCGTTTACGGGGGAAGCCGGCCAAAGGCCGGGATGGGGGCTCTCCCCGCCCAGCTTGACCTCTCCGCCTTGAAAGCCCCGGACGCGTAGTCTAAACGGGCCGCCATCCCGCGCTTGGGGGATCGTCTAACGGTAGGACTGCAGACTCTGACTCTGCCTGTCTAGGTTCGAATCCTAGTCCCCCAGCCAGCCACCGCCGCTTCGCAGCTTCGGCTGGCTTACGCCCGGCACACTCTCTCCAAAGCGAAGCAGCGAAGGATCTGCACTCCGACCCGGTACCTTTGCGGAAAATGCGCCATCGCGGGCCACCGGTCGCATCGATTGCTCCAGGCAAGCGAAACGGTCAACATTCCTGAAGAAACGCATTGAAGTCTCGGAGTGATCTCCACGTTGCGGCGAATTTCGCCGGCGCTATCGGGAGGATGAATTGTCCGACGAAGATCTGGTTGTGATCCCGCTTCCCACAAACAACGGCAGCGTCACTTATGCTGTCGCCCGGCTGGTGGGCGACGGCAGTCGCGCCTTCGCAGAGGCGATTGCAGCGGTCCCGCACACAAATTTCGCGCCGCCGCGCCGCATCGCACTGTCTTCCCACAGCCTGGTCCAGCTTCGTCCCGGCGTTCCGCCACATCGGCCGAATTTGTATCTTTACGAAGGGATGATCCTGCCGCCGCCCGAAGATCGGTAATTCGGCATCTCTGGTTCCGTCGTAGACGATGTTCTAGAAAGACCCCGCGCGCGTGGGAGCAAACAGTGATGAAAATTTCGATTGTCGCGGCGGCATTGGGCACGTTCATGATTTGCACGCCGGCACCGGCTGCTCCCGTGCCGTCTGCGCCCGATGCCGCACTTGTCGGGGCAGTGCACGGGCCCCAGCGCTCGGCGTCGGACGTGGCACGGGACCGCTATCGGCATCCCGTCGAAAGCCTCGCGTTCTGGGGATTGCGGCCGGGCATGACGGTTCTGGAAATCTGGCCGTCCGGCGGATACTGGACCGAAATTCTCGCGCCTTACGCGAAAGCGACCGGCGGCAGATACATTGCCGTCCTGTCGAGCACGAAATACCCGCTGGCCCCGAGATTTGCCGACAAAACCGTTTACGGCGACATCGCAACGACCATCTTCAACAAAGACTCCGCACCACTTGCCCCGCCTGGAACGATCGATCTGGTGCTCACGGCGCGAAACCTTCATGACTGGATGTGGACGCCGGGCATGGCCGAGAAGGCGATGGCCGATTTCTTTGCCGCGTTGAAACCCGGCGGCGTCCTGGCCTTCGAGGAGCACCGCGCCGATCCGAGGCCGATGACGAAAGATGCAAAGGACGGCTACGTCTCGACGGCCTATGTCATCGCGCTCGCGCAGCACGCGGGCTTCGCGCTCGATGCGCAGTCCGAGATCAATGCCAATCCCAAGGACACGAAGGATCATCCCTTCGGCGTCTGGACATTGCCCCCGTCCCGGCAGAGCGCACCATCCGGCCAGCCGCCCAACCCGGCCTTCGATCACACGAAATACGATGCCATCGGCGAAAGCGACCGGATGACCCTGCGTTTCCGGAAACCGGGTTAAAGTGGGCCGGCCTTGCCCGGGGCGTTGCGTAGCGTCATCTTTGAATCGCCGGCCATTCGCCCGTCGCAATATATCCGGGCGAAACAGGGTTCACTCCATGGGGGAATTGTCATGCGCCATTTGCCAGCCACGATTTTTCTGACGGTATCCGCGAGCATTTTGTTGGGTGCCGCCGACGCGCCGCCGCCCGCGATGAAGACCATGCTCGTGCGCGGCACGATCGAAGACATCACCGCAACAACGCTGACGATCAAGACGGACAATGGCGCCGACCTTGCGGCCGCGATCACGCCGCAGACGCGCTTCGCCGCCGTCGAGGCGCGCACCTTCGCCCAGATCAAGTCGACCGATTTCGTCGGCATCACGTCGGTGCCGGGCGTCGGCGGCCATCTGCTCGCCGAGGAGGTGCATATCATTCCCGTCGTCGGTCTCGGCGAAGGGCAATATCCCTGGGATCATCATCCTTCGGCAGGTCGCGTCGCGTCGTCGGGCATGGGTAGCATGACGAACGGAACAGTGGCGCCGTCATTGCCTGCGAAAGCCGGCAGCATGACCAACGGCACCGTGACCGCCAGCGCCGGCGCGCAGCAACTGACCGTCACTTATCGCGGCGCCGAACTGGTGAACGGCCATTGCGAAGGCCGCGCGGCTGCGGGCCAGACGGGATGCACGGGAACGGCCATCGTCGACATCACGCCGACAACTTTTATCGCCGCCATCGTGCCCGCGACGAAGGCCGACATCAAACCGGGCCTTGCGGTTGTGGCCGGCGTGGCGACGGACGATGCGGGTCACACGTTCCTGGGCTCGGCGACCGTGGAAAAGAACGGCGTGAAGCCGGAGTTTTAGGCGAAACCATAAATGGACCTCGCGACAGCACTCAACATCGCGACGACGGCCGCGGTCGTCGGCGGCGTCATTTTCGGCGCCTGGCAGATCCGCGTCGCGACACGCGCGCGAGAGACCCAGATTTCGCTGCAGCTCATCGAAATGTTGCAGACGCGCGATCTGATGGACGGCCTGAGCGCGCTGCACGACGCGCCCCAAGGCCTTTCCTGGAAAGAACTTCAATCGCAACTCGGCGAGCGATGGGTTTCCGCGTTCGCCGCCATAAATGCGTTGGACGGGCTTGGAATCCTTGTGTACCGGCGCGAAGTTTCGCTCCAGCTCGCCGATGATTTTTTCCATCACGCGGTCTGGGAGGTCTGGAGGAAGTCTCGGACCGCGATTCTCGGGCGACGCAGTACGCCGGATATGGCTGGCCAGGAAACCGGCTTTCAATTCCTCGAATGGCTGGCAGAAAGCCAGGCCGCCTTTCGCGAAACGCAGCGCAAACGCGGCGCATATCCGCTTGCAAAGCGTTCCGCCGCCGTGCCGCCGTCCTGAGGCGTTCGCACGGACCGCCTCGACACTTCCGTCTTGCTGCTCCTATCTTCTGCCGCAAGCCGCGAGATGAGGGCCACGATGAGCGATCGCTACGCGAAATACACGAAGCTGACCTTCGACCGGCCGCACCCCAAAGTGCTGCGCATCCGTCTCGCCAACGGCAAGATGAACACGGCCGATCACGCGATGCATGCGGAGCTTGCGGAGATCTGGCGCGACATCGATGCCGATCCGGAAATCAACGCCGCGATCATCACCGGCAACGAGCGCGTGTTCTCGGCCGGCGGCGATTTCGCGCTGGTCGAAGACCTGATGAACGATTCCGAAGCGCGCCTGCGGGGCTGGAAAGAAGCGCGCGCCATCGTCCACAACATGATCGATTGCAACAAGCCCATCGTGAGCGCGATGCGCGGCGTGGCGGTGGGCGCGGGGCTCGTCACGGGCATTCTCGCGGATATTTCGATCGCCACCAGGGATTGCCGGATCATCGACGGACACACGCGGCTGGGCGTCGCCGCGGGCGATCACGCGGCCATCATCTGGCCGCTTCTGATCGGCATGGCGCGCGCGAAATATTATCTGCTGTTGTGCGACGAGCTGCGCGGCGAAGAAGCCGCGCAAATCGGGCTTGTGAGCCTCGCTGTCGAAGACGCCGAACTCGACGAAAAATCCGTCGAGCTTGCGACGCGGCTGGCCACCGGCGCGCAAAGCGCGATCCGCTTCACCAAGCATGCGCTGAACAACTGGCTGCGCCAGATGGGTCCGACCTTCGACACCTCCCTCGCGCTGGAATTCCTCGGCTTCGCGGGCAGCGAACCCCAGGAAGGCGTCCGCTCCCACAAGGAAAAACGCGCCCCGAACTGGCCGGAGGGGAGTCCGGTTTAGCGGGTCGGCAATGTGGAAAATTCAAATTTAAAAAATAAAAAGCGCGCACGGTGCACCTTTCGCGCGCCCGGTTGACAGGGACCTGCCGATCCACGATACTTCACCATATAGCGAAGTATTGTGATGGGGAGACGAGCTATGCAGATAAAAGGTTGGGCCACAGCGCCGGCAGTGGGACTCGCATTCCTGTCTTGCGCGACCGGTTCGGCCGGCGCGGAGGATGCGAAACCCTCATATCCGTCCATGGCGCCGCTCGCGCAATACCAGATGGCAAGTCCGGCCGACGAGATCGCCCTGGCGCGCAGTGCCGCGCCGCCATCGATTTCCGGCGACGCCGAAATCCTGGTGCTGGGCGCGCACGGTTACGAAACCGCGGTGAAAGGCAAAAACGGTTTCGTGTGCCTTGTCGAACGGTCCTGGGCGTCAGGCCTCGACGATCCGAACTTCTGGAATCCCAAGCTCCGCGCGCCGCAATGCCTCAATGCCGCCGCGGCGCGCACCGTCCTGCCGGCCTATCTCGAACGCACCGAATGGGTTCTCGCCGGCGTTTCTCTGTCCGATGTGATGGCGCGCACGCCGACCGATGCCGTCGCCAGCAGAGAGCCTGCGCTGGGCGCAATGTGCTACATGATGTCGAAGCAGCAATATCTTTCCGACTCCGGCGCCCATCATTGGCATCCGCATCTGATGTTCTATATCGCCCATGCCGACGCCGCGGGCTGGGGCGCCGATCTCCCGGACTCGCCGGTCGATTCCGGGCAAGGCAAATTCGAGCCGTTCAGGACGTTCTTCGTTCCGATCGCAAAATGGTCCGACGGAACGTCCGCGGTGATGGAGATGCATTAAAGTTGGTCGGTGCAGCGCTTCGTTACGCGGCGGGCTTTCCTTCGAACAATGCGACGAGCTTATCGAGCGCGCCCGTCCAGCCTTCTTCGTGGCTGCGGCGCGAATCCTCATCATGCAGTTGCGCGTGCGTAAAAGTGAGTTCGGTGCCTTCGGCAACGGGCCGGAGCCTGATCTCGACTCGCGACTCGCCCCGGTCTTCCTCGCCGCCTTTCCAGCGCCAGCTCATGACGACCCGCTCCGGCGGCGCGACCTCCAGAAACTCGCCGCTCGTTTCATGCTCGGTGCCGTCCAGCATGCGGAAGCGCAGGCGATAGCGGCCGCCCACGCGCGGATCGGATTCCGACAGCAGCACGGGACCGGCATCGGGGCCCCACCACTGCGCGATGCCTTCGGCCGTCGTGACTGCGTCGAAGACGATTGCGGGCCGGGCCCGGATGCGGCGCACCAGCGTGAGGCTTGTCATCGTTCCTTTTTCCGCGCTTCGGCTTCCTTGCCTTCGGCATAGGCGGCGAGCTTGTCGATCCGGCCCGACCAGAAGCGCTCGTAGCGGCGCAACCAGTCCATTGCCTCGCGCATGGGCTGCGCCCTGAGCCGGACAGTCACCGTGCGGCCGGATTTCGAGCGGGCGATGAGGCCCGCAGCGTCCAGCACGTCGAGATGCTTCATCACGGCCGGCAGCTTGATGGCAAATGGTTCCGCAAGCTCGCTGACGGACGCGCTGTCCCTGCGTTCGAGCTGTGCGAGAATCGCGCGCCGCGTCGGATCGACGAGGGCCGCGAATGTGCGGTCGAGACGTTCCTGATAGTTCACCATGAAGGAAAGTCTTGATTGGCGCCGGCCGGATTGTCAACGGCCTGGACTTCGACATTTCGCGCGCGGGCTTGGCGGGATAACGATCTGCACAAATTCGACATAAAAATTCATGGGCGGAACACGCACGAAATCGCCGGCATTTCCGCGGAATTGCGCGCCCATCCGCCTGTAACAGGCGCCTGTTCTCCGCCTGATATTCCGCACACCTTTTTCAGCAACAGGCGAGCCGCTCGCTCTAGCATACCCGATCGCAAACGCTCGCGCGCCGAGCGCAACAAAAAA
>Ga0302325_10024088_pt1 | contig 12674 bp, 13 predicted proteins | sample Palsa_T0_2_FD_201948 | JGI IMG/M metagenome (GOLD analysis project Ga0302325, IMG submission 201948) | Peat permafrost microbial communities from Stordalen Mire near Abisko, Sweden - Palsa_T0_2 | ecosystem: Environmental > Terrestrial > Soil > Palsa > Peat permafrost | place: Sweden: Abisko...
AAGGCTTCGAGATTGTAGTCGCCGTCATCGCGGCCACCCGCGCCGACACTCGCCCATTCGGAATATGCCGCCGGACCTTCGGTCGCCCGCGGGTTGCTCGTTTCGGCGTGGTCGGGAAAAACATCCTCGGTGCGGGTGTCGAGCGACTCTTCCACCGGGTTCGGGCTCGGCTCGGCGTCGCCTGCACCCCAACTGTCGCCATCCCCCGGCGGCTTATCGATCCCCGGCGCAGCGTCGGTTTCGCTTGGTCCCCGTTCCTCTGCCGCGCCGGGCTCAAGGAGCGGATTGCGCTCGAGTTCCGCGTCGACATACGCAACCAGATCCAGGTTTGAAAGCTGCAAGAGCTTGATCGCCTGCATAAGCTGCGGCGTCATCACCAGCGCTTGGCTTTGACGTATCTGGAGTCTTTGCGTAAGTGCCATGAACAGGAGAGCCGAACTGGTCCAATTCTTGCTTGCGATCGTTGTAGAGCAAGTTGACCGCCCTGTCGTCAACCGATTTCGAAGAGGCTTAAAGCTGGAACTGCTCGCCTAAATAGAGCCGACGCACGTCAGGGTTGTTGACGATGTCGGCGGCGCGGCCCTCCATCAACACCTCGCCCGAATAAATAATGTAGGCGCGATCGGTCAGGCCAAGCGTCTCGCGCACGTTGTGGTCGGTGATAAGAACGCCGATTCCGCGATTGGTCAGGTGACGCACCAGCGCCTGAATGTCGCCGACGGCGATCGGATCGATGCCGGCGAACGGCTCATCGAGCAGCATGTAATTCGGCCGTGTTGCCAGAGAACGGGCGATCTCGACGCGACGGCGCTCGCCACCCGAGAGCGCGATGGCGGGCGTCTTGCGCAGCCGCGTGATGTTGAATTCCTCCAGCAGCCCATTGAGGTCGTGCTCCCGCCGCTTGGCGTCGGGCTCCACCACTTCAAGCACCGCGCGGATGTTTTCCTCGACGTTGAGGCCACGGAAGATAGAGGCCTCTTGCGGCAGATAGCCGATGCCGAGACGGGCACGCTGGTACATCGGTAGCGGTGTCACGTTGAAGCCGTCGAGTTCAATACGTCCTTTGTCGGCCTTGATGAGGCCGGTCATCATGTAGAAAACCGTGGTCTTGCCGGCGCCGTTCGGACCGAGCAGACCCACCGCTTCGCCCTTGCGCACGTAAAGACTGACGCCCTTGACCACTTTGCGGCCGACGAAGCTCTTCTCCACGCCGTGCACCGACAGCACGCCCTTGCGATCGGCCGGCGCGGCGCCGTTCCCGTCCACGCGGCGGCGCGACCGGGCCATCGGAGGCGGCGCGCTTTCCGGTGGAGGTTGGCGCGGCGGCGCGTGTGCCGGCGGCGGCCGGCGCGGCGGCGGCGAACGCCTGGCGCGCGCCTTCTGCTCCGCCAGCGGCAGGCTCGCGATATCGAGATAGGTGCCGTTGATCACGCCACCCATGTTCGCCAGATCGATGGCCTCCTCACCGGCGGCAATCGGCTGCCGCGGCGCCGGACTTCGGCGTCGGCGAAAGTATGAAAAAAAATCGACCAAGCCAGCCTCAGTGGGTTCGGATCAAGTCGCGGATAGTCCCGGCCTCCCTGCCGGGATTTTATCCGATTTTCCGCGACGATGCTCCGGCGTCGCAACTAATTCGCCTTGGGCGGTCCAATGGTCATGATGTTCGACGAGCCGTTAGCGCCCTTGCTTGGCAGAATGAGCGCGCGGACCCGATTTTGACTGGCGGCGCCGGACTCGAAGTGAGCGTTGCCGGTCGTCGTGTCGACGACGACGCGGTCGCCGTGAAGAACGTTCTTGCCCTGACTGACGACGACATTTCCGGTCAGCGTGATCGACTTTTTCTTCAGGTCGTAGACGCCGAGGTCGCCGGTCGCGTTCTGATCTTTGGTGATGACGGTGACGCCGCCGCGCGCCTCGATCCTGCGGATGTCTTGCGAACCTTGCGGCGCAATCGTGTGCGTGCTTGGCGGCGTGTTCACCGGCGCCGCCGCACTCGCTACCGTCTGCCCCGCGGCGGGACCGTGCTCCGCCCCGTAAAAGACGACGAGCGTCTGGCACTTGATGGTGGTGTCCCCCTGAACCACCTTCACGTCGCCGGCGAAGGTCGCCATCTTGTTCTTGTCGTGCACCTCAAGGGTCGCGGACTCGATCTGGATCGGCTGATCCTGGTTCTGGTCTTGAAGGATGCCCGGGGTCGGACCCGCCGCAGCGGCGCGCGGAGCCTGCGCCGCGGCGAATCCCGGCAAAGCCAACGCCATGATCAGAGTCCAGAAACAAAGCCGCCGCGTCATCGGTTGCTTGCCTGCGTAGAATCCTGCTCCGGGATCACGGTCATCGAAACGCCGCCGCCGAAACGGATCACGTCGCCGCTGTCCAGCACCTCGAGCCGCTTGGCGTTGATCACGCCGTTGGTGAGCTTCACCCAGACCGGCTTGTCAGACCGCACGGTACCTTTGTGCACGTCGATCGCCGCTTCGCTCAGTCTTGCCTCATAGCCCGTCGACGAGACGAGATGAACATTGTCGATCAGCGTGAGCATTTCGGTCTTCATGTCGTAGGTGCCCGAGTTCGACGCCACATTGACGATGCTCTTGTCTTCCATCTCTATTTTGGCCTGGATCTCGTGCAACTCCATCAAATCGGGCTTGGTAATGTCCTGCTCGGCCGAATTCGCGGTAAACTGATAGGGACGGGAATCGACCGTGAAACCGGCGAGACGGGGCTGCTGCATCGTGACTTTGGTCCCTTTGATCACCAGTTTGCCAAGTTCTCCCGGCAGCCGAAGGCCGCCGACAGTCGGCATGTAGTTGGCTCCAACGACGAGCAGAATAGCCGCCGCAAGCACGGCCGGCACGCCGACGCGAAGCCAATGCACATGCCGGCTATGCCGAAGTGCAGTACGATAAATCTGGTCGGCGTCGCTGCGCGATGTGGCCGAAAAACCTCGTCTCGCGCTGTCAACTGGATAGGCGCTGGTCAGCGGTTTTCCCCTAGAGGCCTTGCCCCCGATTCGGCCCGCGGACCGTTTTAGCGTTTCCGCCCGCGGGTTGTCGCCTGCGAATGTGGCCTGGGCCGGGCAAGATAGCTTCGACAAAACACGGATTTGCTGCCTTATTCCGCGGCAACATTAGCAAATTTGCCGTGCCCTTGCAGGGCCCGGATTTGGAGTTCCAACCCGCCTGGCGCAAGCCGGGGCGGGCCGCGCCGGCCTAGGAATGGGCGAAAATGTCCTCGTCGGCAAAGCCTGCAAGATCGAGCCGCACCCTGTCGGGCAGGAATCGAAAGCACGCGGCCGCCATGTCCTGCCGGCCTTCGCGCACCAGCATCGCGTCGAGCCGATCTTTCAGCGCATGCAGATAGAGCACGTCGGCCGCGGCGTAAGAAATCTGCGCGTCGCTCAATTCCGCCGCGCCCCAGTCGGACGATTGCTGCTGTTTCGAAAGATCATGCCCCAGCACCTCGCGCACGAGGTCCTTAAGGCCATGCTTGTCGGTATACGTGCGGGCGAGCCGCGACGCTATTTTGGTGCAATAGACCGGCTCCGGCATGACGCCAAAGGCGTTACAGAGCATCGCGAGATCGAACCGCGCGAAATGAAAAATCTTGAGCACGCGGGCATCGGCGAGGAGCCGCTTCAGATTGGGTGCATCGGCGGCGTGCGGCGGAATTTGCACCACATCCGCGGATCCATCGCCAGGCGAAAGCTGAACCAGGCACAGCCGGTCGCGGCTGAGAGAAAGTCCCATGGTTTCAGTGTCGATCGCCACCGCGCCGGTGTAGCGGGAAAGATCCGGCAGATCGCCGCGATGCAAGCGGATGGTCATGCGCGAATGAAGTATCGCAACGCCAGTGCCGCGTCAAAAGCGGCGCCCGGCGAAAATCGCCCATAACCCGGCCCGCGGGAAAGCTTCAATGGCGCGATCGCCCGGCGGATGCAGGCTGCTTCGCGGACAAACCGGCAAGCTCCAGACTCAGAGTCTTGAGCTGCTGTCGGGCGTCGGCGTCATAGGCCTGCGCATCGGCGCGCGCCTCGCGCTTTCCGTTGAAATAAAGGCCGCTTTGCCCCTGCACGTCCGGCGACACTGCAAGTTTGAGGATCGCATCGGCGCCCTCCTCGACGGTACTCATGGGCTTGCCGCCGAACTGGAGCACCATGGCGGTGTTCATGAAGGTCGCGGGATGCAACGCATTAACCGTGACGTCGGCACCCTCAAGCTCGCGGGCAAGATCGATGGTAAACATGATCTGTGCGAGCTTGCTCTGCCGGTAAGCGCGCAAACCTCCGTAGCTCCGCGTCAACATCACGTCGGTGAAGTCGATCGCCTCCTGCCCAAGCGATGAGATGTTGACGATGCGCGCGGGCGTGCTCTTTTCGATGAGCGGCAAAAGCAGATACGTGAGCAGGAACCCGGCCAGATAATTCACCGCGAAGCGCAACTCGTAACCTTCGGCGCTGGTCTGCCGAGTCCCCTGCGGTCCGCCGCTGCCGATGCCGGCATTGTTGACGAGGAGATCGAGCCGTTTTGCGGTCTTTTGCACGGTATCGGCCACGCGCCGCACGTCGGCAAGGGCGGAAAGGTCCGCCCCTAAAAACTCTGCGGACCCGCCGGAGTCTTTGATTTCCGCCACGACGCTCTCACCGCGCCCGCGGTCGCGCCCGTGCACCAGAACCCGCCAGCCGCCCTCTCCCAGCCTTTTCGCCACGACCCGGCCGACGCCATCGGTCGAGCCGGTAATGAGGACCGTCTTTCCATTCGATTTCGCCATTGCCGCACCTCTTCCAGCCAGGATGTAAGATGAATCGGGGCGTTTTCCATGTTAGTCTACCGGCCTGAGCGATCTTGCAAATTTTCTTCGATATCATTTGAACCAGCGCGCCCCGTGGCGCGACCTAACCAAGAGCCTGCCGCCGTGCCGATGGAAACGACTTCGGACGAGGTTCTGATCGAAAGGATCGCCAACGGCGATCGGCTCGCCATGAAGGTTTTGTACGGCCGGCACCATGTTCGGGTGTATCGGTTCGTTGTGCGCCTGGTACGTAACGAAGCAACTGCGGAGGACTTGATCAGCGAAGTATTCCTCGACGTTTGGCGGCAAGCCGGCAAGTTCGAGGGGCGGTCCGCGGTCTCAACATGGATGTTGAGCATCGCGCGCTTCAAGGCATTGTCGGCGCTGCGGCGCCGGCCGGAGGAGGAGTTGGACGAGGAGACTGCCGGCGCGATCGAGGATCAAGCCGACGATCCGGAAGTTACCTTGGCGAAGAAAGACAAAGCCGCGGCCTTGCGCGAATGCTTGGGCAAGCTGTCGGCCGAGCACCGGGAGATCATCGACCTCGTCTACTACCACGAGAAATCGGTAGAGGAGGTCGCTGCGATCGTCGATATCCCGGAGGCGACCGTGAAGACGCGCATGTTCTACGCGCGGAAGAAATTATCGGAGCTCCTGAAGGAGCAAGGGATCGATCGAGGTTGGCCATGAGCACGACAAACGAGAGCGAACGCGGCGAGATCGAAGACCTGCTGCCATGGCATGCGGCGGGAACGCTCGATGCTCGCGACATCCAGCGCGTAGAGGCGGCGCTCGCCAACGACGCCGAGCTGGCGCGACGCTACGAATTGGTGCGCGAGGAGCTCGGCCAGACCGTTTTTCTCAACGAAACGCTTGGAGCGCCATCGCCGCGCGCGATTGAGGCGCTGTTCGCCAAGATCGACGCCGAGCCGGCGCGCCGGCCGACGGTGACGATCAATCTGGCCGCGCGGATCGGGGAATTCTTCGCCAATCTTTCGCCGCGTACGCTGGCGTGGTCGGCAACCGCAGCGGCGGTCGCCATCATGCTGCAAGCCGGACTGCTCACCGGCATCGTGCTCAAGGAGAAGAATGCCGGCAGCTATGAAACGGCGTCGGCGACGACAAACGTCGCCGGGGACGGCGCCTATGCGCTGATCCGCTTCCAGCCGCAGGCGAACGCCGCCGATATCACTAAATTCCTGGAAACCAACAAACTCAGTATTGAGAGCGGCCCGTCCGCTGGCGGACTATACCAGGTGCGTGTCGCGGCGACCAAGCTTCCGCCGACGGATATCGCCCGCATTGTGAAGAACCTGCAAGAGGATAAGGTCGTCGGCTTCATCGCTACCACCAAATGATCCACACGAGGAGTTTTGCCATGCGAAGCAACTCAAGGAAGCCACGGCTGATCCTGGGACTGATGCTCTGTGGACTGCTTGTGACCGTGTGCTGCATTGGCGAATCGAGCCCGGCCGCGGCGCGTATGGGCGGTTTCGGCGGCATGGGCGGCTTCGGTGGACGAAGCTTCGGCGGTGGCGCCGGCCCGCGGCAGCGAATGACGGCGCCGCGCCGGGGCGGTGGCAATTTTGCTGACCGGCCTTCCGGCAGGTACGGAAGAAACTCGGCCAATGCCGACCGGTCCTCCGGCCGGTACGGAAGAAACCCGGGCGGTGGGGACCGGGGCGAGCCCGGACACCATCGGACTATCGGCACCGGCGTCGGCGGCAATCCCGGCACGGACGTGTCGGACGTCTCGAAGCGCGGCGGTGGTGGTGGCGGCGGCGGCGCTGGCGCCAACAACGGCCGTAGCAACGTGCCGCCAAATGGCGAGCGGCGCTTCGTTCCCGGTGAGATCCTCACCGAGTTTTCGGCGAGCGCAACGCCGCAATCGATCGATCAAATCGCGCGGCGGTACGACTTGACGCGCCTCGACTCGCTAAGCCTCCCGTTGATCGGCAGCACCATCTATCGCTGGCGCATCGGCGGCCGCCGTTCGGTGGCGGACACGGTTGGCGCGATCGAGAACGAACGCACGGTCTCCAGTGCGCAGCCCAATTACATTTTCACGCTCCAGGAACAGGCCGCCGCTGCGGTCGCCGATGACACCCAGGGCGACGCGGCCCAATACGTGCTGGACAAGCTGCAAATCAAACAGGCGCATCAACTTGCAGCGGGCAAGAATGTTTTGGTTGCGGTGATCGATTCGGAGGTTGACGCGAAGCATCCGGATCTCGCCGGAACAATCGTGAAAAATTTCGACGCACTGAGTAGCGATACCAGTCCGCACAAGCATGGAACGGCCATTGCGGGCGCGATCGCCTCGCACGGCAAGCTGTTGGGTGTAGCGCCGGGCGTGCAACTGCTGGCGGTGCGAGCGTTCGACGATGCGCCCGTTGGCGCCAAGGGCACTTCGCTCGGCATCTACAAGGCGTTGCAATGGGCGGCCGACAACGGCGCGCGCGTCGTGAACATGAGTTTTGCAGGGCCCCCGGACTGGGAATTGCACCGAATGCTCACCGCCGCATACGAAAAAGGCATCGTGCTGATCGCAGCTGCCGGTAACGCGGGGCCGAATTCGCCGCCGCTCTATCCGGCCGCCGATCCCGACGTCATCGCCGTGACCGCGACAGACAGCAATGACGGTTTGTTCAAGATGTCAAACCGCGGCGAATATATTGCGGTTGCCGCCCCCGGGGTCGACATTCTCGCCGACGCCCCGGCCGAATCTTATCAAATCACCACCGGGACATCGATTGCCGCCGCACATGTGAGTGGCGTCGTGGCGCTGTTGCTCGAAAGCAAACCGTCGCTCAAGCCCAGGGATATTCGTAGCTTGCTGACGGCTTCCGCCACAGCGCTCGGAAAAGACGAGCGTCCCGGTTCCAGCGCGGGGCTGGTGAACGCCTATCGCGCGGTCACGTCGCTCAACGGGAAGCCGATTGATAAAAACGACGGCGACGACCAGGCAAAACGATGAACGATCGAGTGATCGTCGATCCTGCCCGCCGCCGCACGCGACAGGGCGGCGTTGACTTCGCCTTTTGCGGCTGCCCGTTCATTTCTGTTCGAGCCGCCAGGCTCCGTCCCAATCCTCTGACGGCGGCGCCGCTGACAAGAGGTCGATGCGCTTGAGCATCGTCAAAGACGGACCGTCGCCGGGGACCGCTTCGAGTGCCGCGGCGAAGGCGCGGCGCGCTTCTTCCCAGCGCCGGGCCCGGTAGGCGGCGAGGCCTGCGGCATAGCGGGTGCGCAACTCCACCTGCATCGACGTCAAGGCGCCGCTGCGGCCCATGATCTCGTACAGGATCTGTGAGTGGCTCTGGCCGACCAGCACCGCGCGATCGACCTCGCGCGTCTCGATCGCTGCACCGGCACCTGTCACTGTGGCTTCGGTCGTCAGGATGCGGCTGCCATACAGCTTGTTGGCGCCTTCCAGGCGCGAGGCCAGGTTCACCGTCTCGCCCATCACCGTGTAGTTCATCATCACCTCGGAGCCGATGCTGCCGACGAGCGCCTCGCCGGTGGCGATGCCGATGCGAATGTCGAACGAGATCGGTATGTTACGGAGACCAAGAAGGTCGGGTAGCTCGGCGCGAAACGGCGTGACGCGCTCCAGCATGTCGAGCGCGGCAAAACCGGCGAAGCGTGCCTGGTCCGCATCCGCAGTGAAGGGCGGCCCCCAATAGGCCATGATGGCGTCGCCGATATATTTGTCGATGATGCCGCCATTCTGGTTGATCGGCGCGGACATCGTCGAAAAATACCGGTTCATCACCTTGACCAAACCCTGCGGGGTCATCTCCTCGCTCACGCCGACGAAACCCTTCACGTCACAGAACAGAACGGTCATGACGCGCCGCTGGCCCTCGGCCGCCAGCGCCTGTCCGCTGATCAACCCCTCGACGATGCGCGGATCGATATATTTGCCGAACGTCTCGCGGATGCGTTCCTTCAAGCGCAACTGCTCGATCATGCGGTTGAAGGCAACCGTCAATGAACCGATTTCATCCTGCGTGGTGACGGCAAGGGTTTGGCCGAGATCGCCAGCCTCGACCGCGCGCGTGCCCTCCAGCAAGCGGCGAACCGGGCGCGTCAATCCGGTGCTGACCAGGATCGAAAAGACAAGGCCCAGCGTGGCGGCAAGCGCCGTCAGCACGACGGCGATCAGCATGACCGCATGCTGCTTGCGCACGGTCGCCGCCGCGTCGGTACGCAAAAGCTCGATCATGTCCGTGCGGACGGAATCCATCCGGTGATCGAGCTCGTCGCGGAGTTCATCGACGCGGTCGAGACCATCGGCTAGCGCCATGTGGTCGCCGCCGTCGAGCAGCGGCAGGACGCGCGCAATCTCGTCGTTGAGGTGAACGCGGGCATCGTCAACCAGATCGGTGAGGCGGGTCTGCAGCCGCACCAAAGCGGTCGTGTCGTTGAACTGGCTGCCCTTCTGGATCAGGCCATCGATCAACGCGCGTCCAGCTTTGCTTTCCTTTTCCGCCGCCTCGCCGTTGGCGTCGAAACCCTTGCGGATGGCGGCAAACCGCTCGCTGTCGGCGGGAGACTTGATTTTCTCGATGACCATGCGGCGCAACGCCACCGCACGCTGAAGCGAGTGGATGTTGGCCCGCGCCAGCGCGCCATAGGCCGGAACGTAGTTCCGCGTCAGATCTTCGAGCCGCTCACCAACCTGCATCACCAAGGCCATCGATATCAGCGCGGTGATGGCCATCAAGACGATGAGCGTCACCGCGATACCGATGATTTTGCGCTTGATCGACAGTCGGATCATCGAACGATCCCGGTAGTGGCCGCGTCAGGGACTCAGCATGAAGTTTGCGGATCCAAAGCGACACTCAGCAAGACGCCACCTTGTCGCGTTAAAGTTTTATCTGTGACGGATCGAAATAGAAACGCTCCTCGGCGACCTTGTTTTCTTCCCATCGTTGATAGGCCAGCTCGTCCATGGTCCAGACTGAACCGTCCTGCCGAACGAATTCAAAATTCCACCGGATGACAACGCGGTCGCCCGCAACGAAAGCGGGCCTGACGCATTTCGAGCGAATTTCCCTGAACCGCGTCATGAACTGCCGTTCGCGAGCGATGAGGGTGTCCTTGCCCTTGCGCAGCGGGCCAAGGTCATCCTGCATGCTGGCATCATCGGTATAGAAACGCGCGATAGCGTCATCATGCATTCCGCTCTCGACCGCTGCAATGAAGGCTTCTAGTGCGTCTGGTTGAGGCATGCCTCGTCCTATCCTGATGACACCATGAGTGCCAATTTGATGATCGTCCAATCATCGATACCAATAACCGAACGTCGTAACCGCCATTTGAGTGCATTCGGCGGCACTTGACCTTTCCCGACGACCAGCCGCCCGACGCGGATGATACGCGGTGAGCGGACCAGCATAGCGTAATCCGCCATTTTGCCGGGGGCGCCGGGTCACGCCGGAGCCCGTCGTCGGGCCGCGCATTGCGTGGAATCCGTGGGACTAACCCGGGGCTATTTTCTGAAAGCCGAATTTCGGTGCGACGAGCCGGAAATCTCGAAGATGGTGCCAGGAGAGGCATCTCATTTAACGTCTAACCCGCTGGTTACGCGTGTTATTTTAGGCCGTCATGTCTGCCGATACCAACATTAGAATCCGCGCCTGGTTGGGCGGAAAGACAGGAGCCATTACCGTTGTGCTGACCTATTCGGTCGTCGCCGCATCATGGCGGAGTGGGTCACGTTCTATGAAGCACCGAAGTTTTCGGACTGCGCGAACTCGTGTTGTTTTGCAAAAACGGATAGAACTCCTCGCGCTCGGCAGCTAGTCTAATTCCTGAGCCCTCGGTTCCTTACCGCGCGCCGACGTGATCACTCTGCGGAGCACAATGCGGAGGCGCAGATGGCAAGCAAGACCCCTCAGCAACTTACAAGATGAACGAGCCGCCGAAAACGCAGAAAGCAATGAACCGCAAGGCCAAGGCATTGACTGTCGTTAAACGGCTCCGACCCGGGAGGCGCGAACAGCTCCTTGCTCAAGCGAGAATTGCGCGAAGCTTTGAGCCGATTGCGCAGCGCAACGCGGTGAACAAGCTGATACTCGAGAGCGTTTGGACGCGTGCTTCTACGTCGGTCGAAATATTGGAAGCGGCCTACGGCGACCCGCAGGGACGCCTGTATTGGGAACTTTGGCTTTTCGAGCCGCTACCTATCTATCAATTTGCCGAGCTGTTGGCGTTGGATATTGCAGCAACCAACGGAGTGCCGGTGTTAGATCGCTACCTGTTTCAAATTATTGAGAGGTTGCGGGCTGCTGCGGAAGCGGGCGAGACGTGGCTCATTGGGGATACGTCGCCTCTTATCACTGAGGCTTGGTCTTCGATGAGCCTGCGCAATAGCGCCATGGCCGTGCGCCCTCGAGAGGCCATCGCGTGGATGCATCGAAACCCGAATGCCCGACATCTCGTGCCGAAGGTACTCGCGGGGATGGCAGAGTCGGTCGCTGAGCGTACCAACGCACTTGGGGCCGATGGTGGAGTCTCGTCAGATACGTTATCGCAAGTACGCACGTCGACCGTAGGTCCCGCCAGAATCGTGGCAAGAGCGAGCGTCGGAAAGCGGCCACGCATCAAAGTCTACCTAGCCAAGCACCACCCGAATGGTGTTCCTTCCCCAGCATACGCTCCTCGAAAAATTTTGCGATCAGACTTGCTCGATTGGGACAAGGGCCTCACCCCCTTGGATCAGGGGACATTGAAGCTCGCGATTGACGAATTCAATTCCAGTCTAGCCAATCGTGATCGCTGATCCGAAACGATCCGAATCAGATCGAATCGCATTGTTTCGGATTTCGCCGGTCTTTCACACCGCCGATAATCGCCAGCATCCTCTGCTGCTCTCCACAATTCGAGGGCAGCCCCTCGGAGCTTGGCGAATGAGCACACACCGCACCATAGGCATTCCCCGCGAAGTACTGGAGGCGGCAAAGCCGTTGGCCGTCCCAGTTAAGACGGCCTGCAAGCTCCTCGGTGTCGGCAACACCACGATGTGGGCGCTTATCAAGGATGGTCGCGTCAAGACAACTCGTATCGGTCGGCGGCGCCTCGTCATCTATGCCTCGTTGGAGACGCTGTTGATCTTGGAAGCTGGGGCCGCGTCATGAGCGTCAACGTTGCGGATGGTCGCCGTCACCGCGGTAGTGGTCTCCCGAAATACTACGCCATCAAAGCGATGGCCGAAGCTCTCGCATACAGGTCGAATAGCGATGTTTGGCAGCTCGGGTCGCCGCCATGCGTGAGCGCCGACCCGGCTCGTCCCCCCTGGAAGTCGGTCTGCGGGCGGAATGCCTCCGGAATTTGCGCGAGGGCGTGGGCCGATCACGCTGTCGGCATCGTAAGGATTCCGTAATTAGTTTTGGCCCAGTTTATATCGGATGTTCAGGTTCGCGCGACCTCTCTTAAGCTCGCCGAAGCGCGCAGCCAGAGCCTGAAGCATCGGTCGAACGGGTGGTCCTATGGTGGCGCAGGTGATTTCAATCGTTGACGACGATAAATCCGTTCGCGAAGCGGAAGGCAGCCTTGTCGAATCCCTTGGCTATGTGACCAAGACATTCGCCTCCGCCGAGGAATTTTTAGCATCCGGCCGCCTGCATGACACCGCATGCCTAATCACCGATGTGCAGATGCCGGGCATGAGCGGTGTGGATTTGCAAAGTCGACTGATAGCGAATGGACATCGCACACCAGTGATCTTTGTGACCGCCAATCCCGATGAGAGGACAAAAAAACGCGCGCTCGGCGCGGGGGCGCTAGGCTTCCTGAGTAAGCCGTTCAGTGAAGAAAGCCTGATCGCGTGTCTCGACAGAGCAACGGGAACGATTCGCTAGGTAAGTTTCTTTGAG
>Ga0302325_10024089_pt1 | contig 12674 bp, 10 predicted proteins | sample Palsa_T0_2_FD_201948 | JGI IMG/M metagenome (GOLD analysis project Ga0302325, IMG submission 201948) | Peat permafrost microbial communities from Stordalen Mire near Abisko, Sweden - Palsa_T0_2 | ecosystem: Environmental > Terrestrial > Soil > Palsa > Peat permafrost | place: Sweden: Abisko...
CGCTTCTGCTTTTCGTGGAGCACGGTGAGCTTCACCCGGGTGCCGGGCGCGTGGCGCGCAACCATCCTCGGCAAGTCCTCAGCGTGAACGACGTCCTGGCCGTCGAGCGCGAGGACGACGTCTCCCGATTTGATGGCCGCCTTTTCACCGGGGCTGCCGGGCTCCACGTGCTCGACGAGCGCGCCGCGCGGGTGGTCCATGCCGAACGCCTTCGCCAGATCCGCGTCCATTCCCTGGATGGCGACACCGATCCGACCGCGTGCCACGTGGCCTGACGCGAGCAGCTGCGGGAGGACGTCTTTCACGGCATCGATGGGAATGGCAAACCCGATTCCCTTGCCCTGCGGGTTGATGGCCGTATTGATTCCGACGACCTGCCCGCGCAGATTGAAGAGCGGGCCACCGCTGTTGCCGGGGTTGATGCTCGCGTCGGTCTGGATGAAATCATCGTAGGGGCCGGCGCCGATCGTCCTCCCCTTCGCGCTGACGATGCCCATCGTCACGGTGTCGCCGAGGCCGAACGGGTTGCCGATCGCGACGACGTACTCTCCGACGCGAAGCGCATCGCTGGCGCCCAGCGACGCGAGCGGCAGGTCCTTCGGCGGCCCTTCGAGCGCGAGAACCGCGATGTCGAGCCTGTCGTCCTTGCCGACGACCTTCGCGCGGTACTCCCGGTCGTCGGGGAGCTTCACCTTGACCACCTGCGCGTCGTCGACGACGTGAGCGTTCGTGACGACATGGCCCTGAGAGTCGATGAGGAACCCCGAACCAAGGGCCTGCTGCTTCATCACCTCGTCGCCCCCCTCCCCTCCTCCGCGGTTGTGGGGCATTCCGGGCCTGCCCTGGTGAAAGAAGGGAAACATCTCCCCGAGATCGGAGGGACCGAACATGCCTCTCGGCGTCTTCAGGTCGTGCTCGGTCGTGATGTTGACGACCGCCGGCCGAACCTTGGAGACCAGGGTGGCGACGTCCGGAGTGCCCGGCAAGACCGGCGGCGTCGCGAACGGAGCGGGCGTCTGCGGCAAGGCTTCGGGGGGCGACGCGGCCCCGGCCGAATGCTGGCATCCAGAGCCAAATGCGAGAGCGAGGCTGATGAGGGGGACGATTTTTCGCAATAACATGGCTTTGCTCCAACAACAGTTGGAGGCGCCCTAGATTCCCGACTACTCGAAGATCACCTTTCCGAGGCGAGCCTCCTCCTCGGGGGCGGCCTCCCGCTCCGCGGCAACGGCGGCGGCTTCGGTCTCCAGGTCTGCGAATCGCCAGCGGGTGTGGCCGGTCGGCTCGATGGAGACGTCGCCGCCGAGGGCAACGAGCTCGCGATTGAGGCGCTTCTCGTCGGGCGCATCGCCCGCGGCCTTTCGCCAGGCCTCGGCGACGCCTTCGTCGGTGACCGGCTGCTTCGCCCGTACGCGATCGAGCACCTCCCGCAAGACCGCGAGGCGCCCGCGCTCCTGCTTGGCGCCTTGCACCTTCCACGGCCTTGTCGCGGCGCGCGCGATCGGGAGGAGAAAAAGGAGCGCCGACAGGACGAACGGGATGAAGCCGAGGATGATCGGGGTACCTGGAGCCAGGATGAGGGGGGGATGGTGCGGGACGCGATCGAAGAGGTGCGCGAAGCGCTCGAGCGTCATCCCGTTCTCGATCGACCAGAGACCCATGAGCATGTTGAATGCGTTGAGGGCCGCGATCCCGAAGTTTGCCCCGAACGAATTGCCCGTCAGCGGCTGCAGGGGTTGGGCGCGCGACCACGCGGGAGCCGGCGCCGCTGGCGCCGTGGAGGTGCTCGATGCGGTCTTACGGATGGCGCTGAAGCGATAGAAGATTCCACCCTCTTCGCTGACCGCGACGTCGCCCTCGTAGTCGAGCATCAGCCTGGCCATCATCGGATCGGCCTGTTCTCGCGGAAGGCCCGTGACACGCATGACGTCGGCGAGCCCGATGCGGCCCTTGCCGGCGCGGATCGCCTCGACGACGCGGCGCTCGTTCTCGAGCGGATCCGCGGCAGGCGCCTGCGGGCCGAAAAAGAAGCGGTTCACGCGCTCGTAGAGAGGCACGCGAGGGCCGGCCGCTCGGCGACCTCCTCCGAAGCTTCGCCCCATGTTGCTGCCGTTCCAGCCGCCCGCGCCCGAGTAGCCGTAGACGGAGAACGGCGACCAAGGATGGAACGTCCAGAAGAGCGCATCGCCGACGACCCGGAGGAAGGCGTAGGCGAGCGCCCCCCCGGGCATGGAGTCGCTCCGGCGGGAATCGCCGCCTTGCCGTGCGAACATCATCGCGATGATGAGCGAGACGAAGATCGCGGCGTAACCGACGAGAACCACGGCCACCCACGCGCGCACGATGAATCGCAGCGCCGTGGCGACCGCATGACCGACGGCGCGCACGAGCTTGCGCCGGGCGTCGCGGCCTTCCCACGGTCTCGTGAACCCGTAGGGAAAGACGTGCACGAGGTCTCCCTCGCTGGTGACGCGCAGTTGCCCGCGGTATTCGGAGGAGAGCCACGTCAGGCCGCTCTCCGCGTCACGCAGGGCAAGGCCCGTCTTGGCCGACGCGTCGGCGACGGTGAGCGGGGTCCGGCCATCCACGTGCGCGAGGATGGCCTGCCCGGCCCTGGCAGGCTCCATGAAGCCAGGGGGCGCATTCGGCGCGGCGGATTGCACTGGGAGGCAAGATAAGCGCGGGCTCACGCGCGGTCGAGCGGGGCCACGCCGCACGGCCGAGCCAGCCGACCAAGGAGAGGGCCGCATGGACCGTTCCCGGCGGCGCAAGCAAGGACTAGAGTAGCCTCGTGCGACTCGGACTTCTCGGTCCAGGGGGCGATGACCTTGCCACCCTCGCGCGATCGGCAGAGTTCCTGCTCAACGGCGCGAGGGTCACGCGCGTCATCTACCTCGGGGACGACGACGCCCTCGAGGACACGGTCGCCCTGTGGGCGGAGTCTCTCGTCGGGCCCGACCCGAGCGACGAAGGGGTCTGGAGTCGCGCGTTCCGGGTGGCGCGGGAAGGCGCCCCCGAACAGATTGACGCCTTCCTGCGGGGAGAGCGCGCGAGGCTTCGACTCAAATCGCTCGAAAGCTTGCCCGCGCACGAGCTTCGGAGCGTCGAGATGTTCGGCGACCGCGTGGCGGTGCTCATCCACGACAAGGCGCTCCTCGACGAGGAGGACATTTTTTCCGCGACCTTCCTCATCTACGGCAAATCCGACGGTCCTCTCATCAAGAAGATAGGCCCGCGCTGGTTCGTCACCCCGGGACCGATCGGAGGGCCCGGCGGGGGGGCAATCGTCCTCGACGACGCGGACGACGAGATCGTGGCGACGCTTTACGACGGGGAGGGCCGCCTGGCGCGCACGGAGACACTGGCGACGGAGCGCGCGGCGAAGCTGCGCGTGCAGTGAAGGATGAACGTCGGCGTCTTCGGGGGGAGTTTCAATCCGCCGCACGTGGCTCACGTGCTGGCGTGCGCGCTCGTACGCTCGGTCGAGGAGATCGATCGCGTGCTGGTCGTCCCGGCGTACAAGCACCCTTTCGCGAAGCCCCTGGCACCCTTCGATGACCGCGTCGCGATGTGCGAGCTCGGCATGGCGTGGATTCCGGGCGTCGAGGTGTCGCGGGTCGAGCAGGATCTGGGCGGCGAAAGCCGAACGTTGCGGATGCTGGAGCACCTGGCGCAAGCGCACACCGAATGGCGGCTGCGCCTCGTCATCGGCGCGGACATCCTCGCGGAAGCGCCTCGCTGGTTCGGGTTCGAGGCCATCGCGAAACTGGCTCCGCCGATCGTCTTGGGGAGGGGCGGAGGCGTCGCCGGCGCCCCGAACGTGCCCACGCTGCTCCCCGAGGTGTCGAGCACACGCGTGCGTGCTGCGATTGCGAGCGGAGCATGGGAAAAGGTAGAAGGCCTCGTTCCGCGGTCCGTGCTCGCGTACGTGCGCGCTCGGGGGCTCTATGGCGCGCCCTCGTAGTCCGCGGCTGAAGGCCTTCGTCTTCGGGGCTGGCAAGGTCGGGAGCGCCCTCGCCCGCGCCCTCCGGGCGGCCGGAGTGCCGACCACGCTTCGTGCCGCAAGGAAGAGCGTGCCGAAGACACTCGACGCCGACGTGGTGATCCTCGCGGTGCGCGATCGCGACGTCCGCCGGCTGGCCGAACAGATGCGCGACGCTCGCGTGGTGCCGAGGCGCGCGGTGGTCGTGCACGTGGCGGGCGCGCTCGACGCGGAGGCTCTGGCGCCTCTCCGGGGATCGTGCGCAGGCGTGGCGCAGATGCACCCGATGATCTCGTTTGCATCGCGACGGGTCGCACCTGGATTGCTTCGCGGCAACGTCCACGTTCAGGGCGACGCGCCTGCCGTGGCCCGCGCGGCGAGGCTCGCGCGGCTCCTCGGGATGACACCGCGAACGATCCCGAATCTCGACACGATTGCGTACCATGCAGCGGCCGGCCTCGTCGCCAACGGCGCTGCCGCGCTCGCCGCGGTGGGCGCCGAGCTCCTGGCCCTCGCGGGCGTTTCACCAGGCGTCGCGCCGAAGATGCTGGGGCCCCTTCTCCGCAGCGTCGCCGACAACGTCGAGGCCCTTGGCTTTCCCAACGCACTCACGGGACCGGTCCGTCGCGGAGATGCCGGAGGAGTCGAGAAGCATCTGTCGACGCTCGACGCGAAGCTGCCCGAAGCCGTGCCCCTCTATCTCGCAGCGGCCCGGGCTCAGCTCCCTCTCGCCCGCGCAATCGGCGACGCCTCGAAGGAACGTCTCGATGCCGTCGAGCGGGTGGTCCTGGCGGCTCAGAAGCGGTCGGCGGTCCACGGAGCGGGTCCGGCGAACAATGCGGATGCGCGTGCGAGCGCGTCGTCGTCGCCGCCGCAGAGGCCCGCCACCCGGAGATCTTCGGCCGCGAGAAACCCGGAGTAGAGCGCGGCGAGGCCGCGGACGTCGATGCGGATGCCGCCGCCGCCGCCCTCGCGAACGAGGGCGCGACCGCGATCCACCTCGAGGACCCATCGACGCGCGTTCTCGCGCAGGATCGGATCGCTCACGTCGAAGTGAATCTCGGCGCTCGCCGAAGCGGGCCAACCTCTCTTCTCGAGCGCGGCGCGGACGTCGACGATGCGTAGCATCCAGCGCAACGCGTTCGCCACCTCGAGACGCTCTTCGCGCAAGAGCAGGAGGAGGGGGTCGCCCGGGCCGCCCGCGAATCGTGCGTGCGTGGCGATCGACCGATGATCGGCGAGCATGCGCACGACCCGAAGGCCCGCGGCGGGGGTCCGCACCACGGCATCGACGACGGTGATGTCCAGGGGCTCGAGGGCCACTTGCGCGCCGCGCTGCGACAGAACGACGTAACCCTCGGTTCCGCTCGCGCCGAGAACCACGTACGCCGCGGTCTCATCGCCGGAGGGGGGCTCGAAGACGCGACGCCAGAAATAAGGGGTGCGAACAATCGCGCCGGACGAGGTTCGCGCTCGCGCCTCGTAGAGCGCCCGGATGGTGGGGTGATCTTCCGGGGTCGCAAGCCGCACGTCGAGCTCACGCGCGCCGGCACCGACGGTCGACAACGCCAACCGGTAGACGAAGCGATTGCCCGCGGTCTCGTATCCGGCCGCGCGATACAGGGGGAAGGTCGACGGGAACAGGCTCGACAGGGCGACGCCGTCTCTTCGCGCCTCCTCGAGCACCGTGCGAAGCATCTCGGAGGCGATCCCGCGCGAGCGATGCTCGGCCGCCACGCCGAGCGCCGAGATGCCCACACAAGGCACGGCTCGTCCTCCGAACCAGTGCCCCATCGGCAGCGCCGCGAGCCCACCGACGACCTCCGTACCCTGCCGCGCGACGCGCACGGTCGAAGGGTCGAGGCGTTCGAGAAACTTCGGTGCCCGGCTGGAGGAAAGCCCGAGCGAGCGCAGCGCCATCTCGCTGTACTGCGTCAGCTCGCCTTCGTCCGAGGCCGGCGAAACGTCGAGGTCGAGCATGGGGTCAGCGGCAGACGGTGTAGTCCTGAATGACGGTGCTCGTCTGGCAGGTCGTGCCCGCCGGGCAGGTGTCGCCGGGGTCGCAGAACTGCACGCGCGTCGGTACGTCGAGCGGCCCGCTGGTGCAGGTCGCCGCGCAGCTGACGTCCTGGTAGGAGGCCCGCGCGAAGGCGGAGGGGTCGGTCTCGGTGCCGCAACACACCTCGCCCTGGGGGCAGTTGGCCTGCGATGAGCAGGTCAGGGGCGTACCGGAGCAGGTGGACGTCTGGCACGTGGTGGTCTGCGTGGTGCCGGTAAGTGTCGTCGTCGTCGTGAGACAGCACGTCTCGCCGTTCGCGCAACGGTTCGACTGCCCCATCTGCGGGCAGCTGATTCCCGCGGGCCCGGCGTCCAAAGCGGCATCGCCGCCGGACGATCCGTCGCCCGTCGCGTCTTCGGGGCCGACGTTCGAGGAGTCGCCCGACGTGGCATCGGAGCCAGAGCCATTCCCTCGATCGTCCGTGGTGGCGTCGAAACCCCCTCCGCTCGAGCTTCCCGTGCTCCCGCTTTCCTGCGTGCCCGGCTCACCGATGAACGTGGCCTGCGAGGCCCCGCTGCAAGCGAGAACGGAGAGCAGCACGACGGTCAGCGTGAGGGGCAGCACAAGAGCAAGCCAGCGAGAATCGAGAACGCGGCGCAAGAGGGAACTCCTTCGCGATTGGGCTAAGGGTACACTCTACTGACAGGAAAAATAGGCCGCGTCCACGATGCAGGACCTACGACCGAAGACCATTCTCTTCTGCGCCGTGCTCGCGCTCGCGATCGCACTGAGTGTACTTTTACGCGGTCGAAGAGCCGTGCACCTTCTCTTCGCGGCTTTCGCGGCGGACATCGCGCTCTGGTACGGCAGCCAATCGCTGGCTGGATTTTTCCGCGCCGACCTGTGGGAGCGGGTGACCGGCGTTCTCACGGTGCTCCTGCCGCTTTTCGCGATCCACCTTTTCCAGAACATCGTGCCGATGGAGGTGGCGAGCACGAAGACGGTGCCGGTGCTCGTCGTGACCGTGTCGCCGTACCACGATCGGGCGTTCGCGCTCGGCGCCGTGTACACGTACGTCTTCGGGCTTCTCGCCGCGGCGCTCATCACGCTGGCGCGCCGCGGACAGCGCAGCCCTTCGCGGGCCGTGCGCGACCGCGTTCGGTTCCTCGCCGCGGTCGGCGCGGCGGCGACGACCTTCTCGCTCGCCGACTTTCTCTCTTACCTCGGCGTCCACTTGCCGCCGATCGGGGCCGTGCTCGCGATCGTCTTTCTCTTCGTGCTCGCGGAATCCGTCACGCGGCCCAGGCTCGCTGACATCTACGAGCTCGCCGGACGCTTGCTCGTCTCCACGGCCCTCGCGTTCTCTCTTGCTGCAATTTTCTACCTCTTTGTGATGGTCATCGGCGGGTTCGAGACGATGTACCTGAACGCCGTTCTCGCGGCGATCGTGTTTCTCGTCCTCTTCGAGCCTTTGCAGACGGAGGTGGAGACACGCATTCACCAGTTCTTCTTCCGCGAACGGTATGACCTGGAGACCAGCGTCGCCGAGCTCCGCAAGCGACTGACGCATGTCCTCGAAATCGACGAGCTCAACTCCGCGTTGATGCAGGGTCTCGAGAACTCGCACCGCGTGACGACGTCGGCCCTCTACCTCCGAGATCAGGACGGCGACGGCTTCGATCTCGTGGGCTCCATCGGCGCCGCCGTCCCGAAGCGCGTCGAGGCGCTCGGAGCGAGACCGCTGCTCGAGCGGCTCGACAGGCAAGCGTCGATTTCCCTCGAAGAGGTCGCGCGCGAAGCGAACAAAGCCGACGTCGCCGTTCAAGCCGCCGCGGCGACGCTCGGCGTGCTCGAAAGCGCCGTGGTCCTTGCCGTCCGCGGCGACGAGGACGACGGCGTAGGGCTGCTCTTCGTCTCGGACGACCGCGTGCGCGACGCTTTCACGCCGGAGGAGATCTCGCTGCTCGAGACCGTGGCCGCGCAGATCGGCGTCGTGGTGGCGAACAGCCGCGTCTACTCGCGTATGAAGGAACGGGACCGTCTGGCGGCGCTGGGCTCGATGGCGGCCGGCCTCGCGCACGAAGTGAAGAACCCGCTCGGGGCGATCAAGGGGGCCGCGCAGCTGCTCGAGGAGGTCGGCGCGTCCACCCCGGAAGACCCCGCCGCCCGCGAGTTCGTCGGCATCATCCTCGAAGAGGTCAACCGCCTCGATCGCGTGGTCGGGAGCTTTCTCGACTACGCCAGGCCTCACGCGGGCAATCCGATCCCCCTTGATCTGAACGCCGCCGTCCGCCGCACGGTGCAGATTCTCTCGAGCCAGATAACCGACGACGCCATCGAGTTGAAACTGGACCTCATCGAGCCGTTGCCACGCACGCGCATGGACCCCGAGAAGTTCCGGCAGGTTCTGATGAACCTCATCCAGAACGCAATCCAGGCGATGGATGGCCACGGCAAAGTTACCGTGTCGACGTCCGTTCGCCGGTCGACGCGAGGGCGCATGACGCACGACCTCGCTTCGCCCGGTCCCCGTCGCTCGCTGACTGACGAGACGGAGCTCGTCGAGGTGGACGTTCGCGATACGGGGCCGGGCATATCGCCGAAAGTGCTACGGAATCTGTTCGTGCCGTTCTTCACGACGAAGACCCAGGGGACGGGCCTCGGCCTCGCCATCAGCCAGAGCATCGTCCAGAACGCGGGCGGCACCATCGAGGTGCACTCGCAGCCCGGCTCCGGGACGACGTTCACCATCGTCCTCCCGGCCGCGGGGGAATCGCTCGTCCCTCCGCCCCTCGAGGCTGCCGCGGTGCTGTCGCCCGGATCCACCTGACGCGCTGCCTTCCGCCCGGCCGGACGCCCTGGTAAGTAGCCAGCCATGAATCTTAAGCACCTCTGCGCGTTCGCTGCGATTGGCCTCACGCTCGGCTTCGCGGGCCCGGCCCACGCCGTCACCACGATCAAGATCGGAACGCTCGCCCCGCAGGACTCTCCCTGGGGCAAAGAGTTCAAGAAGTGGGCGAACATCGTCTCGACGGACACGAACGGCGAAGTGCAGCTCGACTTCCAGTGGAACGGGCAGGCGGGCGACGAGGTGCTGATGGTGCAGAAGATGCGCTCCGGCCAGCTGGACGGGGCGGCCATCACCGCGGTGGGCCTCTCGCAGACGGGGGTGACCGACGTCCTGCTCTTCCAGATGCCCGGCCTCTTCGCGAACTGGGGCAAGCTGGACAACGCGCGCAACGCCTTGAAGGACGACTTCAACAAGGCGTTCGAGGCCAAAGGGTTCACCGTCGGTGGCTGGGGCGACGTCGGCGCGGCGAAGACGATGACCGTCGGCTTCGAGGTGCACCATCCCGGCGACCTTCGCGGCAAGGCATGCTTCTTCAACGCGGGCGACGCGGTGCAACCGGCTATCTTTACGGCCATCGGCGGCATCACGCCGAAGCAGCTGACGGTCAACGAGATACTGCCCTCACTCGCGAATGGATCCATCAATGTGCTCGTGGTGCCGCCGCTGGCGGCCGAGCAGCTGCAGTGGGCCTCGCGCGTCACGCACATCAGCTCGCAGACGGTGAGCTTCGGCATCGGCGCGATGATTTTTTCCTCGGCCCGCCTCCAGAGTGTCCCGCAGAACCTGCGCGACATCGTGACCGCCCGTGGCAACGACATGTCGGCGCGGCTCACGGCCTCGATCCGCAACCTCGACGCGCAGGCCTACGGGAGAATGAAGGGCTCGAAGCAGGCCTACGATCTGAGCGACTCCGAGAAGAAGGAGTGGAACGACCTCTTCGCCCACGTCCGCCAGCAGCTCCGCGGCACGACCTTCACGCCGGCCCTGTTCGACAAGGTCGTGCAACTGGCCCAATAGGGTTCGGTTCAGATCAATCGCCTCTCGAGCAGAGCGCGGACGGCGGGCATCTCGCGGAGCATCGCGAGGGTGTGCGCTGCGTGTCCCTGGGCGAAGCCGTTGCCGATGAAAAGGTCGACGTCCTTGCCGGCGCCCTCGGCGCCGAGCGCGGCCTGGGTGAAGCTCGTGGACATCGCGAAGAAGTAGACGACGCCGCGGTCACGGGTAGACAAGATCGCGGACATTTCGACGTCGGGGACGCTCACGCACGAGAAGGTCGTGTCGGCCTCACGCCCTCCCGTCGCCTCGAGAACAGCGCGGCGAACAGAGAGAGGACTGCGAGCATCGATTGGCAGCACGAAGTCGCATAGACCCAGCGCCTGAAGTTCCGCGGCCGCGCGCTCGCTCGATTCGACGCCCACGATGCACGCCGTCGGCCCTCCGCAGCGCCGCGCTTCGGCAACGCAGAGGACGCCGCTTTTCCCTCCCGCGCCGAGGATGACGACGACCTGCCCGCGCCGGACCAGCCGCGCGACCTGAGGCGCCGCCCCCGCCACGTCGAGGACCGCCAGCGCAAGCCTCTCGGGCAAGTCGCCGGGCAACGTCGCGCATTGCCCGCTCGCGAAGACGACAGCCTCCCCGTCGATGTCGATCTGGGCCACACCGCGCCGCACCCCCCTCACCCGGTCGATCCGCAGTGGCGTGAGCGTCAAGGAGACGAGCGTCGCGACACGCTGCCCGATCTCGAGATCGTCGAACCTTCCCGGTGCCACTTGCAGGACCCGGCCGAGAAGCATCCCGCCGGACCCGGTCACCGGGTTGTGCTGCTTGCCCCGCTCGGCCACCGTCCGGACGACGCTGCGCGCCAGCTGACCTTCGACGTCTCCCTCGTGCCGCCCCGCTTCCTCCATCTGGGCGAAGCTCGCCGCGTCGATGTTCAGTGTTTCGACCTGAATGAGGGCCTCGCCCTCGAATAGACGGCTAAAATCAGCGTCGAGACGCCATGCGGCCTGCGGCAGACCGAGCCTCGGGTCGACGGATCGGTGCGTCCCGTAGAGGTCGCCGCCCGGGGCAACTGGCCTTTTTGCCCCTGTCGGGGGGTTTTCGCCTGTCATCGGGGGGAGAGCCTGTCCTGGGAGGTGTAGCCTCCGTGTGTTCCTCCGGCGACTTGACCGCTCAGCTTCGCACCCACTAGCCTTTGTTTGTTCGGGCTTTCGGCCGTCCATCAGGACGGGAGCGCGCGCCGTGCGCGTTGCCGCGTTGCCGTGCGTTACCACGACAGGGCCCGGAGTTCCCGTTCGACGAAGATGCAAGACCCGTCACCCAAGGCGCCCACGCAGCCCGTACCGCGGCCCGGTGGTCGCTCGTACCTGCTGCGCTTTATCAGCGGCAAGTACCAGGGTGGCGAGTTCCCGATCGTCACCGACAAGCAGATCCTCATCGGCCGGTCGAGCGACCTCGACATGGTCCTGGTCGAAGACATGGTCTCGCGCAAGCACGCGCGGATCGCCACCCAGGGCGAACAGATCTGGATCGAGGATCTGGGGTCGACCAACGGGACGTTCGTCAACGGCGAGAAAATCAAGCGCGCGCGCCTCAAGGAGGGCGACCGCGTCCTCATCGGGACCAGCATCCTCAAGGTCATCGCCGGAGACGCCGGACGCGACGGCGTCGAAGCGAAGCGCGAGCTCGAGAACGTGGCCCAGTCGCGCAAGAACAGCCAGCAGCGCACGATGAGCGGCAGCATCGAAGAGGTGCCGCTCCCAGACCTCTTGCAGCTTTTCGGCACGTCGAAGAAGAGCGGCGTCCTCGTCGTCCGCTCCGACGAGACGGTGGGTCGCATCCACCTCAAGAAGGGCATCATCGCCTACGCGGTCATCGACGACCTCGACGACGTACAGCCTCTGAAGAGTCTTTTTCGCATGCTCACCTGGCAGAAGGGTCTCTTCGACCTCGATCCGCCGGAGGAGCGCGAGTTCGCGAACGAGATGAACGTCACCGTGCAGGAAACGCTCATCGAGGGGATGCGTCAGCTCGACGAATACAACCGGCTGCGCGAAGAGCTCCCCGGCCTGGGCTCCCGCGTGGGAGTGAGCGCGCCGCTCATTCCGCCGCTGCGGGATCTCAAGCCGTCAGAGCTCGACGTCCTGCAGCTCGCCCACAACTACGGGGTCTTCGAGACGGTGCTGAACAAGAGTCTCGCGACGGACCTCGAAACGGCCCAGATCGTCCTCAAGCTCATCAAAGCGACGTACCTGAAGGTGGATTGAGCTAGATCGCCCGCCGTTGCCGGCTCGGTGCTCGCGTCGGGGGCGGTCCCCCCGAACCTTCCGGAAGCCTGCTTCGCATGCCTTCGGTCAGGGCCCACCGCCCCCGCCGCTGCGCTCCGATCCGGCAACGGCGGGCTCTTCTCCGGTGGGAAGCAGGAAGCCACGTGCGGGCGCAAGCGGCGCCGGAGTACGATCATGCGCGCCCGGAGGCATCCATGACCTCGCGGGAAACGTGTGGGAGTGGACTTCGAGCAACTTCGGTACGGGCTCGGCCCGCGTCTATCGCGGCGGAAGCTGGGTCGATGGAGATCCGTCCTTCCTCCGCGCCGGGATGCGCCTTAGGTACTCCCCGACGTACCGCGGCAGTACCGTGGGTTTCCGCTGCGCTCGTTAGATCGCACGCCCGCGACTCGGTCTGCCCTCGCGGTAACGAGCCCGTCGGCGCCGGATCGGAGCGCAGCGGCGGGGGTGGTGGGCCCTGACCGAAGGCACGCGCAGCAGGCCTTCGGAAGGTTCGGGGGACCACCCCCGACGCGAGCACCGAGCCGGCGCTGACGGGCGATGGGCCACGAGCTC
>Ga0302325_10024091_pt1 | contig 12673 bp, 6 predicted proteins | sample Palsa_T0_2_FD_201948 | JGI IMG/M metagenome (GOLD analysis project Ga0302325, IMG submission 201948) | Peat permafrost microbial communities from Stordalen Mire near Abisko, Sweden - Palsa_T0_2 | ecosystem: Environmental > Terrestrial > Soil > Palsa > Peat permafrost | place: Sweden: Abisko...
TCCAGGCCAATCTTCTTGATGAAGACGGCGCTCTCGTCCTCAATGCAACGGCCCGACGTGTCGAAGAGCCGCACGCGTAGACTGTGCGGGGGCGCAGGAAGGGCGACCGTGAAGAAGGGCGCCACGATGCGCTGGCGGAGGCAAAATCCTGTACCGAGCGGCTGCCACTCGTTCGTTAGCTCCACGTCGCAGCCAGAGATCGAGCGGCCCATCCTCTCGTAGCATCGAACCAGCAGGGTTCGTCCGTCTGCACCGAGAGTCCGCTCGAAGCGGCGAAGAATCGGATTGGTGAAGCAAAGATGTACCGCTCCTACGTGCTCGGCGAAGCGTGTCAGGTCGACCCCTAGCGCCGCCCGCACGACCTCGCGGACGCGCGACATCGCGGGCTCGCCCAGGGTTCTCGTTGTCGCACCACCAGTGTCGTACTTCGACAGGAGCCCCAACGCCGTTTGTCGCGGCGGCAGCACGGCTCCGACGCCACTTGCCTCGCCGAGGTTTGACGGGATGAGGACGGCCTCCTCGTTCGAAGTCACGTCGACCAAGGGGCCAGCGCTCTTCAACGTGGGCGCGCCAGGGAGCGACCTGGAGCCGTCGGCCCCTCGAAAGAATGCGATGGCCGCGGCCGAGTCGACCAGGTCGCGGCGCACGTAGAGCGAGGCGTCTTGGCCGTCGATTCGTTCGCGCAACATGAAGTGCGGAGGCTTGCCGATGAGGGACGAAGTCGGCTGGTCGGCGGGGCACAGCTCCGCGACCCCGTAGACGATGAGGTATGCGTCGCTCCGGCGGTCGTGAACCATCGCGGTCGTGATCTCGGCGCGTGGGTAGGCCGTCGCGATGAAGTCGAGAGGGGGCACTGTTCCTGATGCCTTGGTCGCGCCCCCGCTCAGGTCGAGGTGCCGCGACGTCGTCTGTTCGGTGAGCAGGAGAAGCGTAGCCGCTCGGCCCGCTTGCAGTCACGCGTCTGCGGCGCTCGTGGCGTGGGTGCTGCGCAAGACCGGGATCAACATCGGGTGATGGAATTGATCCTTGCCGCCGTCGCGGCCCAGTTCGTGATCGACGGCCTGCGTGAAGCCTTCGCGTGGCGGGAGCAAGAGGTTCTCGACAGCAACACGGCGCGAGGGGCAAACAATCTCGCGAGGGCAGCGACAACGTTGCGAAGGAGATCGAGCTACCGAGCGATCGTCCGTCCCGTGGTCTCGCACGTCCAGGCCTGTCGCGCACGCGAATTCCCCGCCGCCGTGCGCATCGAGTCCTTGCGGCGCACAACCGTCACGCCCCGCCGCGTCGACACGTACCGACGGCGCTCACCTTTCTCAGCGCGCCGGAGATGCGTTCCCTGATCTCATCGAAGCGGGGCAGCCTCTCGCCCGAGCGTTCGTCCATGTACAGCCCGCGCCGGACCTCGATCATCGCCGCGTGAACCCGAAGGTCCTGTCGATAGAAGCGCATTGGCACGAGTGCACCGCCGAACGGTCGGTCCACCGCCACGCGCCAGCCCAGCTCCTCGAATGCGCCCACCGCGATGTCCAGCAGCCAGGCGGGCGTGTGGCGTGCGTCGGTGCCGATGCAGATGTCGGGGCGGTCAGGGTCCTGATCGTCTTCGTAGGGCAATGCAAGCGTCGGGAAGCTGTGCCCGTCAAGCAGCAGACAAGTCCCATGCGCGGCGAGCGCGCGCTCGACGGCCGTCGTCAACGCCGAGTGATGGGGCTCGTAGAATCGCGCGAGCAGCCGGTGACGCTCGTCGGCGGAAGGCCGGCGGCGCAGAGGGTGACCGGCGGCCGTGCGCTCGTAGACGACGCCCATTCCCTTTCGGGCCATCGGCTCGGAGTCGTCGGCGGTGAATCGCTCCGGGTCGACGACAAGGCGGCTCACGGGAAACGTGACCGTCGTCGCCAGGCTCGAGGGAAGGGCGAATAGCTCGTCGGTGTAGCGGTCGGTCATCACGAGGAGCTCGTGCTCGATCTCCGTGGGCGTCAGGAGCAGGCCCGCGACGACATCGCTCGGCACGACGAGCGACGCGTGAGGGATGTGCACCACGACCGCGGGAGGCGGGGGCGTGCTCAAGGGGACCCCGACGTGGCGCTGGCCTCCGCGCCCATTCCGAGAACGAGCGCGGCGAAAACCGCCGAGGCCGATGGTTGGCTGCGCGTGGCGTGATCGATGTATTGCGGCACGGGCACGGTCGGCCCCGAAGCGTCGATGGACGAAACGATGCGCGTGACTTGCGTGCGGTGGAACCGTTCGAGTCGGCCGATCCCGTCGACCACCTCGGACAGGCCGTGAGCGAAGGCTGCGCGCGCGCTGCCCTTCCGGGCGTGCTGGGTGTTCAACGCGACGCCGTTCATCATCGAGTGGCGTCCGATGGGAATCACCGTGCATCCCGCGGCGCCGTTGTAAGCGACAACGTCCCGTTTGCATCCGTCGCAGAAGAAGACGCTCCACTTCGACCCGCACCCGATCACGCGGGACGCGCAGCAGCGGCAAAGCTCGGCGGCGCAGTTGTAGTCGAACGCGTTCCACCGCGGATCCCGCGGCTCGCACCCGCACCGCTGCACCCGCTCGCACGCGTTGTGCGCGTCGAAGAACGGTCCGCGCAGGACGAGGCACTCGCGGCACAGCTCCATGCGCGCCGCCAATTCGTTCCCAGCCATCGCTTGCTCCATCGCTCCCCGCTTGCGCGGGGCTGGCGTTGGCACCTTCCCGCTCCACGCGGAGGTTGCCGAGGCGATCGCAGGGCCAGGTCCCTCCTGCCTCTCTGAATGACAGCGTCAGCTTGGGTCTTGGCGCGAGGATCGTCAACTACTGCAATGCGGAACGGCGGCGCCATCTCCGTTCCGAGGCGCGTGGGTGGCCGTCTTCCGCCAAGTCTTCGGAAGCTACGGCGCCGAGCAGGCGCCCTACGCTGAGCCACTTGGCGTTTTGCGCAACCGCCGGTCACCCAAGCCTTAGGTCGAGCTGCGCGACCCGAGGGGCGAACGCGGTGTGGAACGCGACGGCTGTCTTCGTCAACCAGCCGATTGCAGCCGGCCATGACGTGCGGTCCAGGATGTTCGCCGAATGCGTGAGCGTGATCGTCTTCACTCGCTTGTTCGGGTACGGGTTCCAGGCGAGTTTCGCGTCCAGCTCGCGCTCGATCGCCTCTCGCTGTTCCAAGAGGACGGGTAGGGCGCGATCAGCTTTGTCCGGCATCAGAACCACCTTGACGCCGACCCGCTTGTCCATCGTGTTCGCCGTCAGCGACAGGTGAATGCCAGTGCGCCCGAGGGCGACGTCGAACCAGTAACGCGGGCGAGGCGTATGCAACGACGGGAACTTGCCGCTCTGCTGCAGGGCAACCCGTGCTTCGGTCCAGAACTCCAGCTGGAGCTGTTTCACCTGGGAGGAGACCTCGGTCGGTTCGTCACCGTCGTCGTCGTCCGGCGCGGTGGCGTACTCGACCGCCCAGTCCTCTCGATCAACGCCCGCCAGCTGAACGGCCTGGAGACATAGGCGATGGATCGTCGAGGCCGACAGGTTCGTCTCGACGTAGCCACCGTTGCTTAGCTTCTTGAGCCGACTCGTGCGCCGAAACGCCGTCGCATCGCGGTTCGCGAACTTCGGCATCTCCTCCGCGACTCGGGCGAACTCGTCGTCGCCGATCTTCGCGATGGCCTCCATCGTCACGAGGGCTACGTCGACCCACGACTGCACGGCCGTGTCCTGGCCGCGCACCCGGAGCAAGCGCGGGACCCTTCCCGTCACGCGGAGGTCTTCCGGTGTGTCCGCCTCGGCCTCCCGCTGCGGGGCGCCGAAGTAGGGCCACAGAGAGAGAGAGAGGTCGGTCAGCACGTCCGAGCGGTGCTCGATTTCCATGGCGGTCCACCGCTCGACGGCTTCGAAGTGTCGGTTCAGTTCGACGTGGCTCGTCGCGAAGAGCTTTTGTTTGTCGCTGTACGGCGCGTTGCTCAGTTCCGCGTTGTAGCTGGTCAGTGTGAGGTTCCCGAGGGTGTGCAGGAACTGCTCGTAATCCTCTTCCCATGTGGCGCCGAGATGTTCCTTCCAGCTGTCGCTGAGGGTCTGCGGCATGACGTGCTCGATCGTGAGCGAGGCTCCCGGCACGACCTCCTTGTGTCCCAGCCCGCCCTCCAGACGTTCGAGGATGAACTTCGTCTTCTCCCGGCGGTCTCCACCTCCGTAGAGGCGCGCGGACCCGAGCCGCTCACGAAACTCTTCATCTCGCGGGTAGCCGCGCGTGCTCGCGGAGAGCGTCTTGCGAACTCCTGTTGCGACGTCGACGCCACCACGCGTGGCTTGCTCGTAGAGCGGCGCGAAGACCTTGTTCAGTCCGTACGTCGGAACGCCGCAGACGAAGCGGCGCACCAAGTAGTTCTCGACGGTGTCCAGCACCGCGCAGAACTCGTCCTCGGTCTTGGTCCCGGACGCAACATCGGCGAAGAGCGCCAGTAAGAAGGGGTACGCGACCGTCACCTCCAGCCGGTTGAGGCGCTGCAGGCGAATGCCAATGCGCTCGCTGGTTGCCTGCGTGGGGTTAAGGAGCACCGCGTAGTACTCGGAGAACTGGGCCAGCTCCTTCAGGTGCTCGATCGGGGCGCGGGTCCGGTCCTCGTCGACGCGAGCCTTCAGGGCTGCGTAGACGTCGGTTTCCCGGATGACCCCCGCGAACCGCGTGAGGTAATGGCGAACGAAGTCCGTGAGCGAGTCCTCGCCGAGCCGACGCTGCATCGGGCGCCACAGGTCGATGTGCGCGCGCTCATGATCCTTCTCCGGCAGCCTCATGAAAAAATAGTTGCGGATAAGATCTGCCTGCGAAAGGGGACGGCCCTTGCCGTTCAAGCTCTCGAAGATCCGGTGCGGGTTGTCTCGATCATCGAGGATGATGCTGACCAGGGTCAGCTTGCTGATGAGGACCCGGAGCAGCTCCTCGAGGTCCGGTGCATCCGAGCGCCGCAGCTTGCTGGAAAAGAACTCGTACGCCGCGCCAATGCCGCTGCTCGTGGATGTCCGGGTACTGCTCACAAGCCGGACGAACGCCTCGCGGTCGCTCTCCGCAGCATCTTCGCTTTGGGTCGGCAGGAGCTTGTAGTGGTCGGCCCCGTCTTCGTGACGGTTCGTCACGAGGTCGTCGATGCGGTCCGCGAGCTTCGTCGCGCCCTTCTCGCGTGCGCGGTCGCGGATGAGCGTCAGGAGGACGAGCAGCGTCGTCAGGCGCTGCTGACCGTCGATGAGCAGGCGCTTCTCGACCCCCTCGGGGATCGACTTCGCCGGGGACGTGACGATGGAACCAAGGAAGTGCGGCTTGGCCTCCGGCTCCTCAAGCAGCTCCAGGACGTCATGCCAGAGCGTCTTCCACTGGTCCGCCGTCCACGAGTACGGGCGCTGATAGTGGGGCACCAGGAACTGCTTCGTGCCCTCCAGCACCCTCTGGATCTTCGCTTCGGCTGCTTCCATCTCCGCCCCTTCGCTCGACGATCTGCGAGTAGACGGCGCCAAGGCGGTGACGGCAAGGGGGATGATCTGCCGTGGGACGACTCCGAGCAGACCCATGGCGGCTCTGGCGCCGATCAGCGCCACATCACGGCTAACGGCATTCGAGAACCACTTGGGCCCGACTTGTCGCTGCCAACCGTGGGCGGCACGGCGCGTATGATGCTGTCCGTGGGCCAGCGCTCCGCCACCGAAACTCTCGCCGGCATCTACCAGGCCTTCCTCTCACGCCGCGTCTGGAAGCAGGCCGACCTCGCACGCGAGCTCGGAATCGGCACAGAAGCTCTGCGCCGCACGCTCCACGAGCTGCAGGAAAAGGGGATGCCCCTGGAGCGCGAGGACGAGCCGCCGCAGGTCTACTGGAGCGTGCGCAAGGACTGGTTCCCGGGCAGTGTCCTCTTCAAGAGCGAGGAGGTTCCAGATCTCCTACGGCAGCTTCGGCGCATTCCGCACGGCCAGGGGCGCGCGCGCCTTCTCGCGCTCGTCCTGGAGCGACTCCCTTCGCACACCGCAGCTTCGGCGGCGCCTTCTGTGGTCCTCGCCCGCGAAGCGAGTCCGCAGGAGGAGCGGTACCTCGAGGTCGTCGAGGACGCGGCGAACCGCAGGACGACGTTGCACATGCGTTACCTCACGGCGGGGCGCGTCGACGAAGGAATCCGCCAGGCTTCCGTGCACCGGGTGCTACTTGGACCGCCTGCGCGGTTCGCGGCGACCTGCCATCGCGACGGCAAGCTTAAGACTTTTCGTGTCGATGGCGTCCTCGACGCGCGGCTCGAGCCGCAGGAGCCGTTCCGGGCGGCCGATGACGCGGTGCTCGACGCTTACGTGAAGGGGAGCCTCGATGGGTTTCACGAGGACGGGCCGGTGTCCGTTTTCTCCTTCCTCGTGCGCAATCCGGAGGCGCGCTGGGTGAAGAAGAACCTCCTCGAGGGCATGGAGTTCGGGCCTGCGCCCGATGGCATCCGCGTGACGGTGAGCACTGCGGCGTTGAACCGGTTGGCCCGCTACGTCGTGGCGCTTGGTGCCGCGGCCACCCCGGAAACCCCCGCACTTGCAAGAGAAGTCGCGGCCCTCGCGCAGGGGGCGCTGGAGGCGATCGCCGCCGCAGGTGAACAGCTGCGCAGCCGCGTCTAAACGCCGGACCGTTTCGACGGAGTCGAGCGCGCATTCCTTCCGAGTCGGCCCGAGAGGCCGCGTCGAAAGGAACCCCATGAACGCCTCGCATCCTCCCGTCCCCGCTTCCCCCGCGCTGCCTCGTCCCGCCACCTTCCCTCCTGCGGACTCGAGCCTCCCGGCCAATCACAACGCGGAGCCGATCCGGCTCGAGCTCGTCGTCCGCGATCCCGAGATCGCCAACGAGCTTGTGCAGCGCACGACGGGACGCGAGCGCGACGACTACGCCGTCAGCGCGCTCCGCCTCGGCGTTCTCGCCCTCCGTCAGGCGAGCGGCGCGCTCGACTCGCAGACGATCCAACGCGAGGGCGAGCGCCTCCTCGGCGCCGTGCGGGCTCTCCTCGTCGAGCGTACCGGCCAGGTCACCGACGGCGTGACGAACCTCCTCGGTACATACTTCGACCCGAAGAGCGGCTCGCTACCGCAGCGCCTCGAGCGGCTCGTGAAGCGTGACGGCGAGCTCGAAAGCTTGCTGACCCGTCACCTTGACGGCGACCGCTCCGTGCTTGCGCAGACCCTCGCCTCCCACGTCGGTCGCCAGAGCCCCTTGTTCAAGCTCCTCTCGCCGGAGCAGAGCGACGGACTTGTCTCGACCCTCGTCCGCACCATCGACCGTGCCCTGCAGGCGCAGAGCGAGCAGGTGCTCGGCCAGTTCTCCCTCGACAGCGAGGACTCGGCGCTTTCACGCCTGCTGCGCGAGGTCGCCACCCGGAACGGTGCCTTGCGCAAGGAGCTGGCCGACGACGTGGCCGCCGTGACCAAGGAGTTCTCGCTCGATCACGAGGACTCCGCCCTGCGGCGGCTGTCCACAGCGATCGACCAGACCTGCAAGGCCGTCCAGACGAGCCTGACGCTCGACGACGAGGGCTCACCACTCTTTCGCATGCGACGCGAGCTGCGCGAGGTCATGGACGGCATGGCCACGTCGAACACCCAGTTTCAGAGCGAAGTGCGCGCCACGCTCGAGGGCTTCAAGGCTCGCCGCGAAGAGGCTGCACGCTCTACACGACACGGCACGACGTTCGAGGGCGCCGTCGGCGACTTCGTGCGCCACGAAGCGCAGCGCCTCGGAGACCTCTACGAAGCCGTCGGCACGCTCATGGGCCAGATCGACCGCAAGACGGGGGACCACGTTCTGACCCTGGGCTCCGAAAGCGGTGCGCCCGGCGCGCGAATCGTGTGCGAGGCCAAGGCCCGGAAGGGATACGTCGAGCGCGACGCCCTCGAAGAAATCGCCCGCGCGCGCAAGAACCGCGGCGCCCAAATCGGCCTGGTCGTGATGGAGCGCGCGACGGCGCCCGAAGGGATCGAGCCGCTGCGAAAGGTGGGGAATGACGTCCTTGTTGTTTGGGACTCGGACGACCCTGCCAACGATCTGGTGCTGCGGCTTGCGGTGTCCGTCACGCGTGCCCTGTGCGTGCGCGAGAACGTGGCCGAGAGCGAGTCCCAAGCGAACCTGGAGAAGCTCGACGAGAACATCGAGAGCATCGCCAACCAGGTCGCCGTCCTGGACGAGATCATCCACAGCGGGAGGCTTATCAAGCGGCGCGGCGAGAAGGTGGTGAGCAGCGGAGAGAGGCTGCGCGAGACGCTGGAGCGCGAAGTGGCGGCCTTGCAGGACCACATGAAGGCGCTGAGGAAGGAGCGCGCGTGATGGCGTCGCTGGAGGGTTCGGTAGAGTACGATGGCCCGGGGGACTGCCGATGAAGCGCAAGGGAGACGAGCTGCGCCTCGCGGCGACAGACGTCACGACGTTCGCGGCGTGCGCACATGCCATTGCGCTCAACCTGGCCGTAGCCGAGGGGACGCGCCCACCCCCACCGCGGTACCCGGACGTCGCGGCCCAGTTGCTCAGTGAGCGGGGGCTGGCCCACGAGGCGGCCTACGTCGCGGAGCTGCGCAAGACGCGAACCGTGGAAGAGATCCCCGATCGCGCCACGGACGCCGCGCAGCGAACGCTCGAAGCGATGCAACGCGGGGTGGACGTCATCTACCAGGGGATGCTCCGAAGTGGCCGATGGCTCGGGCGCCCCGACTTCCTGATCCGCGTCCCACAGCCGAGCGGCACGTGGGCGTGGTCGTACGAGCCCGCGGACGCGAAGCTCGCGCTAACAGCGAAGGTGAACGGCCTTCTGCAGCTCTGCTTCTACTCGGAGCTGCTCTCTCTGCTGCAGGGGGTCCGGCCCGAGCAGATGACGCTCGTCCTCGGCGACATGCGGAAGGAGACGTTCGCCACGGCGCGCTACGAGGCGTATTTCCGCTGGGTGCGACGGCGCCTGGAGGAGGCCGTCACTTCGCCGATCGCCACGTATCCCGAGCCAGTCGACCACTGCGACGTGTGCGACTGGTTCGGTGACTGCCAGGCGCGCCGGCGCGCGGACGACCACCTCTCCCTCGTCGCCGGAATCAGCGGAAGCCAGCGACGAGCGCTCGATCTCGTTGCGGTGCGGAAGCTCGGTGAGCTCGCCGTGCTTACGCCCGATGCACGCGTCGAGGGAATCGGGCGTCCCGCACTCGCGCGGATCCGCGAGCAGGCGGGCATCCAGTTGCGAGGTCGCGACCTCGGCGCGCTCGTTTACGACCTGATTCCGGACGTCGAGGACGGGCACGGGTTGATGCGCTTGCCCGAGCCGTCACCGGGCGATCTCTTCGTTGACCTGGAAGGCGACTCGTTCGCGCTTGGGGAAGGCATCGAGTACCTCTTCGGGATCGCCGCGCGGCCGCCGACTGCGGGAGGCTCGCCCAGCTACACGGCGCTGTGGGCGCTCGATCACGCGAGCGAGCGGGCCGCCTTCGAACAGCTCATGGCGATCATCGCCGAGCACCGATCGCGGCACCCGGACATGCACGTTTACCACTACGCCCACTATGAGCCGACGGCGTTCAAGCGGCTCGCGGGGCGATACGCGACGTGCGTTGACGCGCTCGACGAACTGCTGTGCGCGAAGGTGTTCGTCGACCTGTACGCGGTCGTGAAGCAGGGGGTGCGCGCGTCGGTCGAGAGTTACTCGATCAAGCGCCTCGAGCCGCTCTACGGGTACGAGCGTGACGTGCCCCTGCCCGTCGCCAACCGGAACCTCGCCGCCTTCGCCGCGTGGCTGGAGCGAGGAGCGGCGTCGGAGCTCCCCGCAGAGCTGCGCGCGGCCGTTGAGGGTTACAACCGGGACGACTGCCTGTCAGCGCTCCAGCTGCACGCGTGGCTCGAGGAGAGGCGGACCGAGCTCGAAGCGCAGGGCGATGCGACGCTGCCGAGACCGCAGCCCGAGTCGGGCAAGGCGAATGACGACCTGCAGGAACAGATCGGTCGCGTCCGAGCGGTCATGAACGCCCTGCTCGTCGGCGTCCCCGAGGAGCCGGAGCTCCGTGACGAAGCGCAGAATGCTCGGTTCGTGCTCGCGCACCTGCTCGAGTGGCACCGGCGCGAGGACAAGTCGACGCACTGGGTGTACTACCGCCTCTGCGAGCAGCCCGAGGAGGAGCTCCTAGAGGACCGGACCGCGATCGGCGGCGTGACGTACGAGGGCGTCGTGGGCAGGGAAGCCCGCTCGCTCGTCCACCGGTATCGCTTTCCTCCGCAGGACCAGACGATCGACAGGGCCCGGGAAATTCACGATCCACGGACGAAAGCCGCCGCGGGTACCAGAGTCGCTGTCGACGCGAGCGAGGGCGTTCTCGACCTGAAACGTGGTGATAAGTCGGCGGTACCGCACCCGAGCGCGGTGATCCCTTACGAGGTCGTCCAGACCAAGGAGCATCGCGCCAGCCTTCTGCGTCTCGGCGAGCACGTGCGCGACCTCGGACTGGGTCCGACTCCGCCCATGACGTCGGCTCTGGCGCTCCTGCGTCGCGAGCCGCCCCAGGCCGGCGTGGCGGGCTCGAGTTCGGAGGAGACAGCCATCCTGCGCGCCCTTGCCGTGAACGGCTCTGTGCTTCCGGTTCAGGGCCCTCCGGGAACCGGCAAGACCTACCTGGGGGCGCGGATGATCGTCGCGCTGGTCAAGGCAGGAAAGCGCGTGGGGATCACGGCGAACAGCCACCGGGTCATCACTGGTTTGCTGAACGAGGTGTGCAACGCCGCGCGGCGCGAGAGCATCGCGCTCCGGGCGATCCAGAAGGAGGGCAGCGACGCCGAGGCCTGCTCGAACGATCCGCTTGTGACCATCACCGACGACAACGGAGCCGTTCGCGACGCGCTCAATCACGCGACCGCGAACGTCGCCGCAGGGACGTCGTGGCTATGGGCTCGCGCGGACATGGCGGGCACGGTCGACGTGCTCTTCGTCGACGAGGCCGGGCAGATGTCGCTGGCCAATGTACTCGCCTGCGCCCCGGCGGCCGGGGGCATCGTCCTTCTGGGAGATCCGCAGCAACTCGATCAGCCGCAGAAGGGCGTTCATCCGCCCGGTGTCGGGACCTCGGCGCTGGGACACATTCTCGGGGATGCCGCCACGATGAGCGCTGAGCGAGGCCTGTTTCTCGAGGAGACATGGCGCATGCACCCGGATGTCTGCGGCTACATCTCCGAGGTCTTCTACGAGGGGCGGCTCCGTTCGCGGCCGGACTTGTCGCGCATCCGCCTGGACGCGCCGGAGCCGCTGTCGGGCACGGGTCTTCGCTTCGTGCCCGTGGAGCACCGTGGGAACCGGAGCGAATCGGCGGAGGAAGCTGAGGTGATCGCGAGGCTCGTCGACCGCCTCGTTGGCGGGGGTTCTACTTGGACCGATCGCTATGGCGAGGTCCGCCCGCTGCGGCGGGAGGACGTCCTCGTAGTCGCGCCGTACAACGCGCACGTGGCGCTCCTACGCAAACACGTGGCGGGAGTCCGCGTTGGGACGGTGGACAAGTTTCAGGGGGACGAGGCGCCGGTCGTCATCTATTCGATGGCGACGTCGTCGCCGGAGGACGCGCCGCGCGGGCCGGAGTTCTTGTACAGCGGCAACCGGTTGAACGTGGCCGTCTCGCGAGCGCGGTGCGCGGCGTTTCTCGTGGCGAATCCGGGTCTGTTCGACGTGCGGTGCAAATCGGGGAGGCAGATGGCGCTGGTGAATGCGTTCTGTCGGTATCTCGAGGTGGCCCGGCGGGTGGCGGCGGGCGACTTGCAGGCCAAAGGGGACGCGAAATGAAAATTATTTCGTGGAACATGGGTGGGCGTGGATCGCGCTCGGAGCCGTGTGATTCCGAGCGCATAGCGTGAATTTGTATGGGGACTCCCCCACCGAAGGGGTTGGAGACACCGACGACAAAGGAGCCCCCGCGCCATGTTGAATCGAGCCGCCGTTCTCGCAAGCCCGAAGTGAAGGAAGCCGTGAGCCAGATCCGTGTCGCCCTGCGCGATGCCTTGCCCGACGCCAGCTTCGGCGAGCGCGAGGCCCAGGCGCTCGCGATCAGCAACGAAGCGGTGCGCGAGCTGTTGCAGCAGGACTTGCAGGCGATGAGCGACGGCCTTGGCGACGAGGTGCTCGTCAACGGCGTTGCGTACAAGGAGCATGCGCCCGGGACGGACACGTACCATTCGCTTTGCGGACCGCTGCGCGTCGATCGTCCGAGCTTTCGGCGGATGGGCGTTCACAACGGCCCGATCGTGATCGCGCTGGAACTGGCGGCGGGGCTCGTCGAGGGCGCGACGCCCGCGCTGGCCTACAACGTGGCGCACGGCTACGCGCAGCACGACATGCGCATCCACGGCGAGATATTGGAGACCGCGCATCGGTTGGCTCCGTCGCGCACCACGCTGGAGCGCATCGCCAAGCGAATCGCTGAGACCGCCGTGGAGCAGTGCTCCCGAGTCGAAGCCGTCGTTCGCCGGGCCGAAAAGGTGCCCGAGGAGGCGGTGGCCATATCCATCGGCCTGGACCGCACCTCGGCGCCGATGATCGAGGACCGCCCCAAAGATGCGCCTCCGAAGCCCGAGCCCAAGAGGCGCCGACCTCGTGTTCGCAGTGCGCCCGCGCCCTACGACATCAACTGGCGCATGGCGTACGTTGGCACCGTCTGCTTCGTCGACGGCAACGGGGAG
>Ga0302325_10024094_pt1 | contig 12672 bp, 9 predicted proteins | sample Palsa_T0_2_FD_201948 | JGI IMG/M metagenome (GOLD analysis project Ga0302325, IMG submission 201948) | Peat permafrost microbial communities from Stordalen Mire near Abisko, Sweden - Palsa_T0_2 | ecosystem: Environmental > Terrestrial > Soil > Palsa > Peat permafrost | place: Sweden: Abisko...
TGAGACCGGGTTTGGCGTGTTTGAATGAGAGCGCGCCGGTGAGGGCAGCGAGCGCATAGCCGCGATCGGGGTCTTCGATCGAGCTAAAATAGTTCGTGATCAGGCGCAGCTTATTGTTGCGGCCGGGCTCATAGGCGAGGCGATCGAGCAATTCGGCAAAGCGATTCATGCGCCGTCGCCTTCGTCTGCCGTCTCATCTTCTCCACTGTCTTCATCACCATAGCCGACGAGCGCGAGCGGCCGCGCTGCCAACCCCAGCGTTTTGCACCAGTGCACCAGCGCGTCGGCCTCACCATGGGTGACCCAGATTTCGCCGGCGCCCGTCGCCTGGATGGTCGCGGTGAGGCCGTCCCAGTCGGCGTGGTCGGAAATCACCAGCGGCAGTTCGATGCCGCCTTGGCGGGCGCGGGCCCGCACCCGCATCCAGCCCGAGGCAAACGCCGTGACGGGATCGGGAAACCGCCGCGTCCAGACGTCGGAGGTGGCCGACGGCGGCGCCAGCGTGATGGTGCCGGCGAGGTCGGCCTTCTTCATGCCCTTGACGGGACGCAACTCGCCGAGGTCGACGCCGCGGCTTTGATAGTAATGGGTGATCTTCTCCATCGCGCCATGCAGATAGATCGGTGCGTCGTAGCCTGCCGCGCGCAACAGCGCGATCACGCGCTGGGCTTTGCCGAGCGAATAGGCGCCGACCAGATGCGCCCGCTCTGGAAACAGCGCCACGGAAGAAAGAAGCTTCTTCACTTCGTCCGCTGCGTCGCCGTGGCGGAATACCGGCAAGCCAAAGGTAGCCTCGGTAATGAAGACGTCGCAGGGCACGACCTCGAATGGTGCGCAGGTCGGATCGGGCGCGTCTTTATAGTCACCGGAGGCGACCACGCGGGTGTTCCCGCACGTAACGGCGATTTGCGCCGATCCCAACACATGGCCGGCCGGGTGGAACTTGACCGTGACGTCGCCGAGTCGCAATTCCTCGCCATAGGCAATCGCCTGCGTTGAGCGGGCGAAGTTATCGCCATAGCGCAGCCGCATCATGTCGAGCGTCTCTTGAGTGGCCAGCACCGAGCCATGGCCGGGCCGGGCATGATCGGAATGGCCATGGGTGATCACCGCGCGCTCGACCGGCCGCACCGGATCGATGTGGAAGCCGCCCGGCTTGCAGCACAGGCCGGCCGGCTGGGGCGTCAGGATGTCTTGCGGGCGCATGTTGTTTATATAGGCTTGTGAATGGTTCATTCGAGTCCCGCTTTTATCCTCGCAACCACAATCGGCCCTGAAATGCCTGCGCGCTTATTCCTCTCCTCCGGCGATCTGATCGCCGACCGCCGATATGAATTTGCGCGCGACCTGCAGCTCAAGGGCGACCTTGTGGCCGCCGCTGATTTGCTGGAGCAGGCGATCGAACTCGCGCCTGCCTTTGTTTCGGCCTGGTTTACGCTCGGCGAAATCCGCCAGCTGCTCGGCGAGCGCGACGCCGCCATCGCGGCCTTCACGAGGGCGCGCGAGGCCGATGCCAGCGATCCGCATGGCGCGAGCCTAAGGCTGATGCGGCTCGGCGCGGAAGAACTCTCAGGCATGCCACAGGCCTATGTGCGGACGCTGTTCGATCAATATGCGCCGCGATTCGATCGCGCGCTGATCGACGACCTCGGCTATCGCGGGCCTTCGCTGTTGTTCAAGGCGGTGCTGGCGACGCGCGGCGCGGCGCGCAAGCCGGCCTTCTTCAAGCGGGCGATTGATCTCGGCTGCGGTACAGGCCTTGCGGCAGCCGCCTTTGCCAAGGAGGTCGATCATTTCACGGGCATCGATCTCTCGCCGGGGATGATCGAGCAGGCGAAAGCTACCGGGCTTTATGCCGAGCTCGAGGTCAACGACATGCTGGAGGCTTTGCGGGTGAGACCCGACGCCTGCGCCGATCTCGTTTTGGCCGCCGATGCCATGGTTTACGTTCCCGACCTCGTTCCGGTGTTGACGGAGATTAGCCGCGTGCTCGCGGCTGGCGGCCTCGCGGCGTTTACGCTGGAGCGGCATGCCGGCGACGGCGTCATTATCGGGGAGGGCCTGCGTTATGCCCACAGTCCACATTATATCCGCACCTCGCTCGCGGCGGCTGGCCTTGCGTTATCGCAGATCGAGGAACAGTCGTTCCGCAACGAGAATAATATGCCTGTGCCGGGTCTCGTCGTGGTCGCGGCAAAGCCGTGACGACAGATCAAGCAGACTTCTTTGCCCACGCGCCGCTGCCCGAAACTTTTCTGCGCTGGTTCGCTTCGCGTGGCTGGTCGCCGCGGGAACATCAATTGGCGTTGCTGGAAAAGGCCCGGGAGGACCGTTCCGCGTTGCTGATCGCGCCGACCGGCGCCGGCAAGACGCTTGCCGGGTTTTTGCCGACGCTGGTGGAGCTCTCGGCGGGCAGCGGTACGTTCGCTTCTACCGGCCGTGGCGTGCAGCGCAGCCGCGGCCTGCATACGCTCTATATCTCGCCCCTCAAGGCGCTCGCGGTCGACATCGCGCGCAATCTGGAAACGCCGATTGCCGAAATGGCGCTGCCGATCAAGGTCGAAACCCGCACCGGCGACACGCCGGTGTCGCGGCGGCAGCGGCAGCGGCGTTATCCGCCGGATATCCTGCTCACCACGCCCGAGCAACTGGCGCTGTTGTTGTCCTCCGACGACGCGCCGTTTCTGTTTTCGCAGCTCAAGCGCATCGTGCTCGATGAGTTGCATGCGCTGGTGACCTCCAAACGCGGCGACCTGTTGTCACTGGGTCTGGCGCGATTATGGCGGCTGGCGCCACAGATTCGCGCGATCGGATTGTCGGCAACGGTAGCGGAGCCGGAACAGTTGTCACGATTTCTGGTGCCACAGCCGAACGGCGAGCCTCAATCGGCCGACGTCGTGATCGCGGGCGGGGCGGCTGCGCCTGAAGTCGAGATGCTGGATACGCGCGAGCGCCTGCCCTGGGCCGGGCATAGCGCGCGGCATGCGCTCGGCGAGATCTATGACCTCATCAAACGCAACAAGACCACGCTCGTCTTCGTCAATACCCGCAGCCAGGCCGAGATGCTGTTTCAGGATCTTTGGCGGATGAACGATGACGGATTGGCGATCGCGCTTCACCATGGTTCGCTCGACGTGGCGCAGCGCCGCAAGGTTGAGAACGCGATGGCCGCTGGCAAGCTGCGCGGCGTGGTCTGCACGTCGTCGCTCGATCTCGGCGTCGACTGGGGTGATGTCGATCTCGTCATCAATGTCGGCGCGCCGAAGGGCGCCTCGCGGCTGATGCAACGGATCGGCCGCGCCAACCACCGCCTCGACGAGGCCTCGCGCGCGGTGCTGGTGCCGGCCAATCGCTTTGAAGTCCTGGAATGCCGGGTCGCGATCGATGCCGTAGCTGAGAATGCGCAGGATACGCCGCCGCTTCGAACCGGCGGGTTCGACGTGCTGGCGCAGCACGTGTTGGGGTGCGCCTGCGGCGAACCGTTTTTAGCTGATCAGCTTTATGATGAGGTGAAGACTGCCGCACCCTATGCCGATCTCAGCCGAGTTGATTTCGACGACGTGGTCGATTTCGTCGCGACCGGCGGCTACGCACTGAAGACCTATGAGCGCTTTGCGCGCATCAAGCAGGATAAAAACGGCCGCTGGCGCGTCACCAATCCGAAGGTGCGGCAGAGCTATCGCCTCAATGTCGGCACCATCGTCGAGGAGGCGATGTTGAAAGTGCGTCTGGTGCGGTCGCGCAGCAGTGGCTCCGGCTCGACCGGCGTGATTGCGCGCGGCGGCCGCATGCTTGGCGAGATCGAGGAATATTTCATCGAGGGGCTTTCGATCGGCGACACCTTCGTGTTCGGCGGTGAAGTCGTGCGCTACGAGCAGATGTCGGAAGATCAGGTCTACGTCTCGCGCGCCAACGATTCCGATCCGAAGGTGCCGTCCTATATGGGCGGCAAGTTTCCGCTCTCGACTTATCTTGCCGAGCGGGTTCGCAATCTGCTCGCCGACAAGCGCGCATGGAATGGCCTGCCCGAACAGGTCCGCGACTGGCTGTCGCTTCAGGCTCATCTGTCGCGGGTGCCCGGCGCGCGCGAGCTGGTGGTCGAGACGTTCCCGCGCGGCAACAAGCATTATCTCGTTTGTTATCCCTTTGAGGGGCGTCTGGCGCACCAGACGCTCGGCATGCTGGTGACACGGCGGCTGGAGCGCGCCCGCGCCCGGCCGCTCGGCTTTGTCGCCAATGAATATGCGCTTGCCGTATGGGGGCTCGGCGATATGTCGTTCATGATCCGGCAAGGCCGGCTTGATCTGAACGCGCTGTTCGATCCGGACATGCTGGGTGACGATCTAGAAGCATGGCTCGCCGAATCCGCGCTGATGAAACGAACCTTCCGCACCTGTGCGCTGATCTCGGGCCTGATCGCGCGGCGCTTCACGGATGAGGAAAAAACCCGCCGTCAGGTGCTGTTCTCGACCGACCTGATCTACGACGTTCTGCGCAAGCATCAGCCGGACCACGTACTTCTGCGCGCGGCCCGCGCCGATGCGGCGACCGGCTTGCTCGATCTGCGCCGATTGAGTGATATGCTGATGCGCATCAAGGGGCGAATCACCCACCGGGAACTCGACCGGGTTTCGCCGCTGGCGGTGCCGGTGATGCTGGAAATCGGCCGTGAAGCGGTCTATGGCGAGGCGTCCGACGAACTGCTGGCGGAAGCCGCCGAAGAGTTGGTCAAAGAGGCGACGGGGTAAGCTGTGAACGCGGGCGGAAATTTTCGGGAATTTGAGGCGGCCGTCACGCATGTCGCTAGCCTCGATGTCGCCGGCGTGACCCTGCTCGCTGACCTCTCCGGCGCGCTGTTCTGGAAAGAGCAAAGCCTGCTTGTGGTCTCCGACCTGCATCTCGAAAAAGGATCGAGCTTTGCTGCGCGCGGTGTTTTGCTGCCGCCCTATGATACGGTGGCGACGTTGAGCCGGCTTGCTTCGGTCATCGCTCGCCATGACCCGAAAACGGTGATCGCGCTTGGTGACAGTTTTCATGACTGCACCGCCCATGAGCGCTTGTCGGCGCCAGACCGCGAGGCGATCGGCGCGTTGCAGGCGCTGCGCGACTGGATCTGGATTTCCGGCAATCACGATCCCGCATTGCCGTCCGATCTCGGCGGCATCGTCGCAAGCGAAGTCGCAATCGGTCCGATCGTGTTCCGGCACGAGCCGACGGGTGCTAAGGGTGAAATCGCCGGGCACCTTCACCCCAAGGCGCGGGTCGCGACGCGGGTGCGCTGGCTGGAGCGGCGTTGTTTTGCCAGCGACGGTGAGCGCGCCGTGATGCCGGCCTTCGGCGCCTATACCGGCGGCTTGAGCATTCGCGACGATGCGTTTTCGAAAATTTTTCGTAACCCGTCTTTTATGGCGCACGTGATTGGCGACAATCGCTTGCACGCCATTGCCGCCTCGCGGTGCTATTGAGCTTTCCTTCACCTATCCCCCGCGAGCAGAAAGCGCTTCCGCTTTCGATGCGCCCCTCAAAAAAGCCCTGCCGTGAGGCAGGGCTTCCGAGGACTTGCGATCGACCACTTGCGTGGTCGATCGCTGATGGAGTTTGGATCAGGGTTGCTGCGGCTCGTTGCCGTTATTGAAGGTGAGCAGCGGCTGCCAGATATTGCAGGAATGTTCGGACCTGAAGGTGTCGAACGGATGCGGCCCTTGCGGTGCGAGCACCCCTTGCGGTGTGAGCAACTGGATCAACTGAAAGCCAAAGAAGGGCAGCCAGACTGGCGGCTGGGCCTGCGGCGTCCTGAGGTCGACAAGGATTTGGAGAACCCCACCGTTCGGGTCGCCGGCCTTCACGAAATTGGCCCAGTAGGTCTTCATATTGTTCGCCAGCGCCGCTTGCGCTGGGGTGAAGGCCGAGCCGAAGTTGAAGATGTACTGGAGCTCGGACGCGTGCTGCGAAGCCGTCGTGAAGCCCGAGCTATTCGCGCCCGGACCCGGGACACCGGCCGTGCTCGGGGCATTTGGATCGTTGAACTCGTAAGCAAAGACCGGGACTCGCAAGGACAGATCGCTGTTTGAATCAAAACCGTTACAGGCGAACACGAAGTCGGTGAAGATCTGCGAGAGCGCCTCATCGACGTTGCCGCCCATAAAGTTGTTGTTGAGGCCGGGGATCGTCCCGGTTGTCTGCGGAACGAAGTCGTGGAAGTTTGCGATCGGATATTGGCCTGCCGCGGCAACCGAAGCGGCGACGACGGCTTCGGTGAAGGCCGAGGTCGGGGTCTGGTTGGACGGTGGCGCCGTCACGAGGGTCTGCATAAAGAACCCGATCTCTTGTGCGTAGGTGCAGATCGCAGGCTGGCCGGCGAACGGCGGTGTCGAGCACAGAATATTCGGGACCTGAAGGTCGAAGCTCGCCGGGCCGCCGGCGGCGACGATGTTCGAAGAGGTGCCGGCGGGAAGGGTGACCTGACTGGGGAAGAAGTCCGGCTCGAACAGGCGGCCCTCATTGGCATTTGTTCCCTGGAGCACCGGAACCTGGTTGAACTGGCCGGTCGAGAAGGCCGTATGCAGGTCAAGCGGCAGGATTTTCGTGCCGAAATTGGGCGCGATGCCGAAGCCGCCGAAGGTGCTTTCATTCGCGAAGACTTGCGCTGCCGGCAGTCCCTGCAGGCAGGCGAGCGTCAAGCTGCCGCCGCAGGATGCGTTGGCGTCCTTCTGGGCGAACGTGTTGCTCAGGGTCTGGTAGGTCGCGAGCGATGGCACGTCATGATACATGTACCCGCCGCTTTCGATGATCGCACCGCGGAACAGATTCCGGCCGGTGAGGCCCCTGTAGGTGTTCGTGGAGGCGAGATGCGACGAGACGCTGAGACCGCCGGCCGATTCACCGCCAATCGTCACCGCCGCCGAATCACCGCCGAAAGCCGCAATGTTGTTCTGGACCCAGGCCATCGCGAATTGCTGGTCCATGAGACCGTAGTTGCCGGCGTCGCCGACGTTCTCAAAGGCGTTGGGCGCGGTGGCCGCCAGCACGCTGGCTGCGAGGAAGCCGAGGCTCCCGAGGCGGTAGTTGATCGTGACGACGATGATGTTGTTGTCGGCCACCATCACCGACGGGTCGTAGTCGGAGCCGGCGCCGCCAGTGAGCGCGCCGCCGTGAATCCAGACGAACACTGGCAGGCGGGACCTCGGAGTGACGTTGGACGGCGTATAGACGTTGAGGAACAGGCAATCCTCGGAATCGGTTGGGCGTCCTTGCGTGCAGGTATGGCCGGGCGTTGCCGCGAGGATCGATCCCTGGCCAGGATTGGGCGCCTGGGGCGGCTGCCAGCGCAAGGTGCCGAGCGGTGGCTGGGCGTAGCGGATACCGAAGAACACGTTGACGCCGGTCGCCGGATCTCCCGGGAGTTCCTGGAAATTCATGAGGCCCTGATAGGTCCCGGTCGTCGTGGCGACAGGGGCGGTCGGCGTAACCGCGTTCGACACCGATGTGGTCGCCAGAATGCAAGCGACACTCATCGCGCCGATTATGCCCAGCCGGAAATGCCGTAGCTGCTCTCTCATACGCTTCTCCCCTTTTTCATAATGGCCGGCATTACCGGCCTTATTTCCGGCGAGCTTCTGCGGCGCCGGTTATCCATTGCCGACAGTTTTGCCGACAACGCGAGGATGACGGCGATCCAATCCGCACGCAAGCAAATCCGCAGGAATTTTTGACAGCGGAAATTCCCTGCTGCGGAATGACGATGTGCGCTTGCACCTCCAGCCACAATTGCTCGCGAATCTTTTCCTCAATGAGCCTCTGTCTGTCGCCCACAATGCTGAAGCTTGACTATGGCTCGTCATGCTCGGACCCGATCCGGGCATCCATCAACCTTCGCAATAAGTCTTTCGAAGAGAGATGGATCACCGGTTCAAGCCCGGTGATGACGAAGAGTCGAATCGTGTTTCTGGCTGTTTGAAAATTGCATCACTGCGTGAAACGCGCTCTCTTCTCCCTCTCCCCGCAAGCGGGGAGAGGGAGAAGAAAGTTAACCTGCCTTCGCCTGAAGGGAATTGCAGAACTCAGCGAGGCGATCGGCGAGCCGCAGCGTCGCAGGGCTCGCATCGGGCGACGCCACGAGCGCCACTTCAGTCCGGTCGATCGGCGAGAAGCCTTCCTTGGCCGTCAATACGCGATGGTCGGACTGGATCGCCATCTCCGACAGAATGCTCAAGCCCATGCCGGCGGCAACGGCGGCCTGAATGGCGGCAAGGCTCGAACTCGTATAGGCCATGTGCCAGGTGCGGCCGGTGGTTTCGAGGGCGTGAATCGCGCGAGCGCGATAGAGACAACCGGTCGGATAACCGATCAGCGGCACCGAGCCGGCTTTCGCCTGGTTCGGATGGCTCTTGCTGGTGACCCAATGCACGCGCTCCGGCCATACCGCGATGCCGCCTTTTTCTCCGGCGGAGCGCTTGAACAATGCGAGGTCGAGATCGCCGCGCTCAAGATCGCGTTTCAAATCGGTGCTCTGACCGGCGCGGACGTCGAGCCGCAGCGAAGGGTGCGAGCGCGCAAACGCCGCCAGCAATTTCGTCAGCCGATAGGCGGCGAAATCCTCGGGCACACCGAGCCGCACCGCGCCTTCGTGGCCCGGCCGTGTCATCACGTCACGGGCCTCTTCCGCCAGCGCCAGAAGGCGCCGCGCATAGGACAACAGCCGCTCGCCAGCTTCGGTCGGCGTCACGTCCTTGCCGCTGCGGTTTAAAAGCGGCCGGCCGATATCGTCCTCCAGCCGCTTGATCTGCTGGCTGACGGTGGACTGGGTGCGGTGAACCCGTTCGCCGGCGCGGGTGAAGCCGCCAGCATCGCATGTCGGTCGGCACCGACAGCCCGCACGGCATTCTGTTCACACTTGCATCGCTGGCCTCGATCGTTCTCGGCACCATTCTGTTCAAACTATTGGCGCCGAAGGGCAGCCTATGGACCGGCAATGGCGTGCAAAATCTCGCCGCGGGCGTGGTGTTGATCCCGTTCGCCTTCAGCCTGTCCAACGTGAGTGACATCGTGCCGAACCTTCAGTTGCTCGGTGCGTTCGCGTTCCTCACGCTCGGTGGATCCGTGCTGGGCTATGTCCTGTGGTTCCACCTCTTGCGGGTGTGCGGCGCGACAGCCGCGAGCGCTTATCACTTCCTGATGCCGCCGCTTGGAATGTTGTTCGCCTGGATCGTATTGGGCGAGCACGTCACGGGCCGCGACCTCCTCGGAATCATTCCAGTGGCGCTCGGCATCTATCTGGTGACGCGTTCCGGCAAAGTCGTGCCTTGAGATCGCTGTGAGACGTTTTTCGTAATCCAAAACGGAGGGCAAGATGCCTGTATTCTACATCGCCGAACACATCATCACCGATCCCGAAAGATTCGAAGAATACAGGGTCAAGGTCGGTCCGATGATTGCCCGATATGGCGGACGGTACCTGACCAAAGGTGGAAGTCATAAATTCCCGGAAAAGGCGCATTGGAAACCGGAGCGGGTCGTGATCATCGAGTTCCCGGACATGGGCAGTCTCGATGCCTGGTACAATTCTGCCGAATACCAGCCGCTCTTTGCACTCCGCAAGCAATCCACTGGCGACAAGGACATGGTGATCGTCCTTGAGGGCCTATAGAGGCGTGCGAGTGTTCAAATCGACGGTTATTGAACTGCCGCGTTAGTCCGCGGCTCGGTCGATTCAAGCCGTGCAGCGGCCGGAATGCTGGCCGCAGCATCAGTGAGGGCTGGTTGGATCGACGGAGCCGCAACCATAGAGGCTGAGGTGACATCGTTGTCAGCCCGTCGCACTGCCCCGCGGCTAACGACGATCATGACCGCGCAGACGCCATAGAAGACCACGCCTATCGCGTAGGTGTTGGCAATGCCGAATGCGATGGACAAGGCCATGCCGAGCACCGAGGCAAACATCGACGTAATGCCGTTGGCGCTCCAGAAGAATGGAAGCAGCTCCGAATGGCGCCGCCAGACACTTAAGCCCAGCGGGAACATCATCCCCATGCAGAAGGCCGGGGGCGCCAGCAGCAGCACCGACAGCAGAATGCGCATGTCGGTGGCGGCCGATCGGGCCGAGGCCGTTAACCAGGGAGTGAGTAGTCCGGCCACCGCGAGCGTTGTCAGGAGGATAATAACTCTCGCGATGACCGCGCCCGGCCGGGGTTCATACGAACCAACCGTGGTGCTGCCTAGTCCGCTGAAAAGGAGAATCGTGAAAAGCACGACCGCGAGCCCATAAACGGGATGTCCAAGGAAGACCATCAGCCGCTGCATCTGCGATATCTCGATCAGCATGAAGCCCATGCCGATTGCGCAAAAATAAGCGACCGGCGGCGTCAGCACGGACAGCGGCATCCGCTTCGCAAGACGCACGAACGGCGTGACGATGTAGTAGATGCAGGCCAAAAATCCCATCACGATCAGAACCAGCGTCATGCTGATCGCCGCGTTATTGTTGGAAAGCGTGGCCGCCGGCTTGGTGAGAAGAGTCCCGAAACGTTCCGTAAAGAAGAAGAACGGATTGTCGTCCGTTGAGGGGGTGATATTTTCCACCAGAGAGGCAAAGAACGCGGTGTCGGCCTTACCGGACATCAGCGTCGACGTGACCGCGTCGTAAGTGACGTCTGGTCCCAGGAATATCTTGAAGCCTTGGCCCTCGAGCCTCATCCGCGCGGCGCGCCATTGTTCCTTCGTAAGGGCGTCCGGGCGGGTGATCACGGTGACGATGTTGTCGACATTCACCGCGATGACATGATTCGACAGCTCAGACGCGGGCACGCTTTTGCGCTGGAGGGCGCTCGTTGCGATCGCTACCAGGCGGTAGAGCTCGACGCGGTGAGTTTTCGGGTCGAACCAGCGCGATACCGACAGCATCCCGCCCGGCTTCAGCGCCCCGTAAAAATCATCCCACGCCTCCGTCGTATAAAGCCGGTTTTCCGTGAGGGTCAATCCGCCGGCCGCTGTTGCGGCCCAGGTGTCGATCAGCGAAATCTGCACGAGATCGTATCGCTCGGATGAGTGATTGATGTAGCTGCGAGCCTCGGCATTGACCAACGACACACCGGGCTGACGATCGAGATGGCCGGAGAAGTCGGCGAATTTGTCGGTGAGGACTTCGAAGATCGCGGGGTTGATCTCGATCGCGCGGATATGCTTGGCGCCGAAAAGAAGCCCCGAAAGAATGTCGCGGCCGCCACCCACGCCGACAACCGCGACGTCGGCCATCGGCTGTATCAGATAGGCGGCATTGATGACGTCGTCCTTCAGGTAGGCAAGCTTGCTGATGTCGCCATCATAATGCGTGATGACCGTGTTCGCGCCCGCATCGATATCGAGGATGTGCTGGTCTACCTTCGTCTCCGGCGTATGGGCAAAACCCCAGCCGAACGGCTCGGACTCGCCAAGCGCAATCACCCTGATGCGGGAGTAGGTGTTCCAACGCTCGAACAGCGTTCCCATCTGCGCCGTGCCCTTGGCCCAGAACACGCCCAGATGGCTGTTGCCGGAAACAGCAAGTCCGGTATGCAGGGCGGCTGCGGCAGCGAGTGTCAGCGCGACGGCGCCGCTCAGGCGCAGGCTCCGGAAGTCTCCGCTATGGCGCACCATGATCCAGCCCGCACCGGCGGCCAAAGCTCCGATCCCCAGTGTCGCACTCACGGGATCGACGACGAGCAACAAGAGGATAACCCCGATGCATCCGAGCGCGGCCCCTGCGAGATCGGCCGCATAAAGCCAGCCGCCACTATAGGGCAGGCGTGTCAGCAGAAGCGTGATGCAGACGCCGCTTTCGGTAAAAGGTCTCACGAAGGCGACCGTTGCGACGCCTAAGGCCACCATCACGTAATCTGCGGGAACGACGAGCGGTACGCACAGAAACGCAATCATGGCGCCGACGCCGGTGATCGCAAACCACGCCGCGTGGTTGGCGAATTCCACGCCTACCCGATCCGGGGCGTAGCGGGCCGGGTTGTTGTAAACCACCATCGCCCCGCGCGTGAGACCGAGCATGGCGAGCGAAATCGCAGCAAACGCGAAATGATAATACAGCATCACGCTGAAGAAACGCGTGATCAGGATCTGGTAGGACAGCGTCGCGGTAGCCAGTATGAAAATTGCGAAATAACAGCGGCCTGGAATTCCGGGAGATGCTTGCAAGACAGTGTCCTCGATGAAGTCTCGACCAATCCGCGGTGCTCTCGCTCCCTACGCCACCTTCGATAATGTTTGCTTAAAAAGCGTCCGGGGATTGGCCGGCAATCCCTGCAAGATGGCGAAAGCGCATCCCTGCAGGTTGCGTTAATCCTTGCGGAAAACGATGGATGCCATCCAGCCGGCCATCAGCGCCATGAATGCCGTGACCATGCCATAGGCCAGCCCGTCCTGCCGGGCGGTCGTGGCGACGAACTGCTCGAAACCAACCTTGACGATGTCGAAGGCGGTTTCAGTCCGCGTGATCAGGGCACCATCGGAAAACAATTTGATCTCGACCGTGTAGGTCCCGATCGGCACTTCGGCCGGCAACGGAATGCCGGTGCGGAACAACGTCGGCGTCAGGAAGGTGACCGCCGAGGTCTCTTCGCGATAAAGTCCGTGTTCGCTCCGCAACCGGACAAAGGCGCTGCGGAACGGATCGTTGGGCACGACGTC
>Ga0302325_10024096_pt1 | contig 12671 bp, 13 predicted proteins | sample Palsa_T0_2_FD_201948 | JGI IMG/M metagenome (GOLD analysis project Ga0302325, IMG submission 201948) | Peat permafrost microbial communities from Stordalen Mire near Abisko, Sweden - Palsa_T0_2 | ecosystem: Environmental > Terrestrial > Soil > Palsa > Peat permafrost | place: Sweden: Abisko...
GCGGATGAATCCGTGTGTCTCCGCTGTGACCCCAAAACACCGCAACTTCCTCCACCCGAAACCCAAACTTGCGCGCCAGAAAAAGAATCTCCGGATCGAAGCCCCAGCGCTCGATGCGCTGCAACGGAAAAATCGCCTGCGCAGCCCGCCGCGTAAAAGCCTTAAATCCGCATTGCGTGTCTTTGAATTGCAACCCCAAAATTACCCGCAGCAGCAAATTGAAGATCCTTCCAAACAATTGCCGCAGCAGCGATTGCCGCCGTGTTTGCAACTCCGAATTCAACCAGCGCGAACCAATCGCGATGTCCGCCCCCGCCGCCAGCGCCGCCAACAGCTTCGGCATCTCTTCGATGGGCGAAGATAGATCCGCATCGCTGAACACCACTATCTCGCCCCGCGCCTGCAGCATTCCATTGCGCACCGCATAGCCTTTGCCGCGGTTGCCCGGATTTTCCACCAACCGCAACATTGGATCCTTCGCCGCAAATCCGCGCACCAAATCCGCCGTGTTGTCGCGCGACCCGTCGTTCACCACAATCACTTCCGCATTCCATCCCTGCTCGCGCACGTATCCTAGCACCTTCTCCAGAGTTGCCCCCAGGCGCGCGCCCTCGTTGTAAGCCGGAATAACGATGCTGTAAGTAATGTCCTTCAATCTGGAACGCGGCAAGAAACGCTGCGCCATTGTACGTCGGAAAGACCTGACTAAGGAAACCATGAACCGGAAACTAAAAACTAGAAGCTGGGACCCGGAAGGCGAGAACCGAGAACCGGAAGCCGAGCCTAAGCCACGCTGCGTTTTTCCACCAGCATGCTGAAAAACTCATTCACCAGTTCGGCGTCCCACAAGCCCTGGCGGGCTTCCTCGCGCATGGTTTGCGCGGCCTCGTCATGCCCGAGCGCAGGCTTGTACGGCCGCGCAGTGCGCAGCGCATCGTACACATCCACCACCTGCAAAACCCGCGGCAGCAGCGGGATCTCGCCCGCCCGCAATCCATCCGGATAGCCCGACCCATCCGCATGCTCATGATGATGCCGGATGATTGGCAGCACCAGCCGCAACGACTTCAGCGGCTTGCAGATATTCTCCCCGGTCACCGGATGCCGCTTCATGATCTCCCACTCCGGCAGCGTCAGGTCGCTCCCTTTCTTCAGAATCCCGTCCGGCACTGCGATCTTCCCCAGGTCGTGCAAATATCCCCCGCGCCGCAACGCCACAATCGAATCTTCATCCAGTCCCAGATGCCGTCCCAAATCCGCCCCGTACAATGCCAGCCGCTCGCAATGCCCCTCCGTATAAGGATCGCGGCCCTCCACGATCAGCCCCAGCGTGCACAGCACCGAATCCGCCGTCTCCAACTCGTCCGTGAATTCCTTCACCCGCAGCAGCGACTTCACCCGCGCCGTCAGCTCCTCCGCCAGAACCGGCTTGTTCAGGAAGTCATCCGCTCCCGCCTCAATCCCACATAGCTTGTCCGTGCTGTCGCTCAATCCCGTGATCAGCACAAAAGGGATCAGCCGCGTAACCGGATCAGCTTTCAGTTCACGGCACAATTCATAGCCCGACTTCCCTGGCATTCTTACATCCGAAAGAATCAGGTCAGGCGCTTGCCGCCGCACCTCCGCCTCAGCCTGCTCCGCATCCGCCGCTGTCACCACGTCATAGCCGCGCTGGCTGAGCAACTGGCTCATCAGCCCCGCAATGGCGGGATGGTCATCCACCACCAAAATCCGCGGCGCTTGCCGCCGTGTCGGCAACACGTGCATATCCTGATCAGAAGCCGCTTCCCGCTGAGAAGTTGTCCGGCCTTCACCGCTCACAGCCGGACGGGAATCGTGAGGAAAACTCATCGCACATTGGCTACTCCTGATAATTCTACTGCAATCTCAAACCCGCAGTGCCGATGCACGAGGCAATCGCGTTATCAAATCGAACACTCCAACGTAGTCCGGTCCCCTGTCCCACTTCGGAACCCGCTTCAAAATCATCCCCCCGATTTGTGACATCTAACCTTGTCCTCCACACGCTTTTCTGCTTAACCTCGGCCATGACCCGCATCGCAAAAGTTCGAATAGCCCTGCCGCTCTTCATCCTCACTCAGGCAAGCGCAGCCGCCGCGACCAAGCCTCACACGATCGCCTTCGGTAAATGGACCACAGTCCAGTGGATTCCCGAAGCCGGTGCAGGAGAAGACAAGCCGCTCACACTGAGAGTCCGGCCTCTCCTGGTCGACGCCCACGTCAAGGAGTTCACTCTCGGTCCCGCTCACGATGTCACCGACCGCCTGTTCGTGGTCCGGCGTGCCTTCCGCGTCAATGACAGCCTTCCTCAGGAATCCGCCTCGCCGCCGCACTGGCAATGGCAGCGCGGCGGATGGCTGCTGGTCGACCGCGTCACCGGCCACATTTCTCCCATCAATCTTCCCGACTTCGACGCCTTCTACTCCGCCGCCAGTTGGTACCGCGACTACGCCGCCTATTGCGGCGTCTCCGAAGACGGCAAGAAAATCTACGCCATAGTCGCGCAGCTCAATCGACGCAAGCCGGTTCTGAAGAAGCCCTTGGATGGCCAGAGCATTCCTGAAAATGCCGTTGCCGATTCAGCCTGCCCCACGCCCGCCTGGCAACGATCCCCAGCTCGCGTAACCTTCGAGCCCGCAGGCCTCAAACAAACCTTCGCCATCCGCGGCCACGCCGTAGATCTGCTGAATGAAAACGAAGAACAAGAAGACGAAGAAGCCTCAAAATAAGGAAACCCGTGATGCAGCCCGAACCCGTCTAACCTCTGAGGACTGGCCACTGACCACTGGCCACTGACCACCGCTACATCGCCTCCACCGCCGGCAGTTCCTTCTCCTTCACTTTCGCGCTCGTAACCAGAATCACCGCGAGCACCACAATCACACTCCCCATCACAATGAAGCGATCCACGCGCTCGTGCAGAATCAGCCACCCCAGAAACACCGCGACCACCGGATTCACATACGCATACGTTGACACTTTCGACGTGGGCACATGCTCCAGCAGCCAGATGTAGGCCGAGTATCCTATCCACGATCCGCACACTACAAGATAAAGCACCGCGCTCAACCCGCGCGCCGTCCATGTAACTCGCGATAAATCTCCCACCACGAATGCAAACCCAAAGTTCGCCGCGCCTGCCGCCATCATCTGCCATCCCGTCGCGCTGAACACGTCCATGCCCGACTGCCACCGCTTCGACAGCACCGATCCCAGCGCCCACGAAAACGATCCCCCAATCAGCCCCAGCGAAGCCCACAACTCGTGTCGCCCCAGCGTCGAAGTCGAGTGCAGCTCCGGCCAAAACAAAACAAACAGTCCCATAATTCCCAGTGCCAGCCCGGCCTTGCCCCGCCACGAAATTCGATGATGCCCCAGCAGCACCGAGTCCAGCACCAGAAACCACAACGGCGTGATGGCAATAATCAGCGCCGCCAGCCCCGACGGCACCGAAAGTTCCGCCCACGACAAAGTCAGGTTCCCACCCATCAGCAACAAAATTCCCACCACCGCCGCCAGCGCAATCTGCCGCGCCGAATACCAGATCCTGCGCCCCGTCGCCGCGCACACCACCAGCATCACCACGCCGGCAATCGAGAACCGCATCCCACACATCAGCGCCGGAGGAATCGTCTGCACGGCAATATCAATTACTAGATAGGTAGAGCCCCAAAACAGATACACCAGCCCAAAGGCAAGAATCACCGCAAACCGGCTTGGGCTCTGTGCTCTAGACATGTAAGTGAAAAAGCAGGGGAAGTTAAAAGATATCAGACGAACTCAAGAACCATCAGGACTCTGTCACCCAGCGGAGACAGATGCCCCGCATCAAACAAGCTCTGTCATCCTGAGCGGAGACAAGTGCCCCGCGAAGCGGAGCACTTGTCGGAGTCGAAGGATCCCTAGCAACGTCTCGTCACCTGCGGCCCCTAGGATTTTCCACCACGAAAGCGGAGGCCGGCACCCGGAAGCCCGCTACTTCAACTTCTCATACTCCGCCTTAGCCGTCTTCAATACCGGAACATCCGCGTCCGCATCTTTCCAGACCGCAAAGAAATCCTGGTAAGCCGCTTTAGCTTTTCCCGTGTCGCCCTGCAAAGCATAAGCGCGGCCCAATCCCAAATGAGCCAGGGAGTAACCCCAGCCCACCGGATCAATCCCCCGATGGTCCAGAATTCTCTGATACTCCCCCGCCGCCTTGGCTCCATCGTGCAAGCGCAGAAAACTTCCCCGCGGATGAAGATGGCCACCATGCCGCCGCCCGAGCCCAATTCGTAAGGCCTGGCCGACTCCAGCGCCGCAACCGCCTGGTCGGGCTGGTTGCGCTGCAGGCTGTTCATGGCTCGTGCCGCCGGCAGCTGCACCTGATTCAGCACGGTATCGTAGGGAAATTCCTTGCTCAACCCTTCGGCCAGCTTCTCAGATTGCGCCGTGTCGCCGATCCGGGCAAACAAACCCGCGGCCGCCGCTCGCGAATTAATGTTTTCGGAAAGCGCCAGCGCCTCATTCATCGTCCGGCGTGCTTCTTCTGCGAAGCCTGCCCCGGCATCGCAAAATGCCTCGGCTCCAAGAATCGCGGCCGCAAACTCTTTACGCCCCTGACCTTGTGCCACGCTCACGGCACGGGCAAAACTTGCCCTCGCATCTTTAATCTTTCCCAGCGCGCATTCACCCATCGCATGGTACAAAACTATGACAGGCTCCTGCACTTTACCGGCTGCTTGCTCTAACTCCCGCTTCATAGCCCCGTCGTCGCCCCGAATGAAGGCAAGCTCGTACAGCGTGATGTGGATCGACCACGGTTCGGCTTTCTGTGCGATGGCCTGTTCTCCCATTGCCTTCGCTTCGTCATAGCGATTCAGCAGCAGGTATTCCGCGGCCGCATTCTGATACGCGTAAGGGTCCTTGGGATTAAGTCTCAGCGCCTCGCTTGCGCTGGCCAGAGCTTTCTCCGATTGCCCAACCCCTTCTTCCTGGAGGGCCAGGTTGTCTCGGGGAATAGTGTCACGGGGGTAGGCCTGGATCCATTGTTCAAGAGTCTCGATATCTTTATCCGCCTGTCTCCTGTACGTTCCGTAGTAGTGAGAAGAAATGTAGAACTTCTCCCGCTCGCTCGCTCTTTCCTTCGCATCAAACGCTTTTTGCAGATACTCAGAGGCTTCCTGGGTCCTGCTCGTGTTGTTATAGGCCACACCCAGGGTCGCCAGAGCCATGGCAAAGTTCGGATCCAATTCGGTGGCCCTTTTCAGATGCGGAATCGCCGCCTCATCGTTGAACTTCGAGTGTTCCGCCTCACCCAGGCTGAACTCCTTCAAGGCCTCCAGTGAAGATGTCGTGGCCGCTTCCAGCGGAGTATCGAACTTCTGCACCGAACCAATCGATTCTCCCAGCTTCTCCCGTAACTGCGACGCCGCATGGTCCAGCGACTTCAGCACCTGCTCCTTGCTGTCCGCTTCCACCTGCTCGCGCGCCAGCGAGTCGCCGTTCTGTGCGTTCACCGCCTCCAGCGTAACTACGTAATGGCTGCCCAGGCTGGAAATGGATCCCAGCATCATCGCCTTCACGCCTTCGCGCAGGCAGATTTCACGCGCCACATCGCGAGTAATGCGCTCATCCCCAGAGCGCCCCATAAACTTCATCGCCTCGCGAATCCGCGACTCCGGAAGAATATTCAGATAAGGCGACTGCTCCAACTGCACCGCCAAAGCCTGCTTCAGCGTCCCATCAAACACCGCATCGCCCGTAGTGTTGACGAAGTCGGCCAGCAGCACGCTGTCTTTCTCCGTTAGCTTCGCGGACTGCCGCGAACGAAAATATAATCCTCCAGCTATAAGAGCAGCCAACACTACCAGCACCGCGGGCATCACGATCTTCCAGAGCTTCTTTGCGGGAGCGACGGCGGCGGGAGCGGCGCTGACGGCGCTCACCGCACTTACCACGCCCACCGCGCTGGAAGACGCCGCCGCTGGAACCTTCGCCGAGCCAGACGCCGGTCCCGGCTCCGCCGCCACGGCCGCATGCGGACCCGTATCCAGCGCAGTCGTTACTGATGCGGAACCGGCCGCAACCGCGCGCCCGCTTCCCGTGTCGCGCTTCAACCGCTGCAAGTCAGCCCGAATATCCGCCGCATGCTGGTAGCGCAGGTTGCGGTCCTTCTCGATCGCTTTGTTGATCACGTCTTCCAGCTTAGCGGGCAAGTCAGGATTCAATCGCACCGGCGAAACCGGCGCACGATCCAGGATCGCTTGAAAAATAAGCGCCGAAGTTTCTCCGCGGAACGGCAGCATCCCCGTGGACATCTCATACAGCACCACCCCGAAAGAAAAAAGGTCGGTGCGCGAATCAAGTTCTTTTCCCTTGGCCTGCTCCGGGGACATATACGCCACTGTGCCCAGAGTCGAACCCGGACTGGTCAGGTGCTCCTCGATCGCAACATCGGTTGGCGCCGTCATCGCGTCCGATATGCGCGTTGCCGCCGACGCCGCCGAGGGATTCGTCGTCACCTTCGCCAGCCCAAAGTCCAGAATCTTGGCGTGTCCACGCTTGGTCACAAAAATATTTGCCGGCTTGATGTCACGATGGACAATGCCTTCAGCATGCGCCGCGTCCAGCGCATCCGCGATCTCGGTCCCCAAATCCAGGATCGTTTCCAATTCCATCGGACGCGCGCCGATCATGTGCTTGAGCGTAGCTCCGTCAAGAAATTCCATGACCAGATACGCGCGCCCGTCTTCCTCGCCGATGTCGTAAATCGTGCAGATGTTGGGATGGTTGAGCGCGGAAGCTGCCTTCGCTTCCCGCCGGAATCGTTCCAGCGCCATGCGATCCTGCGCCAGCTCTTCAGGAAGAAACTTCAGCGCGACAAAGCGGCCAAGGCGTGTGTCCTCGGCCTTGTAAACCACGCCCATGCCGCCGCCGCCAAGCTTTTCGATGATCCGGTAGTGTGAGAAGGTCTGTTCGAGCAAGGGAACCCCGCCTAAGATGCAGCCATGCTAAAGCCCACCGCAGCGGAAGTCAAAATCGACTCATGTGGGGACGGGCACCCATGTGGGGACGGGCGACCCGTGTGGTGACGGGCGCCCTCGCCCGTCCGCCGCGCGCAGCCCGGCTGTTACCAGCAGTACAGTTACCAAAGGGGGTTACGCCGCGCAGCGCCTCAAGCTATAATGACTTAGTGATGTCGACCGTTAGCGATGCTGCGCAACAAATCCAATTCGCATCTTCCCTATTCAAATCAGGCCGAGTGCTGGCTGCATTGCTTGGTTTGTCCAAGGCGCTATCGGGCGAATCTCCCTTCGCGCCTGCGTCCCAGCCTCTTCGGTAGCGACTAACAAACCCTCCTCCAAGTTCTGCCTTGGTCGACGTGCGCTCGAACCCGAGCCGCGTGTCCCGAGGCGCCGTTCACTGACCACTGGCCACTAACCACTGGCCACTGCCTTACGGAGGATCCAATGACCACAAAGACAATGATGACGACCGCGACCGCTTCCGAAAACGCGACCGATTCCAAGAAAAAGATCGGCCCCGCTGTTAAAGGACCAAAAATCAAGACCGCCCTGCCCGGGCCCAACGCCAAGCGCGTGCTCGCGGGCGATGAGAAATATATTTCACCTTCCTATACCCGCTCCTACCCGCTCGTGGCCAGGAGCGGACGCGGCATTGTCATCACTGACGTGGATGGCAACGAGTTCTATGACTTCTCCGCCGGCATCGCCGTGACCTCGACCGGCCACTGCCATCCCGATGTAGTCTCTGCCATTCAGAAGCAGGCGGGCGAACTGATCCACATGTCGGGAACCGACTTCTATTACGAGAGCCTGGTCACGCTCGCGGAGCGCCTGTCGAAAATCGCTCCCATGCCTGGCCCGCACAAGTTTTACTACGGCAACTCGGGTGCGGAGGCGGTCGAGTGCGCGCTCAAGCTCGCGCGCTATCACACCAAGCGGCAGAACATCATCGCGTTCTTCGGCGCATTTCATGGACGCACCATGGGCGCGATGTCGCTGACCGCGTCCAAACCGCAGCAGCGGCGCCGCTTCTCGCCGCTCATGCCGGGCGTGACGCACGTGCCGTATCCCGACCTGTATCGCGGACGCAAGGATGCCATACAAGATGCCGACACGTTCGCGCTCAATTGCGCGCGCTTCATCGAAGAGAAGCTGTTCAAGACCACGCTGCCTCCCGAGGAAGTGGCCGCAATCTTCGTCGAGCCCGTGCAGGGTGAGGGCGGTTACGTAGTCGCGCCCACCATCTTCATGCAGGAGCTGCGCCGCATATGCGACCAGCATGGCATCATGCTGGTGCTGGACGAAGTGCAGAGCGGGATCGGCCGCACCGGAAAGTGGTGGGCGGTCGAGCACACCGGCGTCGAGCCCGACATGGTTTGCATGGCGAAGGGCCTTGCCTCGGGCATGCCGCTGGGCATCACGATGACGCGCTCCGAAATCATGGACTGGGTTCCCGGTTCGCACGCGTCAACCTTTGGCGGCAATCCCGTGTGCATCGCGGCAGCGCTGGCTACGCTCGACGTGATCGAGAAAGAAGATCTGCTGAAGCACACGACCGAGGTAGGCGCGCACATGCTGAAGCGCATGTCTACGTGGCCGGCGAAGCTGAAGCTGGTGGGCGACGTCCGCGGACTCGGGTTGATGATCGGCGTCGACATCGTGAAGGACAAGGCGACCAAGGAGTATGGCAGCGCCGAGCGCGACCTGATCATCGAGCGCGCCTTCGAACGCGGCATCCTGTTCCTAGGCTGCGGGCCAAGCACGATCCGGATCTGCCCGCCGCTGGTGGTGACCAAAGAAGAAGCCGACGTTGCTCTCGATGTGCTGGAAGAGTGCATCGGGCAGGTGGGCCTGTCGTAGGCGTTCGAACCGGAAGCCTCTGGCTCTCGCTGCCTCTTCCCGTGCCAGCAGTTTCTCGAAGCGCACCAGAAGTGCAGGATTTCGAGATATCGAACCGTCGCCCGGAAAAGTGATACTTTGAAATCATGGAGAGAGCCGTCCCCATTCTTCCAACTGAAGACCTCGCAGCGGCTAAGGCGTTCTACGTTGACCGACTGGGGTTCCACGTAACGTTCGAGGTGTCCAAGGACGGCCATTCCGGACTGCCTGGGGTGGCGCGCGGAACGATCGAAATAACCCTCGACAGTCCGATGAAAGGGCACGGTCGAAATGGTTGTGTCGCGTTTCAAGTCGATGAGACCGATAGCTACAACCGTGAATGGAGCTCGAGGGTGGATGTCTTGCGACCGCCAAGGGATGAAGAGTGGGGCGCGCGGACGTTCGACTTGCTCGACCCGTCCGGCAACACCATCTTCGTCATGGGCCCGGTCACGGGCGCAAAGTAGGCAATCTCAATGGATTCTCACATATGCACTTGCTGATTAGCGAATCAGGTACGTCCCGTGGTCGAGTTGCCCCACTCAAGCCAAAAGACGGCTTGAGTGGGCCACCCGCGGTTCCATCCCTCTGGAGCTTACCCAGGGCTTACGCCCCTTCGGCAAGCTCAGGGCAGGCTCTGGGCTGTTATCTGCCGCCCCTCCGGGGCTCTCTTTTCTCTGGTTTCGGGCGGAGCAGGCGCCAGGCTTCGCGGTAGCACTCATAGCTGTAGCGATTTGCCTTTGTCTGCTGCATGGGACAGAGCGTGAGGCGTTCTTTGCGTACCTTGCTGAGAAGGACCGGAGCCGGGATCAAATACCAAGCATCCTGCGGGATGACGTAGGCGGCGAAAAAGTCGATATTGTCGAGTGTGTAAGGCCGCTGCGAGTTGGTCTTGAGCTGGCATATATATCCTGTGCCTATGCGGAAGGCAGTGGACTTTACCTGCACTCTTACGATGCGGTTGCCGAAATAGAGGGCGACGTCGAAGGGGGAGGATTCTCCCCAGGGCGTTAGCACCTTGAATCCGTGGCGCAGGGCTGCGACCATGAAGCACAGCTCGACCCACTCGCCGCGCTCCTTGAAGGTTTTGAAGAGCTTGAATTCGTCCATCTGGCTCCGGTCTTATAGCGCGCAAAAGAAAAGGCGCGGCCCATGGGCCGCGCCTCGTTTTCGTAAAGTTTTAGCTTATGTATCGATTATATCATACTGGAGGGGGTAAATGGGACACGTTTCCGGAAATATTTGGGTAAATATATCCTTGACTCACATGTTGATTTAGGGTATAGTTTGTTCATGAACGCACCTAACACTCTCCAAGAAGCTATCGTTTACTTCGCTGACCCTGACCGGGCTTTCGAGTACGCAAAGCGTTTCCGCTGGCCTGACGGCAACGTTGTTTGTCCGCGTTGCGGAAAGGCAAAGCACTCGTTTATCAAGACCCGCCGCGTGTGGTTCTGCTATGAGTGCAAGAAGCAATTCAGTCTGAAACTCGGCACCGTTTTCGAGGATTCCGCTCTCGGACTCGACAAGTGGATGACTGGTTTTTGGATGCTGGTTAATTGCAAGAACGGAGTTAGCTCTTGTGAACTGGCGAGAACGCTTGGAATCACACAGAAGGCGGCATGGTTTATGCTGCAACGCCTTCGGCTTGTACTTCAGGAAAAATCGTTTGTGAAGCTTGGCGGACCGGGTTCCGAAGTGGAAGTCGATGAAACTTTCATCGGCGGGAAAGCACGGAACATGCACAAGGCACAACGCGAGCGCCTTATGAGTGAGGCCGGAATGCAAGGTGGACACGGCAAGGCTGTAGTCGTAGGAATGCTTGAGCGTGGCGGCAAAGTCAGGGCGCAAGTTATCCCCAACCGCAAGAAGTACAGCATGGAACCTGCTCTCCGCGCACATGTTGACGCGGGATCGGTACTGATGACCGATGAATTTGACGTATACAAGTGGGTGAGCAGCGAATACGTTCACAAGATCGTGAATCATCTTGAGCGTTATGTAGATGGCACAGTCCACACAAACGGGATTGAGAACTTCTGGAGTTTGCTCAAGCGGCAGTTGCACGGCACTTACATCTCCGTGGAACCTTTTCACCTTTTTAGGTACGTAGACGAACAGGCTTTCCGCTTCAACACGCGCAAGGACGATTTCGGGAACAAGATTTCCGATGGTGCGCGTTTTACGGATGCGTTGTCTCGAATAGGTGGTCATCGTCTTACCTATGCACAACTGACGGGCAAGAACCAATCGCCGCGCCACGAATCGACAGGGACGGGGACAGCGCCGGAGCCGTTCTAATCCTTGTCGGAGCGTTTCTTCTTTCGAGGGGCAGTGAGTTTCCTGCCCTTCTTTCTTGCGTTGCCAATAGCGGTCTTAGGCACCTTGAAAAGTGCTATCATGCCGCGTTCAAAGTTCTCTAGTGCCTTCGGCCCTTCGATGTATTCAGGCGTTTTCATGGGGTGATCCTTGGAATCCGACAAAGAATCGTTTCCGTGGCCTCTGGTCCTGTTCGGCATTCTGGGTATCGCTTCGTGGTTTCGCTCAAAATCTGAGACTCCAAACGAGCAATCCGTTAAACCCGTACCAGCACAAGATAACACCGACAGGAAAAGCGGCAATAGCAAGAACAAAAACAATGTTTCCACCGGGGCCATTGCTTCTATTCAGATACCAGTAACCAAAACTGAGAACAATAATTCCGAGAAACGAAGCTATAGGATACGACGGCTCAGGAAGGCCGGAAAGGATATGATCTCCGTTCTCACTTTGCTCGCTGTCGTAGCTTATGCGACCATCTCCCGCAATCAATGGAAAGCCATGACCGACGCTTTGGGTGAAGCTCGAAAACAAACGGTGATCGACCAACAGCAACTTGAAGCGACAACCCGACCGTGGATCGCCGTCGATTTCGCTATAGATGGGCCGGTGACTTTCGATGCCGATGGTGCGCGATTGAGATTCGCTATTCAGGCCACTAATGTCGGGAACTCCCCCGCGCTTAACTTGATCATCAATCCGAAGGTTATGAATGAGAACCCCGGCAAACCAGAGCAAATTCAACTGGATTGCGCTAAGGAAATGGTGTTGCCAAACTATGTCATTAAGGGGAATCTTTCCACTTGGGGCGACACAGTCTTCAAGGGCAGACCAGTTCTGAAGCGTTTTGCCTTGGCCATCCCCAAGGCCGAACTCAACAGAACTTTCACCAGTTTTCCGAAAGGAACCATCATGCCGCACATCGTGGGTTGCGTTAACTACACTATTGTTCCATCTGGAGACTACCATCACACTTTCTTTAGTTACTCGCTCTTGCGAATCTCCCAACGTGGGCAATCCCCTTTCTTTATGAATGGTGTTGATGTTCCGCAAAACCAACTGAAGTTTACTATTGATCATGCTTTTCCCGCGAATTGACGAGAACAGCAGCCCTGTCACGGGAGGATTAGACATTTGACGAATACCGTACTCGTTTGATTCTGGATCAACGATACTGAGGCCGAGATGAATGAACTTAATGGCAGCGATCATCAAAGCGATCCCGAGCGGGATATACAGCAACCGCCAGCCGCCGTCGAACGCGCAAACCCCGCAGCAAACGACACCGCAAGCAGCAACCAACCCAATAAAAAAGAAAGCAAATGGCCTCAGTGACCTGCCCCCCATCTTTAGTCCAGGGATAATGAGACTTTCTCCGGTTTCTGTTCGCCCCGCGTGCCTGTCTCGGTAGCGGGGATGGGGGTGTGGGGCAAGGGGTCGGCGTTT
>Ga0302325_10024097_pt1 | contig 12671 bp, 18 predicted proteins | sample Palsa_T0_2_FD_201948 | JGI IMG/M metagenome (GOLD analysis project Ga0302325, IMG submission 201948) | Peat permafrost microbial communities from Stordalen Mire near Abisko, Sweden - Palsa_T0_2 | ecosystem: Environmental > Terrestrial > Soil > Palsa > Peat permafrost | place: Sweden: Abisko...
AAACATCGAGGTCCGCTCGCCGTCGCAGAACGCGAAAATTGAGATAGCGTAGGATGCCGCAAGGCACTAGTTTCGATAGGGCGGAATACTTGCATCGAGCCGCTTCGCCTATGCGAGCGTTCTAAACGAGCGCTTTCAGAGGCACTCCTCGGCACTGGTACAGTTTGAAACTGTACCAGTGGCCCTCCTCTCACCGGTTGCAACCGAGCGCGAAGTTGCGTAACATTCTTTCTTAGCGTTCGCTGGTGAGCGTAGCTCAGCTGGTAGAGCATCGGTCTGTGGCTCAGACTGTCGCAACTCCCTTCTTTTGGTTTCAACAACTTACATTTGGGTTAATTCGGATAATTTGGGTTAAATGGGCGGATTTGGAGCCTTTTGCGTACCGCTTGTGTACCAACAGAAAAATTTTCGGGGCTCAGCAAGAACGACCCGATAGACTTCTTCTTACTGCTGACTCCGATGGAGGCGCAAGTAGTCGGATATCTTCTTGCACTCTCCTTGTTCATACGTCGGTCCGGAGTGTCCGTCAACGTACGACAGCATTTCTCGGGTTTTGTCCTTCTGGCCTTGATTCAGATAGCCGACTCCACAAAAAAGATACGGCGTGAGCCATTCAGGATCGGATTTAATGCGAGCTTGGCACTCTTTGATCAACTCGTCATACTTTCCCGCGTTAACCATGTCTGCCATCGCATTAAAGTCTTTTTGCGGTTCATCCTCTCGGTCATAGATGAGGGTTCCTTGTGCGTTTACCCCCGTGACGACCTTCAGCCCGTCGCACGTGTATGTAACGGTCAGCTTGTTCGGATTGACTGGCGGGTTGACGGTGTTCCCGTTACCCACGATGTTAGGGCTATTCGGCCCTTCGCTTTTTTGCTGGATACTCGGTTTTGCGGGAGCGAGATTCTTCGCGGACGGTGGTTCCTGCAAGAAAATAGGTTTGTCTTTGAAAGCGTTCTCCGCCTCCAACTCTTTGACTCGGCTAGTGAGTGCGGCCTTTTCGCTTACTAACGTCTCTACATTCCGATGTTCGTCAAACCATGCCTGACAGCAGGCGACAAACAGAAGAGCGAGGCCAATACAAAACGCCCACTTTCGCGGGATCAGAATCTTCTTGCTCGAAACAAGCTCAATTAGTCCAACCAGCGTGAGTATTCCGGCAACCCATGAAAGTTGATGGCTGAAAACATTCTGTGCGAATAGAGATAGGCCGTGCATTGCCGTACAGTATACTCGCTGTCTTAATCAGATTCCTGCGCGAGTACAGTATTCGATTCGATAAGTTCGGTTTAGAAGGAGAAGATATGGGCCTAGCCGAAGACCTGAGAGCCTTACAAGAACTTCGGGAAAAAGGCGAGATGTCGGAGTCGGCTTACGCTGTTGCAAGAGATGCCGCTGTCAGCAAATACGCGACACCAACTCCAAGTCTCAAGCCTAGCCGCTCTATGGGCTGGAGCGTGATACTTTTCTTGGTTTTGATTTTTGTTGTCTGGTATTTCTTGCGACTAAATGTTGGAAGTAAGCAGACGAACAATATCATCCGCACGGTTGTCAGAGCCCCAATTAACCTGAAAGATTCAGTTGAAAATCTTCCGGCAGCCTCATGGAGAGCGGTTGTCCTAAACCTTCCTTATCCGGGTACGGTAGATGTCAGCCTGCAAGTACTGCAGGGAAATCCAATTGATGTATTTCTCGCACCCACAGACCAACAGCCAGCAATGAATCGAGAGGAGTGGAATAACGTGCGCGTCTATACTGATTTCAATGCGGTCAAGACGAAAACTTATCACCAAACAGGCCGACTTGCACAGGGCAGCTATTATTTGGTGATGCGCGACAATTCTCTCGGAATCTTATCGGCCAAGGCTTCCGATATTTCTCTCAAGGTACAACTGAACCCGTGAAAACGCTTAGCCACGGCATAGCAGATAACGCCGATGTGGATACAGTTTTTACCGAGTGGACAATACCACTAGCTTCTGAGCAAGTTCCTTAGCTGAGGCATTCAAAGCACCTTTGCCCGACATTCTTCCCGACCGCACTACGGATGCAACGAAGAGTCCTTTCTTATCCAGTGCAATAACCGCAGCTGCAGCTCCTCCCATAGAGCTTTCCTGAGCGATCACAATGTTGTACTCAAAATCGCTATCAAAAGGAACTGTTTGAAGTTTGATGCCTCGGCCTTCAAATTCATGCCGACAGTCCTCTACGAAATCTGACAAACGACTGGAATCACCCTGGACATAAACTCTCAGAGTTCTCAACTCCGATTGGGCTGTGGAGGTTTTCGCCTGCTGGACAGAGTGTGCATAGATCGAAAGGCTGACCATCACAATTGAAGCGAGTAGTATCGCGATCTTCTTCATTGTTGATACTCTCCCAAAACGAAGTTGCGTCCGACCGTTTCATCTTTTCGTCGATCCGTAGAATTCAATGTCGCCGTTGTCCGGTGTTTCATATTTTGCGACGTTCGAAGTACCGAACCTTCTTAACGCGGCGGGTGGCCATTTCCTGCGCAAGCCCGATGAGGAGTTTTTGTTTGCGGTCGTCCAGTCGCCTGATAGCTCTAGCGAATAAACGAAGCTCCGAATGGTGTTTGGCATCAAGCCCCCATTCAGCCTTACGTTTAGCTGTCAGTAGCTTTGGCACATTCGCTGTCTCACGGTCAGTGAAGAGCCGATACAGAGGGATTTTTAACGCCCGAGCAAACTTTTCGAGAGTTTCAACGTTAGGAATCGTCCGACCATTCTCTACTCGGCTGACGTAGCAACGAAGAAGGCCCGTCTTGGTCTCAATGTCTCCCTGAGAGAATTTCTTCGCCTTGCGAAGTTCCCGTAGCTTTGGCCCGATTTCCATTTGATGAGGCTGACAAGGTTAACGCAAGGAGGGTTTGCAAGTACACTTATCCTTGTGTCTGAAATGAAAGTTGCGCTTTATCCGATTCTAGGCGTAACCCGCGATTACCTCGATGACCCGTTCGATTTGTCCGCGTTGCCCGCCACAATCCTGCCAAACGTAACCATCGAAGATGTAAAGAGTATGTTCAATGACAAATCGTTCGATTTGTGGAGGGGGTACATCGCCAAACGCGAGCAGGAATCTTTGCAGCGTGTACGCTTCGCCATCGTGTGCCGTTACAGCGATGACTTTGTGCGCGCAAGGTTTCATCCCGACCAAGACGCGGAAAAGTTGGTTCGATACATGGGCGTGTGTCTCAGACTGATCAGGCCGATGCAACAGGATGCTTCATTTATTCGAGGCAAGATTCTTCCCGATTCGACGTTGGAGGTTCAGCATTTCGAGATTCCTCATCAGGAGGCGGGCGTTCCTGCGGTACAAAGATTATTTCGTCTCAGGAATCAGGACGTGACTCGTTTACAAATAGTAGCACCGCTCTTTATGGCCGCTATGAGCGGCGAATTCTGGAAATTCAGGATGGCGGTGGACCTTCACGAATCTGGTCATTTTCTTCACACTTTTTGGAAAGCTAGATTCAGCCTCTGGTGTTCGGCTATCGAAGCTCTGTACACATCCAACTCACACGAACACAAGGGCTCACTGGTAGCTAAAGAACGAATCAAATGGTTCCTTAGTCCAAAAACTCGAATCTATGAACTCGGCGACATTCAGATCGGCCAGCCTGACATCACCACCACCATAGGTGACATCGTCGATGACTTGTACGAACTACGTAACAGTGTTGCTCATGGAGACCGAACGCCAGACAAGTTTTTCGTCGCAGAGCGAAGCGAATACGAGCAAGACGTTACACTGGCCGAAGCCTTGACCGAAGCGGCAAGCCGAATCATACGAGCGAGTTCCCTTCGCATTCTGGAAGACAATCTCCTAGAAGAGTTCGCGAATGGGCCAGCATCTGAAACTTACTTCGGCTCCAAAGGATTGACGCGCTCTGCTCTTTACGCCAGGCTGAAAGCTAAGCTCTGACCGAGATGTAACCTTGGCAACCCTCGCTGGGAAAAAGCAGAGACAGCACGTCGGACAGCCAGGAACACAATAGAACCGTTGGCGTTGGCCTAGAGTTGGGGATGCTTTGCCGACGAAACTATCAGTGCTGAATCAATCATGGGTTCTTTGTCTCTGTTTACGTATGGCACGCGATTCGACTCGAACCCAAACCAAATGTAGAAATCTTTCAGCAACGCATATGCGACGGCTCCGGGATCGGCCTCAGCAAAATCGATTTTGGTTTCGATTTGCGTCCCAAAGGGTATCGGGGATGGACGACTATCTTCGTTGAACATAAAGCCATAGGTGTTGACAGCGTACGGATTAAGATTAAACGGTTTTCCTGTCGGGGCCATATCCGAAAGTATTAGGCGAAAATTTAATAGACCCGGTCGGGGCGCGGCAAATATATAAACGCTCAAGGCCCAGTCACAGAAGAGATAGACAGTTTCCGTCAGTGCGAGATTGTTAATCCTTAATCCGGTCTCGGGCGAATCCATCCCCCAACACAGATGGCCTCCGTCTCCTTCCGACACGCTTATCAGCGGCCCATCGCGCCAAACTTCAAGCAATCTATACCCGGGGGCCGAGCAGCGCCGTAACCTACCTTCAACGATGGCTGAGGGCCTTCCTGTCAACAGGCCAAAACCACCGTTTCGGAGTTGAGGCGGATGTTCAAGCCGTTGAACAGCCGGATCATCTCGGGATTCAAAAAGACCAGGAAAATCAATTGGTACATCAGGCCAAGCTACAAGAGAGAAGGTTGGTCTGCTTGCAAAACCAACTTCTTCACGCGCCTGTTGCACACGTCTAACTATTTCTTCCGACAGTAACGCCGGAGTCATTTTGATTTGTCCCGTTGGATGTGGCGGCGTTTGATCCCGTGCGACGATTTTTCCAACCATTTCTTCTACGTTCATTAGCCGGGTGTTCAGTTCAGCGAATCGAAGACCGTCCTTGAGTCTTTCTCTTAGCTCTTCAGGTTTGATAGTGGGAACTCTGTCACGTTTTCGTTCGAACAATCCAACGTATGAGCCCGAAACTTTTCCGGTGTCCGCAACTATTTTCCCGACGATAAAAGGTCTTTCTTGACGAGCTTGCTGCGGAACAGAAATTGACACGACTCCTTCATTGGGATTCTTTGCGCTCGGGTGCCATTTGAATTTAAGACCGGGAATAGAGGGTATGATCCAATCCGAAATTACGCTTTCATATTTATTAAAGTTCAGAAAGCCTTCAGCAAAGCACCCGCAACGGCGAATTATGTCGCCCGCAACAGTCGGGTCCTTGCCAGTTGTTACGCCGATCAAAATAATTCCCCCTTCAGCGTTCGCCAGTGCCGATATATCTTTCGCGAATTCCATCTTTTCAATTTCTTGATCTAATTTATAAGGTGCACCCTTGCATTCCAGATGTTCGTTCTCCCATCCGCCGATCAGTTGGTCGAAATCGCCGGATTCGAGAATAGAGACTATCTCGGCAAGCTGGATGATTTTTGGCATTGGTTAAGAAACATCGAAAAGCGTTCCCTCTGCAAGTTTCATCGGCAACTGAACCTCGCGCCGAGGAATCTCCAGTCCCTTCTCCGCGCCGATCTTCCGAAACAACTCAACCGTCGCCGGTGCAAAGCCGGAGTAATGATTATTCGCATAAACGAAAATTGTAACTCCCCGCCTCTGAATCTTCTGACAGATATCTACCCACGTAGTTAACTCGGCTATTCGATCCACAATCGTTTCATTCCACACTGTCGTAATTTTCTCAATTCCTTTTCTGTCGCCCAGCAACCGAATGTAAGTGAAGTCTGCGGTAATCGGATCGAATTTCTCGAATAGCTTGTCCGGCCCTGGCATCCAGCTTTGATCTTGAAGTACCAACGCGACGTTATGCTCCCGAAGCATATCGATCAACTTCGGCTTTAGCCAATGCTTGTTCCGAATCTCGACCGCGAACTTATAATCCTTGGGCAGTTGCTTGAAGAACGCCTTTAGTCGAGAGACGAACTGCACATCGCTCGTAAAGATGTTTTGATTGAAAAAGGGAAACTGAAAAACCATAGGTCCGAGCTTGTCGCCAAGGAAGGTCATCGTCTCTATGAACTGTTTAAAGTCAATATCACAATCAAGGAGCACCTTCTCGTGCGTGATCGCGCGCGGAACCTTCACAGAGAAAATAAAGTCAGCGGGTGTTTTTCGAGCCCAGCCCTTAACAGTGCTTACTGTCGGGCAGTGGTAAAAGGTCGAATCGACTTCGACGGTATCGAAGCGCGTCGCGTAATAAGTGATGTAGTTCGCTGATTTCGTACCTTTAGGATAGAACGCCCCGGCCCAGCCGTTGGCTGTGAAAGCGGAAGTTCCGAGATAGACAGGAGACGCCACGGATGCAACACGTCCTTTAATACACTTCTCGGTTGTGACCGATCTCACAAAGATGCCAGACCGTGTTATCTGGAACAAACGGCGGCTGTGACCATCGGCAATACTCCTTTCGATGCCGACCTGAATCGTCACTATATGATATTGCTCCGGCTAGAACTATTACCTTGTCTCCCGAAATCAACGCAGGATCGATATCATGCATATCCAAACCGAAGCTGCCCCATATCCCCTTGCCCGGTTCGAGGTCAACAGATGGAGCGGGATGAGTCACTAGTTTTGAAAACCTCATCCAAACTCCCTGCAATGTCTGCTTAGTTGGGGCACGATTGATTGCCGGAACTTTTTCGGTAGATGTCGTGCAGACTACGTTCTTCGCTACAGCCGACGTGCCCATGTTCTGACAGAGGAGATTAACCCACCAACCTGACTGCGGATTGTAGTCAAACTTAACACCGTTATAGTCGGGGATTCCCATAGTTGCTCGCTGCTTTACTGGAGGCGGATTCAATGCAGGCGGCACATTCACTTCTACCACCGGAGGTTTATCTTTCAAGCCTTTCACGTCAGTGCTTAGACCAGTCAAAATCTTGGTCCACGCTTGTTGGGTAATCTGCTGCCTAACACCTTGCCAAATGGCTAGCAAAACCAAAAGGACGCCCCAACATTTAAACTCTGTTCTGTATTTCGTTTTGGAAAGTTCGTCGGGAGGATGGAGGCCCAGGTAAGCCATGCGCCAAGCGGCGATGGCTACTAAGACGGTGATGGTTACATCGATGATTGTCCAAAACACTCAATTCGCCTTATTTCGTCGCAGTCCAAATGAAAACGTCGTAGGACTTCGCTTTGGCAGCAAGATCGTGAATTCTCTTTGCGGTCAAGATATAACCCCAATCTCCCAATGCCTTCTGAACAAACTTCAGCTGGGTTCCGTTTCGAAGCTTCTTGAGTTTCTCCCGATGCGACTCAACCAAGTCCTTTTGTAGACGATCTGCAATTTCTGGAATGGTCACCGTCCCGGCTCCTCTGGGCGCTTGCAATTCTCGCGCATGGGTCTAAGATAACAGTTCGCCTTTGTTTCGCCTAGAGTTTTCCGAGGCTGTTAGGATGGCGCATGCCCTACTTTCGAAAAGTAGAACGCGCCAAATCTGTTATCGAGAATGGCCGGGAGTTGTTCTTAAAGACGTGTTCAAAATGTAGCGCGGAGTTCTACGGCGAAGAAAAACAGACGAAGTGCGAAACCTGCTGCAAAAGAAAGAAGGGCTAATACACAATGGCTTACGAAACCTTTGAGCTACGATTCGAGGGCTGCGATCATACGAGGCCGATTCCGCTTCTCCACAATCAGAATGACGCCGAGTGTTTTGTCTGCCATCCTGAACTGCGTGATGTTCCAGCCGCTGGTAAATGTCCCGAGTGTATAACTTCCAGTCAGCGCGAGAGGATTTCACGATGACGTACAAGGGATACCTCAGTGGATGGGAAGACAACAAGTCCAACGCGCTCCTCAAAGACTACCTATTCACCGCCAATCCTGATGTCGCAGTAAAATACGAATCCGCGGAGCAGGCCGCGATTGAATGCAGGTTCTATGATTCCGCCGCAATTTCTATTCCTTCCAACCAAGACGGGAAGCATATGCTCAGAGGCTTTAAGTTCGAAGAGTTGAGTCCTGGAAAGTTCGTGATCTATTGCGAAGGACCGTACATTCCTGCGGCGCTGGGATGAGGCCATTATTGGGGGATGGAATGCTCCCAGCTGAGAAGATGGAACTTGAAATTTTGAAGCAAGTTGACCGGGTGGGTCCGGTATTGAACACAAATATCCCAGGCTTGGCTGCTGTCGTCGGAACAAACACGCCGCATCATCTGATAACGGACAGGCTAAAGGATCTTCACAGTCAAAATCGAATCCTACTGTCAAAAATAGTTGGAAATGTTCGAGTTCCGTTCAGTCAGAGATTTATTGAAATCGAGGGCGAAAGTGCATTCTGGAACGGTGGATTTATCATCGAAATTGCTCCACAAGGGAGGAAATATTTTGAAGAACTGGTGGAAAGGGAGAGGCGTGAAGCCCAGGTGCAGGCAAAACGCGCGATTGTGTTCATTAGCTGTGGGCAGTACACACAAAATGAAATCTCGCTCGGCAAAGCACTGGCTTTAGCGGTGGATAACCACACTTCCTGCAAGGGTTATTTTCCCGAGGAGCAGAATTCGTTGGAGAGTCTCTCTCACCACATTCTCAATGCGTTGGACGAATGCGCTGGCTTCGTGGCTGTTATGCACAATCGTGGCGAGGTTCACTTTCCGAATGGAAACCATCACATCCGTGGATCAGTTTGGGTGGAACAGGAAGTCGCAATCGCGGCATTCCTCACGCAAGTGCGCAAGAAACAGTTTCCTATCGCGTTTTACATTCAGAAAGGGATCAAACGAGAGGGCATCCGAGAACAGTTGCGAATCGCCGCGAACGAATTTGAAAACGAATCTACAGTGCTGGAAGACTTCAAAGAACAGCTAAAGAGCGGCAGATTTAATCCGCTGACTAATTCCAACGAATGACTTGGCAGGGCCAGCCGTTCACGGCGAGTCTAGTGATTCGATCCTTTCCAGTCACGATTGTGATTTTATCCATCGGCTCAGTGCTGGCTCGGCGCGCCGTCAAATATAACCACGAAATCCATACCGGATTTTTCTGCGAGTTCCTTCCTCAGTGCGTCAAGTTGAGCAAAATCAATCTGTTTAATGTGATCCGCAGCGATTGGTTGGACAGCAAAAGCGGCTTTCTGAATGGCGATTTGTTCATTCGGGTGATTCGGAGTAATAGACAGAATGCACGGGGTCTGTGGGGACGGCAAATGTCCGAAGTAAAGACAGCTATTGTCGTCAAATGCGGTAAGCTCCTGTTCAGCAGAATTGGCACGCGCGGATAGATACACGGTGCCGAAGAAAATAGTATAAGCATCGTTCTGAAGAACAGTCATAAAATTCGCGACATCGGGCTGCAAGCGAGGATCGGGACTGGTTGTTCTCATTTGTATGAAAACAGCAACATAAATGTCAGTCGGTTTCTTGTTCTTTATATCGAGGTACTCGCCTCGGGGGCCTCTAACAAGATGTTCTCCGAAAACAGGATAGTGTTCGCCAACTGATACTGCGTTTCTATCCTGCATCACTGCAGACACTTTCTGCGAAAATTGTTGTACCTTCTTATTGTCCTGCAAAATGTTCTCATCTAACGAATCGACTCTCGATTTTGATTTCGAAATATCTGCTTCGAGCGTCGTCACATGGCTTTGGCTTTTATCTATTGAATCATTTAGCGTCTTCAACTTCAGCTTAATGGAATCCAAATCATATGCGATTGCTTTCGCCGTCTGCACTGCTTCATTGGCTTTCTTATTGGCAGCGTCGGCCTGGGATTTAGCACTATCCACTGATTGCTGAATGGTGCCGTGTATCGTTTCGCTCAAGTCACGCGCGTCACTGATGTTTCTGTGTAGGTAGATTCCCAAGAATATTGCCGCTAAGGCTAGCGGAATGGCAACAAAGCCAGCAAATAACTTAGCCCAGCTCATCAGCCGGGTCGCGATGCGCTCTGCGGTTTCAGTTTCCAAATACTTCTGATCAAGGCCTTTACGCTTTTCTTCCGCCTGTTCAAGCAGACTCACACGTCTTCCGACATCCTCGACAGTTTCTGGCAGTAGCTTGCGGCCGCAGAAGGGACAAAAAATCGATTGATCGGTGATGGCCTTACCGCATTGTGTACACTGCATACAGGTCGGGATAGTAACACACCGAACGGTTGCTCAAAAACGAACGCATAGCCCCACCACGCCGGTACCTGCGGTACTTCCGTACTATTTTCAAATCGCAGTTCATGCCGTAGGCTATTCCCAGTATCAAGAGAGGGCGTTTAGTTTACGTCCCGGCAACCGAGCCAGAGAAAAGGCCGCGGTGCCAGCCTCAGAAGTTAGAGGGATGCGGCCAAAGCAACGGGGCAAAAACCACCGTACCTTCCCCACAATTTATAACTCTGGCGGCTTTCTCTTGTACCCACGGAGAAAACATGAAAAACGCATTCGCATATTCAGGGTCCAGTCCTACTGGCTCGGAATCCCATCTTCAGCCCTCGCCCGACATCCTCGTCGAAAACCACGGTTCTATTATCCTCCTGCGTCCTGTTTCCCCTGTTGGTCAAGCATGGCTTCAAGAAAACGTCATCGGTGACGAAACCCAAATGCTCGGTAAGGCGGTCGTCTGCGAACCTCGATACGTGGCCGACATCATTTTCGGTGTGCGCGGTGAAGGTCTGTTGGTGGTGGCGCGATGACGACTCTTTCGCTGACAGAGAAGCTGCACGCCCAACAGATCAGGAAAACGCTGATCAACGGTTATCCGCCACAAAGTGGATTCGCAGAGATGATGGCGCGAATCAGCGATGAACAGTTACTTCGCCTGGAGCGTGCCGCGCATCAAGAAAAATTGGCATGGCTAACGGCTCGGCGCGCGGAGAAAGAGTCCCCCCTCAGTCGGATAATAAAAAAGGCGATGCAGTGAGGAGCGTCAAATGAAGGTGTCCCAGTGAAGGACCCAACAGTTGAACTAATGAGACAGTACGGCGTACCGCTCACTCGTGAGAACTGGTTGTATTTAAATTTCATGGGCACGCCGCCGCTGCTCACGGGCGCAGAAATTGCCGTGCCCGCTGAAATTTTGCGCGCTGAACGGCAGGCAGCGAAAGCTTTCGATGCGAATTTTCTGCGGTCTGTTGGAGTGAAGCGATGATTTACACCGAAGCGTCGAGGGAGTATCGCAAGCAATGAATCTCGTCGCCGAACTTCGCAAGTGTGCTCCAGCGGGTGCGCTCACCGTCGTCTCCTACGACGGTCTGCGATTTGCGAGAGAATGTGGGATTGATATTTGGGATTACGCGGAAACGCTTAGCCTCCAGACTTTGATTGCCGACATAGGCACGCCTGAGGAAAAACAGCGACTAAAAGAGGAGTTGATGGCAAGTCGCTGGTGTTCGGAATTGATGGCAAGCCAGTGAGAACATGCCCGAACCGTGGCGCACGCTGCGATAGGTTCCTCGGCGCGGAACGGATGGCGCTAGCGCAAAGAATCGCAAAGCACGACCCGTCATCTACCCTCATCCCCTTTGTTGCCGAAGACAGTGATTGCCTAGATGCGTAGTAATTCTGCGCATTCTTGTTAAACTACGTAATTTAACTTGACAGCAAATACGGGTTCCGTTATACCGCAACCACACTTGACTGCCGCGGAGAAACTATGACTTTAAAACGGCTCGCCCCTATCTTTTGTCTGTTATTGATTCCGCTAAGCGCCTACCCGCAACAAGCAGCCGTCCAAAGCCCCCAAGCTGTTGCTTTGGCAGCCCAAGCCATAGCCGCGCTCTCGGGTCCGACGCCCATCAACGATATGACGCTGACTGGGACGGCGACACGCACCGCAGGTTCGGACATTGAGAGCGGAACTGTGGTTCTGGAGGCGCTGGCAGGATCCTACAGCCGAATGGATCTCAGTCTTTCTAACAGCACACACCACGAGGTACGCAATTTATCGTCGAACTCTGTGCCCCAAGGTTATTGGATCGCCCCCGATGGTTCGCCCCAACCCTTTTCATTGCATAACTGCATGACGGATGCAGCATGGTTCGCGCCTCAGCTGACTGTACTTTCGCGACTCTCGAATCCAAGTCTCGTAGCCTCCTATGTGGGTCAAGAAACTAGAGGCGGAGCTGCTGTTCAACATCTGCATTTTGCAGTCCTGAGTGCCTCTCCCGATCCCACAGGCTTCTTTCAGGGTCTCACTGCCGAAGAGGTTTACCTCGATGCCACCACATTTCTTCCGGTAGCAATTACCTTCAACGCGCATCCGGACAACGACGCTAACATAAACATCTCTGTCGAAATCGATTTCTCGGCTTACCAGGCCGTGAACGGCGTCTTGGTGCCGTTCCGAATCCAGAAGCTCATAAACAATGGCCTAGTGCTCGATCTAACGATCAACTCCGCGAAAATCAATCAAGGCCTGACCGCAGCTGATTTCTCCTAAACGACTCTGAAGGAGCGTGGATATGCGAATCCCCCGATTTCAGCTTTGGTCGTCCGCGGTTGCGGTGTTCCTGTTCTCATCAGCACCGTGTTTCGCGCAAGTCCAGACCGGAACGCCTCCGTTCGGGAGCTTTGGCGGCGGACCCGACATCATCAATCTTGGCAATCTGAACGCGCACCTCACGGTCCCCATCGTACAAAAGGCCGGACGCGGGACGAATTTTACCTATTACCTGAACCTCGACAGTTCCGTT
>Ga0302325_10024099_pt1 | contig 12670 bp, 11 predicted proteins | sample Palsa_T0_2_FD_201948 | JGI IMG/M metagenome (GOLD analysis project Ga0302325, IMG submission 201948) | Peat permafrost microbial communities from Stordalen Mire near Abisko, Sweden - Palsa_T0_2 | ecosystem: Environmental > Terrestrial > Soil > Palsa > Peat permafrost | place: Sweden: Abisko...
GGCGCCCGGAAAGAAGAGACCGAGAAGCACATCGTGCGCCGCCGTAATCCCCGCCGCAAGCGCGATCGGACGCCAGTCGACGTACACCGCGAGCAGCCCGAAGACGACGAAGAAGTACATGTGCCAATCGACCTGCCATGGGCCGGCGCCGGCATACACCATGAGCGCCGGGACCATGGTGAGCGCCGCGGCGATCGTTAGCCGGGACACGAGCAGGCCTCCGAACCACGCGACGACGATCGTCGAGAGGAGCGCTGCGACCGCCATGACGAGCGCGGCGCTCCAGACCGGCACCTGGTTGCTATACGCGATCGCTGCAACGACCGGCACGTGCAGCCACAAGAGCACCGCGTAAAAGTGTGACGCCCGATCGCGCAATCGCTGCAGAGCCGGCGTCGCGGCGCGGCCGCCCGCCAGATCGCGCAGGGCCGCAAGCTGCTCGTCTATGGCTTGCCGCAGGGTGCTCGTTGTACGTTGCGCCGATCGCGGGGGGAGTGCCGGCAAAGTCATGTCCACGCTCATCACCATTCTTTTACGTGATACGGGGGGCCATCGGCGGACGGGCCGTCCCGATGGTAGGAACGCACGCGGGGACGCGCGTTCAAACGTTTTGGCTCTCACGATAGCATGGCACCGCACAGCGTGAAGCCCCTCGAGGGCGAACTGTATGACGGCGCACTCGAGAGGTGCACGTGTTTACAAAAGTGTTGCGACGAAATCGTGCCGAACGCCGCGTTTCAACTGGAGGTGAGCGTTGTTTCGGAGCCGCGACGTTGCGATCGTCTTCGACTTTGACGGCACGATCGCGGAGACCGAGCGGCTCGGACACCGCGTCGCTTACAACGAGGCCTTTGCGGAGCTTGGCCTTCAGTGGCGCTGGGACGACGCGCTGTACGCCCGTCTCCTCCAGACCGGCGGCGGCAAGGAACGGCTGATGTCGTACTTCGCGGAGGCGGCCCCGGAACGCGCCCTGGACGCGGCTTTCGCAGCCCGCGTGCACCGCGTCAAGCAGAAGCACTTTCGCAGGGTCGCGTACGCGCTGCCGATCCGACCCGGCATAGTGCGCCTGGTCACTGAAGCCCGGGATGCGGGCGCCGCGCTCGCGATCGCGACCACCGCTTCACTCGACAGCGTACGCGCCGTCATCGACGGGTCACCTCCGCTCGCCGAAGCTTTCGACGTCATCGCCTCAGGCGACGACGTCGCGGCGAAGAAACCGGCGCCCGACGTGTACCGTGTCGCCCTCGCGCGGCTCGGCCGCACGCCGGAGAGCTGCGTCGCGATCGAGGACTCCGCACTCGGTCTGCGCTCGGCGCGCGCCGCGGGGCTGCTTACGATCGTTACGCCGAGTGCGTACACGATCGGCGAGAACTTCGCCGGCGCGGCCGCAGTCGTCGACAGCCTTGGCGAGCCGGACGCACCCGTTGCGACGCTTGCCGGTCCGCCTCCAGCGCTGGGTTACGTCGATCTCGCGTACCTCACGGCACGGCTCAACGCGGCGCCGCACGAAGCGTAGGGGTTCGCGTGACGTCGTCGTAACCGGAGTCGGCACGCCGTTTGCGTTCGGCGAGTTCGATGAAGTGAGGGTGCGAACCGTTGGATTTTGAAGACCTCGCGGCGCGCGCGCTCGAGACGTCGAAGGCAGCCGGAGCGAGTTACTCGGACGTTCGGTTTGAGGTCGCGCAGTCGGAGCGGATCGAGGTGCGCAACGGCATCGTGACGGCGCTCGCGGATACGACGAGCACCGGGTATGGAATCCGCGCGCTCGTAGACGGCTCGTGGGGGTTCTCGGCGAGCGCCGAGCTGACGAATGCCGGCGTCGACGCCGCCGCGGCGCGTGCGGTCGCGATCGCGCGGGCCGGTGCGGCGATCGCACGCCGCAAGTTCGGGATGGCGCCTCCGCTCGCTCACGTCGGTTCTTACGCCACGCCGATGCTGCGCGACCCGGCAAGCGTGCCGCTCGGAACGAAGGTCGCGTATCTGCTCGAGGCGGAGAAGCTCTTACACGCGACGCGCGAGATTGCGGTCGGCCGGGCCTGGATCGATCTCTGGTCCACCGATAAGTTCTTCTTCAGCTCGATCGGATCGCGCATAGACCAACAGATCCGCCAAAGCGGTTCGGGTATGGAAGCGATGGCCATCGGTGGCGGCGACGTGCAGACCCGCACGTATCCAGGCGACGTCGGCCTCTATCAATCCGGCGGCTGGGAAGTTGTCGAGCAGGCGCGCCTCGCGCAAGAAGCCCCACGCATCGCCGAAGAGGCCGCTGCGCTCTTGCGCGCACCGCAGTGCCCGAGCGGGACCTTCGACATCATTCTCGGCGGTTCGCAAGTCTCGCTGCAGATTCACGAGTCGTGCGGACACCCGGCCGAACTCGACCGCGTGATGGGTTGGGAAGCGAACTTCTCCGGGACGAGTTTTCTCGAGATCGCGTCCCTTGGAACGCTCAAGTACGGCTCGGATTTGGTGACGATCGTCGTCGACAACACGCTCGAGGGCGGGATGGCGACGTGCGCCTTCGACGACGAAGGCACCAAATCGAGTGCTTCCGACATCGTTCGCAACGGACTGCTCACCGGCTATGAGATGAGCAACGATACGGCGCGCCTTCTCGGCCGTGAGAGCAATGCGTGCGTACGTGCGCAAAGCTGGGAGTTCGCGCCGATGATTCGGATGTGTAATCTCTCGTTGGCGCCCGGGAGCGTACCCTTCGAGCATCTCTTCGACGACGTCCGCGAGGGCGTGTACATGGAGAGCAATCGCTCGTGGTCGATCGACGATCACCGTTTGAATTTTCAGTTCGGCTGCGAGATCGGCTGGGAGATCAAGGCCGGTAAGCGCGGGCGGATGCTCAAGAACCCAACGTATGCCGGCGTGACGCCGGCGTTCTGGAATTCGTGCGATGCGATCGGCGACGAACGCTCGTGGTTTGCGTGGGGTACGCCGAACTGCGGCAAGGGCGAGCCGATTCAAACTGGGCGGACGACGCAGGCCGCCGCACCGGCCCGCTTTCGCGGCGTGACCGTCGGGGTGGGTTACGATGGCTGAGCGCTCTTCGGCGGCGCTGCGCGAAGCGCTCGCCGCACAGACGCTGGGGTTTTCCTCGGCCGACCAGACCGAAGTGGTGGTTGCCGGTTTCGACACGGCGTTGACGCGATTCACGCACGAGGCGTGCAATCAAAACGTCGCCGCGAACGATCTGCTCGTGTGCGTGCGTACGGTGATCGACGGGCGCACCGGCGTAGCGCGCACGAATCAGGTCGACGATCGTTCGTTGCACGACGTCGTCGAGCGCTCGATCGCGCTCGCACGCGTCGCCAACAGCGATCCTCTCGTTCCAAAGATGGCAAGCGACGCCCCGGCGGCAGCGCCGGCCAATGCATTCGACGCAGCGACCGCCCGAGCCGACGCAAGCCTGCGCGCGGGCATGGCCGGCGCTATCTTTCGCGAGGCCGAGGGCACCGGATATTGGAGCGCCGGCTTCGTCGCGACGAGCCACAAGGGCATCACGGTCGCGAACACCTCGGGCGCCCTCGCATCGTTCGACGGAACCGACGCCGGCGTCAACGTGAAGATGACGGCGCCGGATTCCAGCGGTTTTGCCGAAGCCTACTCGTCCGGCGTCGGCGAACTCGACGCGGCATCGCTCGGGCGCGCGTCGGCCGCAAAAGCGCGCACGAGCGCGGCGCCGAGCGACATCGATACGGGCGCGTGGACCGTTATCCTCGAGCCGCCGGCCTTCGGGGAACTGCTCGTCTATCTGTCGGACCACTTTTCCGCGTTGAACTACGACGAAGGCTCGTCGTTTTGCAGCGACGGTCTCGACCGGACGTATTTCTCCGAGCGCGTTACGATACGCGACGACTACGCGCATCCGCTCGCACCGGGGATGCCCTTCGACTTCGAAGGTCAGCCGAAACGGCGCGTCGCTCTCGTCGAGAGCGGCGTCGTGCGCAACGTCGTTACGGACTCCTATTACGCGAAGAAGCTTGGACGAGCGAACACCGGGCACGCATTGCCCGCTCCGAATTCCGAGGGGCCGCAACCGCAAAACCTCGTCGTCGACCCGGGGACGAAGCCGATCGAGCAGCTCGTTGCGGAGACCAAGCGCGGGCTTCTGGTGACACGCCTTTGGTACACGCGAACCGTCGACCGCAAGCGGGCGATCGTCACCGGGATGACCCGTGACGGCACCCTTCTCATCGAAGACGGCAAGATCGTCCGCGGCGTTCACAACCTGCGCTTCAACCAAAGCATACTCGAGGTGCTGCGCCGCTGCGAGTTCTCGAGCGAACAGCGCCGGACGGCTTCCTACAGCTATGCGTTGGTCTGTCCGTACGCGAAAGTCGAAGGTTTCAACTTCAGCTCGACGACCGCTTTCTAAGCGTCCGCCGCGCCGCTTAGGTGTTGACCGGCGTCCCGCGATAGCAGCCGAGCGTGTACGGGAAATCGTACGTCGAGACGTAGTGGTAGATCGTCCTCAACGTTCCGTCCCACGTGACGGCGCTCGTCGTTCCGTGGCAGACGTCGAGGTCGGCGCTCGTGAGGATCTTGCCGTCGTACCACGGTCCGTAGATCCCGAAGCCGTCGAGCGCGTAACCGAGCAGCGTCGAATTGGTCGTCAGCGAACCCGCGTCGTTGCTGCAGGTTTGGATGAAGCCGTGGTAGTGATAGGTCGACGACTGATCGGGGTGACCGTGACACGCATCCTGTTCCTCGCGCGCGGCGCCGTCGTACCCGTGCGCGTCGAATGCATTGTAGATCGCGACGCCCGTCACCGTAACGCCGATCGTTCCACCTGAGGCCATGCACGTCGGCGTGGAATTCGCCGTTGGTGTTGCCGGGAACGTGAAGTCGATGGAGTGGCCGGCGATGCGGTTCGGGTTGCGGTCGTACGCATACGCCGGATCGGACGATGAGATCGGGTACGTGCCGGTGGTGTAGGGTGAGATCGGCACGCCGCCGGCGGTTACGGTTCGCGTCGATCCGTCGCTCGAGAGCGTTTCGCTGAATGCGCCCGTCCATCCGACCGTCCCTTGGACCGCGACCTTCTTCGTGACGTCCCACGTATTGGTTGCCGAGTCGATCCACGGCGCCGACGAGATGATCGGCGAACCGCTCGAGGGTGCGTTGCAGACGTAGACCGAGCCGACTTGCGCGCCTACCGTCGAAAACTTCAGATCGTCGAGCGGCAGCGTCGTGCAGTCGAGCGTGCCGGACGACGTGGAAGCGGCGGGGCACGTGTACGGCGTCGAGGAGGTCGTCGTCGCCGCTCCGGTCGGCGTAGCGCTGGCGCTCGCAACCGGCGCCGCGGTGCCTGCGGTCGCGGTCGCGGTTGCGCTCGAACGAGGCGAGGCGGCCGGCGCCGTAGCGGCAGGCGTCGTCGCGGCCGCGACGGGGGAAGACACGGGCGAACCGCCGCCGCTGCAAGCGGGGAAGGTGGCGACGACGAACAGCGCGGCGGACCAAAGCGATCTCGGAGTGGGCATAGTCTTCCTTCTCAACGGCGCAAGAGCGTGATGGTCGCAGTCTGAAGCGCGCCTTCGGGCGCTCGTCTGTGCGGCTTCACAGGGCCGCTTAAGATTCCGCGCATAGTTTGGCAATGAATCATGCGCCGCTCGATCGTCCCCGCGACCGTCGTTCTCGTCGTGCTCGCAGGCGCGGCCGGCGTGTGGTTACTGCTCGTGCGCGGCGTGAGCGAAGCCACAAAAGCGCAAGGGCGACTCGCCGGCGAGCTCCTCGCGGCGCACGTTCCGGTCGACGAGCGATTGGCACGAACGCTGCTGCAACCGGGGCTCCATCTCACGCTCGTCGACCGCGCTGCGGGCGTTATCATCGACGCCGGCAGCGTCGGCGTCTCGACGCATCCGCTGCCTCCCGGAGCCGGGCCGCCGGGTGAGTTTCCGCCGGGAATGCTGCCGCCCGACAACGTCGGGATCGACCCGATGCAAGGCCGGCCCGACATGCTCCCGGGAGGGCCGGGCGGCGGCCCGCCGGGCATGGGTGGCGGTCGCCCGCGCGCCGGCGCGTTCGCGGAGTTCGCGCTCTGGATGTCGCGCATTTCGCCGATCGTCCTCAACCGCGGCGACACGACGATCGAGATCTCCGCCGACGCCCGCGTTCTCGCGCTCTGGCTCGGGCTCGACCTCGCCGCGTTTTCGATCTGCGCGATCGCCATCGGCGGTCTGGCGAGCACGCGCGCCGTGGCGTCCGCGCGCGCCGATCGCAAAGCGCTCGAAGCGAGGCTCTTGGAGCGGCGCGAGGCCGCCGACCGCTATCAACGCTTTCTCGCGGAAACGGGGCACGAACTGCGCACGCCGCTCACCGTAATGACGGGCTACGTCGAGATCTTGCGGAGACGCAACGCGCGCGAACCGCTCGACGAGCGAATCGTCGAAGGCATGCACGCCGAGACCTCGCGCATGCGCGTGCTGGTCGAGAAAATGCTGACGCTCGCGCGGCTCGAGTCGGCTGCAAGCGTGCCGCGCCTGCTCGACGTCGCTACCGCCGCGCGCGAGGCCGTCGCGACAGCGCAGCGGCGCTACCCCGAGCGTGAGATTCGCGTGGACATCACCGGTTCCACCAGCATCGTCATCGACGCCGACGACTACGCGGCGGCGCTCGGCAACCTCGTCGAGAACGCGATCAAATACGCGCCGGAGTCACCGATCGTCGTCGAGACCTCCGTCGGCGAGGGCGAGGTGTCGACCTCGGTCATCGATCGCGGGCCGGGCGTCGCCCAGGACGAGCGCGACGCGATCTTCGAGCGCTTTCATCGCGGGCGCGGACGCACGTTCGGCGAGGGCTTGGGGGTCGGGCTCACGATCGTCAAGCGGGTCGCCGAACGCTGGAACGGAAGCGTCGATCTCGACAGCCGCGCCGGCCGCACCGCGTTCACGCTGACCTTTCCGACTGCCGATGAGGAGCTGCATGGGATCGCTGGATAGCCCCGTCGTTCTCGTCGTCGACGACGAGCGCAACGTCCGCGAAATGCTCGAGATCGGCCTCTCGCAGCACGGCTTCGAGGTCCGCTGTGCCGCCGACGGCGTCGAGGCCCTGGGCATGCTGCGCGAAGGGCAGCCGGACGCAATTCTGCTCGACGTCATGATGCCGAAGATCGACGGCGTCTCGCTCGCGCCGCTGATTCGCCGCATGACGGACGCACCGATCATCATGCTCTCGGCCCTCAGCCAAGCGCGCGACAAGATCGCGGGGCTCGCCGCCGGCGCCGACGATTACATCGCAAAACCGTTCGATCTCGGCGAAGTCGCTGCGCGCCTGCGCGCCCAGCTGCGTCGTCCACAGCTCGCCCGTCGCGACGTCATCCGTTACGCCGACATCGTGATCGACATCACGACGCGGCGCGCCGAGAGCGCCTCCGGGCCGATCGATCTGACGGCGCGAGAGTTCGATTTGCTCGCTACGTTTCTTCGCGAACCCGGCCGCGTCTTCACCCGCGACCAGCTCCTCGACCGCGTTTGGGGCCGCGACGCCGCGGTTGAACCGAACGTCGTCGAAACCTACGTCTCGTATTTGCGGACCAAACTCGGCGAGCGCGGCCCGCGGCCCCTCATCCGAACGATCCGCCGCGTCGGCTATACCGCCCGCGTCGACTGATCATTCACGTTCCTCGCGATAGCGCGAGCGTTGCGCTTTCGAGATGTGTTTCCAGCGTTTTTTCTCCGCGGCCAGAAGCGCCCGGTCGTCGCGGCGATCGAGGTAGGCGAGTTCGGCCTGCAGGGCGCGCCAGCGCGTGACGCGGCGGTCGTCGATCTCCGCATTGACCGCGCAGCCGGGCTCGCTGTCGTGCGCGCAATCGCGAAAGCGGCAGCGCCGCGACGCTGCCGCGATGTCGGCGAACGCTTCGGACAGCGCTTCCTCATCGGCCCACGGCGCGAAGGCGCGCATGCCCGGCGTATCGATGAGCCACGCCCCGGTAGGAAGCGCGATCATCTCGCGCGACGTCGTGGTGTGCTTGCCGCGACCGTCGCTCGCGCGGGTCGCACCGGTCGCAAAGCGGTCGTCGCCGAGCAGGCGGTTCGCGAGCGTCGACTTTCCGACACCGGACGACCCCACGACGGCGAGCGTGGCGCCCTCACGCAGGTACGGTAGCAAGGTCGCGCAGCCCTCACCGGTCGTCGCGGAGATCGTGTGAACCGGCACGTCGCCGGCAACCGCGGCAAGATCGCCGCACAGCGCCGCAAGGTCGTCCGCGATATCGCACTTGTTGAGGACGATGACGGGAGCGATGCCGCCGGCAAGCGCCGCGGTGAGATAGCGCTCGACGCGCGGCGGCGAAAACTCGCGCCCCGGCGCCGTCACGATGAAGACGACGTCGAGGTGCGCGGCAACGATCTGCGCAGCGTTCCCGCGATCGGAACGAACGCGTGCGAGCACGCCGCGACGTGGTGCGATCGCTTCGATGCGGCCGTCCGAATCGAGTGCGACGTAATCGCCGACGGCGGGCCGTTCGAGTGAGGGAAGAACGGACACGGTGCGTTCGAAGCCGCCGGCATCGAGCGCGAGGAACAGTGAACCGCGATCGCTCGCGATTCGATAGTCGTAGTGCAAGGTGGTCGTGCCTTTCAAGAGCAGCAAAAATAAGCCGATCGAGGGTGGCGCGACGGGTGCGGGCGAGAAGCCCGCGGGCGGGCCGGCGGCTAGACCGCGGGCTCGCGCATGAGGACCGCCGCGCGGGTCGGCGCAGAAACGAACGATGTCTGCATCAGGCGGTCCTCCTTTCGGGTGGTGAGTGAAACTGCGTCGCGCGTCAGTGAGGGTCCTGCGATGCGCTCTCCTTCGGGATTTCATGCGTGCCCAGCACGTGAGCTGCCGCGCTCCCCGTCGGAGCGATCGTCGCATCGGGCGTGGCGGCCGGCGCGACGGCCGCATCGGCATTTTCGCGCGGTATCGTTGCAGCGGGTTCCGGCGGAGCGTCATCCTCCTCGATCGATCCGGCCACGAGGTAGGTGACGATATCCCAGGCGTTATGTATGCCGATGAACAGCAGCAGCACGACACCGCCGGCAAGCCCGAAAAGCGACTCCACCGGAAGCCCCGGTAAACGGATTGCGCCGGCCAGTATCCCGCCGTACGCAACGAACGGCAAAATGGAGTGCCAGCACCAGTCCTCGAGATCAGGCCGGTACGACTGAAGCCTGCTCTGCCGGTACATCAGATGCAACACGTAGGCGACACCGTACAAGCCCACGACGCCGATCGGAATTGCCGCATGAATGAGGTCGCGCCAGGGGCAGAGCGAAATCGCCGAGATCAACAATGCGGCGCCGAAGTGCACGACCGTCGGCGTGCTGAAAACCGAAATACCGCCCGACGTCGGCCGCGAGCGTTGCGGCGCCGTCACCAAACTGATCACGACGAACATCAAGCCGATCAGTGCCGCCGCAGACGACCCGGTCATGACGAAGAAATTCGTCCACCCGCCCAGCGGCGACGGCGCGACCTCAGGCATGCAGAGCCACCAGGACCTCACGCGCGGCGCGCTCGCCGGTTTCGAGCGCTCCGTTGACGGTGCCGCCTTGGCCGTCGTTCGAGGTCGCTTCGCCCGCAAAGAACAGCGTTGCGTCGACGGGCGCACCAAGCGTGACGCGCGCGTCGCCGCCGCCGACGGCGAGATAACTGTAGGCCCCGCGCGCGAACGGATCGGCATGCCAATCGTGCATGGAGCCGCCGGCGAACTCTTCGCGCGCGAGCGCCGTCTCATGAAGCAGCGCGCCGAAACCGCCCAGCGCTCGTTCGACGAGTTCGCCCTGCGAGAGGCGGGCGAGCGCCGTAGCGCGAGGGCCACCGACCCAAGCTACGACCGATTCGCTGCGTACCGGGAGTTGCGTCCAATAGGCTGCGAACGTCTGATCCATGCACCGGAAAAACGAGGCGTCTTGGTGCTGCCCGTCGCGAACGCGCTCCCAGAACGCAGTGCGAAACGACAACACGACCTTGACGACGTCGCCCATCTCGATGCTTGCGAGCGCCGCGCGCTTGGCTTCCGGCAAGACCGGGTCGAAGACGACTTCGCTCTCGCCGCGATGCCGCAACACCCCGATCGGGAGCGTCACGATCGCGGCGCGCGCACGAATCGTTCGCTCTTCGCCGGCCGCGGTCCGCACCTCGACCGCGACGTCGCCCCGCCGCCAGCCCACGCGCCGCACGATCGTCGACAAGTTCGTAACGACCCCGGCTGTGGTACAGGCTTCGTGCAAGCGCGCGAACATCGGCGGATACCCGCCGAGCGGGCGGGCGACGGTCGAATCGACGCCCGACCGTAACTCGTCGGCAATCGAGCGGGCGCTCGCGATTGCGGGGTCGGCCGCATCGAATCCCTCGACGAACGCGCGAGCCGTCGCCAGCGTCTCCCGCATCGCCGCATCGTTTTCGAAACGCCGCAAGAATTGGTCGACGCTTTCATCGACGGCGAGCGACCTCGTCCGCTCGAAGATCTCGGCGGATTTTGAAAAGCGATCGTCCTCGCGCTGCAGTTTACCGTTTGCGTCGCACGCCCAGCCTGCGCCGCCGACATCGATCGCGGCCGCACCCGCCTCGCGCAGCAAGGCGCGCGTCTCTGCGGCCGGGCCGTGAATGAATTCCGCGCCCAATTCCAGGGGTACGAACGCTCGCGCTCCAGGCAGCCACGCCACCCGTCCACCGATGCGATCGCGCGCTTCGACGACGATCACGCGAAACGAGCGTTCGGCAAGGCTCCGCGCGGCAGCCAAGCCGGCCGCACCCGCTCCGATCACGACGACGTCGGCGTCAGCCATCCAGCGTGCTGAGGATCTCGACGACGCGGCCGTTACGGATGGTGAAGGCGATTTCGTCGGGCGCTCCTTCGCGCACGCGCGCGTACTCGTAGCGCTCGAGCCCGCACCCCTTGACAACGTACGGCTTGCCGAGCGTCGCCACGACGGTCGCGGCGCTCGTGCCCAGCTTCAGTCCCGACTGCGTGTGCGACCCGTGGAGATCGGTTTCGGGAACGCTCGCGGGCGGTTTGCCGGCGAGCCGCACCGTCTTCGTGATCCCCGAGTCCAGGCCGACGCGGCGATATGCGATTCCGGCTTTCGGATCGTAGAGGTACCATACGGCAAGCGACTTCTGCATCGCGACCGGTATCGTCACGACCAAATCGTCTTGACCGGATTTGACGTACGGCAGTTGCTGGTTCGAGCTTTTGTCGAACGCGGCGCAGCGACCGGCCTCGAACCATGCCGCGTACGGATCGGTCGCAGCCGAGGCCCGCTCGCCCAAAAGGATCGAGAGCGCGGCAATTGCGGCGACCGGCAGGCGAGCGCGAGGCATTGTGAAGACTTCCATGCGCATTTCAACGAACTTGATTGTGTCGCATCGGTTCCGCGTCCTGTGAATTCGATCGCAAGAACCGGCATGCGGTGCCGCATCGAATATCGGATACTCAACATTCGACGAGGAAAGGAACGGACGCGATGGGGTCAGCGGTACGCGAAACAACGGTCGATTGGTCCCTCGCTTCCAGCGATCTCGAGGCGGCGGGTTGGGCGCTGTTGCCGAAGCTCTTGAGCCCCGCCGAGTGCGACCGCATCGCGGGGTTGTACGAATCGGACGAAGGGTTCCGGAGCCGCGTGGTCATGGCGCGACACGGCTTCGGGCGCGGCGAATACCGCTATTTTGCGTACCCGCTGCCGGCGCTCGTGCACGCGCTGCGCACCGCAATCTACCCGCATCTCGCACCGATCGCAAATCGTTGGCACGAGCGCATGGCGACAGGGACGCGTTTCCCCGCGCAACACTCCGATTTTCTCGAACGCTGCCGGCGTGGCGGCCAGACGCTTCCGACGCCGCTCCTCCTGCAGTACGGCCCGGGCGACTACAACTGTCTGCATCAAGATCTGTACGGCGAGCACGTTTTTCCGCTGCAACTCGCGGTCTTGCTCTCCGAGCCGGGCGAGGATTTTGCAGGCGGGGAATTCGTGTTGACGGAGCAGCGGCCGCGCATGCAATCGCGCGCCGCAGTCGTCCCGCTTCGCAAAGGCGACGGCGTGGTCTTCGCCGTCGACAGCCGCCCGGTGCGCGGAACGCGCGGAGAATATCGCGTGACCATGCGCCACGGCGTCAGCGCGGTACGATCGGGTCACCGTCATACGCTCGGGATCATCTTTCACGACGCAACCTAGCTAGCCGTAGCGGCGCTCTTCGGCGCGGAGGTGCTGCGCGGGCGCGGGCTCAAAGCCCGGTGATGCGGCTTACTCGCGCGCAAACGCACAACGTCTGGGACAAATCGATCGCACCGGTTCATCGCGTCGCACCCGGCGACACCGTGGTGGTCGAACTCGAGAACGCATCGGGTGGTCAGCTCGCGGCGGATTCGCCCGCAAGCGCGCTCGCGACGCTCGATTTCAGGCGCATCAATCCGGTGACCGGTCCTATCTACGTCGAGGGCGCGATGCCGGGCGATGCGCTGATCGTCGAGATCCTTGCGCTCGATGTCGAGTCGTGGGGCTGGACTGCAAACATTCCGGGCTTCGGTCTGCTCGCCGACCGGTTCACCGAACCCGCGCTGCGCGTGTCGCGGGTGGCGCAGGGATGGGTCGAGCTGTTCACGGGAATGCGGCTCCCGAGCGTCCCGATGATCGGGACGATCGGCGTCGGGGCCGGGGAGGGCCCGGGCGAGTTACTCGGT
>Ga0302325_10024101_pt1 | contig 12668 bp, 1 predicted proteins | sample Palsa_T0_2_FD_201948 | JGI IMG/M metagenome (GOLD analysis project Ga0302325, IMG submission 201948) | Peat permafrost microbial communities from Stordalen Mire near Abisko, Sweden - Palsa_T0_2 | ecosystem: Environmental > Terrestrial > Soil > Palsa > Peat permafrost | place: Sweden: Abisko...
TTTGCTAGACATAGCCTATCTTTCCTTTTAGTGAAAAGCTGCGTGGGAGTTTGTAGTGAAGGCGTAGGGCATTGTGGGATAATCGGCGATCCGACGCAAATTTAGCGGGTGGACGAATCGTTGTGTCCCCCGAAAAAAACTTGCGTCAAATGGCCGCACTTCAATCCTGTGATATAGTGCCAGAAGCCGTTTTCGATCGATGCACATTTGCGCAACATGAAGCTGTGACAAATGTGCCAATAAGAGTGACAATTATGCCTTTTATCGGACGGAATGGCGGGCATAATGCCCATTAAGGCTGGTTCCATCCTTTCTGTGCGGAGCAGAGAGATACAGCCGGAAGAATAGTCAGGCGGAAGAGTTTTCCTATCTTGGCCCCACAGGCCGTTATAGGCCTGTAACATTTCGGAGGGACTCATGGAGAAGCGTGAGCATCGCTACGCGTCGCTGAAGAACCAGACCCAAAATTTGGTCATCCGGACCAAGCGGCGTAGCAAAAAGGCGGCACTGGCCATCTCGGCTGCCGTGGGGGTCGTGGGAGCAATTTCAAGTCATAGCGCGCAAGGCGCGATCATCCCCAAATCGAACAATCTTACAAACTTAAATCAGACGGGAAGCTGGCAAACAGGCGCGGTCCCGGGCTCTGGCGACGTTGCCAACTTCGGCAACGCTCTTGCCGGCAGCACTGCTTACTCGACCGCCGGCACCTTGGTGCTCGGTGGTTCGCTGTCTTGGGGCGGCATCCAGGTCACCACCCCCGGCGTGCCGGTCATCATCGGCGCGGATGGAAACAGCCTCACGATCGGTGCATCCGGCATCGACATGACCTCCGCCACGCAGAACCTGACCCTCAACGTTCCCATCTCCTTCACTGGTGGCAACGAAACGTGGAACGTCAACGGCGGCAGGACTCTGACGATCGGCGGCTCCGACTCCGATAGCTCCACCACCAACAACTTCCTCGGCACTGGCACGATTCTCATCAACGGCACGATCGGCGGCACCGGCCAATTCAATCAAACACAGGCCGGCAGCGTTCTTGACATCGCCAACAGCAACGCGCTCAACGGTGTTATTTACAACATCACCGGCGGCCAACTGGAGTTCACCAACGAACCCGGCGGCATCACGCTTACTTCGGCGGTTATGGCCGCGCTGAGCGGTTCGACCAATATCGTTCTGACTAATACAAGCTCTCCCGCGCAGGGCGTGACCCTGAACGTGGGCTCGATGAACGCGGTGACAACGTACTCCGGTATTCTGAGCGGCGGCGGTGGGTTGAACCTCTCCGGCACCGGCTCTCTCACCCTGCTTGGCCAAAACACTTATGCCGGGGCGACCACCATCAGCGGTAATGCAACTCTGTTCATCGGTAACGGCGGAACCAACGGCTCGCTCGGCACCAACGCCGGCGCCATCGCTGACTCCGGAACTCTCTTCTTTGATGTCGCCAAGAACGTCACTCTGGCTAACGTCGTATCCGGCACGGGCGGTATTTCGACTGATTTGCAAGGTTCCTACACCTTGGATCTGACGGCCACTAACACTTACAACGGCGTGACCGCATTTACCGCGGTCGGCGACAACATTTACCTGGGTAGCGCTCTGGCCCTGCAGAACAGTCTCCTTAACTACAACAACGGATCACTTTCTTTCGGCGCTCAGACAACCGCGACCATCGGCGGCCTGACCGGCGGCGCCGCTTCGGCTGGCATCGGCCTCCCGGCCGGCTTTACGTTGAACCTCGGGACGTCCCTCTCGTCAGCCCAGGTGAACACTTACCTTGGCTCCCTCGGCGGCGGAAGCGCAACTGCTGTTCTCAACATAACCAACCAGGCGGGCGGCGGCACCGTTCTGGCGGGCACCAATACGTTTGCTGCTGCCGTGAACATCAAGGCCAACGTCGGATATCTCCAGTTCGGCAACGGCGGCGCCAACGGCTGGACGACAAATCTCGTCGGCGAGATCACCGACAACGGAACTTTGGATTTCGATCTCAACGCCCCAATCACGGTCAACAACGCAATTACCGGCACTGACGGCGGCACTAACCCCGGCAGTAACCTGACCATTTCCAGCAGCGCTAACGTTACACTGACCAACTCGAACACCTTCAACGGCGTTACCATCATTACTGGCGGTGGAAACAGCGGTCTGGTGCTTGGCAATTCATTGGCCTTGGAAAGCAGCCTTCTGAACTACAACAACCAGGGTGGAACTCTGAACTTCGGTTCCCAGACGGCCGCCACTCTCGGTGGCCTCGAAGGCGCTGAGGCCTTGAACCTTAATAACTCCGCATCAAATGCGGCTGTCACTTTGAGCTTCGGATTGTTCAATCAACCCGAAACCTACTCCGGCGCTCTGACCGGCACCGGCACAATCATCAAGCAAGGCACGGCCAACGAAGTGTTCAGCGGATTGAGTTCTTACACTGGCGGCACGACGATCCTTACGGGCGAACTCGATATCAGCAACGGCTCCGCTCTTGGTAATCCCGGAGGCGTTACCACGGGAAATTCGTTCGTAACGGTCGGCGGCACATCAGGCGGCGCCACCCTCGCCACCACGGCCTCGATCACGACGCCCCACGGCTTAATTATCAGCGGTCCGAATAATGCGATTTACGTCAACACAGGATCCACTCTTGAAGTGGACGGCGCTCTGACCACAATCAATGGATCTGGCACGAACAGCCTCTTCCTCCAAAACGGCACTCTGGAACTTACTTCCACCAACGCGGCAAGTGGTTTCACCAATCCGATCGTTATTGAGAACACCGGTATTCTGTTCGTTGGCAACGGCACGACCGGAAGCCTCGGCTCTTTGGGCGCGATCCCAGCGGGTACTGTGGGTTCTGATGCGGGCACCTTGGTATTCGACCTGCCCAGCAGCGCTGGAACATTCCCGGTCACCAACGTCTATCAGGGCGCTGGCGGCTTCGCCCAAAATGGCGCGGGCACAACGCTTGTCCTCAGCGGCACCAACTCCGTTACTGGCGCCACGACAATCAACAATGGCATTCTGGCACTCGGCGCAAATCCGAACGGCAGCAACCAGGGCCCATTAGGCAACGGCGCCAGCAACGGCACACTGACCGTGAACGCGGCCGGTACGCTGAACTTGAATGGCTATAACGCTACTGTCGGTGGCCTTAGCGGGGCTGGAACCATCCTTAATACCGGAAGTGGTACTAACCTGTTCACTCCGATCACCTTGACCGTCGGCAACAACCAGAACGCCTCAACGACGTTCTCGGGTAATATCCTTGCCACCGGCGGCGGCGGTCCTATCAGTCTGGTATTTAATCCAACCGCTTCAGGAACTTTGAACCTCACCGGCACCAACTCTTACACGGGCACAACCACGATCAATACCGGCGTTGTGCAAGCCACTTGGTTTAACAACACCCAAGCTCTTGGTCCTGGCTCTTATCCCAGTGGATCGCCTCTGGGCAATGCCACCAACATCGGTAACCTGGGTAATACCTCCGGCCTGACCCTTGGCGCTGCTACTCTCGAAATCCTTGCTAATACCAACGGATTCTCCCTGGGCACCACCCCGGTCGCTCTGCAAAGCACGAGCAGCGCATTCCAGATTGACACCGGCTCGACCACCTTCGAAATTGACGGCCTGATCAGCAACGGATCATCCGTTGGTCAGCTCGTCAAGACCGGCCCGGGCACCTTGATTATCACTGCTCCGACGAACACGTTTACCGGCGGCATCTATGTCATTCGTGGCAATCTGCAAGTCGGCAATGGCACGACCGGGACGTTCTCCACGCTGGGTTCTGGCCTGATCACCGATAATGGAACTATTACCTTCGATCTGCCCGGCGCTAACAGCAATTATTTCCTGACGACCACGATCGGCGGCACTGGCGGAGTAACCCAGAGCGGCCCCGGCACGTTGACCCTCTCCACGGTGGCAACGTACACGGGCGACACTGTGCTCAGCAGCGGCACCATTCTGATCGCAAATCCCCTTGCCCTTCAAGGCAGCGCGCTCGATGACAACACGGGCGGCGGCACACTTAGCTTCGGCACGCAGACGGCCGTCGTCCTCGGTGGTCTCAATGGCAATGCGAGTCTCCCGCTTCTCAACGCTTCTTCGGCACCGATTACCCTGATCGTCGGCACCAACAATCGTAACTCGGCGTTCACGGGCAATCTCACCGATAGCGGCGCCGGCAGCGTTCTCGAGAAGATCGGCACCGCCTCCTTCACGCTTTCCGGTGTCAACTCGTTGGCCGGCCAAACACTGGTTAACGAAGGCCTCCTCGAATTCACCACTGGTACTGCAATCCCCAGCGCAGCCGCTAACAGCATCCTGGTTAACCCCGGCGGTGCTGTGGCGTTGGACACGGGCGTCACCAGCCTTGCCAGCCTGGGCGTTGTCAGCACCTCCTCAACCGGTGCTTTGGCGCTCAGCAGCGTCAATGCCGCAACTGCACTGAACTTTACGTCCGGTGTGCTGGCTCCCTACGCCAACATGAGCGTCGGTGCGGCCACGGGTGGCTTGACTTATACCGGCACCATCACGCCCGCCGGCGGCGTGTACAAGCTCGGCGGCGGCAGCCTTCTGACACTGCCCAGCACCAACCAGCTCACGAGCACCAACAGTGTTTTGATTGAGAACGGCGCAGTGGCGGTCACTGGTGTGAACAACTATTCCGGCGGTACAAGCCTTGCCGGCACCTATGCCTCGATACCCAGCTACCTGACTGGTAGCTCGATAACCCCGTATGTCGATGCAACACTGGATGTTACGACCCTGAGTAACGGCGGCTTGCCCAGCGGTCTGGGTGAATCCACCAATGCCGCGGCAAATCTGTCGATCAATGGCGGCAATCTCGTCTATGTTGGAGCTGCCGCGTCAACCGATCGTCTGTTGACCATCGGCTCCGGCGGCGCAACGTTGACCAGCTCTGGCAGCGGCCCGATCACTTTCACGAACACCGGCGCGATCGTCAGCGCATCCACGGCGCCTGAAGCCGGCGCGTTGGGTACCACCACCGTCAGCGGCATCAACACTGCCGGTCTGGCCGTCGGAATGTCCATCAGCGATTTGGCCGGCGATATCCCCGGTGGAACCACCATCTCGGCGATTACTCTCAATTCGATCACCTTGTCGCAAACCGCCACTGCCGATGCCAGTGACACGTTCACCTTCGGCAACCAAAACCGTAACCTGGTGTTGAATGGCACCTCCCCGAACAACGTGTTCGACGGGGCCTTGTCTAATCCGTCCAATGGCCAACTGTCCGTCATCGAATCTCAAGGTGAATGGACTCTGGGTGGAACCAATACCTACAGCGGTAACACCTACTTGAACAGCGGCGGTGAACTGGGCTTCTCCTCTTCCAGCGCGGTTTCCCCCAATTCCACGCTGCAATTCAACGGCGGTATCCTGCAGGCTTCCGGACCCTTCACGAGCTTCACTGGCGTCGCCTTCAATTCCAACACATTCAACGGCGGCTTCGATGTTGTCAGCTCCAATGCGACCTTCTCTGTTCCACAGAACCTCGGTGGCGGGTTAAGCAGCGACACCGGCGGCCTGGTCAAGATTGGCGCCGGCACTCTGGCCCTTACCGGCAGCGAGAGCTACACGGGTGTGACCACCATCAGCAATGGCACTTTGAACCTCAACTTTGCAGGCGCAGGAGCACCGACCAGCAACATCCTGGGCGCCAGCACTTCCCCGGTAACGATCAGTTCCGCCACCCTCCTGATGACCGGAACGGCATCGACAACCAGTGAGCAGTTGAAATCAACCGCGCTTGCTGCCGGCCCGACAACCTTCAGCGTTCAGGATGGGGGTGGTTTGACCACTCTTAACCTCGGCTTGATTGCTCCATCCGTGGGCGCGACCGCCACCGTTCTTTTAGGAAGCACCAATAGCACCCTGGCACTTGGCAGCGTCTTGTCGGCTAACGGTGGGGGAACCACCCAGGGCCTTGCGACCCTTACCGGCAGCAGTGTCACCAGCAACCTCTTGATCACGCCGGCTGGCGTGCCTTACATGATCATCGGCACTAACTGGGCGGCCGCCTCGTCGAACAACATCAGTGCTCCTGGTAATGTGGTCCCATTCCAGGCTTATACTATACCGACCCTCGGTACCGGTGGCCTTAGCTACAGCGGCGATGTGCTGTCAGTCACTCTCGCAGGCGAAACCCGCAATGGCAACGGCCCCGACACCGACTTCGGCATTCGTTTCGACAGCCCCACCGCAGCTCTCTACGCGGGCGGTTCCGGGGGTGCAGGATATCCCGTGTTCAACGCGTCAACCGGACAGCTCAATCTTCTGACTTCTGGCACCAGCGTTGACCAGGTTTACTCCAGCAGCAGCAGCAACGCGCGCGAGGTCGGCATGGGTTCATTCATGATGACCCCCAACATGGGCGCAGCCACCCTCATGGCCATCGGGGCCGGGCAGGAGTGGGGCAACATGTATATTTCCAGTGACGAAGGCGGCGGACTTGCGGCGGAGGAAGGCTACACCAATTACACGTCCACTAGCTCGGCGGCCGGCAACGAAGTCGTCTTCTGGGCCCTCGATACGCTTGCTTCCATGTATGATATCGTTGGTATCTATAACCGCAGCCAGAACAACACCTCCGTCGTCAAGGATGGACCGGGCACCCTGTACATGATGAATACGGCGCAGGGATATGCCGGATCCACCTACGTCAACGGTGGCGTGATGGCGTTCAACGACAACCGCGAACTTGGCGGCGGCGGGACGTTCCTGGGTGGCGCGACGAATCTGGCCACTCCCTACTCCAACCCCGTGATCCTCGATGGCGGTACGCTCGAAGCCATTCCCACCTCGACCGGTGTCACCAACATCGTTCTTGACAGCAGCAACGTGGGCGGCACGGCCGACCGGGCGATTCAGCTTGGCTCTGCCGGCGGTGGACTGGCGGCAACTTCCGGAAGCAATTTAAGTGTCACCCTTACTGTTGACGGCGTGGTTTCCGGCCCTGGCGCCCTAAGCATTTCGGGCGGCGGCATCGTGAAACTCACGGGTAATAACACCTATACTGGTGGAACGAATATCAACGGAGGTACTCTCCAGATTGACAACGCCAATGGACTGGCCACCGGTACCGGCGCTGTCACCATCAATAATACCGGCACTGTGGATGGCGTCGGCACGATTAATACGTCGGTCGTTATCAATTCCGGCGGTACTCTCACCCCCGGCGACCCACTCATCGCCAACGGCGTGGGCACCATCACCGTCGGTTCGCTGAATATCAACACTGGCGGCAAGGTCCAATTTGCCGAACTCGGTGGCGTCTCGAGCCAGAGCGTGGTGGATGTCCTGGGCGGTTTGAATACGAACTTCGGCTCACAAATCGAAGCCTATGTGGAAGGCACAACCCTTCCGTTGAACTCCAACGGCACCTACAATCTCTTCACGGTCACTGGCCAGACTTCTGGTATAACCTCAGGCCTTACACTGGGTGATGATCTCACGGCCAGCGTGTCGTTCGGTACATCCTTCAACGCCGTCAGCGGCGTTACCACCGTCCAGATGTTCCTGACCAACGGCTCGGTGTCGGGCATTTGGGGCGTCGGCACCGGCGGCACTTGGGGCAACTCTGGCAACTGGGCCGGCGGAACTGTCCCGAATGGTTCGGGAGCCTTCGCAATCTTCTCCAACTCGCAGTCACCTGGCCTTAGCGGCCCTGTAACGGTCAGCCTGGGCGGCAGCTCCTGGACCGAAGGCGCGCTCATCTTCAACAACACCAACAGTTACACCTTGGCGCAAGCCACCCCAGGGGATGGGACATCAATCACCCTCAATGAAGGAACCAACTCCGCGCTTGTGCAGGATACCCTCGGCAGCCACACGATCTCGGCGCCGATCATATTGGCTTCCAACGCCAGGTTCTCTGTGCTGACCCCCAACGCAACCGATCAGCTCGTGATTTCCGGAGCTATCTCGGGCGCAACCGAAAGCGTGGATATCCACGGAACCGGTACCACTGTTTTCGCCGGCAACAACACCTACGGCGGTGGCACCACTATCGACTCTCCGGCAACATTGCAGTTGGGCGCTGGCGGAACCACCGGAAACACCGGTACCGGTCCTCTCACAGACAACAGCACGCTGGCGTTCGACTTCAGCAATCATCCGACTTACGCCACAGTAATCAGCGGCAGCGGCGGCATCGTGATGAATTCGCCGACCAATGGTGGTGTGATTCTTACGGCAGCCAATACATATAGCGGCTCAACCGTGATCAACAGCGGCATCCTTTCCGCTGGCAACACCAATTCGTTTGCCGGCAGCACCGGCATTGGTAACGCCGTCACCGTCAACTCACCCGGTATTCTGGACGTCAACGGAATCACGGGCGTGACCATCGGCACCATCGCTGGCAACGGCACGATTGATAACGTCAGCAACGGCGGGCAGCCCACATTGGTTCTGGGCGCTTCCGGCTTTAACGATCAATTCAACGGAATCATCGAAGACACCACCGGTACCCTGTCGCTGTATAAGATCGGTAGCGGCAATACGACTTTGAATAACGCCAATACCTACACCGGCAGCACCGACATCACTGCCGGCGCTATCGTCGCTGATGCAACCAACGCCATTCCTGCTGTCAGCCCGACCTACTTTAACAGCCTTGGCGGAGCCCTGAACCTGATCATGGGTGACAACGTCACCATCAGTTCACCGATTACCCTGGGTGGTTCCACCGCTGAGAGCGGTGAATTCATGGACTACCCCGGCTCGCTGGATACTGATCTGGCCAGCAACATGATCCTCCTCGGCGGCGGTGGACAATATCGTCTGGGTATCACTGGAACCGGCACCTTGTGGCTGACCGGCACCAGCGCCTTTAACTCCGGCCAGTACTGCTTCATCACCAAAGGCGCGGTCGCTTATGCTGGCAACGGTGGACTTCTGGTTCCCGATGCCACGATCGGTATCGGCCGCAGCACGGGCAACGCTGTTGCCCTCTACTTCGAGGGCAATGCGGTCGGCCGTGGAAACGGCGTGAGCACAGGCGAAGGCGTCTCCATGCTCAACATGTCCATGGAGATTGACAACTCCGCCGACTTCGAAGTGACCGGCGGATACGACATGGAGAATAGCACCAACGCCACGAGTTCCGGCACCATCACCCTCAACGGCGGAACCCTGGGCGCGGCCTACTTCTTCCAAACCCAGAACCCCTTGAGCCCGGGCGCCAATTCAGGCGCCGGCCAGAACCTTCCCACAGGCGTCGTCAACGGCACCTATATGGCCCTCAACGGTGGCGTGCTGATGCAGACCGCCCAGGTCGGCACCAATGCGTTCCTGGCACAGAATCTCAACAACCTGGACATCACGATTGAAACCGGCGGCGCGCTGTTCGATTCAAACGGCTTTGTTATGAATGTGAACGTCGCCATGCAGGATCAGTTCCTCCTCGATGGCGGCGTTCAAAAGCTCGGCCTGGGCACTCTCCAACTTGGCGGCTACAACACCACCTTCCAACAAACGTCCAACTTCATCGGTCCGATGCTAGTCAAGGGCGGGTTGCTCGAATTGGTCAACTACCAGGGCATGGGTGGCATCGTCGGCTACACGACCTCGCCGAACATCGCCGTCAGTGCCGGTGGCGCTGCGGGCATGGAAGGTGGCTCGATCACGAACACCGGAACCAACAACGCCGTGGCATTCCTCGCCGCCATGACCTACAACACGGTTGCCAGCTTCGGCAGCTTGGCGCTCGATCCGGCTGACGCAACCGACAACATCAGCTACACCGCTGCTTACGCCGGCGCTGTATCCGCTGGTGGCACGTTCGGTATGAACAACACCATCTTTGCGAACATGAGCATTGGTGCTTTGTCCTCCGGTGTGACCTATACCGGCACCATCACGCCATCCGGCGGTAATTACCGCCTCGGCGGCGGTGGCACTCTGACCCTGCCAAATGCCAACGCCCTGGCGGGCAGCAACAATGTTCTCTATGAGAACGGCGGCACTGTCCAGGTCGTTAACACCAACAGCTACAGTGGCACGACCACGATTACGGGTGGCTATGTAATGGCTGATCCGTTCTTCCCCACTCAGCCCTATCAGTCCACCTCCCTGGCGGTCACCGCTCTGGCCAATGGCGGCAGCGCCAGCAGCTTGGGTTCATCCTCCAATGTCGCCACTAACCTCATCATCCAGGGCGGCACACTGGAGTTCATCGGAGCCAATGCCGGAGCTGCCAGCACCGATCGTCTCTTCACCATCGGTTCGGCCGGCGCCACCCTCAATTCCTCCGGCACCGTTCCGATCAGCTTCACCAATACCGGCGCCGAAGCCGAAGGCGCTGACTCCGGCCAAAGCGGAATTACCGTGACGGTCGGCTCCGCCGTAATCAATAACGTCAGCACGGCTGGCCTGACTCTTGGCACTGTCGTATCGGATGCCTTGGGCGCTGGGGACCTCCCCGCGGGCGTCAGCATCGTGGGCCTGACCCCCAACAGCATCACCGTCAGCGCCCCCGCTACCGGCAACAGCCATACCGATACCCTGTCCTTCACCAACCAGCTCAGGGCGCTCACCCTGACCGGCACCAACACTGGCACCAACCTGATCGCCAGCCAGCTCAACGATGCTTCGACTGGCGCACTCTCGCTGGTTAAGAGCGGCGCCGGCACCTGGCAGGTCAGCGGCACCAACACCTATACCGGTGGAACTATCGTGAACGCGGGTGTGCTGGAAATCAGTAGCAATACCAATATGGGTAATGTTTCGGGAAGTGCCACCCTTAACGGCGGCACACTCGAAGCGCTAAATTCGATCACCACTGCCCGCAACTTCTTCCTGGGTACCGGTTCACCGACGATCAACGTCGCTTCCGGCACCTATGAAATTGATGGCACGATCGCCAACTCCAATGCTGCCAGTGGCGCTACCTCGACCGTCTCCGGTGTGCTGAATGTCTCCGGCACTGGAACTCTCGTCCTCACCGGCAGCAATACCTACAGCGGCGGCACGGTCATCGCCGGCGGCAGCACCCTGACCCTCGGTAATGGCACCGACGGCACCGGCTCCATCAATGGTGGCGTTATCACCGACAACGGCGCCTTGGACTTCAATCGCACCGATTCGGCGCTGATTGTCCTGCCCCAAATCGCCGGTACCGGTGCGGTCAACCAGATCGGCACGGGCACTACGACGCTCAATGGCGGCGATACCTATCTGGGCCGCACAACGGTTTCCGCCGGAACCCTGATTATCGGCCAGGCCGGTTCTCTCCCGACCGGGAATAATGTCACCAACAATTCCAACCTTGACATCAACGCCAACTCCCAGGCCGGCACTGTCAATGGCACTGGCACCACCGTGGTGGCCAGCGAAGTTGTGCTTGCCGCCAACAGCTTTACCCAGGGCACGCTGAACAACTCCGGCAACACCCTCCTAAGCACCATCAACGCCGGCAGCGGTACGATTGGTACGGTCAGTGGCGTCGGCACCATGAGTGTCGGCTCCGGCGGCAGTTACAACATCACCGGCACTGCCAACCAGACCTCGCTGACCAACAACGGCTTCACCGTCCTTGGCGGGGCCTCCACGTTCACCACGGTTGCTGGTTCTGGCACTCTGACCGTCAACTCCGGTCTGAATGTCACCAACTTCAACCAGACCACCCTGGACCTCAATGGCAACATGACCCTGAACGCCAATGGTATTGGCACCGTCGGCGTCATCAACGGGGCCGGTAGCCTTACGCTGGGAACAGACTCCTTCTTGCAGCTCGCCCCCGTCAATGCCACGTTTGGCCCAACGGTTGGCACGGTCAGCAATGTCAAGAGCATCACCCTCAGCGGCTCCGGCGCCACCCAGGCCACTCTTGATATCACCAATAACTCGTTGGTCATTACCTACGCCAACAATGCCGGAGCCTTTAACCCGGCTATTGAGACGTCCGTCCGTGCCGACATCATCAATGGCTTTGACAACTACAACTGGGATGGCCATGGCATTACCAGCTCGATTGCCGAGGCAGATGCCGCGACCGGCGAGCCTTATGGAGGCAACTCGGCGGTTGGCTATGCCGACAACAACGACATCGGTGATTCGACGATCGGCAACAACAGCGTGCTGGTGCGGTTCACCTACTACGGCGATGCCGACCTCAATGGCGTGGTCAACATCAGCGACTTTGATGATTGGCTCTACGGCTACACGGGCGGCACCGGTTCTGCCGGCGATGTGGACTGGAGCGTCGGCGACTTCGCCTACACCGGTCACGTCACTCTGACCGACTTTGACCTGTGGCTGGGCAGCTATACGTCCGGCAATGGTTCCCTCAGTACCTTGGACCATGCCATCGATGTCTCAACCCTGTCCAGTTCGCAGAAGACTGAATTGCTGGATATTGTGGCATCGGTTCCAGAACCGACTTCAATCGGCCTAATCGGAATGGCAGCCATCGGGCTCATGCCCAGAAGGCGGAGGAAGCAAAAATGAGCTTTGTTGCGTGTAGATGCTGATTTTATTAGCAGTAATTCACACACAATTTTCTTGCATAAGCGCAAAAAGTGGTATATAAGACATGCAAAGGAGAAAATGATCATGAGCAAGTGGAAATATCTATTCGGAGCCGCATCCTTGGTAGCGGCAATGACTGTCCCCTCAAAGCTGATGGCTGACCCAAA
>Ga0302325_10024102_pt1 | contig 12668 bp, 13 predicted proteins | sample Palsa_T0_2_FD_201948 | JGI IMG/M metagenome (GOLD analysis project Ga0302325, IMG submission 201948) | Peat permafrost microbial communities from Stordalen Mire near Abisko, Sweden - Palsa_T0_2 | ecosystem: Environmental > Terrestrial > Soil > Palsa > Peat permafrost | place: Sweden: Abisko...
AGATTAGGGCAGTCTTCCCAGGTCAGCGGGCAATTCGGGTGAAGCGCGCTCGGAGGGATTCGAACCCCCAACCTTCTGATCCGTAGTCAGATGCTCTAGTCCGTTGAGCTACGAGCGCCAGGTGCGGCCTGTCAGTGTACCGGAGACGCATCTCCCACTGAAAGGCCGCTGTTAGCGCAGGTCAGGCGGACATCGCCCGCGAAGATCCCGTCACTGCATCTCCCACAGCTTGATACCCCCGAGAATCCCCGCCGTGTTGTCGACGATCGTGATGCGCTCCAACACGTCGCCCAATCCGTCGCGGTCGATACGGCGGGCGTTCCCACCGCCGATGTAGAGGTGGTCGAAGAAGAACAGGGCGTCGAGGTTGGTGATGGCCTCGCGGACACGTTCGTTCCACGACTCATCACCCTTGTTCTTGCGCGCCAACTCACCCAGCTGGTCGTTGTAGGTCTCGCCCTTTCGGAAGGGCTGGTGGGCCAGCTCGACGTGGGGCAACAACACACCGTTCATGAAGAGCCCGCTGCCGAAGCCCGTGCCGAGAGTGATCACCACCTCGAACCCATTTCCCTTGACGACGGCAGCGCCCTGGATATCGGCGTCGTTGGCGACCTTGGTCGGCTTGCCCAGAGCGGATGCCAGTGCGCCCTCCAGGTCGAACTTGGACCAGGCGGCAAGGAGCTTCTCATCCACCGGGGTGCCAGGCCCCTTCTTTGTGACGAAGTGGGGGGCGCTCAAAATGAGGCCCTCGCGGACCATGCCCGGGAAGCCGCATGAGACCCGGTCAGCGGGGGGGAGCGGCTGCACCAACGCGGTCAACGTGGCGACCAGCCCGGTGTCCCCATCGGGAGGCATCGGGTACTTGGTTTCAACCCTCACCCGATCGGCCACCATGGTGCCGTCTTTGCTGAGCACCGATGCCTTCAGTCCCGTACCGCCCACATCGATGGAGAGTGTGTAGGGATGCGCGGGAGTCTCTTCGGTTGGGGTGGATGCCACGTTCCGCACTGTACCGCCGCACCGGCGGGGGTCCTGTCGGCGTGACGGGCTACCGGGTAACTGACCGACCGGTAAGGATGCCGTGTCCGGCTGGCCTCCATCTCAAATTCGTAGGTGCCGACCGGGAGGGAGCCACCGACCCGGCCCGATCCGCTCAGGACCGGCGCAACTCCCACACGGTGAGCGGAGCGAAGACGACGAAGACCCCCGCCGACCAGAGCAACGACGCCAGCAGCGAACCTCCCAATGACTGGCCCACGAGCCGGGTGGCCGCGTGCCCCTCGGTAAGCAGGCGCACCGTGTCCGACATGTAGGTCAGCGGCTGGTGGTTGGCGAAGGCCTGCATCCATCCGGGCATCGTCGCCACCGGTACATAGGCGCTGGAGACGAACGACAGTGGGAAGACGAGGAACGAGATCCCCTGGGCCGCCTGCGGGCTGCCGGCAACGAGGCCGAGGCCGATGAAGAGCCAGCAAAACGCGAACCCGTAGAGGACGCACAACCCGAATGCGGCCGCCGCTGCACCGGCGCCGTTCTGCGCCCGGAAGCCGACGAGGACTCCGAAGAACGTCGTCACCGCCAGGCTCCAGATGAGGAGGGACGCGTCCGCTGCCACCCGGCCCGAGATGATCGAAATGAGGCGAATGGGGAGGCTGCGCAGGCGATCGAACAAGCCACCTTGAAGGTCCTCGGCGATGCCGGTCGCCGCGCCCATGCCCGAGAACAGGACGCTGGTCACCACGAAACCGGGGATGAAGAAGTCCACGTAGGTGAGCGATCCCGTATGGCTTATTGAGCCGCCGAAGACGTAGCGGAAGATGAGCAGGAAGAGGGCGCCCTGTGCCGTCCCGGCCACGATCAGCTGGGGCGACCGCACGAATTTCTTCACCGTGCGCGCCGCCACCTCGTAGGACGCCACCAAGAAGGTCGCGCCGGCGTTGACCGCCGGCCCCCTCTCGATTCCTGACGCGGTGCTGACGACTCCGTCGTCGGTCTTGATCGTCATGCGACGTGCTCCTCGGACCTGTTGTCTTCTGCGGACGGGTGGGCGGTGTGTCCGGTCAAGGCGAGAAAGACCTCGTCAAGGGTCGGGCGGCGGAGCGTGATGTCCTCGACCGCGATGCGGGCGTCGTCGAGCGCCCGCACGACGCCGGGCAACAGCCGTGCCCCACCCGGCGCGGCGACCGAGCACCGGCGGGTGGCCCGGTCGCACGATGGTGCACCGGTCCCGAGTGCGGCGAGGATCTCCACCACCTGGGTGAGGTCGCGCAACTCCCGCGTGCCCAACTCGATCCTGTCCGAGCCCGCCTGGGACTTGAGCTCGCCCGGCGTGCCCTGGGCGATCACCCGTCCCTCGTCGATGATGACGATATAGGCGGCGAGGTGGTCCGCTTCGTCGAGGTACTGGGTCGTCAGCAGAATGTCGGTCCCGGCGTTGCCGAGGTCGCGTATGGCATCCCAGAGCTGGCTACGACTTCCCGGATCGAGACCGGTGGTGGGGTCGTCGAGGAGGAGCAGCCGGGGTGTGCCGACAAGGCTGGCGCCCAGGTCGAGCCGCCGCCGCAAACCACCCGAGTACGTCTTCACCTTCCGGTCGCCCACCCCCTCGAGGTCCACCAGCTCGAGCACGCGGGCCGCATTGATCCGGGCCGTCCTCCTGTTCTGCCCGTAGAGACGGGCCACCATGGCCAGGTTCTCGCGTCCGGTCATCATCTCCTCTACCGCGGCCGACTGTCCGGCCAGGCCGATGAGTCGGCGGATGGCCATGGCATGGCGCACGACGTCGAGGCCTGACACGCGGAGCGATCCGCTGTCGGGGCGCAACAGCGTTGCCACAGTGCGGATCAACGTGGACTTCCCGGCACCGTTGGGGCCGAGGAAGGCCACTACCTGTCCGGATGGAATGGTCAGGTCGAGCGCGTCGAGCGCCTGCACCTTCCCGAATCGCTTGCTGAGGCCCTTGGCCTCAATGAGGGCGTGCATGGACGCGCTCCTTTCGTCGAGTTTCGTAGAGCTCGACCGACGGAGTCGCATACGCTGTGGGTGCTGCCCGAGCGTTGGCCCTCCTGGGTCGATCTCGTGGTTGGACGGATCCGGGGTCGCGTGGCTCAACACGCGGCCCCGATTCGTTAGGTGGCGTTGATCTCGAAGACCACCCCCTCCAAAGGATTCTTCCCATCGGCGTGGAACGACCTCCACAGGTCGAGCCCGTCGAGATCCCCGGACGTCATGTCGTTGATCAGGCCGCCCACGAATTCGAGCTCGGTCTCGATGAGCTGTTCCTCGAACTCGGTCTCGACCATGAAGAGCCGCGGCAGCCCGGCCTCGCGGGCGGCCACGAGGGTGGCGCGGATCTGGGTCAGTTGGAGCTCGAGCGTGTTGGCGCGGAGCTGGAAGGCAGACAGGGCATCCTCGGGGGTGAGGGCCGGAATGAACGACAGCCCGGCCAGGAACTGGGGGTACTCCTTGGCGGGCACGCCGATCATTTCGGTGAGCCAATCGACCATTTCGCGGGAGCCGTCCTCGGTGATCTCGTAGATGGTGCGTGGCGGCCGGTTCCCGGCACGCACGGTCTCGCGCGCCGCGATCAGCTTCCTCCGCTCCAGTCCGTCGACGACGGCGTACAGCGAGCCGTAGTTGAGACGGACACTCTCGTGCTTGGCCCGTAACCGCAGCGTCTGCGCGATCTCGTAGGGGTGCATCGGCTTTTCGTACAGGGACACCAGCACGGCCAGGGCGAGTGGGTTGGAACGGTTCCGCCGGGGCACGCCGTGAAATTACTCTAATCAGAGTGATCTGTCCAGAATGTTCGATACAAATCAGTGGACGGCTGCTCGTTCCACTTGATATGTGACCTAATAGTCACCTATGCTGCACCCGTGGACGCAGTGTTCAAAGCTCTCGCCGACCCGACGAGGCGGAGCCTGCTCGACGAACTGTTCGTTCGGGACGGGCAGACACTGAGCGAGTTGGAAGAACGCTTCGCGATGACCCGATTCGGCGTCATGAAGCACCTCAAACTCCTGGAGGAGGCGGGTCTGGTGGTGAGCAGGCGAAAGGGACGTCAGAAGCTCCACTTCCTGAACCCGGTACCGATCAGGCTCGTCCACGACCGTTGGGTGAGCAAGTACGCCGAGCCCTGGGTGGCAGGGCTCGGCGAAATTAAGCAGAGATTGGAGAGCCAGATGGAGAAGGTCTTCGAGATTTACATCCGCACCACGCCCGAGCGCCTCTGGGAGGCGATCACGGATCCCGACATACGGAGCAAGTACAACTTCGGCGCCGGGGTGGTCTCCGACTGGACCGTGGGCTCCCGCCTGGAGATGGGGGTGGCGGAGGCCGGCCTGCAGCTCGGCGAGGGAGAGATTCTCGAGGTTGATCCGCCGCATCGGCTCGTCCACACCATGACCGCGCTCTGGGGGGACGACGTGAAGGGCGAGGGCGCATCGCGGGTCACGTGGGAGATCACGCAGGTAGAGGACTCCTGCAAGCTGGTGGTGACCCACGACGAGCTGCGTGAGGGCGCGAACGAGCAGCTCTATGGCGGATGGCCCATGATCCTGTCCGGGCTGAAGACCTGGCTGGAGACCGGAGAGCTCCTCACCACGCCCGGTTCCTTGCTCTACAGCAGCGGAGACGCCGGCGGCGGCGCCTAACCTGCGGGGACGATGTCACCCACGGTCGTCCATGTCGCCCCCCACCCCGATGACGAGGCCCTCGGCAGTCCCGGCGCGCTCCTGCACCTTCTCGACCGGGGCTGGAACGTCGTCAGCGTGCTCGCCAGCCTCGGCTTCCCGGACCAGCGGGAGCGGCGGCGGGCCGAGTTCGAGGAGGCGTCGCGGCGGGCGCAGTTCGTGCCCGTGATCCTCGACCCTCCCCTCGACATCTCGTTGCCCGATGACCTGGCAGGGGCGACCGAGCGCGTGGCGCACGAGCTGCCTCGGGTTCTGGAGGAACACGACGCCAGCGTCGTGGTGTCCCCGTCCCCGCACGATGTGCACCACGGGCACGAAACGGTGGCGCGTGGCGTGCAGCGGGCGCTGGAGACGTTGCAGCCGTCCATTCGCTGGTGGATGTGGGGGATTTGGGGCGACCTCCCGGCCCCCAACGTGTTCTATCCCTTCGGTGACGCCGACCTGGCCCGGATGCTGCACATCCTCGAGGCGTACACCGGGGAGATCGAGCGCAACGACTACCGGCGTCTCCTGAGCGGACGGGCCACCACCAACGCCGTGCTCGGCTCCGAGCAGGTCTTCGGGTTCGGCTCGCCGGCCGCCAGCCCCCTGCCCTACGCCGAGCTCCTCACCGAGGTGCGGCGGATGGACGGCCGTTGGATGGCCTCGGAGGCCCACCACCTCGACGAAGGGCCGCTGGCTGACGTGCAGTTCGGCCTTGACCTCACGGCGTGGCTCGAGTCGCCGAGCGTGCACCAGGTCGTCGGCCCCATCCGAGAGGTCCACGGCGAGGATGGCGGCGGGTAGCCCACCACGGTCGCAAACGGAGCCGCGCCGGCGGCAGGGTGCCGTAGACCAGCACCGCTTCACCACGGCGGAGGCAACGCAGGTCTTCGGGAGGTAGCAGCCGGCGCGGCCCGCGGCTCGAGGTCGTCGATCGGCCTCCGGTCGGATCGCGGGTGACCGACGGCACAGTGATCTCCTCGTCGCCGATGAGGCGGCTGGCATAGTCGAGCGTGTCGGGATCGGCGATCCCGGGGAGAAAGACCTTGGCTCTGTGGTTGTTCAACACCGTGGGAGCCCTAGCGCCGTATCGTGCGCGGACCTGAGCCAGGTCCTGCCATACGGTCACCAGCTGGATCCCGTGGGAGGCACACGTGGCCGCCAGGCCGTCCAACTCGGGGAGGGGGGCGATGTGGGCCGCCTCGTCGAGCACCACCAGGAGCGGAGGGTCCAGGGGCTTTCCGGCGCGCGTCGCCTGCGCGAACGCATGGGCGAGGACCTGCTGGGTCAGCGCGCTGAAATACCCGCGCAGGCGACGTTGGTCGTGGGCCGGCGCGCAGAGGTAGAGGGTGTGGGGGCCCCCGAGCAGATCGGGTGGTTCGAACGCGTCGGTCGGCGCGTCGCCGGCCTCCGCGAAGGGGGCCAGGATCGTCTCGGCCGTGGTGTACACCGAGCTGCGCGTGCGCTCGTCGCGGCACCAGGACGCCCGGGCCGCGTCCAATGCCGGCGCCACGCCCACCTGTTCGAGAATGAGGGATACCTCACTCGCCTCCTGCGTGTCGACCCATCGCACCACATCGGCCATCGGGCGGCCGTCGCGAGCCGCGGCGAAGAAGAGCGGGGCCAGCAGTTTCGCCGCGGTGGCGTACCAGAACTCGCCGTCGGCGGTGGTGCCATCGGCCTTGGCCGTCTCCGCCAGATCGGCCGCCGCCCGCCGCGCCCCGGCCCATTCCACGCAGGGGGTGAGCGGCGACCACGTGCTCGGCCGCATTCCGGTGGAACCGGTGGGGTCGATACACCAGAGGCGACCGCGTTCGTTCCGCCGGCTCCGGGTGTCACGGAGGAGGTCGCTCTTGACGCTGGCCGCCACCACCGGACCTTCCCAGCCCAGGATCGCCGGCACGGCCAGCGCGGTGGTCTTTCCGCTCTGGGTGGGTCCGACCACCACGACCGATTGGGCCCGTTCGGCGACGACAAGGGCCGGGCGGACGACACCATGGATCGTGCCCAGCGCCAGGCGACCCGGATGCGCGGCGCGGTGGTCGAGGACCAGGGCGCGGAGGTCCTTGCGGCGGGCCCATCGGGCGCCGCGCTCACGCGGTCGGCGGGGCCGCGGCAGGGAGAGGGAGTCCCGGGACGAGACCAGCGCCAAGAGCACCGCGCCGAGAGCCAGTGGCGCCACGGCGGCGAAATGGGCCCGCACGTTCTAGCCGGCCGCCATGGCCCCGTCGGTGTTCACCAGCCTGCGTTCGAGATTGCTGAGCCGGTGCTGGACCAGGAACGAGCCCTGCCCGACCTTCCACAGGGCCACGCCGCGTCGGAGCTGCGGCAACAGACCTGCCTCCGTCGACGAGAGGGAGAGCAGATCCGACGCCACGGCCAACTCCCCGGGTGACTGGGCGTAGACGACGCGCGTCTCGGAGTCGGCCAGCAACCCCTTGGCCAGCGCCACCTGCTCGGAGTCGGAGGCCCCGACCGAGTGCAGGTCCGTGACCCGGTGCAGTATGGCCACGTTGGAGACGCCGAAGGCACGAGAGAGCTTCCATGACGCCTGGAGCCAGCGGGCCACGCCCAGGTTGGACATCAAAGCCCAAGCCTCGTCAATGACCACAATCGTCTGCGTCCCACCAAACCCAAAGGACGCCGTTCGAGCCAAGTGCGCCTGCAACCAGGCGGTGGCGCAGGCCATCAGCACACCCAGCGCGGTCGATTGGTAGAGCGCGGAGAGGTCGAGCACGACCAGCGGGGCGGAGAGGTCGAGTCCCGCCGACGTCGGTCCGTCGAACATGCCGCACAGGTCGCCGTGCACCAGGCGGCGGAGCTCAAGCGCCACGTCACGGCCGTCTTCGAGGAGGTCACGCAGGTCGGTTCGTAACGACTCCGCCGATTGCGGGCTAGGGGCAAGCAATGCCTCGACCACCGAGGGCACGGTTGGCACAGCGGACCGTTTCGCAGCCGCCACCAACGCCACACCCAACGCGGCGCGTTCACGGGGCAACAGGCTGCGTCCGAGGCACGCACTGGCGAGTGACGTGAGCAACTCGATCTGACGCCGAGCTGTGCTGCCCACTCCGTCAGTGACGCCGCCTTCGTGCTCGGGTCCCGGGTCGAGAGGGTTTAGCCGGATGGCACCCCCGGGTCGCAGCGCCACCGGTCGCATACCCCAGGCGGCAGCCAGGTCGCCGTACTCGCCCTTGGGATCGACCACCCAGGCCCGTCGGCCGAAGACGGCTTGGCGCCATAGGAAAGTCTTCACGAAGGCGCTCTTGCCCCGGCCGATCTGGCCGAACACCACCATGTTGGGGTTGGAGACGACTCCCTGGGCATAAAGCTCGAAGGGATCGAAGACGAACGACCCGCCAAGGAGGTCGTCACCGATCACCACACCACGCTGGCCCAGACCGGCTTCAGCGATAAATGGGTAGGCCGCCCCAAGATTGCGGGTGGTGACTTGGTGGGCTGGAACCCGTGGTCCAGTTGTGCCGAGCATGCAAAGGAACGGTCGCGCGAAGTGAGTCAAAGTTCGAACCTGCGTCAAAGTGACCAGAAGGGCAGGTCATCGCGTCAACCACCGCTGACCTTCCCCTTACTCAGCCATCTCGACCGCTAATGCATTGAGCGCCCATCCCTCAAGCCCTCATACGACGTCACTGGGAACGGTGATTCGGTGAGATCGTAGGTCAGTCGCCAATTGCCTTCGTTGAGCGCGACGGTCCGGTCAGTGATGTCACCGTCCTCTGGCGGTGCTTCGTAGCGGCGAGTTAAAGTAACCATTACAGTTACATCAACTCGAATGGAAGGAAAGACCGTGCAAACTCTTAACTACGACACGCTGCTGATGCGGCGCGAGGGACTCACCCGTGACTTGCCTCCGGGAGACAACGAGGATCTGCGCTGGGTGACGAACTCGGCGACATTGATTTTCGGCGAGCATGACGCTGTGCTCGTTGACACGTTCACGACGATTGAGCAGAACGAGACCTTGATCAGATGGGTGAAGGATCACAACCGGCGGCTCACCCATGTCTATCTGACCCACGGACATGGCGACCACGTGTACGGGATCGGGCAGCTGCTCGCGGCATTCCCCGGGGCTCGTGCCGTTTCGACCGCAGGCACATTGGCCGAGGCCAGTATTCAAGCCCAAGACCAACACCTGGTTGGCTTCTGGGGCCAATTGTTTCCGGGCCAGATCCCTCAGCCCGTTCTTCCCGATGTCCTTGAAGGCAACTGCCTCATTGTGGAGGGACACGAATTGCAGATAGTGGAGACCGGATACACCGACACGCAAGGCACGACAGTGCTTTGGGTGCCCGATATCGGGTTGGTGGCGGGCGGCGACGTCGTCTACAACAACACGCACATGTACCTTGCCGAGACCACCAGGGAAACCCGTAGCGAATGGATCGACGCATTGCGGACGGTCAAGTCTCTCCAGCCCATCCACGTGGTCGCTGGACACAAACACCCTGATCGCGACGATGACCCGATCAACATCGACGAATCGATTCAGTACCTGACTGACTTCAACGACGCCGAACTCGGCTCGGCAACCGCCCTCGACCTGTATGAAACCATGCTGAAGCACCACCCGCGTCGGGCCAACCCGGGCTCATTGTGGGGTGCCGCGAAACTGTTCAAGGGCACTCCATGACGCCCTGGAAGGTCTAGGCGTATGAGTGCCAACAGCAGACTAACGGTCGCGGTCCACGCTTTGGACTGGGTTTGCCTGCACACGCAACTCGGTGGAGGTCCGGCGACATCGGAGGGCATTGCCGCCAGCATTCGGACGAACCCCGTCGTGGTCCGCCGTCTGTTGGGGCAGTTGCGCAATGGTGGACTCGTGGCGTCACACCGCGGAACACCAGGCGGATGGACTCTGGCACGACCCGCCGAGCAGATCACTCTTCTCGATGTCAAGGGCGCCCTCGGTGAAGGACCGGCGTATGCGCTGCACGCCTCTCCGCCATCGCCGAACTGTCCGATCGGTTACAGCGTCGGGCTGGTGCTGGCCGACACCTATGACGGGGCCGAAGCGGCAGCGAACGCCGTACTTGCGGGGGTCACGATCCAGCAAACACTCGACGAGGCCCTTTCGCGCTCGGGCCGAACCCGGCCCGAGTTGCTGGCCAATTTCGCGGAAACCGTCCAGGCGTCTCTGTAGGTAACCCACGTATCCGGAGCACATGGTCAGCTCCAGATGCCCCATCAATGGAGCTGTTCGAGCAAGGCGGTAAGGGCGACCGTCTCCGTCCCGGTCAGACCGCCAAAGACGCTGACGAAGGTTGTGGGTTCGACCACGATCACAACACGGACATCGGCGTCGAGGACGGGTACGTCGGATCCGTAGCGCAGTTGGAGCGATCGATAGAACGATGCATCAGGATCGGCGTCCATGGACTCGACCCGGCCTCGAACTTCGAGGGTCCGGTAGGCATTGTCTGGATCTTGGACGTGGAACGAGACCCGCCCGTCGACGAGGAGGTTGCGATACTTCTGTCTCCTAGTGGTATGGGAAAACCGGATTCGTTGGCCGTCCCAGGCGAACCACATCACACTGCTCTGCGGGCTGCCGTCCGGACGGATCGTGGCCAAATGGGCGAACAGTGGTCGCTCGAGTAGATCCGCATGGCTCTCGGGTAGTTCGGCAGTCATAGGAGTTCTCCAGTGGGAATGGGGCGAGTCACGTCATGTAGCTGTACATAAGGGCGCAGAAATTCAACGGTGACAAAGGCGAGCGGCGTGCCACCAATGTTTTCGAGGTCGTGGAGCAGGTATTCACCAGGACCGAAGTTGAAATGGCGCGTCTCGCCTTTCGTGTATGTCACTAGGCGGGTCGAACCGTCACCGATGTGCTGGAGGCTGCGGCCGGCACCGAGGGCGGTCCAGAAATAGTCCAGCGTGTGCCGGTGAGCCCCCAGACGCTCACCGGGTTCGAGGTCGATGCTCCACACCCGGACCCGCGTGTTCCTCGACAGAAGCTTTGACCCGACGTCTGCGTTGCGAGAATTGTTGGCAAAATCAGCTCGTACGGCGTCGGGCCAACTTTCGAAGCCCGTAGCACTCACCACACCGCTCAATCGGCTGGAATCCACGGGCCGCTCAGTGATCATTGGTGCCCCGATTCACGTCGAGCCACCATTGGTGTAATCCCATAAAGTCCCGCCAAGCTCGCCGACAGCCGACGGCAATCCCCTTTGATCACCCCATGGGCCATGCATTGAAGCAGTGTCGCGCTCCGGAAGTAATAGATCCAAGAGATTGAAACTCTGATTGTCATAGTCTGTAGCTATGCCAACCATTCGCCAACTGGAATACCTGGTCACGGTGGCTGACCTTGGCTCGTTCACACACGCAGCCACTGAACTCCACGTCAGCCAACCCACGCTCTCCAGTCAGATCGCTGTGCTCGAACGCGAGGTCGGGGCTTCGCTGCTGGACCGATTTCCACGCTCGACTCGTCTCACGCCGGCGGGTCGGGCCCTGATGCCCCACGCTAGAGCGGCACTGGCCGAGGTACGGCAGTCACTTTCGGCTGCGAGGCAGGCCGTTGGACTCGAGGTTGGCGAACTCAACGTGGCGGCGGTGTACTCGGCGTCGCTCGGACTCCTGCCCATGCCGTTCCGACGTTGGCGCCAGTCTCATGCGGGAGTGCTACTCAGGCTCCATGAGTACCGACACGGCGACGAACTGTCAGCCGCTATGCGAAACGGTGAGGCCGATGTCGCGATCGGTCCCACCCCGCCAGATTGGCTTGGCGACCTCGTGCCATTGGGCGACGAAGAGCTTGTCATCGCGGTCGCTGGCGATGACCCTCTGGCCAAACGGAAGGGCCCGGTCGAGCTCTCTCTCCTGGCCGACCGAGCCTGGGTTCATTTTGCCCCCGGTCATGGTCTCGCCGAGCTGCTCGATGAAGCTTGCTCCAATTCGGGTTTCCGTCCCAGGGTGGCCTTGCGTGTCGAACAGACCGCAAGTGCCCCTCTTCTCGCCGCCGCCGGGCTTGGTCCGGCGCTTGTTCCGGCGTCGATCATTCCCGACAACTTCGACGGATTGGTCTTTGCCACCTGGCCTCCCACCAGGCGACCAATGGCTGTCTACCACCGACCAAATGCCGACGCGCTCACCGTCGCCTTTTCAGCTTCGATGGCGACGGATATAGAACTCATGCCGGCGCACATGGCAATGCGCCTTCTCTAGGGGAATTGGGTTCGAGCGCTTCGAATTGCTGGCGCCTTGGCGAACGCGAGGTGTTACCAGGGAGTGGATCGGCGACGCCGCCCCGAGATTGCGGGTGGTGATCTGGTGGGCGGGGACGCAGGGACCAATCGCTCCGAGCATGCAGAGGAACGGTCGGCGCTCCCGCACTCGGAATACCTGCCCGCCTCGGAGGCGGGGCGCGTTATGACTTGTCGGAGTCCTGGCGCGCCGCGGGACCACCGGGCGCGGGTGCGGGCGGGCCGGAGCGCAACTCGCCATGACCGTTCTCCGCCGCGCTCGGGGACTGGGAGGGCAGCTGGCCCAGAATCCCGCTCACCAAGGCGCCCAGCTCCATGGGGACGACGATTTTCGTCGAGGGCCCGGTGCCGACATCCTTCAGCGTCTCGAGGTACTGCAGCCGCAGTGTCGTCGCGTCGAGATTCCTGCCGACGGTCGAGATCTTGTCCAATCCGGCCGCCAGGCCCTCCGCCCGGAGAATGGCCGATTGACGCTCCCCTTCCGCGCCGAGGATGGCGGCCTGCCGATTGCCCTCGGCCAGGGTGATCGCCGCCTCCTTTTGCCCCTGGGCCTCTGTGATCACGGCGCGGCGGGTGCGCTCGGCTGACATCTGGCGTGTCATCGCCTCAAGGACGCCCACGGGCGGGTTCACTTCCCGGACTTCAACGGTGGTGACCTTCACACCCCAGCGCTCGGTGACGTCGTCGAGTCGGATACGGAGTGAGGCGTTCATCTCCTCCCGCTTCGACAGCACGTCGTCGAGCACCATGTCGCCCA
>Ga0302325_10024105_pt1 | contig 12667 bp, 16 predicted proteins | sample Palsa_T0_2_FD_201948 | JGI IMG/M metagenome (GOLD analysis project Ga0302325, IMG submission 201948) | Peat permafrost microbial communities from Stordalen Mire near Abisko, Sweden - Palsa_T0_2 | ecosystem: Environmental > Terrestrial > Soil > Palsa > Peat permafrost | place: Sweden: Abisko...
TCGCCGCCCGCCTTCAGGTCGGCCAGGCCGAGAAGTCCCGTGCCGATCTCGATCGCAAACACATCCACCTCGATCAACTTGCGGACATCGTCGCCGGCCAGGGGGGCGGCGGCGGGCGCCGCCCCGGCGGCGGCTCCGGCTTTGCCCGCGTTCTTTCCGCCCTTGGCCCGGGCGGCGCCGGCCGCGGCGAGGGCGCTCCCGGCGCTGTCCGGCACCTTCATGGTGCGCGCCATGAAGGCGGCCGCGCCCGCCAGCAGGAAAAAGGGCACCGCCGGCATGCCGGGAATCAGCCCGAAAATTACCATCATGCCCGAGGCGATGCCCAGGGCCCGCGGATAGCGAAAGAGCTGGCCGGCGATTTGTGAGCCCAGGTTGACATTCTCCGAGGCGCGCGTGACCAGCAGGCCCGCGCCGATCGAGATGATCAGCGCGGGAATCTGGGAGACCAGGCCGTCGCCGATCGAGAGCAGCGTGAATTTCTGCAGCGATTCGGCCAGGGAAAGGCCCATCTGCACCGCTCCGATGACGAAGCCGCCGATCACATTGACCAGCATGATGAGGATGCCGGCGACGGCGTCGCCGCGCACGAACTTCGAGGCGCCGTCCATGGCCCCGTAGAAGTCGGCCTCCTTCTGGATCTTGACCCGTCGCGCCGTGGCGGTGGGTTCGTCGATGATGCCCGCGTTGAGCTCGGCATCGATCGCCATCTGCTTGCCGGGCATGGCGTCGAGGGTGAAGCGGGCGGACACCTCGGCGATGCGGCCCGCGCCCTTGGTGATGACGACGAAATTTATCACCACCAGGATGAGGAAGACCACCGCCCCGACGATGTAGTTGCCTCGGATGACAATGTGCCCGAACGAGTCGATGACATGGCCGGCGTAGCCGTTGACCAGGATCTGGCGCGTGGAGCTGATGTTCAGCGCGAGCCGGAAGAGCGTGAGCGTGAGCAGGATGGTGGGAAAGCCCGAGAATTCCGACGGATCCTTGACGTAGATGATCGCGAGCAGGACGAGCAGCGACAGGCCGATGTTCAGCGAAAGCAGGAGATCGAGCAGGAACGCCGGGACCGGCAGCACGAGCAGGAGCACCGTGCCGAAGAGCGCGAAGGTGAAGACCAGGTCGGCGGCGCCGAGCAGGCGCGTGAGGGTGCTGTTGGAGCTGGTCGGCATGGGCTAGGCGGCGGTCTCGATCCGGCGGGAGCGCAGGCGGTGGAAGTAATAGCGGTGGGTGCGGTAGACCACGGCGAGAATCTCCGCCACTGCCTGGTAGAGTTCGGGAGGGATCGACTCCCCCACCCGGCCCATGGCGTAGAGGAGCCGCGCCACGGGCTTGTTCTCGACCATGGGCACGCCGTGCTCGGCCGCGATGGCCTTGAGGCGCTGGGCAAAGCGATTCTCGCCCTTCGCCAGCACGACGGGGGCGCGGTCCTTGCCGCGCTGGTAGCTAAGCGCCACCGCATAATGGGTGGGATTGGTGACCACGACATCGGCGGTGGCGACGGCGGAAAGCATCTGTTTCTGCAGGAGGCGGCGCGCCAGCCGGCGCTGCGCTCCCTTGATCTTGGCATCCTGCTCCTGGGCCTTGTGCTCCTCCTTGACCTCCTCGCGGGTCATCATGAGCTCCTTGCGGTTCTTGAACCACTCGTGCCCGTAACGGAGCGCGGCGATGACGGCCAAGGCGAACAGCATGCGGCCAAAAAACGTGATGACGGTCTGGTTGAGAAAGGTCCCGAGGTAGGCGGTCTCGATGGGGGCGGTGAAAAGCGGGTCGTAGAGCAGCTTCTTCGCGCCCAGCCAGAGCGTGGTGCCGACGGCGATGATCTTCAGGAAGTCGATGCCCACGCGCATCCAGACTCCGGGGCCGAAGATGCGCCCGAAGCCCTCGATGGGATTCAGCCGGGCCCAGCTGGGCTCCAGCGCCTTGGGCGCGAGGCGAAAGCCGCTTTGCAGGCCGCCGGCGAGCAGCGCCGCGCCCGAGCAGGCCAGCAGGACCGGCAGGACCACCGGCCCCACCGTCAGGATTATCTGAAGAAACAGGGCCGTCACGGTCTCCGGCCGCACCACCATCGTGGGAAACTGGCTGAAGATGCCGATGGAAAAGCCGGCCACGCGATCAACCGACGGCCGCGCCGTCGCGCCCAGCACGAGCAGGACCGCGACCATCGTGCACAGGACCTGCAATTCCTGCACCCGCGGAAACTGCCCGCGATCAGCCGCGTCATTCAGCTTCTTGCCGGTTGGCTGTTCTGTTTTTTGGTCGTCGTTTTCGGCCATCGCGAGGGTTTAGCAATGCCGATGCCAATGCGGAATTGTTCTTCCTTAGCCATTGATGGACAGCCGATTAAACTTTGGCGAATTGCCTAAACCTCCGCGGCCTGACTCCCTCGGCATTCCGCGCGTCTCCAGGGGCAATAATTGCCGCGGCCCGCCGGGGACCGCTTACCGCACCGCCACGATCTGGAGGAGCTGCACGGGTAGATTGGCGAATTCAACGAACAGGTAGCGCGCGATGAGGGCGCCGGCCCCGCTCAGGAGTCCCAGGCCGGCGAGTCCGCGCACCGAGGCGCTGAGCACGAACACGTTCATCCGCGGCACCGCCCGGCCGATCACCGAAAAGGCGAGGTTGATCAGGAAATTGAGGGCGATGAACGGAGCGGCGATGCGCACCCCGATCTCGATCACATGGGCGGTCCCGCGGACGAGCAGGTCGCCGGCGGCCGCGCCCACCAGCGGGCGGCCGGGCGCCGCCAGCACGAAGCTGCGGGCGAACGCGCTCAGGACCGCCTGGTGTCCGTTGGCGAGAAAGAAGAGGACAAACGCAAAGGAGGAGAGAAAGGCGGCCATCGGGTCCGAGGCCATGTCGGGGCCCAGCATGCCCGGCGCCACGGACATGCCCACCTCCGAGGAGATGATGTGGCCGGCAAATTCCACCGACTGGAACAGCAGCTGGGCGACAAAGCCGAAGCCCAGGCCCAGCAGCACTTCGCTCCCCGCCGATCCGATCAGCTCCCAGTAATCGCGCGGCATCGCCGCGGGCGGCACGACCCCCACCAGCAGCGTGGCGAGGCAGCAGCCGAGCCCGATCCGCACCATGATGGGCGGCGCGCGGCCCGCCATCTGCGGAACCAGCAGGACGACGCCCACCGCCCGCAGGAAGACCATCAGCCAGGTGATGAGATACCCGGTGCTCATGGCCTGGCCCGCGGCTAGTGCGCCAGCATGGCCATGCGGGTGAACATCGTAATCGCGAATTCACCCATCATGCGCAGCAGCCATGGCGCCAGCAAAATACTCAGGCCCGCGAAGGTCAGCAGCTTGGGGGCAAAGGTCAGGGTCGGCTCCTGCACGCTGGTGATCGATTGGAACAGGCTGGTGACCAGGCCCACGACGAGCATCGCCAGGAGAAAGGGCGCCGCCACGTAGATGGCAAAGACCATGGTGGTCTTGAAGACGTCGATGGCCATTTCCGGATTCATGGGCGGAGCGGAGCGGGGAGCGGCCAGGCGCTCAGACGGTGAAACTTTGGACGAGGGAGCGCACGATGAGGTGCCAGCCGTCCACGAGCACGAAGAGCAGAAGCTTGAAGGGCAGCGAGACCACGTTGGGCGGCATCATCATCATGCCGAGCGACATCAGGACGGAAGCCACGAGGAAATCGATCACCAGGAAGGGCAGAAAGAGGAGGAAGCCCATCTGGAACGCGGTCTGCAGTTCGCTGATCACGAAGGACGGGATGACGACGCGCAGCGGCAGGTCCTTGACCGCCGTGGGCCCGAAGCGCCCGAGCTCGAGAAAATACTCCAGGTCGCTGGTCCGGGTCTGCTTGAGCATGAAATCCTTCAAGGGCTCCCCGGCCTTCTCGAAGGCGTCGGTGGCCGTGAGGTGGCCGTCGAGGTAGGGCTGCAGCGCCTCCTTCTGCACCCGATCCACGACCGGACCCATGATGAAGAGCGTCAGGAAGAGCGCCAGGCCGAGAATGATCTGGTTGGAGGGAGCGCTCGGGACGCCGATCGCGGTGCGGACAAATCCCAGTACGATGACGATGCGCGTGAAGCTCGTCATCAGGAGGACGATCGAGGGCGCGAGGGTGAGCAGCGTCATCACGATGACGATCTGCACCGCCACGCTCATCTGCGCCGGCTTTTCCGCCCCGTCCAGGCTGAGGCTCAGGCGCAGGGGACCGGAGTCGGACGCCGGCGACGCCACGCCGGCCCCGTGCGCCGGAGTGACCGCCGGCGCCGACGCGGCGGACTGGGCGCGGCCCGGCAGCGGCAGCGCCAGCAGGAGAAATAGTGCGAGCCGGAGATGCTTCATGGGAGGGGCGAACGCGCGGGGGAATCAAGCGGGGCCAGCATTTCTATGCGGCCGGGACACACGCCGAGCAGATAGCGCTTGTCGTCGTAGGCGGCGACCACGAGGTATTGGCGGTTGCCGAGCGAGCGGGTCTCGGCGACGACCAGACGGCGCTCACCGCGCGCCGTGAAGGCGCTTCCGCCCTGGCGGTTCCGCCACCAAAGCCAGAGGCCGGCGCCGGCGCAGGCGGCGATGCCGACGGCCGCCAGCGGACTGAAGCCGCCGCCGGCCGGGTCCCGCGGAAAGGCCGCCGGGGCCGCGCCGGCCGCGGCGGGATAGACGACCGACCCCGGTCCGCCCACGGTGGTCTGGGCCGCCAGCGGCACGGCCAGCAGCAGAAAAGCCAGCGCGCGCCGGATCAAAAATATCATGGCCGCGCCGGAACCTGGCCGACCAGTTCGCTGATCTTGATGCCAAAGTTGTCCTCGACCACCACGACTTCGCCGTACGCGACCAGCTTGTCGTTGACGTAGAGGCCGACCGGATCGCTGGCGTGCTGGTGCAGCTGCACGACGGAGCCGGGCGCCAGCTCGAGGACGTCCCGCATCGGCAGCATGCAGGAGCCGATCTGGACGGCGATCTTCACTTTTACGTCGAGGACGATATCAAGAGTTTTTTCTTCCATGGGAATTCTGGTTGGGGTTGGCGGTCTCCTCGCCGGACAGCTTGCGGGTGATTTGCACCGCGGTGCGGTCGGCATCGAGGCCGACCGTGCCGATGAACTTGGGCGTGCCATTGAGCAAAATCCGGGTCTGCTGCAGCAGCGGGGCGGGCAGCTCGATCACATCACCCACGCGCAGGCTGGCGATCTCCCGGAGGCTGACCTCGAAGGCGTCCCATTCCGCGCGCACCGGCACCGTGATGTGGTCGTAGGCGCCAAACCAGGCGGCCCGCTTCTCCGTCGTGGAGACCGCGTTGTCCTTCTGCCGCCGCGCCTGCATCTTCCGCACGAGCGGCTCGATGGTGTAGTAGGGCACGCCGACCTGGATCTTCTCGGAGCAGTCGCCGAAGCTGACCTCGAGCGCGAGCACGAGCATGATCGCGTCCTTGGGCGAGGTCTGCAGGAAGCGGCCGTTGTTCTCGTGCCCGATGATGGTCGGGCGGAGCTCCTGCTCGTTCTTCCACTGGGCGCACCATTCCTCGAGGATGATCTGGAAGATGTCCTCCATCAGCGCCACCTCGATCTCGGTGAGATAGCGCTCGGCCTTGATGGAGTGGCCGCGGCCGCCGAGCATCCGGTCGGCCAGCGTCAGCGCCAGGCGCGGGTTGATGTCGAGGATGCCGACGCCCGCCAGCGGCTCCGCCTTGAACAGGCAGAGGTGGGTGGGGTTGGGCAGCAGGTCGGTGAACTTGGCGTAGGTGGTCGTGGTCAGCTGCGCCATTTTCAGCCCGCAGTCCATCCGCAGGAAGAGCGCCAGGCGCGCGGCGAGGTAGCGGATGAAATCCTCGTGCAGCAGGCGCAGGCGGCGCAGCTCGATCTCGGAAAGGAAGACCGGATGGCGAAAATCATAGTTCTCGATCTTGGGCGCGCCGCTCCCGTCCGGGCGGCGTCCGTCCGCCTTGATCAGCAGCGCCTTCGGCGGGGCCGCCTCGGCGGTCTGCGCCAGCAGCTTGTCGATCTCGGATTGATCGAGGAAGTCGCTGGCAGGCTTGTCGGGTTCTTCGGCCATCGCGGGAGCGCTCCGCCTACTGGACGACGAAGTCGGAGAAATACACCTGATCGGCGACTTTGTGGCCGAAGATCTCGTTGTAGGCCCCGACGAGCTTCTCGCGCAGCACGTTCTTGGATCCGGGTTCCTCCAGGTCGGCGAGGGTCAGCGCGGAGAGCACGTTGAGCGTCACGTCGGTCAGCTTCGCCTTGTTCGCCTCGAAGAGGGCGGGCAGCGCGGGATCGGTGCCGGTGACGATGAAGGAAGCCTTAAGGTAGCGCGTGCCCATCGTGCCCGCGAGGTTGACGGTCACGTTGGTGAATTCATAGGTCGGGGGAGCGCCCTTGCCCTTCTTGTCTCCCTCCTTGGCGGGTTGGGGCGCGGCGGCGGCGGCGGCTGGGGCGGCGTCCGGATTGGCCAGCTGCTTCGCCAGGCGCGGCAGCAGGACAAATTGGGCGACGGCGAGGCTCAGGACCGGCGCCAGCACGACCGCGGCGGCGGCGGCGAACAGGCCCATTTTGCCTCCGGACGGAACGGCCACGGCCTCGGCCGGAGCCTTCTCGGGAGCGGGAGCTCCCTTTTCCGGAGGGGGCGCTGACTTGGCGGGGGCGGCCGGAGCCGCCTCCTTGGCGTCGGGTTTTGCGGACATGGGCGGGAAGCGGCGGCCGGAGCCGGCCTACGGCTGCTTGAGGTCCACGATATCCTGCAGGATCGTGTCCGAGACGGTCACCACCCGCGAATTGGCCTCAAAGGCGCGCTGCATGGTGATCATCTCGGAGAACTCCTGGGTCAGGTCGACGTTGGATTGCTCCAGGGTTCCCGCTTGGATCGAGCCCAGGCCGGTCGTCCCCGGGGCGTTGCTGGCGCTCAGTGCGATCGTGCCTCCGTTGTAGGAATAGAGATTGTCCCCCTGGCTGCTCAGCTGCGAGGTGGGATCGGAGGGATTGTACAGCAGCACCTGGCCCACCGTGGTCTGGGTCCCGTCGGCGTAGCTCGCGACGACGTTCCCGGAATTGTCGATGCTCTCGGACTGGAGCGCCGCGCCGGCGGTATTCGTCGCCGGGATCTGGATCGCCGCGGCCGAGCCGCTGACCAGCCCCTGCACGCGGTAGCCCTGCTGATTGACCAGGTAGCCGCCGCTATCGACGGTGAACGATCCGTCGCGGGTCAGATATTGGGCGGTGCTCGCGGTGTCGGTCACCACAAAATAGCCGTTGCCCGAGATGCCGAGATCGGTCGCCACGCCCGTGCTGCTGAGCGAGCCCTGCGAATAATTTGTCGACGTCGAGGTGACCTGGACGCCCTGCCCGTTGAAGGTGTCGGCAAAGCTCGTGTCCTGGCTCTTGAACGCGGTGGTGTTGACGTTGGCGATGTCGTTGCCGATGGCGTCGAGGCCCTGGCTGAAGCTGCGCAGGGCGCTGACGCCCGAGGTGAGAGTATTGAGGAGGGACATGGCTGATTGGATTTACGTGGGATGATGAAAAAAAAGGGAGGGCGGGGGCGGGGCGGCTCAGCTGCTGGTCGTGGTGGTGCCGGTCGGAGTGGTCCCTCCCGTGGTCGAGCCCGACCCGGACGAGCCCGTGGAACCCGAGCCCGTCGAGCCCGTTCCCGACATGGAGGACGAACCGGGCTGCACCCCCGAGACCGCGGTGAGCGGAAACTCCTGGGTGGCGCCCCCGTTCGCGCCGGCGACGATCAGCTGCGGCACGGAGCCCGCGGCGACCCCCGAAGTGTCGATGCCGGTGACGGTGCCGGTGGCGACCGTCTTGTTCGACCCGCTGCCGGTGGGAACCGTGACCTGCAGGCCCAGGTAGCTGTTGGCGGCGGCTAGGCCCTGCGTCTGGGAGAGCTGCGACATCTGCTGCAGCGTGGTGAATTGGGCGAGCTGCGACATGGTTTGTGTCGGATCCATGGGCTGTAACGGGTCCTGATTCGACATCTCGGAACTGAGCAGCTGCATGAACTCCGTCAGGCTGACCGTCTGGGGCGCGGCCGTGGCGGCCGCGGTCGGCGCGGCCGTCTGGCTGCCGGTGCTGGAAGTGACGGAGGTGACGGACATGGGTTTGGCCTCAGGCAAAGGTGTGGAGGCGGATGGCGCTCGAAAGCCGCGGAGTCCTCAGCGGGGAGGAGGATCCAAGCGCGGCCGATGGCGCCGGCGCCTTGGGCCGGGGCATCCGGCTGCGCCCGGACTGGCCCGACAAGCCCGGGTCATCCCCGAATTGCCGCGCCCCCCGCTGATCGCTCGCGGCGGAATCGGACCGGTCCCCGGTGGAGGAGAAAACCGGAGCGGCAAAGGGTGTCGACCGGTTCCCGGTGCTCGGCGCCGCCGCCTGCCATTGGGCGGCCAGGGCGGAGCGCAGCTCCGGGGAGTCCGTGCGGAATTGCGTGTGCACCTCGCCGTTGCGCCATTCGACGCGAATCGCAAGGTCGTCGCCGCCAAACTTGAAATTGAGGCTGACCGCGGATACCGGTTCCTGCGACCGGCCCGTCTGGACATCGAGCAGCTTGATAACCGCATCGACCGCCGTCCGCGCGGACGCGTTCACCGGCGAGGCCGGAGCGGAAGCCGTCCCAGCCGGCGCGGAGATCGGCGGCGGAGGAGCCAGGCGGGCGGCGGAGGAGTAATCGAGAGTCACGGCGGGACTCGCATTAGCAGTGTCGATGCCAACGGTCAGCGGGGTCATTTTATCCGATTGATCACCAGATATTAATGATTTTTTTTCGTCCGGGATTGGCGTGCCGGCCGCGAGATGCGGCACGGCCGGCGGGAGTGCGGCATTTTTTGCCCCTTCGTTGACCCCCACCGTCGCTGCCGGCTGGATCCGGATGTCGGATATTAGGTCGTTCGCCGCTGGCGCCTCCGGCGCGGACGCGGGCGTGGAGAGCGGCGCGGCCGTCGCGGCGGCCGAGGGGACCCGGGGCTCCTTGCCCGGGCGTTCGACGAAACGCCCCACTGGCGAAGCCGGCGGAGCCGCGGCCGCGGCAACCATCTCGGATGATTTCACGGCACTCGGCGCCGACGCGGGCGCAACGTCGCTTGCAGCTGCCGGCTGACCGGCCGCCGCGGGCGCCGGGGCCGGCGGCGTTCCCGCTCCTGCCGCGGGGGTCGGTGGGCCGGATATTTCCGCGCAACCGGCGAGTCGAACCGCCGCCTCAGGCACCGCGGTGTCCGCCGATGCGGAGGACCCTCCCGGGCCCGTATCCGACGGCGGCAGCGGCGCCGGATCGACCGGCGGGGGGACGAAACCCAGCTGGACGGTGGAGAGGTCGGGCGCCGCGGAAGGCGCGGCCGTCGTCGGGTCCGTCGCGAGTGCAACCGGCGGTCCGGCGGCCGCGCTGGGCGCCGCGGGTTCGCGGCTCCGCCGCAGAAGCGACGCGGCCAAAGTCGGTTTGGATTTTCCCGACGTCACGGCTTCTGCGGAGGTCACATTGGCTCCCGGCGGCGGCGCGGACAAAAAACTGGACCCGGCGGCCATCGCCTTGGCCTTGGGCAGAAATTGGTCGAACGTGGAACCGGCCTGCGGCGGCGATGGCATCTGGGACCATGGCAGGGCCGGGGCGGAGCCGGCCCCGGGCTCAACCGCGGCATCAGACGAAGGGGGCGGTGCGGTGATGGGCACGGCGGGCGTCAGTTCTTGGTCAGCGGGGTAGGCACGGTGCCCGATTTCATCAGCCGGAGCTTGTCGGAAAGCACGGCGGCATGCTGGGCGAGGGAGGCGTCGCCGCCGCTGGCGCCGGCCATCTCCTCGAAGATAGGGCCGACGACGTCGGGCTTCATCAATGATAGTATCTTTACGACCGTGCCGTCGTCCATCTCGCGGATGATGGCGACGGCGGCGTGGGGCGTGAGCGTGGAGTAGGTCTGGGCGAGCGTGTGCAGATTCTTCGCCTCGTCGGCGTTGATCGCGATCACCCGCTGGTCGATCTCATGCCGCATCGCCCCGATCTCGGTGCGCAGCTTCTCCAATTCCTGCCTTTCGGCCTCGATCCTCGCGGACCGCTGGTCGAGGCGCTCGGACTGCTGGCGCAGCCGGGCCTTTTCCCCCTTCAACTCGGAGGTAAGGTTGTCGATTTCAATCGTCCAGAAATCCCAGCCTTGGGAAATCTGTTCCGCGTGCTTTTTGGCGTCGTGCAGGTGGCGTTGAGCCGCGGCCTTGGCGATGAGGGCGCCGGCCTTGGACCAATACCAGGCCGGACCGGCCGCGGCGCCCGCAAGCAGGGCCACGCCCGCGAGGGCCAATGGAGTGATGGCACTAATTTTCATGGTGAAGCTATGCGGCGCCGGGACGCCCGCCGGCCGGCCATTTCATCGATTTCAGCCTGCTCGATCCGCTGGGTTTCCTGCCGATGGACCGCGCGCGCCTTTTCCTCGAGGCGGGAGATGACCTGGAGATGGCGGTTGGCCTCGACACAGGCCTCCCGGCGCTTTTCCAGAACCGCTCGGGCGGCGGCGACCTGCTTCTGCGCGTCGATTTCGGCGGTCCACTCGCGGCGAAAGGCCTGGCCGAAGGCGGCCCCATCGGCCGGGCGGAAACTCCCCCGGCGGCTGTTCCGGATGATCGTCTCGAGGTCCGCCAGGCGGCCCCGCGTCGCCGCGAGGCGCTCTTCGGTCCGGCGGCAGGCGAGGATGGCGGCGGCCAGGGCTTCGCGGGCGCAAAGCTCGCGGTGGGCGCGCATGATCGCCACGGGCCGGAGGGAGAAATGGAATCGTTTCATGAGTCGAGAATGGCCTTGAGCCGGGCGAAGGTCTCGGCGCGGCCGGTCAGATCGTCCACACTCTGGCGCAGGAATTGCCGCAGGGGCTCATGCAGCGCGATCGCCTGGTCGAGCGCGGCGCTGGCGCCCTTCTGGTAGGCTCCGATGGCGACCAGATCCTCATTCTTCCGATAGAGCGCCAGATGTTCGCGCGCCCGCCCGGCCAGGGCGAGTTCCTCGGCGGAGCAGATGTCGCGCGAAAGGCGGCTGACGCTCTCGAGCACGTCGATGGCCGGGTAATGGTTGAAGTTGGCCAGGCTGCGGGAGAGCACGATGTGCCCGTCCAGGATGCCGCGCACGGCATCGGTCACCGGCTCGTTGAGATCGTCGCCCTCGACCAGGACCGTGTAGAGCGCGGTGATCGCCCCGGTCTCCCCGGCGCCGCTGCGCTCGAGCAGCCGCGGCAGCAAGGCGAAGACGGACGGGGTATAGCCGCGGGTGGCCGGCGGCTCGCCGATGGCCAGCCCAATCTCGCGCTGCGCCATGGCCAGGCGGGTGATTGAATCCATCAGGAGAAGGACGTTTTGGCCCTTGTCCCGGTAGGCCTCGGCGATCGCCGTGGCGGTGAAAGCGGCGCGCAGGCGCAGCGGAGCGGGGTTGTCGGAGGTGGCGACGACGACCACCGAACGGCGCAGGCCCTCGGGGCCCAGGTCCTTCTCGATGAATTCTCGGACCTCGCGGCCGCGCTCGCCCACCAGTCCGACGACGACGACGTCGGCGGCGGAGCCGCGGGCCATCATGCCGAGCAGGGTCGACTTGCCGACGCCGGAGCCGGCGAAAAGGCCCAGCCGCTGGCCGCGGCCGACCGGGATGAAGGCGTCGATCGTCCGGACGCCGGTGGGCATGGCTTCGCGAATCCGCTGCCGGCGCAGGGGATGCGGCGGCGCGGCGTTCTGCAGGACGCTGCGGTCGGACGGCACCAGGCCAAACCCGTCGAACGGCCGGCCGAAGGCATCGAGCACGCGCCCGAGGAGTTCCGGTCCGGGACGCGGCAGCGGCGGGCGATCGCAGGCGGCGACTTCGCAGCCGACGTGGAGACCGGCCGTGTCGCCCAGGGGCATGAGCAGCACGCGTTGCTCCCGGAAGCCCACCACTTCGGCCCGGACGCTGAAAGCGTTCCGCGGCGAGCGCACGAGACAGAGATCTCCAAGCCCGACATTGGGGCCTTCCGACTCGATGATCAGGCCGGCCATGCCGGTGACGGCGCCCACGCGCTGCACCGGGGCCACGTGGCGCACCTGCATGCGGAGCAGGTCGACCAGGGGGGCTACGTCGGAGGTCATGATCGGATGGGCTTCGGGCTCAGGCGCCGAGCAGGCCCTGCTCGAGCGCGGCGAGCTTGGTTTGCCGGCGGCCGTCGGTCAGCCCGAAGCGGCTGCGCACCAGGCAATCGCCCGGGGCGAGCTCGGCGTCGCAGCGCACGCGCAGCCCCGGATAAAGCTGCAGCCAGTCGGGGTTCAGCAGATTGAGCTGCTCGGCATCGCGGGGGCAGAGGGCGAGCTCCAGGCCCTCGCGTTCCGGAAAGAGCTGATCCAGGGCCTCGCGGCAGAAGCGCTCGATGATTTCGGGCGGCGGTTCGAAGCCCGCGAGCAGCCGGCGCGCGATCTCGAGCGCCAGGCTGGGGAGCGCCTCGCGCAACTGCGCGAGCAGCGCGGGCTCGATCGTCCCGAGCTTCTTGAGCACGCCCTTGCTGAGGTTTTCCATGTCGGCGCGAAATTCCACCATCTGCTGGTCGCCGGCGGCCCGCGCCGCGTCCACGCCGCGGCGATAGGCCTGCTCGGGGTGTTCGGCCAGTTCCCCCTCGCTGTAACAGGGCTCCTTGCCCCCGGCCAGCACCGCGCTGGCAAGAGGACGGTCGAAGGGGACGAGTTTGGCGAAGCCCATGGCGCCGGTTAGCCCCCCACCAGC
>Ga0302325_10024107_pt1 | contig 12666 bp, 8 predicted proteins | sample Palsa_T0_2_FD_201948 | JGI IMG/M metagenome (GOLD analysis project Ga0302325, IMG submission 201948) | Peat permafrost microbial communities from Stordalen Mire near Abisko, Sweden - Palsa_T0_2 | ecosystem: Environmental > Terrestrial > Soil > Palsa > Peat permafrost | place: Sweden: Abisko...
TCAGCAATCTTCGCGGCCTGCTCAATCGTACAGCCGTGCACGAGGATGCCGAATTCATCGCCCCCGAGCCGGGCGATGGTATCGGCGGTACGTACGTGTGACTGCAACACCCCCGTGACGTCGCGCAGCAGGCGATCACCGGCCGAATGCCCGCAGGTGTCGTTGACGACCTTGAACTGGTCCAGATCAACGTACAGCAGCGCATGCGGCCCCTGGTCCTGGCGCGCACTCTGCAGCGCCTCGGCCAGTCGATTGTCGAATTCGCGCCGGTTGATCAGCCCCGTGAGTGCATCGTGACTGGCCTGGTAGGACAGTGCCCGCTTCAGACGGCGCTCTTTGGTGACGTCCCGGAACACGACCACGGCACCGACGATGGTGCCGCCGCGATCGCGGATCGGGGCGGCCGAGTCCTGGATCGCGATTTCCTGTCCGAGCCGATTACGCAAGACGCTGTGCTCGGCAAAATGCACGAGCTGCCCCTCGCGCAGACAGCGCACCAGCGGATTCTCGAGCATCTCGTGCGTGACTTCGTCCAGCAGCCGCAACACGGTGCCGAGCTTCTCGCTGCGTGCATCCACGTTGCGCCAGCCGGTGAGCTGCTCGGCCACCGGGTTCATGTAATCGATGCGCCCTTCACGATCGGTCGTGATCACGGCATCGCCGATCGACTGCAGGGTGACCTGCGCGCGCTCCTTCTCGTCGAACATGGCCTGCTCGACGCGCTTGCGCTCACTGATGTTGGCCATCGAGCCCTCGTAGGCCACGACGCGCTGCTCGTCATCGCGAATCACACGCGCGCTCTCGAGCACCACCAGGCGCGAGCCATCGCAGCAGCGCAGCTCGAATTCGGCGTTGCGGATCTCCCCGTGCAACTGCAGCGAGCATTCGAACTCCGCTCGCTCAGCCGGGTTCCAGTAGAGCACCGACAGGCCCGGCAGCGCGTAGATATCCTCGGCGCGCTCGAAGCCGAGCATTTTGACGAAGGCCGAATTGACCTCGAGCATGCGGCCGTCCGCCGCGCACTGATAGACGCCCTCGAGCATCCGATCATAGAGGCTGCGAAACTTCGCTTCGCTCGCGCGCAGCGCCTCGGCGCCGCGACGGCGCTCGATGGCAATACCTGCCAGACGTGCCGCATGCACCATCAGCTCGATGTCGCGCGGCTGCGGCGCACCGCTCTGCGGCCGATAGATGCTCAAAGCCCCCAGTACGCGTCCATTGGCGGTTTTGATTGGCACCGCCCAGGCGGCCTGGAAGCCCGCTTCCAGGGCGAGCTCGCGGCGCCGTTGCCAGAACGCATCCTGCGCGACATCGGCCACCATGACGTTGCGTCCCAGGTACACCGCGGCCGCGCTCGAGCCATTGCGGATATCGATCGTCATGCTCTTCTCGAGCGAGCGCCAGCGCTCCGGGACGCGCCGGCCAATGACCTCGGCAAAACTCTGTGAATCGCCGCTCAGCAGATTGATCGTCGCCGTGAAGCTGCTGCTGATCGATTCGATCAGATCTGCAATCGATTCGAGCGCCTCGTTCAGCGGCGCATCGGCCGCTATGCGCTCGAAGATGTTCCGCTCACCGGCCGTGATACGCTCGGCCCGGCGGCGCGCCGCAATGTCCGTGATGCTCGCGCGCAGCAGATGCGCCGCCCCCGGCAATTCCATCAGGCGCACTTCAGTCTCGACCTCGTGCCCCTGGGCATCGCGGTGCAGCCACTCGAACACCTGCGGCTCGCCTGCCGCCGCGCGCGCGCACAGACTGGCAAATAATTCGGAGGCATCGGCCCCATCAGCCTGGTGAGCCGCAGACACGTCGCGCGCCGTCAGCTGCGGCAGCCGCTCGCGAGTCACACCGAAGAAGCGCAGCGCATTGTCGTTGGCATCCACGTAGTGTCCGGACTGACGGTCGATCACGACGATCAGCTCCGGCGCGCTCTCGACGAGCGTACGGTAACGCGCTTCGCTATCGCGCAGCGCCTGCTGTGTGCGTGCGCGCTCACTGGTATCGCGCAGGCAAATTACATAGGCATCCCGACGCCCCAGTTGCACGCCACTGATGATCAGTTCGGCCGGAAAGCGGTGTCCGTCCTTGTGCCGCGCCTGCGTCTCATGCGGGCGCAGATCGCCGCGCGATTCATCAGCCTGCGCCGCCAGCGCGTGCAGTCCCTGCTCGACCGAGCCATGCAGCGGCAGGTCGGGCAAGAGCCTCGCGATCGATCGGCCAATGACCTCCGAGCACGAATAGCCGAAAATTCGCTCGCCGGTTGGATTGAAGATCTTGACGCTGCCGTCGGCGTCGGCAGTGATGACCACGTCCTTGATGTGATCGAGTATCACCTGCCAATGGCCGGCATCCTCCCCACCCAGCCCCTCATCGACGGCACGCGCCTCTTCGGCGATCAGCTGCATCGAGCGCACCACACCGCGGCGCTCGTCTTCAAGTTGCTCGTAATAATTGCTGATCAGCGGCAGCAGCGATGCCAGCTCGCTGCGATCACCGCCGGTTACGCGTGCCTGCTCGATTTGCTCACGCAGTCGCGGGTGCAGCTCGTGCAACGCCACGCGGCCGCGCTTGCGCGGCGTGGGCTGCAGCACTGGAACGTCGTCGAATGCCACGGGTTGTTGTGACATAACCTGGCACTGTGGCGAGACTGGACTTCATCATACGAAGCGCTCCCGCGACGCCGCGTGAAGCAGTGCCGATTTTCGCAATGGCGAGCGCCGCAGCCTTCAGGAGCTGTGACTGGTGGCGATCAATGGAATGGTGTATGTGCGCGCTACCGAGGCGTTATCCAGATCAATCAGCAGCGTGGCACTGAGGCTCAGCACGCCTTCCTGCTGCGGTACGACCGTCACGTCCTGCCTTAACGCGACGCCGGCCTGCGGCGCGTTGATCTCGAAAGTACGCGCTGACTGCAGCTGCAGGCCCTCACCGGTCTGCAGCGAGCAGTGAATGTGGCTGATTTCCGAGCCAGGGCTCGGAATCAGTGCCAATTCGATCTGCAGCGGCAATCCAACCTGGGGCCGCTCGGTGATCAGGAATTTCAGTCCAATTGGCGGCTCGGATCCGGCCTGGCTCACGCCTGCAACCATGTTCGGATCAAGTGCCGGCGCTGTACTCACCCGAGCCCCGGCGCTCGCCTGCTGCTGCGCGTCCGAGCTGCGCTGGGCCGCGGCGTGCTTGCCGGAAGGAGCACAGGCGCACAGCAGCCCCAACGTCAGCAGCAGCGGGACAGCCCTTGCGCGAGTATCAAATTCGTTCATGCGCGCGGACATTATCATAACTCGCTCGGGGGGCCTGATAGGGACGGCGGATCTTCGAGCAGCTCGCACTGCTGCATCAGATCCCCGACGTAGCCTTCCCAGAAGCGAGCCTGCGCCGCCCAGGGGAAGGCACGCGGAAAGGCCGGATCCTGCCAGCGCTCGGCGATCCAGGCCGCGTGATTGAGCATGCGTGCAGCACGCAAGGGCTCGATGAGGCGCAGCTCACGCGCCTCGAGCGCGCCGAATTGCTGATAGCCCTCCATGATCTGGCTCCATTGATGGCGCTGCTCATCCGCATTGCCCGACAGAAACATCCACAGGTCCTGGATGCGCGGCCCATTGAGGCAATCGTCCAGATCAACCAGCAGTGGGCCGCGTTCCTGCCACAGAATATTACCGAGATGGCAGTCCCCATGCAGGCGGATGCTGCTCACGGGAGCCGCCTCGGCGAAGGCAGCCTCGATGCGCTCGAGCAGCTGCGCGCTGACGATGGCATAGCGCTCCTGCATGTGCTCGGGCAGGAATTGCGATCGCAATAGAGTCTTGCGTGCGCGTGCGCCCCTTTGCTCGCGATCCAGCGACCAGCGGAATTGAAACGCCCGACGCGCGCCGACCGCATGTATGCGCGCAAGAGTGCGCCCGAGCAGCTCGCGCGCTCCGGCCTGATCGAGCTCAGGAGCCGTGCCGGCGCACAGCGGAAAGACGGCCAGTCGAAAGTCGGCATGCCGATGCAGCGTCGCGCCGCTGAGCACGAGCGGCGCCGCGACCGGAATCTCCTGCTGCGCGAGCTCGAGCGCGAATTCATGCTCTTCCAGGATCTGCTGGTCGGACCAGCGTCCGGCGCGATAGAACTTGATGATCACGGGCGCGGCATCGAAGCGACCGACCCGATAGACGCGATTCTCATAGCTGTTGAGCGCGAACTGGCGCCCATCGGACTGCAGCCCCAAAGCCTCGGCGGCGTCGATGACGACATCGGGCGTCAGGCCGGCGAACGGTGCCGCCCCTGCGCTCGGGGCGCCAGGCGCGCGAGCGCTCATCGGTGACACGCGTCGCGCGTGTTTGCGGGTATCATTTGCAACCACTTCCTACCGTATTGGGGATCCAAGCACAATGGCGCAGAAAGGCATTCTGGTCACGGGCGGCGCCGGCTACATTGGCAGTCATGTGCTGTTGCAACTGCAGGCACGCGGCGAACGTGTCGTAGCGCTCGACAACCTCTACACCGGCTTTCGTCAGGCGGTGCGCGATGCGCCTTTGATCGTCGGTCAGGTCGGCGACCGTCAATTGGTCGAAGGCGCCATGCGCGAGTATGAGATCGACACCGTCATGCACTTTGCCGCCCACACGATCGTACCCGAATCGGTGCGCGATCCGCTCAAGTACTACGGTAACAACACCTGCGAGACGCGCACGTTGCTCGAGGTCTGCATGCAACAGGGCGTGCGGCAATTCGTGTTCTCATCCACTGCCGCGGTCTATGGCATGCCCGAGGGCGGTATCGCCAGCGAGGACATGGCTCTGGCCCCGATCAATCCCTACGGTACGTCCAAACTGATGTCGGAATGGATCCTGCGCGACCTGGCCGCCGTCGGCGATTTGCGCTACGTGAGTCTGCGATATTTCAACGTCGCCGGCTCGGACACGCAGGCGCGGATCGGTCAGGCCACGCGCAAGGCGACACTGCTGATCAAGGTCGCGTGCGAAGCCATCGTTGGCAAGCGCTCGCACGTCTCGATCTATGGAACCGATTACGACACGCCCGATGGCACCGGAGTGCGCGATTACATTCATGTCGAGGATCTCGCGCGCGCCCACGTCGACGCGCTCGATTATTTGCGTGCCGGGGGCGCGACGGCCATCTGCAACTGCGGGTATGGCCACGGCTACAGCGTACGCGAGGTGCTGGAGAGCGTGCAGCGCGTGGCCGGCAAGGCGCTGCAGATCCGCGAGGAGGCGCGCCGCGAAGGCGATCCGCCGGTGCTGGTCGCGCGCGCTGACCGCGTGCGCTCATTGCTCGGCTGGGTACCCAAGCTCGATGACCTCGACACGATCGTCGCGAACTCGCTGCGCTGGGAGGAGAAGCTGCAACGCGATCCGTGGTAGTGGATTCGTGAGATTGCTCGCACATCATCAGGCGACGCTGTGGCTTACAATGCTTCGATGCGGTGGCTACTGCCCAAATCGCTGAACGGCTTTCTGCTGCTGGGCCTGAGCGTCCTGGCCGGGCCACTGCTGTTCGCGATACTCAATGCCACGGTGGAGATGCGCCGACTCACCGACAGCAGTCAGCGGCTGGTCATCGACAGCGTACAGACCACGCGCCTGTCACAGGATCTATACGCGCAAATCGCGCTGCTCGAGCGCTCGGCACGGCTCTACCAGGTGCTCGGCGATGCGAGCGTCTTAGCCGCGTTTCGAGAGCATGACGAACGCCTCAGCGCCACGGTGCGCGCTCTGCTCGGGCAACTGCGTGCCCCTGATGCGCATGCGCAACTGCTGCGACTGAGCGCTCAGCAGACTCAAGTCCGCAATCTGGTCCTTAACAGCAAGACTCTGCAGACCGAATCCGAAGCCCTGACCTCGGCCTTCACCGCGCTTGGCGATCTGGCCTCGGCGGCCGCCGGCCTGAGCAACCAGCAGATCGACACCGACCTGCGCGCGCTGCAGACCCAGTCGGACAAGGCCAGGCGCGAGCTGTTCCTGGAATCCGCGCTGCTATTGCCACTGGTGCTGATCGCGGTGCTGTTGTTCGCCCTGCGACTGAGTCGACCGTTGCGCCAGATAGACCGTGCCATCGGCGAGCTCGGACGCAGTAACTTTGCTCATGCCATTGCCGTGCGCGGCCCGGTGGATCTCGAGCGCCTCGGCACGCAGCTCGAGTGGCTGCGTCTGCGGCTGCTCGAACTTGCGCAGGAGCGCAATCGCTTCCTGCGGCACATGTCGCACGAGCTCAAGACCCCGCTGGCGAACATTCGCGAGGGCACGGAATTGCTCATGGACGGCACGGTCGGTGAGCTGAACACGGGCCAGCGCGAGGTCAACGCGATTCTGCGCGAGAACGGAATCAAGTTGCAGCGCCTGATTGAGAATCTGCTCGGCTTCAGCGCCTGGCAAAGCAACAGCACCGGTCTGGAGGTCTCGGAGTTCCGGCTGCGACCCGTGGTCAAGCAGGTGCTCGAGAACCAGCAACTCACGCTGGTTTCCCAGCGCGTGCGACTCGACGTGCAGATTGAGGATCTCACGCTGGTAGCCGATCGCGGCAAGATCCGACTGATACTCGAGAATCTGCTGTCCAACGCCATCAAGTATTCGCCTCGCGGTGGCGTTATCACGTTGCGCGCGCTGGCGGATAGGAAGACGCTGGTGCTGGAGGTCGCCGACAGCGGCCCCGGCGTGCCGCCAGAGGAGCGCGCGCGCATTTTCGAGGCCTTCTATACCGGCCGCGCTCCCAGCGGCCATGTCGCCGGCACCGGCATCGGGCTATCGGTAGTCAATGAGTTCGTCAACGTGCACCGGGGCAACGTCGAGATTGTCGATGGCGAATTCACCGGCGCGCACTTTCGCATCCGCATGCCGCTACAGGTCGCGACCCCGCTCGCCAGCAAGGAACAGGCCGATGCGGCCTAGCGGCGCACTTTGGATCGCCGTGAGCCTGGCGGGACTGGGGGGATGCGCCAATATCGAGGCGATGCACTCACCAGCGCCCCCGCAGCACAGCGAAAACATGCCTGAAGATCGCGATACGATCGCTGCCGTCCTGGTAGGCAGTACGTTCCAGAGCATGCAGCGGCTGGCCCAGGCCGCTCCGGCCGAGCAGGCTGAAATACTGGCGGCAGCGCGCGAAGCTTACGTGCGCAGCCCGCAGGGCGAAGCGCAACTGCGTTACGCGCTGATGCTCGCGACTCCCGGACATCCGGCGCGCGATCCGGTCATGGCGCAGAAGCTGCTGCGCGAGCTCGCGGCGCGACCCGAAGCACTATTGCCGCTCGAGCGCGCCGTCACGCTGATCGAGCTGGCCCAGATCGATAGCGAATTGGGATTGAAGGCCGAGAATGAGCGCCTGCAGAACGATGAGCAGCAGCGCACGGATCGCGAGCGCATCGCGCTCGCGCAGCACCGGCTACAGACCGAACTGGATGAAAACGCGCGCTTGCGCAAGCAGCTCGAGGATGCCCAGGCCAAGCTCGATGCCATTGCGAAGATCGAACGCAACCTCACGCAGCGTAAACCCGGCAACGAGGGAGCCCAACCGTGATCCAACCCGCGAAACGCAAGGCCCGTATCCTGGTCGTGGATGACGATCCAGGGTTGCTGCGGCTGTTGACGATCCGGCTGCGTGCGGAGAACTATGAGGTCGAGCCCGTCGAGAATGGCGTGCAGGCGCTAGCGGCCGCGAGCCGCTTTCGCCCCGATCTCGTGATCTCGGATCTGCGCATGGATCAGCTCGACGGCATCGGTCTGCTCAAGGAACTGCAGAAGCGCTGGCCCGGCCTCAAGGTCATTCTGCTGACCGCTCACGGCACGATTCCCGACGCCGTACAGGCGACGCAAATGGGTGCCTTCGGTTTTCTGACCAAGCCGGTTGAGAAGCAGGAGTTGCTGGATCAGGTCAATAAGGCCCTCAAGATCTCAGGTTTCGTGGACACGGATCAGGACTGGCGCGCGGATTTGATCACCCGTAGCCCGCTCATGGAGGAAAAGCTCGCGCAGGCCCATATGGTCGCGGGCACCGATGCGCGCGTGCTGATCGCGGGCGAGAGCGGCACCGGCAAGGAAATGATGGCGCGGGCGATCCACAAGGCGAGCCCGCGGCGCAACCGTGCGTTCGTTTCGATCAACTGCAGCGCCATGGCTGAGAACATGCTCGAGAGCGAGCTGTTCGGCCATGCCCAGGGCGCCTTCGCCGGCGCGACCAGCGATCACCAGGGGCTGTTCCAGACCGGTGAGGGTGGCACGCTGCTGCTGGATGAGATCAATGACATGCCGATGCGAATCCAAGTGAAATTACTGCGCGTGTTGCAGGAGAATATGATCCGGCCGATAGGCAGCACGCAGACGATTGCGATCAATGTTCGCGTGCTGTCTTCAACGAGCAAGGATTTACAGCCCATGCTGGCCGGCGGGCAGTTCCGCGAGGACCTGTACTATCGGCTCAACGTCGTGCACATTGAAATACCTGCGCTCAATCGGCGGCGGGAAGATATCCCGCTGCTGGTGGCGCATTTCCTTGCTGCAATCGCGCGCGAGAGTGGCACGCGCAAGATCTATGCACCCGAGGCGGTCGAGCTGCTCGCGACCTGTGACTGGCCTGGGAACGTGCGCCAGCTGCAGAATGTGGTGCACCAGAATGTCGCTCTGTCGCAGGCGCCCATCATCCCGGTCGAGCTCGTGCAGCAGTCCCTCGGGGGCACGCAGACCAAGCTGCCGTCATTCGATGAGGCGCGCGACGAATTCACCCGCAGCTACCTCTCGCAGATCCTGCAGATCACCGGTGGCAATGTGAGTCAGGCCGCACGCCTCGCCAAACGCAACCGCACGGACTTCTACAAGCTGCTCGGACGACACCTGCTCGTGCCGGACGATTTCAAGGGCCGGTAGCTCAGAACTGAAAATATATGAATGGCAGTGCCTTCGTCTGCGGGCCCAAATAAGTCACCAGAATGCTCACGGCCAGCGCGTAGCGCCAGAATATGCGACGCACCGGCGCGCCGTTCACTGCGCTCAGTGAGCTCGGGAAGCGCCAATAGATCCACTCGACGGCCCAGAGCGCGGCAATCATGGCCCAAAGCCACACCGAGCTCATCACATCGGCTCGCACGACATCATTTGCGCCTGAGGTGGAAAACAGGCGCATCGTGATGTGCGCGGCCTGCGTCAAGCTCTCAGCGCGAAACATGAGCCAGCCGAACCAAGCAATGGCAAAGGTAACCAATGTCGCCACAACCGCGCGCAATGGGACAGCGGCCAGCAGCGCGGCGTTGCGCCTTAGAGCCGATTCTTCCGGTAGCTCATTGAAGAACTCCTGCAGGAACAGGTACAAGGCGACGACCAGGCCCCAGTACAGTCCGAATACGATGAATGTCCAGTTAGCGCCATGCCAGAGGCCAATCAGCACGAACGAAATGATGTGAGCCTTGTACTTGCTCGCCCAGCCACCTTTGCGCATGAAACGCATGGCCAGCGGGAAATACAAATAATCCTGAAACCACTGCGACAGGCTGATGTGCCAGCGCCGCCAGAACTCGACTGGATTGCGCGAGAAGTAGGGCAAATTGAAATTCACCATTAGGTCGAAGCCCAGGGTTCGGGCTATGCCGCGCGCGCAGTCCGAATATCCCGAGAAATCGCAGTAGATCTGGAAAGAGAAAAATAGCACCGCCGTGGCCAAACCTGCCCCCGAATACGCGGATGGATCCCGGAACACCGCATTGACATAAGGCGCCAAGTTGTCGGCAATAACCACCTTCTTGAACAGGCCCCAGAGTGCGAGCAGCAGACCTGACTCCACCGCCGAACCACTGAATACGCGCTCGCGCCGATACTGCGGCAACATGTGCGTGGCCCGCTCGATCGGTCCGGCAACAAGCTGGGGAAAGAACGCGACGTAAAGGGCGTATTCCGGCAGGCTGCGCACCGCGGGAAGCTTGCCCCGATAGACATCGATGACGTATCCGAGGCTCTGGAAGGTATAAAACGAAAGACCGACCGGCAGTACGATCGAGAGAATCCAGGGATGCACGGAAAGGCCAAGCGCATCCAGAAGATCGGCGGCCTGGCGCGTAAAGAAGCCGGCGTACTTGAAGGTTCCCAGCAAAGTAAGGTTGGCAGCAATACTGGCTATCAGGAATGCTCTGCGCCGCCGCGGATGGGTCGTGCTGCCAATGACTCGGCCGCACGTATAGTCGAATCCAGTGCTGAATATAAGCAATAGCAGAAACTTCCAACTCCACGTGCCATAGAACACGTAGCTGGCTGCGATCAGCAGAATGTTCTGCGCGCGCCGCTCGCGCAGCGCCCAATACAGCGAGAAGACGATGATAAAGAAGACGACAAAGGTCGGTGAATTGAACAGCATCGCCCTCAGCCCTCGAGCCGTTCACGCAGCTGATTCAGAAATCCGGCCGCGAGCATGCCGTCGGCCATTCGATGATCGAACGTCAGCACAAGCTCGCGACTCGCAGTGCCGGGACGCTCCGCGCAGATGCCCAGGATTGCCGATTGACGATCGTTGATCACGGGGATGAAGTGCACCACACCATGGCCAGACAAATCCGTCACGGTGAACGTGCCGCCGGTCATATCGTCGGCGACGAGCTCATCGCGCATATAGCGCAGCGACAGATCGCGCAAACTGCGGGCGATTTGCAGTATCGAGGCGCCCTTGCAATCGCGAATGACTGGCACTTTCAATGATCGGCCGGCATTGATCGCAAAGCCGATGGCCACGTCGCGATAGGTCGAGGCTCTGCCGTTGGCGTAAAATCCGTTCAGCTCCGGCGTCTCGGAGAGCAGGCCGGCGACTTCGAAAATCGTGAGCTCCACCAAGCTCACCAGTCCCTCTGCCTGGGCTATCTCCTGCAAGCGCGCCTGCAGGCGGGGCTCGTTGACGGTGATGGCGACGGTGCTGGGCACGAGCTGCCGATAGACCCGCTCGAGCGTTACCGCCTCGATCATTTTCGATGAGGTCTGTTCAAACGGCTCTGCATCGCTCGAAGCGAGCCTAGCATTGTCTGCGGGCGCTCCTGCAGCTCGTTGCGCGATGACGCGCTCGACGTCCACGGCTTCGATTCGCTCTGCACCCGGAAAGTCGGCTGCAGTCAACCCGCTATCCCTCATCAACCGCAGTGCTTTGCGCGAGATTCTCTCATCGGCTGGCGCCTGCGGTACGGCGTTCTTCTGCGAACCAGCCGCGCGCTGTGCAGGTGGCGTGGCATCGTCTGACACCCAGGCAATCGCGGCACCGACATCCACCATGATTTTGGTGCCGAGCTCAAAAAAAATATAGCCGCCCCGGGGAGCATTGACTTCGAACGTCGCCTTGGTCGTCTCCAGCATGACCACGGGTTGCTCGGCCTGGACGTGGCTTCCCGAACTCACCAGCCACTTGACCAGCACCGCTTGATCGTCGTTCGTGTTCATGCGCGGAACCAGCACGGCAGTGGTTTCAGCCATCGAACAGCTCCAGGCAGAGCTCGCGGATTTCGGCTTCCGAGGGCAACACCGCCCGCTCGAGCACTGCCGAGCTGGGTATTTGCACCGGTTTGGCGCCCAGGCGTCGCGCCTGCACAGCGTGGCCGGGGCGCGAGGCGACGCAGACGGCTGTGATGACTTCGCTGGCCAGATCAAATCCCGTCGTCCCCTCCTCGACGATCAGTAATTTGCCGGTCCGCCGGACTGAATCCATGATCGGATGTACGTCTAAGGGAGAAATCTGTAGTGGAAAAATCAGTTCAAGATTTATTTCATCCTGCTCATAGAGCCGCTGCGCAACCCGCTCCGCCAGTACACTCATGCGTCCAAAGGCCACGACCGTCAGGTCCGGCGTCCGATCCGGCAGCAGCCGAGTGCTCGGAAAACGCCCGGCGGACTGTTCCAGAGAAAACCGCGCGGGCAGCGGCGCATCGCAGCGCACACCGTACAGCAGTTTATTTTCGATGATCAGCAGCGGATCGGTAGCATTCTCGACCGACTCATACAAGCTGCGAATATGCGTGCGAGCGTGCAGTACTAATACGGTCAATCCCGGAATACCGGCGAAGTGCTTCTCCAAATTCTGGCTGTGCGTGGGTCCGTATCCGCGTCCCCCGCCCATGGGAGTCCGAATCACCAGGGGATTTTGCACCTTGCCGTTATACATGCCGGTAAATTTGGCCGCGTGATTCAGAATCTGATCGAAGCACAGCGTCAAAAAATCACCAAACATGATCTCGACCACGGGCCGTCGTCCGTTGAGGGCGGCGCCGTTTCCCAATCCAACGATCGCCGCCTCGCTGATCGGGGTATTGAATACCCGGTCGGGGAACGCGTCCGACAGGCCGCGCGTCACCTTGAACGCGCCGCCGTAGGGTGAGCGAATATCCTCACCGAAAGTAACGACTTTGCTATCGCGCGCCATCCAACGGTTCAGTGCCTGGTTAATCGCCTCGAGTTGCGTGCAGGGCTCGGCTTCCACCCGCTTCCAATCGATCTCAGCGTGTGTGGGCGGCGCTGCGTGCGCCTCGATCCCCAGACTCTGTTCATCCGCCGCCCGAGCCACTGCGGTTTCGACGCGGAAATGGATCTGCTCGCGCAACCCAACCACAGCAGGCGAAGCGCCGGAGATTAGCTGATTGAGCGGATCCCGGGCCGCATAAGCGGCAATTTCCTGAGCATCCCGATTGTCATCTCCCTTGGAGTGGGCGGC